>Ga0070764_10000394_pt1 | contig 16987 bp, 14 predicted proteins | sample HubBroMetageWRM4_FD_67287 | JGI IMG/M metagenome (GOLD analysis project Ga0070764, IMG submission 67287) | Warmed soil microbial communities from the Hubbard Brook experimental Forest, New Hampshire - Hubbard Brook CCASE Soil Metagenome WRM 4 | ecosystem: Environmental > Terrestrial > Soil >... | reverse complement strand
GGCGTTGAAGGCGGGCGTTGGCCTGTCGTCCCCGTCCCTAGCCTCGGAGTTCCTGGTCTACAGCGGCAACGGCTACAGCACCGTGCCGGATTCGTGGGGCGCTTCCCAGGGCATGCCGGAAACCTAGCGGCCGCCCGCAGACGGCGCGTCCACGCCGAGCATACGCAGGCAGGGACAGGCGTCCCATCCGGCTGATGTCAGGCTGGCACGCCTGATTTGGGCAGGCCGACGGTCGGATCCAGTTTCGGGCGTCACCGGCAAACGGTTGTTATTTCGCAATGAACTCCTCGCCGAAAGGAAGACACGCCCGGGTCGGCAGCAGATGAAGAATCAGGATCCGCGACGGCACTCTCGGCGAAGATGAGTACAGCCAACGACGGCAGGGCCGGCATGTATCACGGAGATCAGGGTAGCCCGAAGAGTGAGGCAGACATGCCAGACAGCGAGGGCAGGAAGCCATCATGAGTACGCTGCTGTGGCCGGGCGTCCGGACCGCTCCGGCGCTGCCGAGACCCGGAGCGCACGCAGAGGTCCAGTTCCCGGACGCAAAGACCAAGACAGGTGGAAGTAGGCTATTCGGCCTAACCCTCCGAAAGAAGACCACCGCCTACGTGCTTGTCACCTGGCCGGGCGGGTCGACCACCCGCACGGTGACCGGGAACCTCCGCATCCGCATGGTCATGCAGTGGTGCGTGGCATTCAACCGGATCTCGGATTCATATGCTCCAGGTAAGGCGCGAACGCAAGCCACCGGGCCGACCGAATCTGGGGCAGCGTGAGGTGCCCTAGGCGACGTGTGGTTCGGCGCCGTTCTCGCTGATCATGGGGCGGCCTGCGACGGCCCAGCCGGTCATGCCGTCGGCCACGTTGATGGCGTTCAGGCCGGCGGCGAGCAGGCCCTCGGCGGCGTAGGCGGACCTGCGGCCGCTGCGGCAGATTATGTAGAGCTCCCGGTCGCGCGGCAGTTCGCCGGACCGCGCGGGTACATCGGCGAGCCTGATGTGCACCGCGTCGGGGGCGTGGCCCGCGGTCCACTCGTCGTCCTCGCGCACGTCTAGCAGGTACACCCCGGCCGGCAGGGCCGCCGCGAGCACTTCTGGCACGCTGTCGGGCTGGTTCATGTCGGTCTCCTCGAGCGGCTGCGGTCCTCGGGCTCGCGGCCGGTCAGGTACCGGCCGCTTGGCTACTGTACCGCCGGGTAAAGCCGGGTTGGGCCGTGGCGGGGCCGTCACCGAACCCGGCGGGTGCAAGCTGACCGGGAGGGGAACCACGGCTCGCGCCCAACCCGGCGGGTCCGAGTTGACCGGGAGGGAAACCACTGCTCGCGCCCATCCCGGCGGGTGCGAGCTGACCGGGAGGGGAACCACGGCTCTCGCCCATCCCGGCGGGTGCGAGCTGACCGGGCGGGGAACCGCTGCTCGTTCGGCCCAAAAGAAGGGAGCCCGGCCGGGGCGGGCGGTCAGCCTTCGGTGCCGGCCGGAACCGGTACGGCGGGGGCCGGGGTTTCCTCCTTGATGCCGTAGCGGCCGTAGAGGCGGCGCAGCGGGCGGGGCGCCCACCAGTTGGCACGGCCGAGCAGGCGCATGGTGGCAGGCACCAGCAGGATCCGGACCACGGACGCGTCAACGATCAGGGCGACGATCATGCCGACGCCCATCAGCTTGATGAACGTGATGCCGGATGCGGAGAACGCGCCTATCACGATGATCAGCAGCAGGGCCAGGCTGGTGATCACGCCGCCGGTGCGCTGCAGGCCGGCCGCGACCGCGACGGTGTTGTCGCCGGTCTGGTCGTAGCGCTCGCGGATCCGGGACAGCAGGAACACCTCGTAGTCCATGGACAGGCCGAAGATGATCGCCAGCATCAGGATCGGCATCGTCGGGTCGATCGAGCCGGTCGGGGTGAACCGCAGCAGGCCGGACAGGTGCCCCCACTGGAAGATCCACACCACGACGCCGAACGTGGCCGACAGCGACAGCGCGTTCATCACGATCGCCTTCAGCGGCAGGACCACCGAGCCGAACGCGAGGAACAGCAGCACGAACGTGGAGACGCAGACGAGCAGCGCCATCCAGGGCAGCGTCGAGCCGAGGCTGGACAGTTCGTCGATCAGGCCGGCGGTGGTGCCGCCGACGAGGATGGCGGTGCCTGGCACCGGGATGGCACGGATCTCGGTGACGATGTGCCGGGCGGCGTCCGACACCGGGGCGGGCGTGTAGCCGATGTCGACCCGGGCGACATTGCCCTTGACGCCGGTGACCTTGGCGGACGTGACGCCGGGGATGGCCTCGACGTGGCGCAGGTAGGCGCCTAGCTGCGCCTGGCTGGTGGCCGCCGGGCCGGTGAGCAGGGACTCGATCGGGGCGGTGGAGTTGACGGGGAAGTCGCTGTCCAGCGTCTGCTGCACCTGCCTGATCGTCGAGGCGGCCGGCAGCGTCCTGGCGTCGGTGCCGCCCCAGGAGATGCGCAGGAACGGCGCGCCCAGGGCCAGCAGGGCGATCGTGATCACCGTGACGTAGACCACGGGCCTGCGCATGACGCTGCGGGCCAGCCGGTACCAGGCGCCGCTCTCCTCGTCCCTGGCCGGCCGGTGCACCGAGCGGCGGATGCGCAGCGCGTTGATCCGGGGGCCGAGGACGGCGAGCAGCGCGGGCAGCACGATCAGCGCGGCAAGAACGTCGATCGCGACCGTGGCGACCCCGCCGTATCCCATCGAGCGCAGGAAGTCCACCGGGAACAGCATCAGGCTGGTCAGCGCGACCGCGACCGTGACGCCGGACACCGCCACCGTGCGCCCCGCGGTGGCGACGGTGCGCGCGACCGCTTGCTCGACCGTCGGCTGGCGGTGCAGTTCCTCGCGGAACCTGGTGACCATGAACAGGCCGTAGTCGATGCCGAGGCCCAGGCCCAGGATCGTGGTGATGTTCACCGAGTAGATCGACACGGTGGTGGCCATGGTGAGCAGGCGCAGCACGGTGAATGAGCCGAGGATGGCCACGCCGCCGATGGCGACGGGGAGGGCGGCCGCCGCCAGGCTGCCGAAGATCACCATCAGCAGGATCAGCAGGACCGGCAGGGAGAAGCCCTCGGCCTTGGCGATGTCCGCGGTGACCTCGTTGTTGATCGCGACCTCGAGCGGCACGTTCCCGCCGACCTCGGCCGTTACGCCGTCAGCGGCCAGGCTGGCCGGGGTGAGTTCGGCCTTGATCGCGTCGTAGGTCGTGTGCCTCGCGGCGTCGTCGGCCCCGGTGAGCTGGAGCACCGCGTAGGTGGCGTGCCGGTCGGTGCTGACCAGGCTGGGGGATCCGGTGGACCAGTACGTGGTGACCCCGGCCACGTCGGCGCGCGGCAGCGCGGCCAGCGCGGTCGTGACGGCCTGGCGGTAGGCCGGGTCGGCGACGGTCATGGTCGCGCTGCGGTAGAGGACCACCACGTCGGCGTCGTTGCGGCCGAACACCTGGTCGGCCCGGTTGGCCTCGCGCTGGCTCTGGCTGGTCGGCGGGGTGAAGTTATCGCCGGAGGAGAGCTTGCCGAACACGCCGGTGCCCCACACCACGGCGAAGATCACGAAGAGGAGCGCGACGCCCAGGGTCAGCCGCCGCCTCCGGTACAGGGTTCGTCCCCACGACTCGAACATCCCGCCTCCAGGACCTTTCAAGTTTCTGTTGATTACTCAAGTAAACGACGTAAACTGATAACAGTGCTAACTTCGCATACGGTGTTTGCTCTGTCAAGGGTGTTTACCCGGACGGGCCGCAGGTCTCGCCAGCGGGTGGCGCGCGAAGGTAAGACTTGGTCCAGGAGGCAGCAGTGACACAGGCCGTGGAGGCAACCGGAGACGTGGGGACCGGCGGGCCGGAGCCGGATGCGGCGCAGCCGCCGTCCCGGCGTGACCGGCAGCGCGCGGCGACGATCGAGGAGATCATCTCGACCGCGCGCCGCCTGCTTGTCGAGAGCGGGACCGAGGCGACGTCGCTGCGCGCCATCGCCCGCGAGATGGGCATGACCGCGCCCGGGCTCTACCGGTATTTCGGCAGCCACGAGGAACTGCTCAGGCACGTCTGCGCCAGCATCTTCACCGAGCTGGGCGAGGACATCCACCGGGCCATTCACGCCGCCAGCCTGCCTGCGGGCGGCGGGCCTGCCGAGGACCTCACGGTGAAGATGGTCGCCGCCTGCCGCGAGTTCCGGCGCTGGGCGCTGACGCATAAGGCGGAGTTCTCGATGCTGTTCGGCGTGCCGCTGCCGGGGCTCGATGACGGGCGGTATGACGTCGCGGACGAGTGCGCGCTGGCGTTCGCGGGCACCTTCTTCACGCTGTTCCTTGAGCTGTGGCGTTCGGTTCCGTTCGGAGTTCCCGCGGCCGGGGAGATCGACCCGGGCCTGCGCGACCAGCTCGTCCGCTACCGCGACCAGCTGGGCGCCGACATCCCCGTCGGCGCGGTGCTCACGTTCCTGCGCTGCTGGACGGTGCTGTACGGGGCGGTGGCGATGGAGGTGTTCGGCCACATGAGCTTCGCGCTCACCGACCCGGCCCCGATGTTCGAGATCACCCTCGGCGACCTGGCCGCCCTGGTCGGCCTGCGCTACCCGCTGCCCGCTTAGCCTTATTGGTGCGGAAAGGGACCGCTAATACGGTTGCGGTCAACGCCGCTACGACTACGCCCGCATTACTGCGCGAGAACCGCGCCCATTCGGGCGTGTCGGAAAATCATCCATTCGAGCCCTCAATATTTACGAACAAGGCGAATTACACGAAACGCCCTCTCGAGATGGCCAAATAGGCCTATGACCTGCAGCGACATGTCGAGGGCTGGGTAGCCGCACCAGGTTTTGAAATAACCCTCAAAGGCCATCATCGAAGGTGCTACTCTGAGCATCTCCCGATCCGGGAAGCGAATCCCGCCGCTTCCCGGACGGAAAATCGTCGTCTCCCAAGGCATCAGCGGTAATTAGCGCAGATTGGGTACTTTCATGCGGGATGATCAGGGCCTGGATGCATGCGACGTGGGCTTCCTAGCATTTGCGGCTGATGGTGCAGTCTCTTTGTCCATAGTTATGCCGACATGCAACGAAGGACCCGTGATACCGCGCGCCGTACGTCAAGTGCTCTCCGCAGGTGTGCTGGACGATCAGGGAAAGCCCGAGACAGGGACGATCTTCGCATCGCGTTGATAACCCGTCGTAATTTACGTTCCCTTCGCGAAACAATGGGGGGTAGTTAGCACCGTGGCAAACGGGGGATTTCATTATGCGCCTGAGCCTGACCAATCGGAGGAGGAAGAGGGATCGGAGGGGTCAAAAGGGTCAGAGGCCGGCCGCGACAGGAGTCGCGCTCCCGTCATTACACCGGGCTGCAGTCCGACCGACGTTGTCGATGTACCCTGGCCTCGGGTGTCCGTAGTCATTCCCGCGATGAACGAGGCACGCAACATCCCGCATGTTTTTGCGCTGATACCGCGGACCGTTCACGAGGTGATCTTGGTAGACGGTCGTTCAGTAGATAACACCGTGGCGGTGGCCCGGGACCTGTGGCCGGACGTACAGGTCGTGACGCAAAACCGTACTGGCAAGGGAAACGCGCTGGCTTGCGGTTTCGCGGCGGCGACCGGCGACATCATCGCCATGATCGACGCGGATGGCTCCGCTGATCCCGGCGAGATCCCGGTATTCGTCAGCGCATTGCTCAGTGGCGCTGATTTCGCCAAGGGGACACGTTCCGGTGATGGCGGGGGAAGCGAGGACCTCACCAGACTGCGGCGGGCGGGAAACCGAGTGCTCAGCGCACTGTTTAACGCATGCTACAAGACAGGATATTCGGACCTCTGCTACGGCTACAACGCGTTCTGGCGGCGGCATCTGCCGATACTGCACCTGGACAGCACCACGCTCGTATCGGACGAGGACGGAAGGTTGTGGGGCGACGGGTTCGAGATCGAGACTCTCATCCATATCCGGATCGCGAAGTCCGGACTCAAGGTGACCGAGGTTCCCAGCTTCGAGCGGTCCCGGATCCACGGCGTCAGCAACCTGCATGCTATCCGTGATGGCATACGGGTGGTGCGGACCATCCTCACGGAACGGCGCCGTATCCAACATCCGGATATCCCAGCGACGGTCCCGGCGCCGGTCTTGCCTGACAACGATGTCAGCAGGACAGGGCCGGTGACCGGCATGAAGGATAGGGACTCGGATTTGATATTCGGCAGCCATCAGGGCCGGGGCTAAGGAATTCAAACATGTCGGATGTAGATTGTGCTGCCAGGGATCACCTCCAATCTGACGTTCCGCAGAGCCTTAAAGCCTCTGTGGTGGTATGCGTCTACACAGAAAAGCGGCTGCCACAGATCCGCATGGCGCTGGACAGCGTCCGCGGTCAGACGACGCCACCATGGGAGGTGATCGTGGTAGCAGATCACAACTCTGCGCTAGGTGACCTTCTAGCTCTTGAGTATCCCGGCATAGAAGTGATTTCAAACAAATTTGAAAAGGGCTTGTCCGGTGCCCGCAATACTGGCGTTGAACAGTCAGATGGTGACGTCGTTGTCTTTCTAGACGATGACGCACGGGCACACCCGCAATGGCTGGAAACCCTACTGGCGCCCTACGGCGATGCCTCGGTCCTTGGAGTGGGCGGGCTTGTCCTCGCCGACTGGGGATCTTCCCGCAGGCCGGCCTGGTTGCCAGAAGAATTTCTCTGGGTTGTCGGCTGCAGTTACCGAGGACTGCCCGAGGGAAAGGCTGAGGTTCGCAACCCTGTCGGAGCAAATATGTCTTTTCGCCGAACTGCCTTCGCGCAGGCAGGACTTTTCGATTCCTCAATCGGACGCACTTTCGCATCGTCCCGCCCGCTTGGCTGCGAGGAGACCGAGTTCAGCATTCGACTGCGCAGCCTGTCCCCCGATGCGCGAATCATCTACGAACCACAGGCCGTTGTGTACCACCACGTAGACGCATCACGCGGTACCTTGCGCTATTTTCTGAGTCGCTGCTATGCGGAAGGATGCTCAAAGGCCCAGGTAACACGGCTATCCGGAGCCGGGGCGGCACTAAGCTCCGAAAGAACATACGTTACAAGCACCATCCCCCGAGCCGCGCATCGTGAGCTGAAAGGCATTCTCAGGTCCGGCAGGAAAGATGCGGCGAAGCGGCTGACTGCCTTGTTCCTCGGAATGTCCTGGACCGGCGCTGGCTACGCCGCGAAAACGATCCTGCAGAAATCCCTGGAATTCAGGAAGACGGGAGGACAGGAATGACATCGACGCCGGTGCTCATGTATCACTCCGTAGGGCGGCCATCCGATAAACGCTTCCGCCCGTGGGTTGTGTCACCGTCGCTGCTAGCGGAGCACGTGGCGGCGCTGGCCGAATCTGGCTACGAACTAGTGGGGACGACCGAGTGGGCGAGACAGAAAGAAGAGCGCAAGTATGCAGTACTCACATTCGACGACGGATATGCCGACTTTGTAGAGAATGCGCTACCTATCCTCACCGCTGCCCGGGCCCGGGCCACGGCATACGTTGTTACCGCGTATATCGGCGATAAGGCACGCTGGCTTCCCTTCCATCGCGAACAACTTCGTCCGCTCATGTCATGGGAAGATTTGCGGACTATAAGAGATAGCGGAGTCGAGGTGGGCTCGCACGGTAATCGGCACCTGGAACTAGACGCCGTGTCGCCCAGGGTTGCCGAAGAAGATATATTGCGATCCCTCGCCGCACTCCAAGAGAATGGCTTTTCGCCGCAGAGCTTCTGTTACCCATTCGGATATGCCAGTCGCGGTACGCGCGACATCGTCGCCAGGGCAGGCTTCAGCACTTCCTGCATCGTCGGCCGCGGGCTCGCTGAGCGTCGCAGGGATTTGCTGCGCATACGTCGCCTGGCCATCGACTTCCGGACATCCCCCGAGGCCCTGCTGCGGCAGATAAGCGGACCGACGCTGCCACCTGCCGCGCTACTGCGCAGCGCAGCGCAGCCTGCCTGGCGCGTAACCCGCCGTGTCCGTTCTCTCCGGCGCCAAGCCGTGGGTGCTGGGGTAGCGGAGTGAAAGACGTCTCAGTGGTCGTGTGCACGCATCGCACTGAGCGATGGCCGTGGCTACTCGAGTGCCTCGCATCGCTTGAGCGACAGACCCTTCAGCCGCTGGAGATCATCGTTGTAGTCGACGGCGAGCCCGAGATTCGGAAGCGGCTGATGCAGCGGAGCGGCCCCACGATCACACTGTCCACCCCCCGCCCTAGCGGCCTGTCCGCGGCTAGGAACCTGGGCTTGAGACGCGCCTCGGGAACGTACGTGGCGTTCCTCGATGACGACGCGGTAGCCGATGCTTCGTGGCTGGAGACCCTGCGTGCCGTGCTGGCGGATGACACAGTCGCCGGGGCCGGGGGTCGATCCGTCCCGAACTGGGAGGGTGAGCAGCCGCCGTGGATACCTGAGGAACTCCTCTGGGCACTCGGCTGCAGCTATCGTGGCATGCCCACCACGCGGTCGGACGTCAGAAATGTATACGGCGGATCTGCATGCTTCCGCCGAGACATCTTCACTCGATTCGGCGGCTTCGACGCCAATCTCGGGCGGACCGCAGCAGGACTGGCTGGCTGCGAGGAGACCGAGCTGTGCCTACGGGTACAGCGCAGATCTCAAGGGCTGCGGTTCGTACACGAGCCGCGAGCGGTAATCCACCATCGGGTCCCCGTTGATCGTCAGAAAATTAGCTACCTGCTTTCGCGGTGTGCGGGCGAAGGTCGTTCTAAAGCTATATTGCGCGCCATCAACGGAGGCCGTAGCGATCACCCGCTGGCCAGCGAGGCCAGTTTCCTCTTCCGCACCATGCCTCGTGGCATGGGGTCATACACCTGTCAATTCCTGCGAGGCGACGGCTGGGGGCTTGTCCGGGCCAGTCTCCTGGCGACGGCGGTAATGAACACGCTGCTTTCGTACGGGGCAACCAGGGCTAAGACCCTCCTCGGCCAACTCCCAGCAAAGCCTAACTCCGATGTCCTATGCGACGCGCCAGGGGAGGACGAAACGCATTGGCAGCGGCAGCTAACCGGGACCGACAGGATCCATGAGTAAGATGACCGTCACCAGTAAGACTAACCTTATTCAGAATGAAGACCGCCAGGACAGCCATCGGACCCGTACCGTCCGGTCTCAGCTGACGATCCTCTTTATGCTCATACGCCACGCGCTTCCACTCGCCGCTCTGGCCCTGGGCATGTGGAGCTTGACCACGGCGCATGAATCGGCGATCGGCCAGTACGGGCTTATCCAGGCGCTCCCGCCGTTGTATTTTATATCCCTGGCAATGCTTTCCGGTAGCTTCATCATGGCATGGCGCAGCTCACAACCGCGTCTGGCCGATTTCTTCCTGAGCCTCATTGCCCTAGTAGTCTTGCTGCAAGGCGCTCCTGGCGTAATCGAAAGCGAACCGCGGTTCCCGGTCGCGTGGCTGCACGCCGGATTCACCAATTATGTCGCGCAGACCGGCAATGTGCTGCCCAGCGTCGATGCGAGATTCAGCTGGCCGTCGTTCTTTACGGGCATGGCCATGGTGGACCGGGCTGGCGGCCTGCCCAGCGCGATATTGCTCATCAGGTGGTGGCCAGTTGTAATTAACCTCCTTTACCTGCCACCGCTTTATCTCCTCTCCGGTCTTCTTCTTCACGATACGAAAAAAGCCATGCTCGCGGTCTGGCTATTCCCCTTCGCTAACTGGGTAGGCCAAGATTACTATTCGCCGCAGTCAGCCGCATACCTGCTATATCTAGTGCTTCTCTGCGTAGTGCTCGGACCATACGGTTCAAACCGCAGAGCCACGATCTTCCGTCACGCGAGGGCATCCCTGCGCCGGCTTGAAGAGACTGTAGACCGAGACTGGCGCCCGCAAGCCCTAGGGCACGCCCTAACGCTCTTCTTCGTCATGCTGATGCTATGCGGAGCCATAGATACCGGTCATCAGCTAACTCCCATCTTCGCGATCGCGACCGTGGCCTTTTTGGTATTTTTCGGCCGCACCAGGCTCCTGGCCTGGCCCGGCGTCATGTTGCTACTCGCTGTGGGCTGGATCTGCTACGCGGCCGTTGCCTTCTGGTCGGGGCACCTGTCGGTAATATTCGGTGGTCTGGGCTCAGTGGGAGGAAACTATTCGGGTGACCTACGCCTACATGGAAACGTCTCCCATTCGCAGGTCGATGACATTCGCCTCTTGATCTTCGCCGGCATATGGGCGCTTGCGCTTATAGGATTTTTCCTTAGCCGCAAAGCCGGCGTTAACCGCATCGCCGCGGGCGTGATTATGCTGACACCGCTCCTCACGGCGGCCGGACAGTCATATGGCGGAGAAGCTGGCCTACGCGCGTTTCTCTTCTCCCTTCCCGGCGCCCTTTGCCTCGTGGCGGCGACTTTGACATCCTCCGGCCTGAGACTTGGGATAATTCTTGCCGGTGCATTGACGACAGCGCTTGTTCCAGGCTTCCTGATCGCCCGCTGGGGGAATGAGCTCTCTGAGATGGTCGTGCCAGGCGAGATCGCCGGAATGAACGCCTTGTACCGCATTGCTCCGCCAGGATCCGAGATAGTCTCGATTACCCCGCAAGTTACCTGGGAATATAAAGATATCGGGCAGTACCAGTATGACAACAGCCTTACTGAGTTCGCCTTCGGATCAACCTCTAGCATCACCGCACAGATGACTAATCCCCGGGGGGACTATGTGATCATCACCGCCAGTCAGCTCGAGTATGCACAGGAAGCGTACGGCCTGCCGCCTAGCTGGGGAACTGGTGTCGAACGAAGCCTGAACGCTTCACCCACGTTCCGCCTGCTCTATTCGAACTCCACAGCCCAAGTCTATGAATATACCGGACATAAATGATGTCACAGACTCAGAGCTCACCTATCGAGGGTAAGAGCCCGCCGGCTGGCCTCCGGATGGATCGCCTAGTGATCGGCATGCTCGCGGTAGGGCTATCAGTTATTAGCATCGCCGCCACGGTCCTCTCAACTCCCTGGCAAATCCGATTTCCCATAGTGGCGGTTACCGCGCTATTCGGGCCAGCCATCCCGGCCCTGCGGCTGCGCCCGGAACTCAGCCTCCAGGAGTGTCTGGTGTATGGCATCGGGGTCAACGTCGCACTGCAGATGCTAGTCGGGCTAGCCCTTGTGATGTGGCATATATGGATCCCGGTAACCGCCTCGCTAGGCCTGTTCGTAATCTCCTTGGCCGTAGGCCTCAAGCTGCTGTTTACCGCAGGGATATAGGGAGCCGGAAGAATGCACTCTACAGATCCGATACTTCGGTTGATGGGAAGGCATGTACTGCCGGGAGTATTCTTCGTGGTGCTGAGCTCGCTCTTGCTTTGTCTCTGGGAGCTGCGGCGCCTCACCTCAGGCGATGACAAGACTACGAGGCGGTGGCTGCTGCCTGTCGGCGGGCTTGTGCTCGGCCTTCTATCGATCGCCTTCATCATGGCCAGGTTTATTACGGTCGACTAGCCCTCTGCCGATATCAATCCGGATGTAGAAGACCAGCACGCAAGGATGCCGATGACCTACCGAACCATTAAGCTCGGTAAAACCGGGATAGAGACTACTGCTCTCGGATTTGGCAGTGCCAATCTTTTCCGGCTGCCGAGCGCAGCGCAAAGAGCCCAGATCTTGTGCGCAGCTCACGACGCTGGTATTCGCCACTTCGATGTTGCGCCCATGTATGGTCTCGGGCTCGCAGAGACCGAGATCGGCCGCTTTGCCCGCCGCCGCCGCGACTCCATCACCATCGCCACGAAGTTCGGCATCGCGCCAACCCGGCTAGCTCGATACGTCGGACGCGGGCAGCGACCAGCCCGGAGAATGCTGGAAGCGCTCCCGAGTCTCCGGGACCGGGCGCGTGAGAAGGCAGCTGGCCCCCGGTCCGGCCTGGCGGGCACGCTTCTTTACTCAGCCGAGGGCTACTGCCCAGCGGCCGCAAGGAAGAGCCTGGAGCGCAGCCTCCGTGCACTTAACACCGAGTACATCGACCTTCTGCTCCTGCACGATCCGCTTCCCGGCAGCGTGCGCTCACAGGATGTGCGCTGTTACCTAGAGGATGCCCGCGGCTCCGGCCTCATCAGGTCATGGGGACTGGCCGGAGAGCCTGCGCCCTGCCTCCAGGTAGCTGGCGGTTTTCCCGACGGCATTGACGTTCTTCAGGTGCGCGACGACATCTGGCTGCGGTCTGCACGCCACGTGCCTACCAATATCGGTGGACTGATCACGTTCGGGGCATTGGGCAATGCGTTGGCTCGGCTAATGCGTCTTCTATCCGCCGACCCTCGGGAACGCGGACGGTGGACCACGCTCACAGGCGAGGACTGCGGCAATCCCGAAACACTCGCGTCGCTGCTGCTCGCCAGCGCGCTTCGAGAGAATGATTCCGGCATCGTGCTTTTCAGCACCATACGGCCGCAACGAATCAGGCAGGCCACCGAGGCCGCGCAGGTATCGGCTGTGTCTGCCGTTGAGGCGCTGGCTGCCGCCTTGAGCCCGACCGGCACATATTCAGAAAGTTCTAGCAGGAAAGGCTCGACGCGTTGATTACCTCTGCTACCGCACTGCCCAATGATCACACCCTGACCGCCGATCTCGCCGTGATCGGTGCTGGGCCTGCGGGCATCGTGGTGAGTCTGGAGGCGGCCCGGTACGGCTTCGACGTTCTGCTGGTAGAGAGTGGACGCCAGAAGTTCGATCCAGACATCCAGAATCTGGCTGAAGCTGCCGAGATGGATCCAGCCCTGCACTCCCCAATGCGGCTGACAACGCGGCGTCAGCTCGGCGGCACCTCCGTTATATGGGGAGGCAAATGCGTTCCCTATGATGAAGTCGACTTCGACTACAGGCCGTTTATGAGCGATGCTCAGTGGCCAGTCAGCTACGACCAGATCGTGCCGTATTTTCAGCGGGCCTGCGACTGGCTGGCGTGCGGACGCGCAACGTTCGATACCACCCGGATGCCGCATCTCCCGCCTTCTCTCGTGCCAGGCTTTGCCGACGGTGACACGATGGCATCAACTCTTGAACGCTGGTCCCTGCCCACTAATTTCGGTCGCGAATACCGGGACGTCCTGCGACGCTCGGCTCGCGTTCGTGCAGTCACCGGCCTCACCTGCACGCAAGTCGTCTGCCGGGAAGGCTACCCAGAGGTAGATCACCTCTCGTGCCGTAACCTCGGAGGAAAGCACATCCAGGTCCGCGCTCGGGCTTACGTGCTCGCCTGCGGCGGGCTCGACACCACCCGCCTCCTGCTGGCTTCTCCCGGCCCGGGCGAAAGGCCTCTTGGCGACCACTCGGGACATCTGGGGTCGTGGTACATGGGACATCTGGAGGGAGTGATCGCCAATGTCCGGTTCAATACGGCACCCAGGTCCACGATCTTCGGGTATGAACGTGATATTGACGGCACCTATATACGGCGCAGGTTGACCGTCAGCCGCAAAGCGCAGCTCGCGGAACATCTTCCGAATGTCGCGGCATGGCTGGCAAATCCGGAGCTCGCCGATCCGCGGCACCGAAATGGAGTTCTCTCATTTGCCTACCTTATGCTACGCTCCCCGCTCGGCAGGCTCATGGCGCCAGACGCTCAGCGACTCTCGCTCAGCGGAGAGGAAGTGCCCGGCTCTCCTTATGGCGGGGCCGAGAGAGGGTCAGTGCGTCAGCACATGCTGAACGTGTCGCGCGACGTCTGGCCTGTCGCCCGCTTCGCAGTCGGGTTCGGTAGCAAGCGATTCCTGCCGCAGCGACGCCGGGCTGCCGGATTCTTCGTGTACAGCAAGGAGAACTCTTACCCGCTTCAATATCACGGGGAGCAGGCGCCGAAGCGGGACAGCCAGGTCACCTTGACTGGCGAGCGAGATGCCCTGGGAATGCCGAAACTAAAGATCGACCTTAAGTTTTCGGCGCAAGATGTAGACGGAATTATCCGGACTCATCATCTTTGGGATACCTGCCTGAGGGAGTCGGGACTCGGTCATCTTGAATATTTGTCGGCTGATCCCGAATCGACAGTATGGAGTCGTGCAGGCGGCGGCTTTCATCAACTCGGGACCACACGCATGGCAGCCCGGCAGGAGGATGGGGTCGTCGATTCCGACCTCGCCGTGCACGGCGTCAGCAATCTATTCGTGGCAAGCAGCTCAACCTTCGTGACGTCGGGGCAGGCCAACCCGACATTCATGATCGTTGCCTTTGCCGCCAGGCTGGCCGACCGGCTGAAGAAAGTGCTACCCGACCTGAAGCCAACTAGCTGTGATTAAGAGCGACGAGATGGACGATGCCCAGCTGGTAATGCTTAGGGCCCCCGCTACCTCTGCACACTCGGATGTTCATCGCACGCTCTTCCGCGATGCCATTGCTCTTATCAGCAATTCCGGCCTCACTTCCATCCTGGGAGTCGTCTACTGGCTGGCAGCCGCACATATAATGAGCCGCACCGATCTAGGCAGGGGCTCTGCGCTGCTGTCGGCCCTCTGGACCGTATCCGCATTGGCGCAGCTCAATTATGCCAGAGCTATACCCGGGCTTTTGCCCATGGCTCGCGGTAAGGCTACCAGGCGACTCGGGAAAATTTACACTCAGGTGGTGGTCCTTAGCGTGGCCGCGGGCTTGGCTTTCGCTATCATAGCACCAATGGTAAGCGGCAAATTTGGATACATCAGCGGAATCCCCAGCTTTGCGCCGCTCTTCGCGCTCTCTATTCCCATTTACAGCATCTTCACGCTGGAGGACTCGGTACTTGCCACCGTACGGCGCGCGGTAATCATCCCCTTCGAGAACGCCATATATGGCGTGCTGAAAATTGTTGTGTTGTTTATCCCGGTACTCTTTCGTATAATGCCGGGCAGCGTGGTGATGCTGGCATCATGGATTTTGCCGCTACCATTTATCGTGCTACCTCTCAACGTCTACCTTTTTAAGCGCGGAGTGCCGCAGGCGACTAGCACATTTCCCGCCGGCGCAGTGCCAGAGGAAGGTAAGTGGGTCCGTTATGACTTCCTCGGCTATCTCTTCTGGCTGCTTGGCACGCTTCCGCTGCCTGTAGTGGCTGTCACCGTTCTGGGACCAGCCAGAGCCGCGGCGTTTGCCGTGCCTTTTACGATAATTACCGCGATTGATGTGCTGTCACTCAATCTTGGCAACCAGCTGACCGCTGAGATGTCCCGTACATGGGGCGAATTTAGCGTTCTGACGATCCGTTTTGTCCGGCGCGCGTGGGGAGTGATCGCCGCGCTTAGCATCGGACTGATCGTCATGGCACCTTATGTGCTTTCGCTGTTTGGGACGCAGTACCGAACCGACGGGACCATGGTGTTCCAGATAATGATGGTCGCAGCGTTTCCGCGCGCCATAATGTTCTTCGGCATTGCCGCGGCGCGGGCTAGGGGAGTTGCCGCAAAATCTCCGGCCAGCGGACCTGTCATTCTCCTTTTGCAGGCCACTACCTGCTCCCTTACCCTGGCGATATCGCTGTTCGCGATGCATTTTGTGGGTATTCTCGGCATAGCGCTGGGCTGGACCATAGCGAGCGTGATAGGCGCGGCTATCGCCATCATAGCTGTCCGGCCGCTGCCGCTGCGCATGGTGGCTATCGGGAATGGCAGGCACCGTGGAAATTCGCAGCTGCGATCAACTCTGCTTCGAGTCGGACGCCGGGCCGAGCCGCGGCACAGATAATTTAGACAGCATGGTCCGGGCAGGGAGGCAAGATTCAATTGGTAGGGCAGCGCCTCGATCAGCCGGCGCAACCAACAAAGGCGGCGAAAGGACGCATCAAGTCACTGGACGGGCTACGAGGCGTCGCGGCGCTCATCGTCGTTTTCCACCATATACTGCTCACCGTCCCATCGCTTGCCTTGGCATACGAGTTCACTGAACCGCGTTATGCCCACGACTGGCTGGACATCCTCACTTATACGCCGCTGCACCTCATATGGGATGGCCCGGCTGCTGTGGTCATCTTCTTCGTGCTGAGCGGCTATGTCCTGTCGGTTCCGTACGCGGCAGGCAAGACCGGCGGCTGGCGTAGCTACTATCCGCAACGCCTCCTCCGTCTCTACCTCCCCGTGTGGGGCGCCCTCATCTTCTCCTTGATCGCCGTCACCGCCGTGCAACGTCACTACGTGCCTGGCGCCACTTACTTCGTCAACCTCCATGCCACGGCGCCGCATGGAGTGGCGCAGGCTGCCCGCAACGCCACGTTGCTCCTTAAGACCGGCTGGCTCGACAGCCCCCTATGGTCACTTCGTTTCGAGGTCGCCTTCTCGGTCTTCCTCCCGCTTGCCGTATGGGGCGGCGCCGTATGCCCCCGGTTGTGGGCGGTGAAGGGCGCGGCTTGTCTAGCTGTCGTGGTCGCCGGGTGGCAGCTTCACTCTCAACTGCTCGAGTACGTCCCCATGTTCGGCTTCGGTGTCATACTGGCCTACGAGCAGGAACGGTTCCGCGCCGTCACCAGGCGATTCACTCAGCCGCAGTGGATTGTGATCACGACGGTCTCGGTCCTGCTCATCTCCTCCTATTGGGACCTATGGGGCCTCGGACTAGGCGGCATCGCGGCGTTTGGTCAGGCGCTCTCCGCCATCGGCGGCTGCGGTGTTCTTGTCGCCATGCGCGACTGGCCCTCAGCCCGCCGCTTCGGCGAGGCCGCACCGATCCAGTGGCTCGGGAAACGGTCGTTCAGCCTCTACCTCATCCATGAGCCCATCGTTCTCACTGTCGTCTTTGCTCTCGGCGGCAAGCCGAACGTGCCTCTCATCTTTGCGATCGCGTTGCCGATCACGATGGTTCTGACCGAGGTGTTCTACCGGCTGGTCGAGCATCCGAGCCACCTGTTCGCCTTGGCGGTCGGCCGGCTGGTAAAGGAGCGCTGGCCAGTCCAGCCTGGACATGGTGGTCATCGCGGCCGGCTTCGTCCAGGGCTGCAAGAAGGCGTGGCCACTACGGTGGAACCTGCCCCGCG
>Ga0070764_10000393_pt1 | contig 17007 bp, 11 predicted proteins | sample HubBroMetageWRM4_FD_67287 | JGI IMG/M metagenome (GOLD analysis project Ga0070764, IMG submission 67287) | Warmed soil microbial communities from the Hubbard Brook experimental Forest, New Hampshire - Hubbard Brook CCASE Soil Metagenome WRM 4 | ecosystem: Environmental > Terrestrial > Soil >... | reverse complement strand
AGGCGTGCATCACGAGCTGTCGCGCGCACTGGGGCAGGCGGGCACGAGTTCCGTGAAGCCGGCGGAGCTGCACATCGCAAATTCCGATCGTAGCGTGGGCGCGCACTTGAGCGGACAGATTTTGCGCCGCACCGGATACGCGGGCCTCGGCGACAACACGATTCACTGCGAATTTCGCGGTGCTGCGGGCCAAAGCTTCGGTGCGTTCCTGATTCCGGGCGTGAGCTTCCGGCTGAAGGGCGAAGCGAACGATTACGTCGGGAAATCGCTGAGCGGCGGAACGATCGCGATCACGGCTGGATCGGATGCATCGCAGCGCGGCGACGTGCTCGCGGGCAACACGGTTCTCTACGGCGCGACGAGCGGCGAACTTTATATCGCGGGGCGCGCGGGCGAAAGATTTGCCGTGCGCAATAGCGGCGCGCTCGCAGTGGTGGAAGGCGTGGGCCAGCACGGCTGCGAATACATGACGGCCGGCGTGGTGCTGATGCTCGGCCGCACCGGAATTAATTTTGGATCGGGCATGACGGGCGGGCTCGTGTATGCGCTGAAGAAATCTCTCGCGGACACCGATTTCAACGCGGAATTTGTGCGTCGCGCGGAAATCGGCGAGCAGGAGCGCGTGTGGCTTCGCGAAGCGCTCACCGAACACGTGCGCCTCACCGACAGCCCGAAGGCGCGTCGCATCTTGAAGTCTTCAAACTTCACGTCACTGCTCGTGCGTCTCGAGCCGGTGAATCTGCCGTGCCCAGTGGAGCAGACCTGGGCGCCGATCGTGGAGCGCTGGTCGAAGCGCGAAGACAAAGCCGTGGTGATGCAGGTCACGCGCCGGACGGCGACGGCTGCATCGCCGGGGCCGCCGGTCGTTCACTAGGGGCATCAAGAGCGTTAACGGTATTTAATGGTGATTTTCGCCATTTTTTCACGGTTTCATAGCGTAACCGCCTGCCGGAAACCCGCCCCGTTCTGCTATACTTCTGCAACTCGATATGGACTTTGACCACCTTACAACCTTTCTCGAGATTTCAAAATTAGGCAGTTTTTCGCGCGCCGGGCAGAAATTATTCCGTTCGCAGCCGGCGGTAAGCGCGCAGATCCGTCAACTCGAGCAGGAGTACGGGCAGAAGCTTTTTGACCGCGTCGGAAAATCCGTGCGGCTTACGGCGGCGGGCGAATCGCTGGTAATTTACGCGAAGCGCTTGCTCGCGTTGAAAGACGAATCGTTGCGCGCCGTGGCCGACCTTTCGAGTTCACCGCGCGGAGTTCTTTCGATCGGCGCAAACGAAGCGACCTGCCTCTACGTGCTGCCGGATATTTTCGGCGAGTATCACAAGCACTATCCGTCGGTGCAGATCAGCATCTACCGCAATTTCAGCCGCAAAGTGGTGGAAAAAATCGAAGATGGATCGGTGGACGTGGGCATCGTCACTCTGCCGGTGCGCTCGCCGAGCCTGAAGATTCATCCGATCTTCCGCGACCGCCTGATGCTGCTCGTCTCATCGTCGAATCCGCTCTCGCGCGCGAAAAGCGTGACGATGAGCGAAGTCGCGGACCAGCCGCAAATTCTTCCGAAGACCGGCTACACCCGCCAGTTGCTCGACAAATATTTCCGCCCGTACCGCTCGAAGCTCCGCATCACGATGGAACTGGCGAGCGTGGGCATGATTAAGCGCTTTGTGGCCGCGAATCTCGGCGTTTCGATCATCAGCGAAAGTTTCGCGCGCGACGAAGTGCGCTCCGGTGAAGCGAAGCTGGTGCCGATCTCTGACGTTGAGCTCACGCGTGAGCTGGGCCTGGTTTACCGGCGCGATCGCACGCTGCCGCGCGCCGCTGCTGCGTTTGTGACGATGCTGCGCCAGCAAGTGGCAGCCAACGAAGACGGCCACGCCGCGAAGAAGCGCTAATCCGGCGCTCGCAGCGGCGCAGCCGCCATCGCCGTCGCACAATCGGGAATCCATCCACTTTCGCAATCCGCGCCATTCGTTTATTTGATTGCCGCTCAGGCGCGTGCGCGGTTACAGTTTTCGAAGTTTGAGCCGCATGTCCACTGGCACATCGCTGGGCAACGAGCTTCGCGATTTCTACGCGCAGGAATCCGCTCGCATCAAAGATGAGTTTCTGGCGTCCGGCAACGGCCGCGCCGCGGTACAGGCGCGCACGGCGCTGGTGGAATCGATCGCGGTGCGGCTATGGAAGACTTTCGTTTCCTCAGACGACGATGGGCCGCACGATCTAGCGCTTGTGGCAGTCGGCGGCTTCGGACGCAAGTGGCTGTTTCCGCAGTCCGACGTCGATATTCTTTTCCTTCACTCCGCCGACAAATCCGAACGCGAATACAAAGATGTGATCCGCAAATTTTCGCAGGAGATCTGGGACCTGCGGCTTCGCCTCAGCCCCACGACGCGAAAACTCTCGGAATGCGAGAAGTTCGACGCCGACAACCCCGAATTCACAATTTCGCTGCTCGACCTGCGATTTCTAGCGGGCGACCGCGCGCTGTATTCGCGGCTCTACAATTCGATTCCCAATCTAGTGGCGAAGCAGGTGAAGCCGCTGGTGCAGCGCCTCGCGGAGATCACGCGCGTACGCCACGCGAAATTCGGCGACACTGTGTTCCACCTTGAGCCGAATTTGAAGGACGCACCCGGCGGCCTCCGCGATTACAACGTTGCGCACTGGCTCTCGCTGATTTCAGCGATGGAGCTGCAGCGCGACTGGCCGAAAGACGAAAATCAGTTGCCGGTGACGATCCGCAAGCAATTCGAGGCGGCGCTGGAATTTTTAATGTCGGTGCGTTGCTTCCTGCATTTCCGGCACAACCGCGACGACAACACGCTCACGTGGGAAGCGCAGAACGACGCTGCGTCGCAGAAAGTGGGCGCGCGCGCCTCAGTGGGCGAGCTTTCCGCGGCGGACTGGATGCGCATTTACTTTGGCAACGCGCGAGCGATTTCGCGCGTGTGCGTGAAGCTGCTGGAGGAAAGCCCGTCGGCGCGGCCATCGCTCTTCGGACAGTTTCAACATTTGCAAGCGCGGCTCTCGAACCCGGAATTCTCCGTGGTGGACGGAATGATTTTCGTGCAGCAGCCAGATGCGTTGCGCGATCCAGACGCGCTGCTGCGCATGTTCCGCTTTCAGGCGCGCCACGGGTTGACGCTGAGTTCCACCACAGAGGTGCAGATCGAGCGCGCGCTGCCCGAACTGGCCGCGAGTCCGCCGGAGGGCGTGGAAGCCTGGCACACGCTGCAGGAGATTCTGGTGGCTCCGCACGCCGCGGACGCTCTGCGTGCGATGCATTCGCTGCACGTGCTCACGCTGTTTCTGCCGGAGCTGGCGGGCATCGATTCGCTCGTCGTTCGTGATTATTCGCACCGTTACACCGTGGACGAGCACACTTTCGTCGCGATCGAAAATCTGCACAAGCTTCGGCAATCGCAATCCAAATGGGACCAGCGCTACGCCGAATTGCTGGAAGAACTCGAGCAGCCCGACCTGCTGTATCTCGCGCTGCTCTTGCACGACACGGGAAAAGCCGCAAAGACCGACGACCATGTGAAAGCGAGCGCGGAGATCGCCGAGACCTGCATCGCGCGGCTCGACCTCGACGAACTCGACCGCGACACCGTGCTGTTTCTAGTAGGCAAACATCTGGAGATGAGCGCAACGCTGCGCCGCGACATTTTCGATCCGGAAGTGGTGCAGCAGTTCGGCGAGCGCGTGGAAACGCCCGAGCGCCTGAAGATGCTGTGCCTGATGACCTACGCGGACATCAAAGCCGTGAACCCCGAAGCGCTCACTCCGTGGAAGGCGGAAAACATCTGGCAGCTCTACATCGGCACCGCGAATTACATGATTCGCAGCGTGGATGAGCGCCTGCACGTCGCCGCAGACGACGAGACGCTTGCGCACCTGCGCACGCTTGCTCCTGCGGCCGGGAAAAAACTCGCCACGTTTCTCGAAGGTTTGCCGCGGCGCTACTTGCGCACGCACAGCGTAGAAGACGTGCTCGCGCACGTCGGCATGGCGGGCGAACTCGGAAAAGACAACGTGCAGATCGGCCTGAAACGCGGGCGCCATTGGTTCGATCTCGCACTCGTGACAGTGGACCGGCCATCGCTCTTCGCGAGCGTCGCCGGTGTGCTCGCGTCCTGGGGCATGAACATCGTGAAGGCCGCGGCGTATTCGAACCAAAACGGAATCGTCGTCGATACTTTTAATTTCACAGACCGGTTCCGCACGCTCGAGCTGAATCTGCCGGAGTGGGAGCGATTCAAGCAGAGCCTGCACGACGTACTCACCGGCAAAGCGGATCTGGCGAAGATGTTGCGCGAACGCCTGCGCTCGCAGAAAATTCCTCCGCCGAAAGTGATCGTGCCTACGCAGATCGCGTTTGACGACACGTGCTCCGAGCACAGCACGCTGATCGAAGTGCTCGCGCAGGACCAGCCGGGCCTGCTGCATCGCATTAGCGCGAAACTCTCGCAGGAAAACTGCAACATCGAAATCGCGTTGATCGAAACCGAAGGCCAGATGGCGATCGACGTCTTCTATCTCACGTCCGGCGGCGCGAAGCTGACGCCGGAGCATCAGAACCGCCTGCGCGACGCGCTGATAGAAGAGCTGTCCGCCACTTCGCCGGTCTAGCCAGCTAGGTTTCCTATTCTGTACACACGTTTGCAGCTTTCCCTCGTACTCTACCGAAATTGCGCGAAAATCATTGCGATGTGTGCATAACAGGCTGCGCGATTCGTGCAGCCTTCGCCGGTGCTCGTGAATTTTGGGTAGCGTGTAACCCTTTGATATGGAGCGTGTTACGGCTGCCACGCGCGAGCGAATTGCGTAGAGCTCGAGGCCGTTGGTCAAAAACTGAACGGCAGGACAGGTGTTCCGCTCCGAAATTGCGCGTAGCATTTTCTCAGGGTTCGCGCATCGAAGGGGTGGCCTGCCGCGTGCTGAGACTCGATTTATAATTTAGGGCCGCTGAGGGACCGGAGGAAGCTGCTTGCGATCTCACCGTGAATTTGTGCTGCGAATTGCCGCGATGCTCTCGCTCGCGATGCTGTCGGCATGTGCCTCGATGCCGGGTGGATCCGGCAACACCGAGTCGGCACCAGTGATCACGCAGCAACCGGCGAGTCAGTCGGTGACGGTCGGTCAGCCAGCGACCTTCGGCGTATCAGCGACCGGACTTGCGCCACTCACTTATCAATGGTTCCTGAATGGCGCGGCAGCCGGGACGAACGCCAGTTCGTTCACAATCGCAACGGCGGCGGCGAGCCAGGATCAGGCGGCCGTGTACGTGACGGTGAGCAACTCGAAGGGCGTGGCCACGAGCACGATGGCGAAATTGTCTGTGACCCCTGCGGCGACGGCGCCGACAATCACGACGCAACCCACCGCACAGACGGTGACCGCGGGGCAGACCGCGACATTTACAGTGGCAGCGAACGGCACGGCGCCGCTCACGTATCAGTGGTATTTCAACGGCGCGGCGTCGGGATCAAATTCGCCGACGCTCACGATTGCAAACACCACCACCTCGCAAAACGGCGAGCCGGTCTATGTGACCGTAACGAACTCCGCCGGCAACGTGACGAGCAACACCGTAAAGCTCATGGTGAACGCGGAGGCGACAGCGCCTTCCATCACCACGCAGCCCACCGCGCAAACTGTGACGGCAGGGCAGACGGCGACCTTTACCGTGGCGGCAACCGGGACTGCGCCGCTGGCCTATCAGTGGTACCTGAACGGCGCGGCGTCAGGAACAAACTCCGCCACATATTCCATCGCGAATACCACCACGGCTCTGAGCGGCCAGAAGGTGTACGTGAAAATCACGAACTCCGCCGGAAACGCGACCAGCAATATGGTGACGCTCACCGTGAACGCCGCGGCGACCGCGCCAACAATTACAACGCAGCCCACCGCGCAAACCGTGACAGCAGGGCAGACGGCGACCTTTACTGTGGTCGCCAGCGGTACAGCGCCGCTCACATATCAGTGGTATCTGAATAACGTTGCGGCGGGAACGAATTCGCCTACGTATTCGATCGCGAATACAACGACATCACAAAGCGGCCAGCTGGTTTACGTGATCGTGACCAACAGCGCTGGCAACGCGACGAGCAATAAAGTGGCGCTCACTGTGAATGCAGCCGGCACAGCGCCGTCCATTACCACGCAACCCACCGCGCAGACCGTGACGGCGGGGCAGACTGCAACGTTTACTGTGGCGGCGACGGGAACTGGACCGCTCACGTATCAGTGGTACCTGAATGGGACGGCGGCGGGCACAAACTCCGCGACCTACACGATCACGAACACTACAACGGCACAGAACGGCGCGACGATCTACGTGAAGGTGACTAACGCGACCGGCACCGCAACAAGCAACACCGTAAAGCTCACGGTGAATGCGGCGGCGACGGCGCCATCCATCACCACGCAGCCCACGGCGCAGACCGTGACGGCAGGACAAACGGCAACGTTCACCGTAGCGGCAATCGGGACTGCGCCGTTGACCTATCAGTGGTATCTGAATAGCGTGGCGTCAGGAACGAACTCCGCCACCTACTCGATCGCGAACACCACGACGGCACAAAGCGGGCAACAGGTTTACGTGACGGTAACCAACAGCGCTGGAAACGCGACCAGCAACAAAGTGACGCTCACCGTGAACGCCACGCAGCCACCCAGCACTGTGAGTGTGTTGACGTATCACAACGACGTCGGGCGCACTGGGCAGAATCTGAACGAGACGATCCTCACCACGACGAACGTAACTTCAGCGGGTTTTGGCAAAGTTGGCGCGATCACCGCCGATGGCCTGGTTGACGCGGAGCCGCTTTACGTTGGCGGGCTTACCGTAAATGGCGCAACGCACAACGTGCTCTACGTCGCGACGGAAAACGATTCGGTGTATGCGTTCGACGCCGACACATACGCACAGCTCTGGAAAGTGAGCGTGCTCGGCGCGAACGAAACGGCCAGCGATAACCGCGGTTGCAATCAAGTGGTGCCGCAGATCGGTGTCACGTCCACTCCGGTGATCGATCCAAAGGCCGGTGCACACGGCACGATTTTCGTCGTAGCGATGTCAAAAGATTCGAACGGAAACTATTACCAGCGCCTGCACGCTCTCGACCTCACCACCGGCGCGGAGCTGAGCGGCAGTCCCACCACGGTTCAGGCCACGTTCACCATCGGCTCGACCACTACGACGTTCAGCCCGATGCAATACAAGGAACGCGCGGCGCTGCTCCTATTGAATGGCAACATTTACACCACGTGGGCTTCGCACTGCGACGACGGCCCGTATCAAGGTTGGGTGATCGCTTACAACGAATCCACGCTACAACAAACGAGCGCGCTGGACCTGACACCGAATGGATTCAATGGCGCAATTTGGATGGCGGGCGACGGGCCGGCCGCGGATTCATCGGGCAACATTTATTTTCTTATGGGCAATGGGACGTTTGACGACACGCTCAACACCAGCGGTTTCCCTGAGAAGGGCGACTACGGCAATGGCTTCGTCAAAGTAGCGACGACCGCGACGAGCATGTCCGTCTCCGATTACTTCACGATGTACAACACCGACTCGGAATCGAACGGCGACGTGGATCTTGGTTCTGGCGGAGAAATTTTGCTGCCGGATCTTCAGGACGCGCAGCAGAACACCTGGCAGCTCGGAGTCGGCGCGGGCAAAGATGGCCGCATCTACATTGTGAATCGCACCAGCGGCATGATGGGCAAATTCAACACGAGCAACGACAGCGCGATCTACCAGGAAATCGATACCAACGGTCTCGCTGGTGGCGTCTTCTCCACGCCCGCATATTTCGACGGCACGCTCTACTACGCGGCGGTGAACGATTCGCTTCGCGCGTTCACGTTCACGAACGCAAAGCTCGTCACGCCGTCGTCGTCGCAAAGCGCCGAAGGTTACGGATATCCGGGCGCGACGCCCAGCATTTCCGCGAACGGCACATCGAACGGTATCGTGTGGGTGATCCGGAACAACAACGGCGGCGAGCTCCACGCCTACGACGCGACGAATCTTTCGAAGGAACTTTACAATAGCACCGAGGCTGCGGCGAGCCGCGACAGCTTTTCGGACAACAAATACATCACGCCGATGATCGCGAACGGCAAGGTGTACGTCGCGACTCCTACGGGCGTTACGATCTTCGGCCTTCTCGCACAATAAAAGATGGGGCCTATAAAAAAAAACGGACCAACATTTCGCGCCTGATGTAGCCGCGATGTGTTGGTCCGGCTAATTTTTTCGAGAGCGCGCCGAGGTGCTACTTCTGCTTTAGCTGCGCCTCAATTGCAGACGTCACTTCCGGCGCATCCGGCTTCACCGCCGATTCGAAACGCTGGACTACCTTCCCATCTCGGCTCACCAGGAACTTCGTGAAATTCCATTTGATGTCGCCGGCGAACGCGGGATTGGCCGTGGTCGTCAGGTATTGGTAGAGCGGCGTCTGGTCGTCGCCCTTCACCGAAACCTTGGCGTAAATCGGGAACGTGACGCTGTACTTGGTCTGGCAGAACGTTTTGATTTCCGCGTTCGTGCCGGGCTCCTGGCCGCCGAAATTATTGGCGGGGAAGCCGAGAATCACAAACCCCTGGTCCTTATATTTCTCGTAGACCGATTCGAGCGCGCTGTACTGCGGAGTGAAGCCGCAGCGGCTCGCGACGTTTACGAGCAGCACCACTTTGCCTTTGTAAGCAGCGAGCGGCGCGGGTGTACCGTCGATCGACGGCAGTGTGAAATCGTAAATGCTCGAAGCGGCGAACAGGGAAGCGCTCATCAGCAGTACCACCAGTGCGCCAAGGACGATGCGCGAGTTGCGGAATCTCGAAGTTTTCATATTGCCTCGTTTTCGGATGCGTTATCGGTGCACGGAGAGCATATCGTAGCGCGCTCGCGGCTCGCAACGGCGTGACAATCTTGTGACAAATCGACTCGACGCCCCGCGCGAGCCAATACAACCAGCTCATCGAGGATGGCGTGCTGCGCGAGCAATCGCCCGCTAGCGGTCCTCGGGCGTAACGCGCGGATCGATCATGTCGCCCGCCACAAGCGAGCGGATGCAAAGCGTCACGCCACCGGGATCGCACGGAAAAATTCCCCACGCGGGCAGGTCCTGCTGCTGCACTTCGTAAATTCCTTCTTCCGTGTCCGCGGCGTCGTCGAAATCGCTCATCACGTACGGATTCCCCGGCGTGGCGCGCACGCGAAACAGCGCCGTCGATGGCTCGTAATTGCCGTAGCTGAAGCAGTAGCCGATGCACGCGCGGTCAAGCATGTGCTGGATCAGGATGCGCGAGCCGGCCCATGGAGGAATCGTTCCCATCACGCGTTGGTTCGGCGAAATCGTGCGCTCGAGCTGCTCCACTTGCTGTTCCATACGGTTCGCAATGCCAGTGTCTTGATACACCATCGAGAAAAACACGAGAGCGATCGCCGCGTATCCGGCGAGATGCCAGCGCCGCGGCCGCATCGCCGCGAGCACGCAAAGTAGAATCGCGGCCGTTACCGACGTGAGTCTGCCGGACAAAAGCGCCAGCGCAGGAACTTTATCCTCGAAGCGGATGCCCTCCGGCAGAAAAAAAACGGCGCCGATCAGGATCACATACAGCTCAACCGGAATCGCGTAATTGCATTTCGGCGCCGCGCCATTTTTCGAAGGCATCAGATCTCGCGCGAGCGCGAAGATCGAAAAAATCAAGAACGCGTACTCGACATACTTGTAGCGGTCGCCGAAAAGCAGAAGCTGGTCGCCGCCGTTGAAATAGTAGAAAGGCAGCGACTGCGCCTCGATCACGTAGTGATGCCAGAAGTAGTAATGCGCGCCAGCGAGAGCCGCAATAGACAGCAGAGCCAGAATCGCGTGGAATCGCCCCGGCATGCGCGCCGCCGCATATACATAAATGCAACCCGCGACCAACCACGCGAGCCCCAGCGGATGCGCCGCGACCGACAGAATCGCCAGCGGCACAATCGGCCACAAATCCGCAACGCCTCGCGCGTGCCACGCCACCGCGATCGCCCAAAACGAAAATCCAATCGCGAGGTAGTAGTTGAAGAAGCCCATGTGGAACGTATAGCCGTATGCGAACATCGCCATCGCGGGCACCAGCAACCACGGCGGGCGTTTCGCGCTGGCGGTGGCGAGCGCAAACATTCCCCAGAAAAAAATCAGCACACAGATCGAAACGGCGAGTTTTTCCGTCGTCGCCAGCGAAAAGCCGCGCCCCAGCGAATCGAGCAGCAGGTCGAACAGCACATTCGTATGTTGATTCGCGATATACACGCCGGGCGCGTGGCCGCCGCGGACAAGTTGCGCGAGCCATGCGTTATAAAGGTGGCTGCCCAGGTCGGAGGAAACGATGCGGCGGTGCCAGAAACAGGGAACCAGCAGCGCGGCCGAAATCACGAAGACGCGCGCCGGACATTCGCGGGCGAAGGCGACCGTGCGCGATGCGGCGCTCGCGCCCTGCGGCGCCGTGCGATAGCCCTCGAGTTCGCTGCGGTGTACAGCCGAGACGGAAATTGCGTTCAACGCTTGCGCCTGAGTCCCAATCTCGCCAACAAATTCATTCGAAAAACAATATCACGAGTCCCAGCCGCTCCCGGTTCGCAGCCGCGCGATTCGCACGGAATTCACCCCGGCGCCGCCGCGACCAGTGATATAAGGATGGGCACCGGCGCATCCTTCACCTCACGACGGCCCGATTTTTAGCGGCGCGCGTCAGCGGCTAGCGGAGAGCAGCGCGCCCATCCCCAGCGAGGAGCACGATGAGCGATCCAACGATAGCAGACGTCGCAAAAAAGGCCGTGGGCCTGTCGATAGCATTCAGCGTGCTGATGATTCTCGCGGGGCTTTGGGCGATCGCGATGCCGTATCACGCGGGGATCGCAATCAGCGTTTTTCTGGGCTGGATGCTACTCATCGCCGGCATCGGGCATTTCGTTTTTGCCTGGTACACGCGACGGACGGGAAATCTTGCGCTCAAGCTTCTGCTCGGCGTGCTGTATCTCGCGGTTGCGATCTATTTGCTCTCGCATCCGCAGCGCGCATTGAAGACGCTTACGCTCGCCTTGGCCTGCTACCTGCTTTTTGAAGGCGCTGCGGAACTGGTCCTGTACTGGCAACACCGCCAGGCCGGAGGCGCGAGCTGGTTCCTGCTGAACGGAATCATTACACTGATCTTGGGTGGAATGATCTTTGCTACATGGCCGGCAAACACCGATTGGGCGGTAGGCACGCTGCTGGGAATTAGTATTTTCTTCAGCGGAGTTTCACGCTTGATGATTTCGCTGGCGGCGAATCAGGGACTGAAGCTCAAGACCTAGCGCGCGAGCATCGCGCAGCCGCACAAGCCCAAAAAATTACTTTGCTGGCTTCTTCGCGCGCTTTGCACGTCTGCGTTTGGGCGGCTCGCCTTCGGCAGCCTCTACCACCATGATGCTGGTCACAAAAAACTTCGTGCCGTGCTCGTTGAAATCGATCGACGTGCGTTCTTCATCCGATTCGATCACCACGCCAAGCCCATACTGAAAATGTTTGATGTACTGACCTTCGGGGAGAGTTTTCAACGAAGCTCCTCGCGACTGCGGAGCCGGTAATTCGAGGGGAAAAAGACTGGGCGAACCGGTGATGAGCCGGCTCGCCCATTTACGACTAGAGGCTGGTGACGTTCGCTGCCTGCAGGCCCTTGGGGCCGCGGGTCACTTCGAATTCAACCGCCTGTCCTTCGTTCAACGACTTGTAACCATCGGCCTGAATCGCCGAAAAGTGCACGAAGACGTCTTCGCCGGACTGGCGCTGAATGAATCCGAATCCCTTGCTGGCATTGAACCACTTCACTGTTCCTTGTTCTCTCACGTAAGTACTTCCTTCATGTATAAGCTATTTGCGCCCCTCGACCGCCTCCAGCCGTAAAACAAAAAAGGCCGCGAGTCTTTTGGACTTGCAGCCCCTTCATCGTTCCAAAGGTGTTACAAGAGCAACAAACGCAGGAAAAACGTAGCATGCAGGCGCGGAAGGTGTCCACCGCAAATTGTTCTTCAGTGAATACTCGCGAAGCGCGGCCTCGCCGTCGCGCATCCGATTCAGGCGTGCCCGACGATTCTGCGCGAATCGAACCGCATCGCGCCGCAGCGGCCAAAAGCGCACCCGCCGTCTCGCTTTGCTGTGGCGCGTGTGGAATATTGCTGCCCACGCCGTTCCCGTGCGCGAGCAACAAACGATTGGCGCTCGTCCCGTCGCGGAGTATGATGGCGCTCCCCGTTAGGGTTCAGGCCACGGTATAAACCGGTTTCGCTCGGAGGACTTCCATGAAGAAAAAACCGCTGGTAATCATCGGCGTCATCGTCGCCGTCATTTTGTTGATCCTTTTGGCGTTGCCCATGTTTGTGAATGCCAATAAGTTCAAGCCGACTCTCGAAACGCAGCTCACCAGCGCGCTCGGGCGCAAGGTAACCATCGGCGATATAAGCCTCGCGATTTTCTCCGGCGGCGTCACGGTGAGCGACGTAGCCATCGCCGACGATCCGAAGTTCAGTTCGGCGCCCTTCCTCACCGCCAAAGATCTCACCGTGGGCGTCGAGCTGATGCCGCTAATTTTCTCCAAGCGCCTCGAAGTGCGCTCGATCGAGATTCGTGATCCGCAAGTGGCGCTGATTCACTCCGCGAACGGCACCTGGAATTACTCAACGATGGGGAATTCGGCAGGCGGCGCGAAGCCTGCAGCAAAGTCCGGCGATAGCGACGCTGCCGCGAACCTCACCGTCGAGAAGCTCAGCCTCACCGGCGGCAAAATCGTGGTCAGCTCCGTTGGCTCGAAGTCCAAACCCAGCGTGTACTCCGACGTGAACCTCGAAGCGACCGACCTTTCCACCACCAGTTCGTTTCCTTTCAAACTGAGCGCTACCGGACCCGGCAACGCCGCGATCAAAGTGGACGGAAAAGCCGGACCAATTGATCAGGCCGACACTTCGCTCACTCCGCTTTCTGCCAACGTCGATGTGCAGCACCTCGATCTCGCCACGACCGGCTTCATCGATCCATCCACCGGCCTTGGCGGTGTGCTGGATTTCAAAGGCGACCTGAATTCCGACGGTAAAGATATGAAGTCGAAAGGCTCCGTCACGATCACCAAATTCAAGATGTCCGCGGCCGGCTCGCCCTCGAGCGTTCCCGTGAAAGTAGACTACAACACGGACTACACGCTGAAGACGCAGGCGGGCGTGCTGACCCAGGGCGACATCCACATTGGCAGCGCGTTCCAACAGCTCACCGGAACCTACAATCTCGCCAGCGATCCGGTCTCGCTGAATTTGAAAGTGAACGCGTCGAACATGCCGCTCAACGACCTCGAAGGTTTCCTGCCCGCGGTTGGAGTCGTGCTGCCGTCGGGTTCGAAGCTTCAGGGCGGAACTCTCTCCGCGAATCTCACGATCACCGGACCGGCGGACAAGCCCACCATCGCCGGACCCGTAAATATCGCGAACACGGAACTCGCCGGATTCAGCTTGAGCCAGAAACTCGGCGCGCTCTCCGCGTTTACCGGATTGGGCAAAGGCGGCAGCTCCACCGGTACGCAGATCCAGCAACTCTCCGCGCAAATTAAAAACGATCCGAGCGGCACGCAATTCAGCTCGCTGAATTTGGTAATGCCGTCGATTGGCACCGTCACTGGTCAAGGCACTGTGAGCGCGACGGGCCAGCTCAATATGCACATGGTCGCGAATCTCTCCGGCGCCGCGGGCGCGTTGACCAGCGTTGGTGGTTTGGCGTCCGGAAATCTCGGCGGACTCGGCGGCCTGATGGGCGGCGGCAATAAGGGCGGGAACAGCGGCGGCGGACTTCCTTTCAGCATCACCGGAACAACGTCGAGCCCGCAGGTGGTGCCTGACGTCGCGGGAATGGCGGGCAATCTCGCGAAGGGCGGAGCGGGACTCGGCCTCGGCGCCGCGAAGGGAAGTGCAGGCGCGGCGGGCGCGGCAGCGGGCGCGCTCGGAGGTCTGCTCGGCGGCAAGAAAAAGCCGTAAGCACTTTGCCGCGGCGCGAGACAAAAAATCTCTACACCGGCTTTTCGTTCGGCGCGATTTCCGCGCAAGCGGAAGGCCGGTTCTTTTTTGGACGCGAGCCGCGCCCGATTAGTGAACGTAAGTTCCGGGAGGGTTGTGCGTCACAGCATGCTCCGCGTCTCGCAGCAGGTTGCGCACCGCGCGGAGCACGAAGCGTACCAACATTAGAATGATCAGCAGCCCCACCACGACGATTCCAGCGGAAACGTAAGGGTGCTGCGTCATGAACCACATGAGGAACACGACCAGCGCGTCTTCGCTGGCGCTCAGCGCGAAATTGGAAATCGGCTCGGGCGAAGCCGTCACGGCAGCGCGTGCCGCCGTCTTGCCGCCATGCGCCGCAAGCGCGATCAGTCCGCCGGCGAATGTGGCGGCGATCTGCTCCCACTGCGGCAGCTGCGCCGTGGCGCCGTAAGCGATCAGCGCCGCCACCGGCACGCGCACGAAGGTATGCGCCGCATTCCACAGCAAATCGAATACGGGAATTTTGTCGCCGACGAATTCCAGCGCGAATAGCACGCAGCACGCGGCGATGATTTTCCAATCCTGCACCACGTGCAGGGCGGGTGGCACGGCCAGCACGTTGAACCGGCCGAGAATGCCCAGCATTCCGACCGTGGCGTACACATTCAGCCCAGCCGAGAAACACACCACCACCAAAAGCGCGGTGAGTTCGTTGCCTGTGGGAATCATCGGAATGGCGGCGGCCAGATTCATTGTCGTCGCGAAGCCGCGAGCTGAAGACGCGGTGTCCGAAGAGTATCACCCGCCGCCATGCCGAATCCACGTTTCACTCGCGCATCGGTCGTGGACCGCTCCGGGACTGACTCTTCGGGCACGCGCGGCCTAACCGCGAGTCTCCGGGCGCTATAATAAGGTCGCGCAACGCCGCGGGCCGTTTCCCCGCGTGGCGCACCCGCAGGCGCGGGTTGCAATTCCTCTCTGTAAGCAGTCGTAATCCACCCCTTCAAGCGATCGATGTCGCACACGTGCGTATGAATTCCTGCGCGCGAACACACGGTATTTTTTCGAAGAGGCGGAGACGATGCGAAAAGTGCTTTTCGTGGACGACGATCAGGAAGAGTTCAATTTCCTGACGCGCGGCATTTCGAAGGAGCGCGGCCAATTCGAGATGCGCTACGTGGCGAGCGGCGAAGAAGCCCTCGTGCGCATGATGGCGGAAAAATACGACGTGATCATTTCCTCCACGCGCACCGTCGGTATGGACGGCGCCACGCTCCTCCAATCCGTGTGCGACCAGCATCCCGCGATGGTGCGCATTCTGCTCGCCAGCCAGCAGGAGATGGAACGCGCCTTGCGAGCCGTGCCCGTCGCTCACCAGTTTCTGCTGAAACCGTGTGATCCCACGATGGCGCGGATCGCCGTCGAGCGCGCCACGAACCTTTCGCGCATCCTCAACAATCGCATGCTCGCCAGCCTCGTCGGCACCGTAAAAGATCTCCCCGTCCTGCCAAAAACTTATTTTGCCCTCCGCAAAAAATTGGAAGATCCCGAAGTCCCGCTCGCCGAGCTGGTCGAAGTCGTCGAAAAAGATGTCGCGATCTCCGCCAAAATTTTTCAGCTCGTCAATTCGGCTTTCTTCGGCCTCCCGCTCGAGGTCTCATCGATCAAGACCGCCGTCAGCTTCCTCGGCATCCAGATGCTGCAGAACCTCGTGCTCGCCGCCGAAGTCTTCAGCATGATCAACGACACGCAGTCGCTCCCCGGCTTTTCCTTCGAAGAGCTGCAGGCGCATTCTCAATTGACGGCGAGGATCGCGTTTCGCCTGCCGGCCGCGCCGCACACGCGCGACATCGCCGTGATGGCCGCGCTGGTGCACGACGTCGGCAAGCTCGTCCTCGCCACGCGTTCGCCGCGCCACTTCGCGCGCGCCCTCGCCGAAGCCACGCGCGAACAGGTGCCGCTCTTCGCCGCCGAAAAGCAGCTCATGGGCGTCTCGCACGCGGAGGTCGGCGCGTACCTGCTTGGGATTTGGGGACTGCCCTCGCCAGTCGTCGAAGCCGTTGCGCACCATCACACGCCCGACTCGGGCCCACTCGAAGGCGTCTTCGACGCCGTCGGCATCGTTCATATCGCGAATGTGCTGGCGCACGAGGCCCTGCAGCGCTCCGACCACAAGCCCGAATTTCCCACCCAATCCGTCGATCCGCGCTTCCTCGAGCGTTTTGGTATCGCCGCGCAATTCCATGACTGGCGAGAAATGGCTGGAGCCATGGCCAATCAGGTTCCCGCCGTCACGTAATACAGGATTCCCGCGCTGGCCGCTCCTCTGCGATTCGTTATAATGCGAACGCCCGTGGGAGGGCGCCCTTTTTGCCTGGTGGTTGCGGTCAAGTTCGTTCGCGTCTGGAACCAAGCCCCGAAAAAACATCGAGTCGAGGGAGAAGTGTGTCTCGCGTCGCCGCCGCATGCTTCGGCCTCGCGCTGCTGGCCGCGGCGGGCGCGCCGTGGATTTCGCGCGCCATCACAGGCTATCGCACCGCGAAAAATCAGGCGGTCACCGCGGCAATCGTTCGCGCTCGTGCTGACTGGTTCTTCCGCCAGCGCGCCTCGGCCGGCGGGCACATTCCTGGTGCGTTGCTCGCACGCGCGTTCGAACAGAATCGCGTCGCCTTCGTGCAGCACAAAACTTTCTTCGACCGCCTCGCCGAGAAATCGCCCGAAACCGCGCCTGAAATCTCACCACAGCTAAATATGTGGACCGCGCTCGGCCCTCAGCCCACCGCCAACAACGTTTACTACGGCAACGTTTCCGGCCGCGTCACGTCCATCGCCGCCGATCCCTGCGACACGAGCGGCAACACCGTTTACGTGGGTGCGGCCGACGGCGGAGTGTGGGTCAGCTTCAACGCGCTCTCCGGAAATCCCGTCACCTGGGC
>Ga0070764_10000390_pt1 | contig 17039 bp, 19 predicted proteins | sample HubBroMetageWRM4_FD_67287 | JGI IMG/M metagenome (GOLD analysis project Ga0070764, IMG submission 67287) | Warmed soil microbial communities from the Hubbard Brook experimental Forest, New Hampshire - Hubbard Brook CCASE Soil Metagenome WRM 4 | ecosystem: Environmental > Terrestrial > Soil >... | reverse complement strand
AGCGTCGTCAAAAGCACTAACGCGGCGATCACGAAGTGCACCCGCATGTTGCTTTGCGTGCGCGTCGCGTAGATAATCCCCTCGAACGCGTGATGGAACGAACGCAGAAAACGGGTGCGCTCGATCGGCAGATAGTGCGGTTCGCCTGGCCGCGCCGGCGACGACGGACGCTTGCCGCGGTCGTCGATCGGATGCTGCATCAGCGGCTCGTTGCGCCGTAAGGCCAGGGCAGCGCGATGGCGTCGGCGAGACGGCGTTCCTCGCGCTCCATGACGCGTCGTTCCGCCGGCCGCTCGTGATCGTGCCCCTTCAAGTGCAGCATTCCGTGGATCAGCAACCGATAGATCTCGCGCTGAAGCGGCGCGTCGTAATCGGCCGCCTGCCGCAGGGCGGTCTCGACGGAGATCACGACATCGCCTAACAATCGTTCAGCTTCCACCGGCGCGCCGTCGAGCGGAAAGCTAAGCACGTCGGTGGGTGCGTTTCGGCCGCGGTATTTCAGATTGAGCGCGCGCATTGCTTCATCGCCGACGAGCGAGAGCGACAGCGCGGCATCCGCCTCGCCGAGGGCTGCCAACAATCGTCGCGCGGTCGCGACGAGCGCGCGTCCGTCAACGCCGCTGCGGCGAACGTCATTGCGGTAATAGATCACGGCGCAGTCGCGGACGGCTCGACCGCATAGGCTCGCACGATCTTCGCAACAAGCGGATGGCGCACGATATCGGTATCATCGAGTTCGACGATCCCGATGTCGTCGATGCCGGTGAGGCGTCTCGCCGCGGTTCGCAAGCCGCTGCGTTGTCCCGGGGGCAGATCGATCTGCGTCACGTCGCCTGTTACCACCATCTTCGATCCGCTTCCAAGCCGGGTCAGAAACATCTTCAGCTGATCGTCGGTCGCGTTCTGCGCTTCATCGAGGATGACGAAGGCATCCGAGAGCGTTCGTCCGCGCATGAACGCGAGCGGCGCGACTTCTAGCGTTCCGCGTTCCATATATTTAGTGATGACGGCGTCGTCGAGCAGATCACCTAAGGCGTCGAAGAGCGGCCGCATATAAGGATCGAACTTCTCGCGCAAATCGCCGGGAAGAAAACCGAGCCGCTCGCCGGCTTCGACCGCGGGACGCGAGAGAATCATGCGGGCGATGTCGTGGCGTTTGAGCGCGCGCACCCCCATCACGACGGCGAGATAGGTTTTTCCGGTGCCGGCGGGGCCGATGCCGAAGGTCAGCGTGGATTCTTCGATCGAGCGTATGAAACGGCGTTGCCCTGCGGTGCGGGGGCGAATCTCGCGTCCGCGGTGCGTCCGCAACAGCGTGCTAGGCAACGCAGTGTCGCCCGCGACGCGTGCATCCGAGAGCGCCAGCGCGACGTCGTCGGGCGTAATGTGAGCGCCGCCCACCGCGGCATCGAGCACCCGCCGAACGACTTCTTCGGCACGCGCGACGGCTGCGGCATCACCGGCGAGCACCAACCGCTCGCCGTCGGCATGCACGGCGACGTCGAGCGACGACTCTATCGCCGAGAGATTGCGGTCGAACTCACCGAAGAGCCGGACGCGATCGGAGAGGTTACCGAGATCGATGGAGCGTTGCGCCGTCAACGGCCAAAATATTCGTCGTTGAGGGCTCGAGGCTTTCCAAGGACTTCCGAGGCGATGACCGCTCGCACAATCTCGTTCTTACCCGCGAAGAGTGGCTTTCGGCCAGCCTGCGGCTCCGGGTGCGCGCTCGCCTCGTGTCGGCTGAGGCGTTCGGCCGGGGCGGGAGTCGGGCGAGGCGGGGGCCTCGGCGGCCGGGGCTGCGCCGGCGGAGGGACGACCGGAGCCGGGGTTCGCTGCGCCCAGTGTGCCAGCTGGGGCGGCCGGGGTTGGTCCGGGACGCGGCGCGGCTGCTGCGACGTGCGCCCCCGGATCTGGCGAACCATGCTGCCAACCACTCCGACGATCAGGAGCGCCACCCAAATGAGGATTCCGACATCGCGCATAAGGCCGGTTTATTTAGTGCTTGGCCCTGCGAGCGGCGGGTGCTGTTCCGATTCGGCCGCGCTCTCGGTCGACGCGCCGATCGAGCCGCGCATCTCCGTGTCGGCCTGAATGTTCTTCAGCCGGTAGTAATCCATGACGCCGAGGTTCCCGTGGAGGAACGCTTGGGCGATCGCTTGCGGAATCGCGGCTTCAGCCTCGACCACCCTGGCGCGCATCGCCTGCGTCTCCGCCTTCTGCTCTTGCTCGGACGCGAGCGCCGCGTATTGCCGCTCCGCCGCCTTCGCTTGGGCGATGCGGCGATCGGCTTCGGCCTGGCTCGTCTGCAGTTCCGCACCGATGTTCTTTCCGACGTCGACGTCGGCGATGTCGATCGAAACGATCTCGAAAGCGGTGCCGGCATCCAACCCCTTCGCTAAGACCGCCTTGCTTATGCGGTCCGGATACTCCAGGACCTCTTTGTGATCGATCGCCGCGCCGACCGCCGAGACGACGCCTTCGCCAACGCGTGCGATGATCGTCGGTTCGCCGGCCCCGCCCACGTAGCGGTCGAGATTGCTGCGGACCGTGATCCGCGCCTTCACGTTGAGTTGAATGCCGTTCTGCGCCACGCCTTGAAAAACCGGCGTTTCGATCACTTTGGGATTCACCGATGTTTGCAGGGCCTCGAGCACGTTTCGCCCGGCCAGGTCGATCGCAGCGGCGCGCTGCCATTCCAGCGGAATCTGCGCGCGCTGCGCGGCAATCATCGCCAGCGTCACGTTCTCGACGTTACCGCCGGCGAGAAAGTGCGACTGCATTTGGTCGACGCTGAGATTCAGCCCCGCCTTGCGCGCGCGCACGTAGTTGTTCACGATGACGCTCGGTGGAATTCCAATCAGCCGCATTCGCACCAACGCGATGATGCCCAGCGGTACGCCGGCCGCGATCGTGCGGATCCACAACCCGATCGGAAAATAGTAAAGGAACGCAAAGAATGCGATGACGATGATGAAGATGATGACAACGAGGACCACGCCGCTGAGGGCTACCATTAATGCTCCTATGCAGAAAGGGGTTCGACGAAGACTCGCGCGCCTTCAACGCGCACCACGCGGACTGGGGTTCCCTGTGCGATGAACTCGCCCTCGGTGAGCACGTCGACGCGTCGCCCATCGATCGCAGCGATGCCGGCCGGCCGCAGGAAACTGACCGCCGTGCCGGTGCGTCCGCGCAGTTCTCGATAGTCGGCGCTGGCCACATAGTCGGGCCCCTGGGCGGCCGCCAGCGCCAGGCGGTGCGCCCAGGCATTTTGCGGAACGGCCCGTACGGTCAGTGTGAAAGCGATCACCGTCAGCACGATCGCCGTCGCGATCGTTTCGATCCCAACGAAGATGAACGGCAGCCCGAACGCCCATAGCACGGCCACCATCAAGGCGGTGACGCCGAGGATACCCGGCAGGCCGTGGCCTGGCACGACGTGCAGCTCCCAAAGGATACCGATCACCCCAAGCACCGCAAGCACGACCACGAATTCGTTCGAAAAGCCCGCGTAGACGTGCGTTCCAAAAAAGAGCGCGAGCGCGCTGATGCCGATCAGGCCGGCAATGCCGTGTAGCGTCTGCATTTCAATCAAGAGTCCCAACATGCCCAGTGTGAGCAAGAGGCCGCTCACGACCGGGTCGGTTGCAAAGCGTACGATGCGCTCGGCCCACGTAAACGATTCGGTGGTCCGCGGCGCGTCTGCGAGATTGAGTTGTGCGAGGGCGGCGTCAAGCGTCGGCGCGGTGCCGGTCGCGACGCCGGAGCGGACTGCATCCTCGGTATTGAGCGTGAGAATCGCGCCCGCGCGCTTATACTGCGGTAGGTCGACATTCTTATCGACCATCGCTCCCGCGATCTTGCTGTCGTGATGATTACGCTGCGCTGTCGACTCGAACTCGCCGCGCAGCCCGGAGATCATCTTGACGGTGGCTGGAATCGGTTCGGCAGCTCCAATCGAGGCGCCCGGCGCCATGACGATGCGGTTCGCCGAGAGCGAGATGAGCGCGGCGGCCGAATAGGCACGCTCGCCAACATAGGCGATCACCGGCTCTTGTGCGTTAAAAAGCGCGTCGCGAATAGAGAACGCGGATTCGACGAGCCCGCCCGGACTGTTGACGTCGAGCACGATCGCGCGCGCGTGCGCCTGATTTGCTTCGTCAACAGAGCGCTGGACCAAGTGCGCCATGCCGTCGTCGACCGTTCCCGTGATCGGTATGACGACGACCGGCCGGGCCACTTGAGCTCCCGCAACCAACCCGCCGAGACCGCAAATCAGCAAGCCATACGAGACGAGCGCAACCAACCGGAATCCTCTCATACCGGTTGTTACCTATACTTGACTCCGAAGGTTACGCTTGCAACTCCTCGGTGACAATCTGCCGGACGAGGTTGCCGTCGGCGAGCCCCCGGAGCTGCGGCATGACAACCTTCATGACCGCGCCGGCGTTCCGTTGCTCGGCCGGGAGCTCGGCTAGGACGCTCTGCACGATTTCGCGGATCTCGTCGGCGGATCGCTGTGCCGGCAGGTAGGCGAGCAGGATCTCGCGTTCGGCGCCCTCTTTTTCGGCGAGATCCGTGCGACCGGCTTTCTCGAATTCGGCAAAAGAATCGCCCCTTTGCTTGACGAGCCGCCGAACGACGTCGAGCTCGTCGGCATCGGATAACTCCTTACCGTTTTCGGAGCGCTTGTAAATGAAGCCGGAGAGCGCCGAGCGGAGCGTATTGAGGCGCAGCTGGTCGCGCGCCCGCATCGCCTCTTTCAAATCGGAGGCGATGCGATCTTTGATCGTTCCCATGGCGAGCGCTTAGGCGCGGCGCTTGCGAGCGGCAGCTGACTTCTTCTTCCGGCGGACGCTCGGCTTTTCGTAGTGCTCGTGCTTGCGCGCCTCGGCAAGGATACCGGCCTTCTGGGTGGCCTTCTTAAAGCGGCGCAAGGCGCTCTCGATCGTTTCGCCCGGTGAGATTCGAACTTCCATTTATTGACGACCCCCCTTTCGGCGTACCGGCGCCACTTCGCGAACGGCACGAAAAATTAGGCCCCAAAGGGGCCTCGGCTAGCGTAGCATAGGGAAGCCTGAGGGTCAAATCGCCAATGCGAGCGGCTCAGCCAGGCGGCCAGGTCATTCGCCGGCCGGCGAGCACATGAATGTGCAGATGCCCAACCGTTTGTCCGCCGTCGTGCCCCGTATTCACAACAATTCGATAGCCGCCGGTACTGTGCTTTTGCCCCAGCGTCGCCGAGGCTTCGATCAGCCCAAGCTGCAAGTCCTCGGTGTCCTGGTCGCAGACGACTTGCAGGAGCGAATCGTAATGCTGGATCGGCATCACGAGCAAGTGCACCGGCGCCTGCGGATTCACGTCCTCAACCGCGAGCACCTTATCGTTTCGAAACACGATCTTCGCCGGAATCTCGCCGCCTGCGATCTTACAGAAGATACAGTCGTCCGTCACCATTCCACTCTTAGCTTCGTCGCATGGTCATCCTTCGACAGGCTCAGGATGACAAGGGGAGAAACAGTCCTCCGTTGTTACCCTAGCGAGTTTTGATCGTGAAGTCCCATGATTTGGTTGTAGTGTTGCCGGCCTGATCGCTGACGCGAACGGTGACGTGAATCTTGCCGTCGGGAAACGCGTAGGAGGGAAGGTATTGAACGAACTGCGTGGTGCGAACGCATTCGGAGGTGACGTCGCGTCCGTTGATCCAGAGCAGCACGCTGGCCGGATTGACCGGCACCGCGTCGGAGGCGAAGCTCGCGTAAACCGCGGGGCGATTGGTATTGATCGTCGAGCCGGCATCGGGCGCGAAATCGGCAATGCCGGGACCGATGCTCGACGCGGAAATCGTCTGCGGCGCCGGCGCTTGGGCCGAATCGTCGCCCATTGAAAGACGGCCGATCAACGCGACGTCGGCGAAGTTTGCGCCGCGCGGGATCGTGTAACTGCCGACGTAGACGCCGGGCGAACGCTGGATCATCGTTTGATCGGCCACGTCCGACCCAATGTCGAACGTCGCCGAAGCGTTCGCCGTTCCGTGCATCGTCACATGGACGGTGTCGCCGGCCCGTAGCGGATGGCCGGCGTCGCTGTTGACGTCGGCGATTTGAACCTTCGCGCTTCCTGCCGTGCTGGCGACAGCGCGGCTGGCGAGGATCTCACGCACTTCGTTGGTCTCGACGTTGTATCTGACGGTGACCACGTCACCGGGAGCCAGCTCGCCAAACGAAGCCGCTTTGCCGTTGAGCGAGATCTCGGTGGTTCGTCCAGCCGCGATCACTTGGCCGCCGCCCAGGACGAATTGGTTGCGCCCAATCGCGACGATCTGGCCGTTGCGCGAGCCATACTCGTCAACGATGCGTTGGACTCGGCCGTCTTTGCGCATCTCCACCCGCGCAAAGTCTCCCGGACGCAGGTCGACGAGTTCGCCGGGCGACGTGACGTTGACGTTGACGTCCTCGACGTCGATGGTCGCATTCTGCGCTATTGGAATCGTTTTGATGCCGTCATTGATCTGGAGCGTGAGCGTCGGCGGATCGGAGAGCACGTCAACCGCCGCAACGGTGCCGAATCTCTCGAACCCGTTGCTCATCGTGATGAAGCCATTCGACGTCCGCCCGACGAGTTGCGCGACGATCGTCACCGAGTTGCTGCGCCGGTCGAAGCGCGCTTGCGCTCCGAGGACGTCGGTAAAGAAGCGCAGCGAAACGTAGAGCACCCCGTCGATCTCCTTGGGCGGAGCTTCGAGCATCAGCCGGCTGGTATCGATCTGCACGACGCGGCTTCCAATCTTCAGCGTCACGGTCTTCGATCCGATCTGCGTCGCTATGCGATTCCCCGAGCGCTCGAATGCGAGGCCGAGCGCTTCAATCGTGCGGCGCAGCGGAACCAATAGCAGGCTGCCTTCGAAGCGCGGCGGCGGCTCGAGCGATAGGGTGTTGCCGTTGATGACGATTGCGATCGGTCGTGGCTGCGCGGCGAGTAACGTGAGTGCCACCACCGCTAGAATCCGCTTCAACCTTGCTCCAACACTTCTCGGTAGACGTCGGCGGTGATGCGCGCACAGCGATCCCAAGTCAGCTCCCGCGCGACCGCCTTGCCTGACTTGACCGTTTGTGCGCGCAGCCCCTGGTCGCCAAGGAGGCGTTCAAGCTGCGCCCGCAGCCCACGCGCGTCGCGCGGAGGGAAGGTCAGGGCGGCCGGCGCTAGCGGACCGGGGACGGCGTCTTGGCAGGCGACGACCGGCGCGCCGGCCGCCATAGCCTCGAGCATCGGGAGCCCGAAGCCCTCACGCAGCGCGGGCTGCACCAGCGCCGCCGCGCCGGCATAGTACGCGACGAGGTCTTGCGTCGTCACGTCACCGAGCGTGACGATCGCGCGAGTATCGCTGCTCCGCTGCTGCAACTCGCCGCCGAAATCGTCGGGGCCGGTGAGATAGAGATCGATGCGCCGCGATTCCGGCAGACAGGACCATGCCTCGAAAAGTGTCGCCAGACTCTTGTGCTCGCGGTGATTGCCGACGTAGAGCAGGTAGGGACGCGGCGCCGCGTGCGGCGTAACGGTGGCGAGAAAGGCCTCGTCCACGCCGAGTGGCACGACACGGATCTTCGCGCGCTCGACGCCCAACAACGTGACCAGATCCTCGACCGTTCGCGCATCGTCGGTAATCACGCGCGCGGCGCGCGCGCACGCGAATCGGACGACGGTCACGTAGTACGGTCGGACCTTCGCCTTAAAATACTGGGGAAAGCGCAAGTGAATTAGGTCGTGGATCGTCATGACGAACTTTGCCGGCAGCGCCAACGGAACGTATTGCGCGAGAAAATGCACGAGATCGAGGCGTGCCCGCCGGATCGCCAGCGGCAGGCGGATTTGCTCGCTCCAACCAAAGTTGCCGCCTTCGGTGAACGTGACGTACTCGTTCTCGGGCGCGACGCGCGGCAGACGCGCGACCAGCTCGCGCGCGTACGTTTTCATTCCAACCGAGAGTTGGCGCGTCAAGCGCGCATCGAGCCCGACGCGCGCCGCGCTCACCCGATCAGCGCTTTTCGCGCCGCCACGGCAGGGTAGAGCGCCGAGTGATATGCCACGTACCATCCTCGCGGACCGTCGAGGAAAGCACCCCGCGCAAAGAGCAACCATGCTGCTCGTGCAACGCCGCTCGCGCAAGCCGCCAGAACGCCGAAAGGCGAAGGCTTGATGTTCTCTGCTTCGAGCGATGTGTAACGGTCGTATTTCGCCTGGTAGGTTGCAACATCCGGATACGAGTAGTGCAACAGCATCCCAGCGAGATCCCCGGTTGGACCGTCGCAGTTCCACGCCTCGTGCACCGGCGCGGTGCTCGCCGCGGCTGGATGAGCATCGAGCGTCACACGGTCGGTGCGAAAGAGCCGCACCAACGCCTCGCCGCGCCAGATGCGCATTGGCTTTCCGCAAAAATACGTCGTGCGCCGCACGCGGAAGGCGTCGAACTGCTCCGGCGCCCGCAGAATCGCCTCGCACAGCACGTCGTCGAGCGCCTCGTCAGCATCGATCATCAGCGTCCATGGTGTCGTGACCTCCGCGAGCGCGAAGCGTCGAGCGTCGACGAAGTCGGTCCAGTCGCGTTGGATCACGCGCGCGCCTGCGCCGCGCGCGAACTCAACCGTGTGATCGCGCGAACAGGCGTCGAGTACCAGGACCGCAATCCCGCGCGGGAGGCTCGTCAGGGCACGCGGCAAGTTGCGCTCTTCGTCGCGGGTGAGAACGACCGCGGTAACTAGGCTTGGGTCCAGGACGCCGCCTCAGCAACACCGGCGCGGCCGTCAATCTGCTCCTCGTGACCAAGCGCGGCAGCGATGAATGCACGATAGAGCGGCGCGGGACGATTCGGCCGAGATTTGAACTCCGGGTGCGCCTGCGTGGCTACGAACCACGGGTGCATCTCCAAGGGAAGCTCGACCACTTCAACCAGCCGAGTCTTACCGATCGCGTGGTGACCGGTGAAGCGCATGCCGTGCTCTTCGAAGATCGGCCGATAGCGGTTGTTGAATTCATAGCGATGGCGATGGCGCTCGCTGATCTCGAGCTCACCGTACGCCTGCGCAGCCTGGCTACCTTCCTCCAGGGTGCACGCGTAAGTTCCCAGCCGCATGGTACCGCCGTACATCTCCAGATTCCGCTGATCGGGCATAAAATCAATTACCGGATCGACGTTGGTCTCGTCCACTTCGCTCGTCATCGCGTCGGGGAGTCCGCAGACGTTGCGGGCGAACTCCACACAGGCGAGCTGCATGCCGTAGCAAATGCCCAGGAACGGGATCTTCCGCTCGCGGACGTATTGAATCGCGCGCAGCTTGCCTTTGACGCCGCGCGCGCCGAAACCGGGCGCAACCAGTACGCCGTGTGCTCCGCGCAACACCTCGACGCCCTCTTCTTCAATCAGCTCCGAGTCGATCCGCCTGATTTCGACTCCCGCATGATGGAAGATGCCGGCATGTGCCAGCGCCTCGTTGATCGAGATGTAGGCGTCCTTAAGTTCGACGTACTTTCCGACGAGCGCGATCGTAACCCGGCGCCGCGGATGGAGGAGCCGCTGCGTGATCGCGGCCCACTCCTCGAGCTGCGGTGCAACCGTGGGAAGGTTGAGCTTGCGCACCGCGGCCTGTGCCAGACCCTCGTCTTCGAGATTGAGTGGAACCTGGTAGATCGTGCGGGCGTCGGAGTTCTGTACGACGGCGCTCGGCGGAACGTCGCAGAAGAGCGCGATCTTCTCTTTGAGCTCTAGCGGCATCGGGAGCGCCGATTGCGTGCGGCAGACGATCGCGTCCGGAGAAATTCCGATGCCACGGAGCTCGCGCACCGAGTGCTGCGTCGGCTTGGTCTTCAGCTCGTCCGCCGCGCCGAGATGCGGCAATAACGTGAGATGCACGTACATCACGTTCTCGTCGCCGACGTCGTAGCGCATCTGGCGAATCGCTTCCAAGAACGGCAGCGACTCGATGTCGCCGACGGTTCCGCCAACCTCGACGATGCAGACTTCGGTATGGCTCGCCTCGGCGACGCGCTTGATATGCGCCTTGATCTCGTTGGTGATATGCGGAATCACCTGGACGGTCGCGCCGAGATACTCGCCGCGGCGTTCTTTCTCGATGACGGAGTTATAAATTTGGCCCGTCGTTACGTTGTTCGCGCGCTGGAGGTTCTCGTCGATGAAACGCTCGTAGTGCCCCAGATCGAGGTCGGTTTCCGCGCCGTCTTCCGTCACGAAGACCTCACCATGCTGATATGGATTCATGGTACCGGCATCCACGTTGATATACGGATCCAACTTCTGAATGGAAACGCTCATGCCGCGCGCTTTGAGAAGCCGTCCGAGGGAGGAAGCGGTGATGCCCTTACCGAGCGAGCTCACGACGCCCCCAGTGAAGAAGATATACTTCGCCATCTCGGGTCGTCTTCGTTCGCCCTTCCCAGATTGCAAACCTGGAGGCTGGCCGCTTGCTGCTACCGCCTAAGTGCCGGTGCTCCGGCCGGCGCCCGCCCTTAAGTGCTGCCGACTGGCCGCCCGCGCCGCCCGGTTACGGCTCGCTCCCCTCAGGATGACAAAGGCTTATAGCGCTGCCGTGACGCAGCGCGCCAGTCCCGCGTAATCGGGGACGATCGAAACCGCCGCGCCCGGAAACGCGGCATACGTCATCTCGGCCAATGCTTCGATCGTCGGGGGCGCCGCTTCGAGGAGCACCAGCGAGGGAGTATCGAGCAGCGTTGGCAGCTCGCGGAGCAGGCGACGGTAGAGCGCGAGACCGTCGGAGCCGCCGTCGAGCGCTTCGGGCGGCTCGAACGAAACAGGGTCGGGCGGCTGGGGAAGATCGGCGCTCGGGATGTACGGCAAGTTTGCGACGATAACGTCGAACCGCTTCCCGCGGAACACCTCCGCCAGATCGCTGACCTGAAAGTTGCAGCGGTCGGAGACACTCAAGCGACGCGCGTTTTCGGTGGCGAGTTCGACTGCGGCCGGTGACAGGTCGGTGCCGTCGACGAGCGCTTGCGTTTCCGCTGCAATGCTGCACGCGATCGCTCCGCAGCCGGTGCCCACGTCGAGCACGCGCATCGGCCCGGCGATAAATCGAAGCGCTTCCTCGACGAGAAGTTCGGTCTCCGGCCGCGGAATGAGGACGCTTTGGTTTACCAGAAATTCGCGTCCATAAAAGCCGGCCGTACCGAGGATGTAGGCGATCGGCTCGCCCGCGTTCCGTCGCGCGCAGAGACCCACGAAGTTGCGCGCGTCATCTTCCAGAACCGGGGCTTCGCCATTCGCCAAGATCCAAGCGCGCTCGCGCCGCAGCGTGTAGGCTAGCAGGAGTAATGCATCGGCGCGCGGCGAGCTTGAGCTCGCGACCGCCGCGGTGCCGCGCGCAAGCTGCTCGGCAACGCTCAATCGGCGGTTTCGCCGGCGAGCCGCCGCGCTCGCTCGTCGGCGACGAGCTCCTCGCTGATTTGGGCGAGATTGCCATCCATCACGCCGCGGATGTTTCCGAAGCTGCGGTTGATCCGATGGTCGGTGATGCGATCTTGCGGAAAGTTATAGGTACGAATCTTCTCGGCGCGTTCGCCGCTGCCGACTTGCGACCGGCGCATCGAGTCGACGGCCTCTTCCTGCTCCCGGCGCTTGCGGTCGTAGATCGTCGCGCGAAGCATCTGCATCGCTTTTTCGCGGTTCTGCTGCTGCGAACGCTCCTGTTGCGACGCGACGACGATGCCGCTCGGAAGGTGGGTAATGCGGATCGCCGACTCGGTCTTGTTCACGTACTGGCCGCCGGCGCCCGAGGCTTTGAACGTATCCACTTGCAGATCTTGCGGCTTGATTTCGACGTCAACGTCGTCCTCGACTTGAGGCAACACGGCAACCGTCGCCGTGCTGGTATGGATGCGTCCTTGCGCTTCGGTGGTCGGAACTCGCTGGACGCGGTGGACGCCGGATTCGTGCTTGAGAAAGCGATACGGTTCGTTGCCTTTGAGCGCGAAGACGATCTCTTTATAGCCGCCGGCCTCACTCGAGCTCTCCGAAACGAGCTCGGTCTTCATCCCTTGGGCCTCGGCGAAGCGCATGTACATTCGCGCGAGATCGCCCGCGAAAATCGCGGCTTCGTCGCCACCGGTGCCGGCGCGAATCTCAACGAAGACGTCCTTAACGTCGTCGGGGTCGCGCGGAATCATCAGCTGGGCGAGTTCGGCATCGAGTTCAGCGACTCGTTCGCGCAAGCTCGCATTCTCTTCTTGCGCGAGCTCGCGTAGCTCGCGGTCGCCCTGAGCGATCAGCTCGTCGTTTGCCTCGATTAGCTCGCGCGCATGAGAAAGCTGCCGGTAGACTTGAACCGTCGCTTCCAGCTGCGCGCGTTCTTTTACGAGCGTCGTATAGCGCGTTTGATCGAAGCTACCGCTGGGATTGGCAAGCTGCGCGTCGATCTCGTCGAAGCGCCGCGCCATAGAACGCAGACGGTCGATCAGAGAGCGGTTGCCGCCTTCTTCGCCTCGCGGGCAGTCTTGCGGGCCGCGGCTTCCTCTTGCTTCTTGCGAGCAGCAGCCGAGCGCTGGTTGAATTTGTCGACTCGGCCGGCGGTATCGACGAGCTTCTGCTGTCCGGTGAACAGCGGATGGCAGGCCGCACAGATTTCAACCGAAATCTCGGGCAGCGTCGAGCCGGTAACGAACGTGTTGCCGCAGGCGCAGTGCACGCGCGCCTCCGGGTACCACTTGGGGTGGATCTTGGTCTTCACAGCCTCTGCATTATACCAAGGGTGTCAAAAGGAGCCGCCTCCGCGGCCCCCAAAGCCCTAACAGGTGAAGTCTTCTCCCATTCTCACCGCCTCCGCGGCTGGCGCCGCTCTCGCGACCGTTCTCTTCGCCGGGGCACCCGGCTCGCGCAGCGTCGCGGCGGCGGCAACGCCGCCCCCAACACCGCCGCCAATCGGCGGTACGCCCGCCACGCCGGCGCCCACCGCATCGCTCTATCCGGCGCCCGGGGTTACACCCACGGTCATGCCGGCGTACAAACCAACGCCGAGCCCGCCGCCGAACGCCCGCAAAGGACTCGACGGTGTTTGGGAAGTCGCGATTCAGCATCCCGCGACGACCGATTACTCGCACTTCGCCATCAAACAGGAAGGCGACGCGCTCAACGGCACCTATCTTGACGCGCACGGCAAGAAGTTTCCATTGGTTGGGACGGTCGATGGCCAAAACGTTCGGCTGATCGTTACGATGCCGAACGGAACGACGATTCTCATGGAAGCCAGGCTCGACGGGACGACCGACATGATCGGTATGGTCACCCTATCGGACGCGCAGGTCCCCTTCACCGCCGCCTATCGGGCTAAGGAGAAGTGGATAGAGAACGTCAGTCCGTCAGCCGGCGGCATCCCGTCATCGAACGGAAGTTACACCCCGCCCTAGGACTGGTTGGCTAGGCGTTCCTCGACGTAGGGAACGAGACCGCCGGCATCGATCAACGAGCGCATAAACGGCGGAAACTCGGCCGCACGGTATTCGGTACCGCGCGTCACGTTCCGCACGACGCCGCTTGCCGGTTCCAGCTCGATTTCGTCGCCCGACTCGATGCCGTCAACGGCCTCGGCCGATTCGAAAATCGGCAGCCCGATGTTGAGCGCATTGCGATAGAAGATCCGCGCGAAACTCTTCGCTATCACCGCCGAGGTTCCCGATCCTTTGATCGCGATCGGCGCAACCTCGCGGCTCGATCCGCAACCGAAGTTCGTATCGGCCACGATAATGTCGCCTGGCTTCATCCGCGCGACGAACTCCGGATCGAGCCCTTCGAGCGCGTGCTTCCCGAGCTCCGTCTGGTCGGTGATGTTGCAATACTTGCCGGGAATGATCACGTCGGTATCGACGTTCTTTCCGTATTTGTGTGCGCGCCCGCGCAGCGACGATTCCATTATTCGGTGTAGGCTCCAGTTAAGAGTGATACGTGCGAGGACGTTCTGACTGGGATATCGATTTCAGCGATCGTGCGGGGATCGGTGATGCGCCCGGTGAGCGCCGACGCGGCACACGTTGCCGGCGATGCCAGATAGATCTCGGCTTTCGGCGAGCCCATGCGGCCAACGTAGTTGCGATTCGTCGTCGAGATCGCGCGTTCGTTGTCGCCGAGGGTTCCCATATGGCCGCCGAAGCAGGCGCCACAGCCCGGAGTATTGACCGCGCAGCCGGCCGCGGCGAGGGTCGTCAGAATGCCCTCTTGCGCGGCTTGCATCCAAACCTTCTGTGAACCTGGGTTCACGATCACGCGAAGACTCGGCGCAATCTTCCTGCCGTCGAGCATTTGCGCGACGATGCGAAGATCGTCGATGTAACCGTTCGTGCAAGAACCGATGAAGACCTGATCGACCGGCAGGTCTTCGCGCGTGACCTCGGAGATGGGGTGAACGTTGTCGGGCGTATGCGGGCAGGCAACTTGCGGCTCGAGCGCAGAAATGTCGATCGATATCACCCGCTCGTAGACGGCGTCGGCGTCTGCTTTTTCGACGATGAATGGCCGCTCGGTACGTTCTTTCACATAGGCAATCGTCTTAGCATCGGCATGGAAGATGCCGTTCTTCGCCCCGGCTTCGATCGCCATGTTCGCCATCGTGATGCGGCCGGTAATCGAGAGCTCGTCGACGGTCGTTCCGTGATATTCGATCGCCCGGTAGGTCGCGCCGTCGATGCCGAGCTCGCCGACGGTGCGCAGCATGATATCTTTCGCGTAGACCATCGGCCCGGGCGTTCCGCTGTATACCAGCTTGATCGAGGCCGGCACCTTGAGCCAAACTTCACCGAGCACGAAAGCCGCGGCGATATCGGTCGAGCCCATACCGGTGGCGAACGCACCGAATGCGCCGTACGTACAGGTGTGCGAGTCGCCGCCGACGATCAGCTCGCCCGGCGCGACCAGGCCCTCCTCCGGAAGCACCACGTGCTCGATGCCGCCGCGGCCGACGTCGAAGAAGTGTTCGATCTTCTGCTCTACGGCGAACTCTTTCATCACTTTTGCAAGCTTTGCCGACTGCGCATCTTTGGCGGGAACGAAGTGGTCGGCAACCAGCGCGATCCGGCTTGGATCGAAAACCTGCTTGGCTCCCTTCATGCCGCGCATCACGCTGATCGCGACCGCCGCGGAGAGCTCGTTGGCCAAAACGAGATCGACCTTGGCGTTGATGATTTGGCCTGGTTCGAGGCTCGCAACCCCGGCGTGCCGGGCGAGGATCTTCTCGGTAAGTGTCATGCCCATGATACGAGCATTATAAGGCGAAGGAAGGCCCGGAACCTACCGATGATACAGCACGAGCGAGAATTCGGCTTCGAAACGCGCGCACTCCATGCGGGTACGCCGCCCGACCCGGCAACCGGCTCGCGCGCGGTGCCGATCTACCAAACGGCGGCATACGTCTTCGGCTCCACCGAGCAGGCGGCGGAGCTCTTTGCGCTGCGTTCCTACGGGCACATCTACAGCCGTATCAGCAATCCCACGGTTGCCGCGTTCGAAGAGCGCATGGCGAGCCTCGAAGGTGGCCTTGGCGCGGTTGCGTTCTCGAGCGGACTGGCGGCACAGCTCTGCATCGTACTCTCGGTCGCGCAAGCCGGCGATCATCTCGTCTGCACCCAAAACGTCTACGGCGGCACCGTCACGCAGCTGAGCGTGACCGTTCGACGGATGGGGATCGAAACGACGTTCGTGCCGGTTGACGATCTCGACGCGGTGCGGAATGCGGTTCGCCCCGAAACGAAATTAATTTTCGTGGAGACGATCGGGAATCCGTCCGGCGTTCTTGCGGATTTGCGCGCGACCGCGGATCTCGCCCATGCATGCGACGTCCCGCTCGTCGTCGACAACACCTTTGCGACGCCCTATCTCTGCCGGCCGATCGAGCATGGCGCCGATATCGTGGTCCACTCCGCTACGAAGTTCATCAATGGCCACGGAACCACAATCGGCGGGGTGCTCGTCGAGTCGGGGAAGTTTCCGTGGTCGAATGGACGCTTTCCGTTGCTCTCCGAGCCCAGCCCCGGCTATCACGGTAAGGTCTTCACGGAAACGTTCGGCGAATACGCGTTCTTGATGCGCGCGCGCGCGGAAGTGCTGCGCGACATCGGCGCGCAGATGTCGCCGATGGACGCGTGGCTCCTCTTGCTCGGACTCGAGACGCTCGCACTGCGCATCGAGCGTCACGTGAGCAATGCCAGCGCGATCGTGGCGTTCCTCAAAACGCGCCCTGAGGTCGCCTGGGTTCGCGAGCCGGCGCTCGGATCGGTCTTTACGTTCGGCCTGCTCGGCGGGCGCGACGCCGGGCGTCGCTTCATCGACGCGCTCGAGTTGTGGAGTCATCTTGCCAACGTCGGCGACTCAAAGAGCCTCGTAATTCACCCTGCTTCGACCACGCACTCGCAGCTTTCGGACGGTGAGTTGCAAAAAGCGGGTGTCGAACCCGGTTCCGTTCGTCTCTCGGTCGGGCTCGAAGACGTCGACGATTTGATCTGGGATTTGGATCAGGCGCTGCGAACGAGCGCGGAATGATTCTCACCAGCGCTGCGCAGCGAGGCGAGTTGCTCGAGCGCGCACGCACGATTGCGATGGTCGGCGCATCGAGCAACCCGTTACGGCCGAGTTATACCGTCTTCTCGTACTTGCGCCGCCAGCCTGGCTACGACGTTGCGCCGATCAACCCCACGATCCACGATGTCGATGGCGTCGAGGCCTTTCCGTCGCTAGCTGCTTACGCGGCGCAGCGCGGTGCGCCCGACGTCGTCGACGTCTTTCGCAGGCCGGCCGAGCTCGTTGCCGTCGTCAACGAAGCGATCGCGGCCGGCGCAAAGGCGATCTGGTTTCAGTACGGCGTCGTCAACGACGAGGCGATCGCGCTCGCGGATGCCGCGGGCCTGGACGTCGTCGTCGATCGCTGCATGAAGGTCGAGCACGCGCGCTTTTGCGGCGGCCTCTCGATGGGTGGGCTGAATAGTGGTATCATCACGTCAAGATGGCGGCCCGCGACGGCGGCCAC
>Ga0070764_10000388_pt1 | contig 17077 bp, 13 predicted proteins | sample HubBroMetageWRM4_FD_67287 | JGI IMG/M metagenome (GOLD analysis project Ga0070764, IMG submission 67287) | Warmed soil microbial communities from the Hubbard Brook experimental Forest, New Hampshire - Hubbard Brook CCASE Soil Metagenome WRM 4 | ecosystem: Environmental > Terrestrial > Soil >... | reverse complement strand
ACGGCGCGCCGTCGAGCATCAACTGCCCGCCGGCGACGAGCGGAAGCGGAGCGCTCGTCTCCATCGCCTCGGTCGCGAATCCGCAGCTGCAACCGGAGACGGCGCAAGACCTGGAGCTCGCGCTCGGCCATCGTTTTAACGCGACCACGAACATCCAAGCCGATCTTTATCAATCGTGGGAGAGTCAGGCGCTGCTCAACGGCAACGTTTCAATCGTCGGATTTCCCGGCATCACCGTTCCGCAGGATTACATCGATAAGGCATTGCAGCGCCTAAGCTCGTGTCCTGGATTGAACCCGAGCGAAAAGAATCTGGCGTTTTCGACCACATTTAACGCCGCGGGAGCGCGCTATCGCGGTATCGTGCTCTCGACGAACGTCGGTATCACCCGAAACGTGTCGTTCAACGCTGGATACACCATTCAATCGGCCGCGTACCTCGGAGTACCGACCGACATTTTAATTGCGAATACTAACCTGATCGACGGCGGCCAAATCTACGGCATACCGTTGCGGGTCGGGACCGCCGGCCTCGCCTACACGAGTCCCATTGGTTTTGGCGCGCGCATGGACACGTCGTACTTCGGACCAAACAACTCATGGAACCGCAATCCGTTCTGGTTGACAAATGCGGCCGTCTCCTACAGCGCGCCAAACAGCCAGACGGCTTTGAACCTCGGCATTTACAATCTTTTCAATAGCGCCGCGCAGCAATACGGGTTGATCGGATACGGCGTTTACGTTCCGCAGAATTTCTTCGGCCTTGGCCAGAATGGCGGCCCCACGAGCGCCCTCGCGCAAAGCGCCGAGCAGTTCGGCCTACCCTTCAGGAGCTACTGGTTCACCGTCAAGTTCGGAATTTAGGGGAGGTGCCGCCCGCCCGCGAAACCAATCGCCGGTGCAGATGAAAAGCTTACGATTTTTAGGTGTGGCCGGCGTTCTAGGGGTCGCGCTCACGGCATGCTCTGCGAGCAACCTGCCGACCGGCTTCGCTCCCGGATCAGTCAATCAGACGCAGGGAGCCGCACGCCACGGAATCGGCCCGAACGGCGTGCTATCGCACATCTCAACCCTGCGCGGTTGGATGTCGCCGGATAGGAAGAGAAAGAAGAAGCTGCTCTACGTTTCGGACGAAGGACAAGGAATCGTCGACATATTTTCAGTGCCGAAATATTCGATGGTCGGACAGATCACCGACGGGATTAACCAGCCCGAAGGACTCGCCACCGACAAGAAGGGCAAACTGTACGTCTCAAACCTGAGCGGGAACACGATCACGGTCTACAAGCCGGGGGCAACAAGCCCTTCGCTGACATTGACAGACTCCGATGGACCCGACGACGTTGCCGTCGGAAGCAACGGGTACGTCTATGCCGTCGACATCGCCGGAGGCATCGACGTGTATCCGCCTGGTGCCACGGAACCGAGCACCCGGCTAACGAACTCAGCTCTGACCTACGCCGCCGGCGTCGCCGTCGACGCGTCGAATAATCTCTATGCCGACGGTACCAACGGCTCTGGGGGTGCCGTCGTGAAATACGCCAATGCGAGCGGCTCGGGCACGAATCTCGGGCTGACCGGACTCTCCGAGCCATCCGGCGTGATCGTCGACAAGAAGAATAACCTCGTCGTGTCAGACTTTGGCCTGAGCGAAATCTTGATTTATCCTCCCGGGCAGACGTCGCCGTCCGGGACGATTACCGTCCCCAGCGCAGACCGCAGCGCCATCAACAAAGCCGAAAACGTGATCTACGGCCCCGAAGGCTTCAACTATGGAGTTGGCGTGTTCGACTATCCTGGCGGTACGTTAGTGACCACCATCCCGATCGGGGGCTTCACTCCGGGAGCGGCGCTCACGCCTTAACTTTCATATAGGTGTCATCCGGGGCGCCTATAATGCCGCCATGAACAAATTCCTTGTCTTCGTTTTGCTATTCTGTGCCTTGGCGTTTGGCGCTGGGACGGTGGCCTGGAGTGCGCCGGCGGCGCAAAGCTCATCGTTGCGAATGGTGGTCGTCCTTAGCCGTCACGGCGTCCGATCGCCGACGCATCCTACCGAGCTGCAAGCGTACGCGAGCCAACCGTGGCCGTCGTGGAGCGGTCAGCAGCCCGGATATCTCACGCCGCACGGCGCGTCGCTGATGCGCCAGTTTGGCGCATACTATCGTCGTTATTACGGCGGCATGCTGGGTTTGAGCGAGAGCGGCTGCCCGCCGGCCGGATCGGTTTTCGTTTGGGCCGACGTCGATCAACGGACCAAAGCCACGGGTGAGGCGATCGTGCAAGGTTTTGCGCCGGGTTGCAACATCACCGTCGGCCATGCGAGCAGTGATAACGATGCCCTCTTCGATCCGCTACCTGGCCTCGGCGTCGCCAATAAGACCGAAGCGAAAGCGGCCGTCCTCGGCGCAGTCGGCGGAAGCTTCAGCGGTATGGAAGAGGCCTACGCGCCGGCGTTTACGACCATGGAGCAGATCTTGGGATGCACGTCGGGGCGCTGTAAAGAGATCTCACAGGTGCCGACCACGGTGTCCAACGACGGTGACGGAGGTCTCGCCAGCCTCGACGGTGGCTTCGACATGGCTGGCGACGTCGCTGAGAATCTGCTGCTCGAGTATACCGATGGTCACGCAGTTGTTGGTTGGGGGCGCGTCGACCACAGCAAGCTTCTCACGCTGCTGCAGCTGCACGTCCTCGGGAAGCGGCTCGAGCACAATCGCTACGCGGCGCGCGCGCACTCGTCGAACATCATGGCACACATTCTGCAGACGCTTCAGCAGGGCGCTACGGGGAAGCCGGTCGCCGGAACGCGGGTACCCCCGCAGGCACGCTTTGTCTTCTTATCCGGACACGATACGCAGCTGGCGGAACTCTCGACGATGCTCGGACTTTCCTGGCTTGCGAAAGGCGATCAACTCAACGATACGCCGCCCGGCGGCGCGCTCGTCTTTGAGTTGCTTCAGAATGCCGGTGGGGAAAGCTTCGTGCGGACGTTCTTCACGGTGCAGTCGTTGGACGCGATGCGGACGGGCCACGGCGAAAGCCCGTTGCGCGTTCCCGTCTACGTACCAGGGTGCCCAGCGCTGGACTGCCCGCTTTCCACGTTCAGCGGCGTAGTAAGTGCAGCGATCAATCCCGCCTTTGTGTCGCCCTGGTCCCCATAAGCGTTTCTTAGCAAGCTCTTAACGCGGCGCGAGTATGCTCGTCGTAGAAGTGCGCTTCAAACGAGGAGAACATGTACGCAGAACTCGAGGCTCCTAGCAACGACGTGATCGCGATGAATCTCACGATCGCCGCCATCGACCGGTGGCTCGAGAACTCGTCGGACGATAAGAGCGGCCAAGAAGTCGGGCGCGAAATCGGCGCCATGTACCGCGAAATTCACGCAGTGGTTGCATTGATCTCGCCAGCCGACGATGAGGATGACGAAGACGAGGACGACGAGGAGACCATCGTCGGACGCGTCGCGGTTTAGCGCCCGCCCCGCAGAAGGCCTCCAGTGAGCGGCGACGTAAGCTCACTGCGTGCATGACGTAACCGAGGCGCTGCGGCTGCCGTCGCCGGCGCCACGCCCACAGGCGCTTGCTTTCGACGGCGACAAGCTCTGGATGGGGTCGGTCGCGACCGATCGGCTCTACGCGATCAATCCACGCCAGTGGACGGTGATCGAAGAGGATAACGTGCCGGGCAAGCCCTGGGGCATGACGGTCGTAGGCGACGAGTTGCGCGTGGTCTGTGGGATCGGAGCGGATGACGATCGCGTGATTCGCCGCTTCGTTCCGGGCCACGGCTTCAAGTCACAAGGTATCGACTGTCCGGACGCGACGGGGTCGCAGCTTAGCCACGACGGAACCTATCTTTACCTTAGCCAGTGGTACAATCGCCGCATCCTCGGACTCGACGACGAGGGGAACATCGTGCGACAGATCGACGTACCGCATCAAATTTGCGGGCAGTGCTACGTCGAGGGAAACTTTTATCTCGTTACGACGGAAGACGAAGAGAGTGGCGAATACTTCCTCACACGAGTACCCGCCGACGGCGCCGAGGGTTCCAAAGATCTTGCTCGCATTCCGTTTGCCGCGCGCTCGCTAGCGTACGACGGCTCGCGATTCTGGACCAATCACCGCGAGGCGAACCAAATCGTCGCTTTTGATCGCTGAGCGGTTCGCATCGGAAGACCCGCATGCCCGAATCGCGATTGCCGTGCTTCGGCTGCTCTTCGGTGAGGCTTACGCTCGTGAGTTTGGCGTGCTACTTTGGGACGGCACGCGGGTTCGGGCGTCGCTACAAGAACGTTTCGTCTTAAAGGTCAACACGCCGGGCGCGCTCCGCGCGGCCTTTACGCCTCCGCTCGACCTATCACCCGGAAGAGCCTTCAGTGCCGGTTTGCTCGACGTGGAGGGCGACCTCGAATACGCCGTCGACGCGCAGTATTGCGCGAGCGCGTCGCTACGCTCCGGCCGGCTGGTTCAGTTGATTCGGCTGCTGCGCCGCTTACCAAAGGCCGTTATTCCTCCCTTGCGCGAGGCGCGGCTCCACGGCAAAATTCACTCGCGCGATCGCGACCGCGCCGCTATCGGATTCCACTACGACCAACCGGTCGAGTTCTATCGCAGCTTCCTCGATCGCGATATGGTCTACTCGTGCGCGTATTTTGCCGAAGGCGTCGAGTCACTCGACGACGCGCAATCGGCGAAGCTCGACTATTCCCTGCGCAAACTCCGGCTCCATCCCGGTGAACGGCTACTCGACATCGGTTGTGGTTGGGGCGGCCTGGTGTTGCGGGCGGCTCAAATGGGCGTGCACGCGCTCGGAATCACGCTGAGCCGCCGGCAATACGATGAAGCGCAACGACGCATCGGCGTCGCCGGGCTCGGCGAGCTGGCTCGTGTCGAACTGCGCGACTATCGAGACCTGCGCGGTGAACGCTTCGACAAGGTGGTTAGCATCGGCATGTTCGAGCACGTCGGCAAGGCGCGTTTTGCAGAGTACTTTCGTGCCGTCTACGAGGCGCTGCGCCCGGGTGGCCTTTTTCTGAATCACGCGATCGCTAACGAAGAACCCGCCTTGTACGACGGGAAGACGCGCGGCTTCTTAGGACGTTTCATCTTTCCCGACGGCGAGCTCGTTCCGCTTTCAGTTGCGTTGAACTTTGCCGAGCGCGCCGGCTTCGAAGTGCGCGATGTCGAGAATCTGCGAGAACACTACGCGCGGACGCTTCGCGCGTGGGTGGCAAACCTCGAGCGGAATCGCGCCGGCGCAATCGCTGCGGCAGGCGAGGCGAGCTATCGCATCTGGCGTCTCCATCTCGCCGGCAGCGCCCTGGGCTTCGCGACCGCCCGAATCGGCGTCTTCCAATCGCTCCTCGCCCGGCTCGACGATCGCGGCCGCGTCGATCTCCCCGCAACGCGCCGCGATTTGTACCCATCATTGTCATCCTGAGGCGGAGCGCCGTAGCCTTGTCATCCTGAGCGGAGCGAGCGCAGCGAGCGTAGTCGAAGGACCCGCGCGCGTTGTCACCCTGAGCTTGTCGAAGGATGACAAAGGCGGTACGTAACATCTTGGATAGGCGCGCGGTCGTAGCTCAATTGGATAGAGCAACAGGCTTCGAACCTGTAGGCTGGGGGTTCGAGCCCCTCCGACCGCGATTGCAAAAAATGGTGGGCTGTATAGTTTTTTCGGCCTGCTGGGTTCTGACTAGATGGTGTCAGGACCTATTGCGTGACCATCGGATCGTGGCCAAAATCTTCCTTTGGTCGGCGCGCAGAAGGCGCAAGGCTTGCCAATGCGGCGGCGAACCGCGTTGGCGTGTCGGATTCAGAGCAGGGGCCGGGCGTTTTCCGGCGGGATGCGTCGTGCAGGTTGCCGACCAAGCCGCTTTGCGCCATTTCAAAGCAACTTGGAAGTACCATCATCCACTTGAGGAATCGCAGTTTCGGTTCGCCGGCATGATAACGACGGTCAGCGGCGTCGGTTATTACCATGGCGGGGACGTTCTTTACACGCTTCGGGATACCGACGGCGAGACGTGGCATGAGGAGTGCTTGCGCATTCCGGGCGAGACGAAATCCACGTTCGAACATTTGGACGCGTGCGAACACCTTGACCTCGTCAGCATATCGGAGCCGCGAGTCAACTGCCTTCGACTCGTTATCGCAGAGCTTGCACCATCGACGAGGGACGATATGCTGGCGCGACCGGTTGAGGATGCGCACCTAATCGAACATGGCAGCCGTGACCGTCTATTCGAGGTCATGTGGCCCCGATACGTCTCGTACAACGTCCTAAACGAGAGTTACTTCGGGCGGACCGATTCCGGGGACTTTCACGGAAGGGCGTTTCGGCTCTATTCCAAGTCGCACTATCTCGACTTCCTAAAAACGGTCGAGAATGTTCAATACCTCCTGCCAAACCACAAGCACTGGCGCATACTTTGTATCAACCACATAATCGACGTTGCGGCGGAGCAAGATCCGAACGTCGCACGGTACGGGCACGCCTAACGGGCCGGCTTAGCATTCGTGCGAGGCCATAGGCCTGCTTCTGGGGGACCGCTGGCAGAGGCCGTGTATGTTGAGGGTTCTAGTCGCTCCAACCGCGAAATTCATAACGTGGAATCGTTCGAAAGACGCGCAGCGGTGAGACGGAAGACATGGAAAGGTTTCGTGGCGCGGTCCTACGAGGAGCTTGCGACCTTCCGGCGCGATGCGCATGACGCGATTCCGCCGTCTGCGCGCGTCGAAATGATCTGGGAGCTTGTCCAGCGCTTACCGTGGGGGAGCAATGCAACCGAATCCAGACTTGACCGATCTGTTGGCCGCGTTGAACGCCGAGGGCGCTGAATATCTGATTGTCGGCGCGTATGCGTTTGCCTTCCATGGGCGGCCGCGTGCGACCAGCGACGTCGATCGATGGGGTCACCTTCGAACAAGCATGGAAGGCCCTCGGTAAAGCGGAGTTCATCGCAAATAAAAAGGCCGCTGGGCGGCCGCAAGATCTCGCCGACGTCGCTTATCTGGAGTCGATGAACGCTGGTTGAAAGGGCAGGTTTGGATCCGCAGAGAGCGTGAGCGGATCGACGCGCACGGCTTCGCCCTGGTGGAAGGCGGAGGCAGCAATCATCGCGGCGTTGTCGGTACAATACTTCGGCGGTGGGACGAACGCAGGAATGCCGTTGCGCTCGGTCCAGTTGCGAAACGCCGCCTGCAGCGCCGAGTTAGCGGCCACGCCGCCCGAAAGCACGACGGCGCTGTAGCTCGCACGCTCGTACGCCGCTTTCAACCGCGCCATGAGCACGTCGACGACCGCGGCTTGAAACGATGCCGCGACGTCCTCGACCTTCGCATTGCGCCCGGCCTCGGATTCGAGAAAATAGCGCACCGAAGTCTTTAAGCCGGAGAACGAAAGATCAAGCGAATCACCGGCGCGGCGGTGGCGCGGAAAAGCGAAGGCGCGCGAGTCGCCGCGCTGGGCGAGCGCGTCGAGCGCGGGGCCGCCGGGATACGGAAGACCGAGCAGCCGCGCGGTTTTATCGAACGCTTCGCCGGCTGCATCGTCGTGGGTACGCCCGAGAATGTGCATGCGCGTTGCGGATTCGACCGCGACGAGTTGCGAATGGCCGCCCGAGACGAGCAGCGTTAGAAACGGATACGGCGGTGCGTCGGGGCGATCGAGAAAGGGTGCGAAGACGTGACCGTGCAGGTGGTTGATGCCGTAAAGCGGTCGGCGGAGGGCGAACGCGTACGCCTTCGCAGCAGCAACGCCCACAACCAGACTGCCGATGAGGCCGGGTCCGCAGGTGACGGCAATCCCGTCGATCTCGGCAAAGGTTGTTTCGGCACGTTCGAGCGCGTCTTCGACGGCGGCGGAGAGCAACGCCACGTGACGACGGCTCGCAATTTCGGGAACGATGCCGCCGTACTTGGCATGAAACGCGTCTTGGTTTGTTGCCACCGACGAAAGTACGTCGTAGCCGTCACGAACGACCGCGGCGGCGGTATCGTCGCACGAGGTTTCAATTCCAAGCAACAGCACGAGACAGAATTAGCCGCCGGGAGGAGCGCGCCTGCAAAGCAAGCAATCGAGGCGGCGTGGACGCGCGTATCTACGGTTCGGGTGAACGGATCTCGGTTTACGAGGTCGCGGACACCGAGCTCGCCGTTGGAAGCACCCTCGGCGGCCCGAAGGGCGCGATCGTCATCAAGGCATCCGGGGCGGTCGCAAAATTTTACTCGAGCGATCTCGGTTTAGCGCTACTGGCGGGAGTCGCGATTCAGTTCTGGGACGGTCCGACCGGCGCGTCGCGCATCAAGATCGACGGAGAGTTCCGGATCCATCCTGATTTCCAAGAATACGTCTACCGCATCGACGACGACGTGACGGTGCGCGAGCGACTTTTTGTGCTCAATCGCTTTCCGGTTGGTCCGCAAGTCGATCCGTTGACGGCCTACTTGATGGTCGAAATTCGAAACGACTCGCACACGTTGCGATGGTTTGACAGTCTGACAGGGGCGCTCCTGCGCGGCAATACGACCCGCGACGTCTGTGCGCGCTACGACCGAGCGTTGCATGCAGTCGTGGCTTGGAATCGAAGTGCGCTCGAAAATGGCCGTGCGATGCGGACGTCGCTCGTGCCCAGCAGCTTCGAGGTTACCAGTGACCACGGTAAGCTCGACCGGCCGCACTTTGGCGGGCAGCTCTCCGATGCCATAACGCACGACGCGGCCGACCCCGTCGTGCTCTTCCATCACCGCCATCGCCTTGCGGCGGGAACTCGGCGCCGCTTTGCATTCACGCTTACCGGTTCGCCCGACGGCGCGCGCGGGGCGCGGCGCGCCTTGCTGGCTGCGCCGCCGGCCTTGAGCGGCTTGAGGCAGACGCGCCGCTACTACGAGCGCACACTGAACCGCACGGTCGTCGTGACGCCCGACCCCAACGTTAACCGCGGCGTCCTGTGGGCCAAGGCGAACATGCTGCGCACGCAACTTTGCGCCCCAACCGGTTGGTGCTTCGTAAACGACCCAACGCGTTCGAATAACAGCGTGGGGCGCGACACGGCGATGTTTGCGCTCGGCTCGGATTTCGTCACGCCCGAATTTTCGCGCGAATCGCTGCGCTGGTACCTTCGCCACGCGCGACGCAGCGGTAAGGTAGTGGAGTATTACGACGTTCGCAACGGTAAGCCGAACGATTATAGCCTCAACGTGAACGATGACACGCCGCTGGTGATCCTGGCGCTCAGCCATCATTACTTGACCACCGGCAATCTCGATTTCGTCCGCGAATGCTACCCGGCCGCGAAACGCGCCGCCGACTATTTGCTTTCGCAACGCGACGAGCGCGGCCTCGTATGGTGCACCGCAACCGGGACGGGTGAGGAGGGCATCGTCGGTTGGCGCAACATCATCGAAGACTATCGAATCTCAGGGGCGTCGACCGAAGTGAACTCCGAGTGCTATGGCGCGCTCGTTGCGATGGGCTTGATGGCCGACGCGCTAGGAAAGAAGAAGGATAAGGAGCGTTTCGAAGGCGAGGCAGGCGCGCTTAAGAGCGCCATCAATCGCCACCTGCTCGACCCCTCGACCGGCCTCTACTATCTGAACATCGACGTCGACGGACAGGCGCGCTCGAACGTAACGGTCGATATGCTCTTTCCGGTGATGCTCGGCGTCGCCGACCATGAGACTGCCGTACGTATCGTCAGCCGTTTGAGCGTCCCGTCATTCTGGACTGAAGCCGGGATTCGCACCGTCCCGCGCGACGATATCGAGTATAGCCCGACGCAAAGCTGGGGTCTGCTTGGCGGCGTCTGGGTGGGCATGACGTTTTTCTATGCGATTGCTACTGCACGGTTCAACTCCGGGTTTATGGCCTATGCGCTCAGCACGAGCTTTCAGCACTACTCACGCGATCCGGGACGCCACAACACCGTACCAGGACAGTTTTCCGAATGGCTGCACGGCGAAACGCTCGCCAATCAAGGCATGATGCTCTCGCCGTGGTATCCGCCGCGCTACGTCTGGTCGGCGATCGAGGGTGCGTGTGGCCTCGTGGTGCGCCATGGGCAACCGGCGTGCAACCCACATCTAGCACCGCAGTGGAAGTGGCTTGGAGCGCGCAACGTGCCGTTTCGCGGAACGAATCTCAGTTGGTTCATCGTGCGCATTCCCGAGCCCACGCTGTACGCGAACTACGAGTTCGCCAGTGAGTACGATCTTCACGTGTACGATCGCGACGTCACTCCCGTGCTGCAGCTCGGCCACGACGTCATCGAGATCGCGCTCCGGCGAGGCGACGATTACGTGATCTTCATCGGCAATACCGCGTCGCGCACCGTTACGACCCCGCTGCGGCTAGCGCGCCAACTGCACGGACGCTATCACATTCGCTACTTCACCAGTCTGCTCGGCGAATGGACGCAGGGCGAGAACGTCGGCGGCCATCGGCTGGAGCACGGCTTCGCCATCGACGTTGACGCGCAGGGCTTTAGCCTGATCGAGCTTCACCGCGTGCGCGGCTAGCCTCATTCGCGAAAGGCGAAGAAGCGGTCGAGCTTTGCGAGCCGGAACACGCGCGCCACGTGCGGGTGGACGCCGATGAGCGTCACCGGAGACTCGACGTGACGCAGACGCATCTTGGCGAGCTCACCGAGGAATGTGGAATCGACGAAAGAGACGCGGCTCATATCGATTGCCACGGGACACGCGTTGGTGACCGCTTCAAGCGTCGCTGAAAGCTCGGGTTTGCGGGCGATATCGTATTCGCCGGCCAACTCGATGCGATGCTCGGGGCCAATTTTCTGGCTCATACTCGACAGCTTACCCCAAAAAGATTAGAGGCACCCAAGAACGGGGAATAAGCAGCGAAACCACATCGCCGCTAGCAAGGGGAGAGTACATGGCAGGGCTACTCTGGACGGTCATCGTGATCCTATTCGTAATCTGGCTCGTTGGATTGCTGCTCCATTTCGGGGGAGCGTTGATTCACATCATTCTGCTGGTCGTGCTCGTCCTGGTCATCGTGAATCTGATCACTGGTCGGGGTTTACGGGTCTAGCGGATCACTAAGCACAGGAGTATAAAAGGTGGCCGCACGTAAGAAAACGACGCGGAAATATGGCCCAACGGCAAGCCAAGACGTCGAGCTCGCAATGCGCGAGATGGAGGAAGGAAAGCTCAAGTCTGGACGTTCCGGCAAGAAGGTAACGAGCCGAAAGCAAGCCATCGCGATCGGCTTGAGCGAAGCGCGGCACTCCGGCGCGAAGGTACCCAAGCGCAAGAGTGCCGCGCGTAAGCGAAAGAAGTAGGCTACGCCGGGGCTTCGAGCTCGGTCGCGTTCGCGAGGGGTCCGCGGTCGGTCGTATCGCAACCGCATGCGCTCAGAGCTTCATCCACTAAACCCTTTGAGATTGGGTCGTCGCCGCAGATTGAAACGTTGGCGCCGGATTGCGGCATATTGATGAGCGCGCGCACGACTCGGCGCGAGTCAAGCTTGTGGGCGAGCATCTCGGCGCCACTCTGCGACCGGTTGCCGCGCTCGTCTTCAACGGCATCCACGATGACCGCATCGGCGCCCGACCCGACGGCGGTCACCGCTCGATCGACGTCCTGACGAGGGACGGCCAGCAGCAGCAAATCGGCGCTCATCGCTTGCCGGTAGGGGATTTCGTCGCGAGCCCCGACGAGCGCGGCCGCGCGCTTAGCGCGCTCCCGCGCCTTTGGATCGGCGAACGTTACTTGGTGGCCCCCACTGCGCATGAGGCGGCCGATCGCCATCGCGCGGTCATCGGAGCCGACAATTCCTATTCTCATGACGCTGCGATTCCCAAATTCCCTGAAGAACCGCTGAGATTAGGCTGGCCCTCGCTCGCTCGTCACGCGAGCGTGTCTTTGAAAACCGCCCCGTCTTTCATGATAAGAACAAGGCTTTTCTCCGGTCTTGCAACGAGGGTGATGTCCTCGAGCGGATTGCCGTCGACCACCAAAAGATCGGCGAGCGCGCCGGCTTCGATGACGCCCAACTTTCCGGGATAGGGATTTCGTTCTCCACTCAAACTCAACAGCCGGCCGTTGGCGGCAGTCACTTGCTTCAAAAGCTCGGCGTTCGAGTACCAGTTCGTCAGATGCGTCACCATGATGTTCTGCCGCCTGGCGAGCGTTGCCGAGAATAGCAAATCGGAGCCCCACGCAACCTTGACGCCGTGCTTTATCGCCAGCCGGTACATGTCGCGCGTGCCGCTGAAGACCTCGAGCATTTTTTCCTTTGCTTCACCGGTCTGTGGAAGCTGGTCCTCGGCGCTCAGGAACGGCTGAGTGCTCAACCAGACATCCTTTTCGGCCAGTATTGCGGCGGTCGCATCGTCCATCAGATGCGCGTGCTCGATGCATCCGGCTCCTGCAGCAGCCGCCCGCGCAACCGCATTGGATTTATAGGCGTGCACGGTCGCGTAGGTGTTCCAGTCGCTGCAAACGTTGACCGCCGCGCGTATCTCGGCTTCCGTGTACGTCATGGCGTCCAGCGGGCTGCGCGGCGATGAAACGCCGCCGCTGCCCACAATTTTGATGTGCGACGCACCCTGCAAAAGCTGTTCGCGCACGCGCAACATAACCACATCGGGGCCGTCGGCAATCATCGCACCTTCCATTTCCCGGATCGATCCGAACGGACCGCCGGGCGCATGCGGGATCTCGTAGAGCGGGCGCATGTCGCCATGGCCGCCGCTGCTCGTGATCATGGCGCCGCAGGGATAAATCCGTGGGCCGACCGCCAGGCCTTGGTCGATGCCTTGCTTCAGCGCAAAACTCGGGCCGCCCAGGTCGCGAATCGTCGTGAAGCCGCGCATCAAGGTCCGCTCGGCCTCCTCGGCGGCAGCTAAGGTGATGAAGCCCGAATCGCCTTGCATCAATACCGGCAGCGGCAAGCCCGCAAACATCGCGTGCCAGTGTGCGTCGATCATGCCGGGCATGATGACTCTCCCGCCGCAATGAATCACCCGCGCACCCTCCGGCGTCGCGGGTGTGCCGCTGCCTACCGCCTTGATTCGGGTGCCTTCGACGAGCAGAAACAGCCCGTCACGCAAACCACTGGACGTGCCGTCAAAGAGACGAAAGTTCGTGAAGAGGATCGGGCGCGAGGTGGGTTCGGGAGCTGCGTTGGCAGACGCGAATAGTCCCAACGATGCGACCGAGGCAGTAACGCCGGCTATGAAGCCGCGCCGCGAGAGATCGGCGGTGATTCGGTGCGACGCGGTCTGGATCGCGGACGAATGGCAGGGGCAAGGTCGCATTTGTTCTCCTCAAACGAGCCGGCAAGAGTCCAGGCTTATTCTGCCGCGGCTGCCAAAAGCTTGGTGGCGGTGCCGGCTTGAAGTGCTCGCTTGGCAGCTTCGAATTGTTGCAACGCCGTGTTATACTGTGTGGCCGTGCCCGACAGCCAGTAGCGACGGTGGGAACCCTTACGTGACGACGTGAGAGCGCCTTCCCTGCGTAAGCGGCGGCAGTAGCGGGCCGGACGGAGTCTCTTCCTTTGAATCTTATCGACGTCAACAACTTCGACGCCATGCGCATCGGGCTGGCATCGCCCGAGCAAATTCGCGCTTGGTCGTTCGGCGAAGTAAAGAAGCCCGAGACGATCAACTACCGCACGCTCAAGCCGGAACGCGACGGCCTTTTCTGCGAGAAGATCTTTGGCCCCACGAAAGACTGGGAGTGCCACTGCGGCAAGTATAAGCGCATCCGCTTTAAGGGCATGATCTGCGACCGCTGCGGCGTCGAGATCACCCGCGCAAAAGTGCGCCGCGAGCGGATGGGCCACATCGAGCTCGCCACGCCGGTCAGCCACATTTGGTATCTCAAGGGCGTGCCGAGTCGCATCGGCATCCTGCTCGACATGTCGCCGCGCCAGCTCGAGAAGGTCATCTACTTCGCGGCCTACGTCGTGATCGATCCAGGCGACACCAGCCTCACGCGGCGCGAGGTGCTCTCCGAGCAGAAGTATCGCGAAGCGCGCGACAAATACGGGAATCGCTTCAAAGCCGGCATGGGCGCCGAGGCGATTCGCGAGCTACTGCGCGACCTTAACCTGCGCAAGATTCAGGAAGACTTGCGCAAAGAGTTCAAAGAGACGACCGGACAAAAGCGCCTCAAGGCAATCAAGCGGCTCGAGGTCGTCGAAGCCTTTCTTTCCAGCGGCAACCGTCCGGAGTGGATGGTGCTCGCGGCGGTCCCGGTTATCGCGCCGGAGTTGCGCCCAATGGTGCAGCTCGACGGTGGCCGCTTCGCAACCTCCGACCTCAACGATCTCTATCGCCGGGTAATCAACCGGAACAATCGATTGAAGCGGCTGCTCGAGCTCAACGCGCCCGAGATCATCATCAAGAACGAAAAGCGGATGCTGCAAGAAGCAGTCGACGCGTTGATCGACAATGGCCGGCGCGGGCGTCCCGTCACCGGGCCGAACAACCGTCCGCTCAAATCGCTCTCGGACATTCTCAAAGGAAAGCAAGGACGCTTCCGTCAGAACCTGCTCGGCAAGCGTGTCGACTACTCGGGCCGTTCGGTCATCGTGGTTGGTCCGACGCTCAAGCTGCATCAGTGCGGTCTGCCAAAAGAGATGGCGCTCGAGCTCTTCAAGCCGTTTGTCATGAAGAAGCTCGTCGACCGCGGGTTGGCGCACAACATCAAGAGCGCTAAGCGCATGGTGGAACGCGTGCGTCCGGAAGTCTGGGACGTGCTCGAAGAAGTAATCAAGGAGCATCCGGTGCTGCTCAACCGCGCACCGACGCTGCATCGCCTCGGCATTCAGGCGTTCGAGCCGGTGCTGGTCGAGGGCAAGGCCATCCACCTGCATCCGCTGGTCTGCACGCCGTACAATGCCGACTTCGACGGTGACCAGATGGCCGTGCATCTGCCGCTCTCAGCGGGCGCGCAGGCCGAGGCGCGCATTCTGATGCTCTCCTCGAACAACATCCTGTTGCCGGCATACGGCAATCCGGTGTCGATCCCGACCCAAGACATGGTCTTGGGCCTGTATTACCTTACCTTCAATCGCGACGAGTACTCGGGACCCGCGAAAGCGGCCGTTCTCGATGATTACGATCGCGTGGACCACTCGAAGAGCAAGAATGCGCCGGCGGCCGATGCAGCTGGAGCGATTCCGACCTTCTTCGACGGCAAGGAAGCCGTGATGGCGTACGAGACCAAGCAGATCGGTCTGCAAGAGTGGATCTATGTGCGCTGGAACGGTCAGCTCATCAAAACCACGGCAGGGCGGGTGATCTTCAATCTCGCCTTCCCCGAGCACTGGAATCACGAGTTCGTCAACCGCATCATTGACAAAGGGGTGCTGAAGAAGACGATCACGGACTCCTATCGGCGCTATGGCAACGCCGAAACCGCGCGATTCCTCGACGCGATCAAAGACCTCGGTTTCCACTACGCGACGCTCTCGGGCACGACCGTTTCGATCAGCGACGTGATCGTTCCGGAGAACAAGTACGAGATCGTCGGCAAGGCACAAGACGAGGTCGACGAGTTGCACCGGCTCTACGAGCAAGGTTTCATCTCGGAGGACGAGCGCTACAACAAGACGATCGACATCTGGTCGAAAGCCTCGGAGGAGGTGACGACGTCGATGCAATCGTCGCAGAACCCGCTCAACCCCGTCTTCATGATGGCGACCTCGGGCGCGCGTGGATCGATCGCACAGGTCAAGCAACTCGGCGGCATGCGCGGGCTGATGTCGGATCCATCGGGTCGAATTCTCGAGATTCCGGTAAAGGCGTCGCTCAAAGAAGGCCTCACCGTTCTCGAGTACTTCATTTCGACGCACGGCGCGCGCAAGGGTCTTGCCGACACGGCGCTGCGCACGGCTGACTCGGGTTACCTCACGCGGCGCCTGGTGGACGTCGCTCAGGACGTGATCATTCGTGAAGAGGATTGCGGCACGAGCAACGGCATCGTCGTCAGCGACATTCGCGTCGGCAAGGAGATCATCGAACCGCTTATCGACCGCATCATCGGCCGGCGGGCGGCCGAGGAGATTCGGCTCGATCCCAAGCGGCCGACCACGGCAATCGTCACGAAGAACCAAGAGATCGACGAGGAGAAGGCGCGCGCGCTAATTGACGCGGGAGTCCCCGAGGTGAAGATTCGCTCGGTGCTCACGTGTCAGTCGAAGTACGGCGTTTGCGCGCTCTGCTATGGACGTGATCTCGCTGCCGGCAAGGGCGCCGACATCGGTACGGCGGTCGGCATCATCGCTGCGCAGTCGATCGGTGAACCAGGTACGCAGCTTACGCTGCGAACCTTCCACACCGGTGGCGTCGCAACCGAAGACATCATCACGGGTCTGCCGCGCGTCGAAGAGATTTTCGAAGCGCGCAAGCCCAAAGGTCAGGCGACGATCGTCGAAGTGGCCGGCACCGTGCGGCTGGGAGACGAGCGGAACAAACGGACCGTCTTTGTCGCTGATTCCAACGGCGACGAGCACGAGTACGAGATCCCGCCGGGCACGCACTTGCTGGTACAGGATGGTCAGCAGATCCTGCCGGGAGATCAGCTCAACGAAGGCTCGCTCAATCCGCACGACATTCTCCGTGTGAAGGGTGAGACCGCGCTGCAAAACTATCTCGTGCAGGAAGTGCAGAAGGTCTACCGGTCGCAGGGCGTCGACATCAACGACAAGCACATCGAGGTCATCGTTCGTTCGATGCTTCGCAAGGTGAAGATCGTCGAAGGCGGCGATACGACGCTGCTTCCGGGGCAGTTGGTTGAAGCGGCGCAGTTCCATGAAGCCAACGAGCGCATTCGCGCCGCCGGCAAGGAGATCGCGACCGCGAATCCAGTGCTCCTCGGCGTCACGAAGGCCTCACTGGCGACCGAGTCGTTCTTGTCGGCCGCAAGCTTCCAAGAGACGACCCGCGTACTTACCGACGCGGCGATCAAGGGCAAGTACGACCCGCTGCTCGGTCTCAAGGAGAACGTCATCATCGGCAAGCTGATTCCCGCCGGCACCGGAATGTCGCGTTATCGCAACGTCGACATTCTGCCGGAGGGACAAGACGTCGACGACGACGG
>Ga0070764_10000384_pt1 | contig 17181 bp, 12 predicted proteins | sample HubBroMetageWRM4_FD_67287 | JGI IMG/M metagenome (GOLD analysis project Ga0070764, IMG submission 67287) | Warmed soil microbial communities from the Hubbard Brook experimental Forest, New Hampshire - Hubbard Brook CCASE Soil Metagenome WRM 4 | ecosystem: Environmental > Terrestrial > Soil >... | reverse complement strand
CCGCTGCTCTTCCTCGGCACGTTCTGCCTGGCCGCGGCGCTGCTGGTAGTGGTGCTCGTGCGCGATCCGGCCCGGCCGGAGCGGCCGGCCACGAAGGCGGACGCCCCGCCGTCGCCGTACCGGCAGCCGGTGCTGTGGCGGATCCACGCAGCCAGTGCCCTGCTGGTGGTGCCGCAGTTCACGGTGGCCACGTTCGCGCTCGTCTACCTGGTGGACGGACGCGGCTGGACCGCGCTGGCCGCAGGCCGGCTGCTCGCGGCGGCGCAGGCGTGCGGGGCCGCGTCCAGGCTCGGCGCGGGTTACTGGTCGGACAAGGCCGGCAGCCGGATGCGGCCGATGCGGACGCTGGCGATCTCCACCGGCGCCGGGATGCTCGCGCTCGCGGCCGCGGTGGCAGCTGGATCTTCGGTGGCCGTGCCGGTCCTGCTGGCGTGCAGTGTGGTCGCGGTGAGCACGAACGGGCTGGCATTCACCGCTGTTGCCGAGTACGCCGGATCGGCCTGGGCCGGGCGCGCTCTCGGCGTCCAGAACACGGGCCAGAACGCGCTGGCCGCCGCGACCCCGCCGGTCATGGCGCTGGCCATCGGGGCTGCCGGATACGCGGCGAGTTTCGCTGTCGTGGCCGCGTTCCCGCTGATGGCGGCGCTGCTCGTGCCGGTAGCAGCCGAGCGGGCCGCAGCCGCCAGGCGTCAGGACACCTCGGCGCGCACGCTCACGCCCGCGACCACCGACGAGACGGGCTGACGCCGAGCCGTCGCTATCGCGCCAGCCCGAGCCGCTGCCAGTCGGAGACGAGCACGATGGCCAGCTGCCGCAGTGCGAGCTGCCAGCTCGCGGGTCCGTCGCGCCAGTCGAAGCTGCCGGCGGCCAGCCTGGACGCGGCGACCTGGTCATCGGGCACGACGACCAGACCGCGGGCGGCGGGCAGGTACCGGCTCAGCTGCTGAACATCGAGCCGCGCCTCCTTAGCCGGCATGCGATTGACCACCACGGTGATCGGCCGCCCCCACTGATGCAGAAGATCGGTGGACTCCGCGACCAGGCTCGCGGTCGCCGGCTGGGCGTCGGTCAGCAGGACGACCTGGTCGGCAGCCGCGATAGCCGCGGCCGAGGCGGGGTCCTGCAGGCCGGTGCCGCAGTCGAGCAGGATCAGGCTGAAGAAGTCCTTGAGCCTGGTGATGACCCGGCTGTAGGCCTCCTCGTCCAGCGCCGCCATCCGGGCGGGATCAGTGGGCGCAGGCACGACGAGCAATCCGTGCACGGCCCGGCCCAGGTGCGAGTCGAGCGCGGTCAGCGAAAGCTCGTCGTCCTCGGCTACGAGCTGGGCCAGGTCGTCGACGTACCAGGACTGGTCGGGAGTGAGGACGCGGCCAAGCGAGCCGAAGTCAGGGTTGGTATCCACGGCGACGATCGGGTCACGGCGCAGCAGCGACAGGAGCGTGCCCAGCAGGGCAGTGACGGTCGTCTTGCCCACGCCGCCTTTGGGTGACACGACGGCGATCGTCGCGCAGTGCTGGAGCCGGGGTTCGGTGATCATGGCGTCAAGCTGGCCGATGTAGTCGAGCTCGCGCCACCTGGCCCGGCCCCGTTCCAGCCGGGTCGGCGCCGTCGCCAGGGTCAGGTCGGAGGGCATCAGGCGGCTGCCGTACGCACGGCGGCTCAGGAAGGCGAGGTCGGGCATGGCTGCCGTCTTGCTTTCGGTGTGCTCGGAGCCGGCGCCCGCGTCCGCCGGGTCGCCGGGAAGCTGACCGGGCTCGCCGGTGTAACTGGCCTCCGCTGCGTAACCGGCCTCCGCGGTGTGGCCGGACTCTGCGGTCTGACCGGGCTCTGCGGTGTGACCGGGCTCCGTCGTGTGTCCGGGCTCCGCTGTCTGGCCGGTCGCGGGGAGCGGGCCGGGCCGTCCTGCCGGTCCGGGTAGGGCTGGCGGCCGGTAGAACGCGGCCACGGCCGAGGCGAGCCGCCCAACCCGGCGAGCCGGCCGGGGCAGCAGTTCCTCGGTGCGTTCCAGCGGGGTCAGGCTGTCGCCGCGCTGATCGGTCGAGACGGCACTGCGCGGGACGTGGCGGCTCAGCTGCACCCTGTCCCTGGCGAATATGGCCGCCCGCCCGGTCCCTGGCAACGGCGGCTCGTCCGTCCGCTCTCCCCTGGAGGTGCGGGCAGGTGGGCGCAGCGGGCCGGCCGCCTCCTGCTGGGCGGTCAGGACCGCGTCAGCAGGCTCGGCCTGAGCCTGCAGTCCCAGCCGGAGCATCTCAGCCGGGCCGCCGAGCAGCTGCATGAAGGCGCCGGGCGGAATGCGGTTGGCGGCCAGCGTGCTGTCGGCGGCCAGGATTCTCCCGTCCGCATCCGCTAGTCGCCAGCCGTCGCCGCCGGCGGCCGGATTGGGGTGCAGCCCCGCCATCGCCAGGACGTCCGGCAGGAAACGGGACAACGGCACGTGCACCGGCAAGTCCACCCGGTGCTGCCCGAACGGGCTGACCACGGTCACCTGCTGTCGCTGTTGCTCTGCTGTGCTCATCTGCTGATACCTGTTTCTGTGCGGCCGACCCGGCGTAACCAGCGCGGTCGCCCGGCGGGTTGGTCTCGGCCAGCTCTGGGGCCCGGCGTGGACTAGCTGCTATGGCTCGGCTTCGGCTTGCTGCCTGACTTGGAATGCGACTGGGTACTTGGCGGGCGAGCTGACTTGGTCGTGGTCTGCGTGGATGGCGTAACCGAGGCAACCGAACTGGATCCGGGTGCGGGGGTGACGACGAGTGCCACCTCGCCGCGACTCGCGTAGCCGGCCAGCTGCGTCGCGTCTGCCGCGGGGACTACGACGATGGCCGTCACCATGCCGGCCGCAGCAGATCCCTGCACGTCCCAGACCGTGCTGCTCCCGAGCATGATCGCCGGAGCGTTGTTCGATGAAGGGACGAAGACGATCGATACATACTGGCCATCAGCCAGGCCGCCGGCCGGCAGCTGCCCCGGTTTCAGCGCCAGTCCGACCAGAACCCGGGCGCCCGCCGGAACCGCGCCCGGCGGCGCCAGCAGCGATCGGGTCACGATGGTTCCGCTGGGCAGTTCGGCCGTCGCGGCCAGGCCAATCAGGCTCGGCACGGCTGAGGGTCCCAGGCTGCCCGCGGGCGCGCTGTTCCCGCGCCGGACGGTAATAGCGGTCAGGTCGGCGGCGGTCAGCCGGGCGCCTTGCGGCAGCGCCGTATCGGTGACCAGGATGCGTGTCACCGCAGGCGGCCCTGGCGCAGTGAGACGGCCGGCCAGGTAGCCGCCGCCGCCGATGGCGAGAGCGGCAACCACGCAGATGAGGACTACAAAGAGCCGGCGCTTGCGCGCCGGGGGCCGCTGCCGCGCGGTCAGAAGGTCTTCCAGCGACTGCCGCTCAGGCCTGAGTCCGGGCGAAGCCGCCCCGAACCGGCCTGATCTCAGGCGGTCATCCGGGCCAGTCACCTGGGCTCACCTCCTGGCTGTCGTGTCGTCGGGGCTGGTCCTCCTGGCCTGGTTCGGCTGCGGGAGCCGGCCAGGCTTCCTGGTCCGGCTCGACTGCGGGCCGCGGAAAGGCTTCCCGTGCTGGTTCGGCTGCGGGCGCCGGCCATTCAGCCAGCCCCGGAGCCGCCTCCGGCTGAGGTTCACCCGGGTCCGGGCCACTGCGGGCATGCCTGCCCGTCGGGAACGCGGTGGGCGCGCTGGCGGCCGGCCGCCCGAAGCCAGTCGAACCGAAGTCAGCCGGCTCGAAGATAGCTGCGCTCTGGGCCGGTGCGGCCGGCTCGGGTGCGCCCTCGGTATGCGCTCCTGGCGGCGGTGAGCTGACGGCGGCAGGCGCCTCCGGGCGTGGTGAGCCGAGGACGGATGCGTCTGGCTGTGGTGAGCTGGCGCCGGACTCCGCCAGCCGGCCCTGTGCTTCCGGCCAGGAGTAGCCGCTCGCGCCACCGGCCGTGCGGAACAGCACCAGGTCACCGTCGGCGACGCCGGCCTCGGATAGAGCGGTGCCGGACCGGACGAGCACTCGCGCTCCCTCAGGCACCCCCGGCCGCGGTGGCGAACGGTGCTCGATGACTGTCGCCGCCAGGCTCACTCCGATCACCCCGCCCAGGGCGTCGGCCAGATCGGCTGGCGTAGCGTCTGACCGCACGCCCACGTCCACATGGCCGCCCGGGCCCGCCACCGTGATCAGGATGACCCGCACGCCGCTCACCGGCTCGTCCCGGCGGGCAGGCCGGTCCCGAGCAGGCCGGCTGCGGGGCCTGACGGCCGGTCCTCAATCAGGCACTGCACCAGCTGCGGCCTGGTCCGGCCCGATACGAGAACCCCGCGGCCGGGTGGCCAGGGCCTGGCCGCCACGCCGCCCACCAGCGGGCCCTCATCGGGTTGCCCGGACAGGATCAGCGCATGATCGGCTACTTCGCGCAGCCGCTGGCCGAACGGCTCGAAGGCCGTCCGCTGGCTGCCGGCCACACGGCGGGCCACCACGACGCTCAGGCCGATGTCCGGGCCCTGAGCGACCAGGTCGGCCAGCTGGCCGAACGGACCACCCATGGATCCGACGAGCAGGTCGTAGTCGTCGACGATCAGCACGTAGTGCGGGCCCGACCACCATCGCCCGCCGCGCAATTCGGAAACGCTGGCGCCGTCGGGCGGGACTCGTGGCTGGAGTGCGGCGGCGAGGCGCCCGGCCAGGTTCTCCGCTGCGGCCGCGCTCGCCGCATAACCGTCCATCGCCGGCCCGTCGGCCAGGTCAATCAGCCCTCGGCCCGGATCAACGAGCATTAGCGCCAGGCCAGCGGTCCCGCCGGACCCGGTCGTGCGGCCGCCGTCCTCCGGCCGCTGCCGCGCTGGTTCCTGCAGATGAGCGGTGATGCGCCGCAGCAGCGTGGTCCGGCCGGACCCGCCGTCGCCGTAGACGAGCATGCGCACGCCGCGCCCGGCCAGATCCAGCTGAACCGGCCGGCTGCGGAATTCGCTGATGCCGAGCAAGAACCCGCCGTCGGGCGCGAAACCAGCCGAGCCGGCCGCGCTGGCCAGCGTCCCCACCTGCTCGCTGGTCACGCGGGCTGGCAGGACCGCAATGGCCGGTGCCCGCCGGCCTCCGGCGGCCGCGGCGATGTCGGTCACGGCCGTGGCCAGGCTCGCTGGCGACGGCTCGGCGGACAGCGCAGGCAGCGCCGCCTGGAAGACGTGCCCGTCTCTGGTCAGCCCGCGGCCCGGCAGGTCGGCTGGCACCCTGGCGGCGGCCTGGCGGCCCGCAAGCGACTCGGTCGGATCGGCCAGGTGGAGTTCCCACCGGGTTCCGAGCGCATCCAGCAGCTGCGGCCTGATGTCGAGCCAGCGGTTGGCCGACAGCAGGACGTGCACGCCGAACGGCAGGCCGGCCGTAGCCAGCTCGATGAGCTCGGGCTCGAGGTCGGGCGCGGACTGCCGGAGCTGGCCGACGTTGTCGACTACCAGGAAGACGTCGGGCCAGGAGGCCGCCTGGCCGCCGGCCTGGCGGAGGCTGGCCCGCTCATCGAGCAGTGCCCGCAGTTCGCGGAACAGGCGTGCTGCCCCCTCCGCTTCGCCGCGGCCGATGACCGCGCCAACATGCGGCAGTCCGGACAGCTCGAACAGGCTGCCGCCGCCGAGGTCGAGGCAGTAGAACTGGCGCCGTCCGGGGCTGGCTCCGGCGGCGAGTGCCAGCAGGAGCGCTTGCAGGAAGGTCGACTTGCCGGTCCTGGGCGCTCCGGCGATGCCCAGGTTGCCGCCGGCCCCGTGCGGCCGGAAGCTGACGGCCGCCTTGGACTGGAGTTCCGGCAGGTCGGCCAGCGCCACCGCGACCGCGCCGTCTGCCGTGGGCGCCGGATCGCCGAGCAGTTCCCGTAGCCCGCCGATGGTCAGCTCGCCGGGCAGCGGCACCGTCCAGATCTCGCGGGCCCGGACGCCAGCCGACTCATTGGCCAGCTGCACCAGCACCCTGAGATCATCGGCCCGGCGGACGTGCGACCGCGCCTGGCCCTCGCCGAGCACTGAGCCGCCGAGGCTGAGCGGGCGCAGCAGCGCTGCCGCTCCGGCCAGGCCGGGCTGCCAGCCGCCGTCCGCCTCGGCCAGCAGGGAGGCCGGCCGCTCGGTCCCGCAGATGGCCGCCTTGAACCTGGTCTTGTCCGCGTCGACCCTGAGGTAGCCGAGGCCGGGCAGCGACGGCAGCTCGAAGGCATCGGTGGACGCGAGCACGGCGCGGGATTCCTCGGCGGTGAACGTGCGCAGGCAGAGCCGGTATCGCAGGTGCGGCTCCAGGCCGCGGATCCTGCCCTCGTCGAGCCGCTGGGTGGCCAGCAGCAGGTGCACGCCCAGTGACCGGCCCAGCCGGGCGACGGTCAGGAAGGTCTCGAGGAAGTCAGGCTTGGCCGCGAGCAGCTCGCCGAACTCGTCCACGATGACAAGCAAGTACGGCAGCGGCTCCAGCTGCGCCCCGCCGGCCCGGGCCGCCTGGTAGTCGGCGATCGAGCCGAGGTTGCCGGCCAGTCGCAGGGCCTCCTGCCGGCGGGCGAGCTCGCCGGCCAGCGCCAGCTGCATCCGGTCCACCAGGCTGAGATCGTCGGCGAGGTTGGTAACCAGTCCGGCGACGTGCGGGAGCCCGGCCAGCTCGGCGAATGCCGCTCCGCCCTTGAAGTCGATGAGGAGCAGGTTCACCAGGGCCGGATCGTGGCGGGCCGCCATCGCCGCCGTGATCGAGCGCAGCAGCTCGCTCTTGCCCGAGCCGGTGGCACCCACCAGCATTCCGTGCGGGCCCATTCCGCCGGCGGCCGCCTCCTTGAAGTCCAGCATCAGAGCGGAGCCGTCGTCCGTCCGGCCGACCGGAACGGAAAGGAAATCCGGGGGCAGGTCGCGGGCCAGCGCGGCCAGCGGCAGCCAGCCGGAGCGCAGGTCAAGCTGCGCCGCCTCGTCAGCACCCAGCAGTTCCACCAGCCGGATCGGGTCGGCCAGGTCCGCGCCCGCTTCGCCGGCCCGCAGTGCCAGGGGAGCCAGTGTCCTGGCCAGCTGCGTAGCCGGCCCCGCGCTCAGCCGGTCAGGGAGCACGTCGGCCTCGACCCGGCCCTGGGGTCCGGACTCGATGTAGCGAACGGTGTGCGCTCCGGCCCATTCCACCCGTGCGCCGCAGGCGGCTGGGACCTCGGCCGCCGTTCGCACCAGCACGATGAACGTCATGCTGATGGCGGCAGCCGCCGCCATCAGCGTCTCCAGGGCCGGCGGCCCCTCGCCGGGCCGGTAGCCGTCTACCACGACGACCACGTGCTCGAGCTGCTGCTCGGCCCGGCCGGGCCCGTGCTGCTCTGGCTGGGTGCCCGGCAGGCCGGCCGCGTCGGCCCGGCGGCGCAGAATCTCCAGCCGCCGTCTGGCCAGCGTCTCGATCGCGATTGCGAAGGCGGCCGGGTCCGCGGTCACCGCCCTGCTGGCCCGGCCCATGCCCTCGCCCGCTTCTGGGTCGCGGGTGTGCGGCAGCCATTTCAGCCAGCTCCAGGTCCGCACGGCCGATAGCGGTACCAGGCCGGCGATCCTGAGCTCGGCGGGCGCGTGGAAAGTGGCCAGGCCGGCCAGCCAGGCGCTGGCCAGCGATCGGGAGCGGTCGGGCTCGCCCACTATGGCCACGCTGCCCAGGCGGCCAAGCGGCAGCACTATCGGAGCCGACGACAGGGTGGCGGTCTCGGTCAGCACCCGGTCGGCGGCGTCGGCCAGGTCGGGATCCGCTTCGGCCAGCGGCCCTTCATCGCGAGCCAGCCGCACCGGGCAGGCGGCCGCGATCCGCCCGCGGCCGAGCCGGACCGAGGCGAAATCGGCGTCGCCGGGCCGTCGCTCCCACAGCCCGTCGCCGCGCGCCGCCACCAGTCGCAGCTCCGCGGGGTCGGGGAAGCAGGCCTCGAGCGCGTCGCGCTGGGCGGCAGCGGCGTCGGCGGCCTGGGCCCGGGCGAGCTCCAGGTGCGCCAGGTACCGCTGCCGCGTACGGGCCCACCTGCGGGCCCGGCCCCGGCGCTGAGTCATGCTCGTGGCCAGCCCGGCCCCGACCATTGCCAGCACCATTGTTCCGATAACGATCAGGTACACAATCGAATGGATCAGGAACGCGAATCCCACCATTGCCACGCTGCCCAGCAGCGGCAGCAGCGACGTGGCCCATCCGCCGCCGCCGTCGGGCGGGCTGGGCGGCGCGACCAGCTCGACCGGCCCCGGCTCGGGGGGATGCGGCCACGATCTCTCCGGCCGGTGCAGGCGAAAAGGCCCAGCCCAGCTGGCCGGCGGGTCGGCGAGGCTGGCTGAAGTCACAGGAGTCTCAGTGGTCAGCTCTCCGGGCACGATCGGTCCACGGTGATGTCGCATGTGATCGCACAAGTCACCAGGTGCCACCTTTAGGATCTGATTCTCCGGCTAAATACATAGTACGATTGGTGTCGCCGGAATGGCGGTGGTAGACCCAAAAGGTACGTACCGAACGCTAGGAGCATCGAATGGCAGGCTTGATTCGCGTCACGCCCGAGCAGCTCGCCGGGGTGTCCGCACAGCTCAACGGGGGAGCCGGATCGATCGAGGCAACTTTGTCGCAGCTGGCGTCCCAGGTCGCGCCGCTCGGCTCGGACTGGGCCGGCGCCGGCCAGGCCAGGTTCCTGGCCCTGTGGCAGCAGTGGCAGACGTCCTCCCGTCAGCTGCACCAGGCGCTGGCCGATATCAGCATCCTGATGCGCCAGGCCTCTGTCGCCTACGAGAGCAACGACGCCCAGGTGGGCGCCAGCTTCGGTTAGCCCGGCCGATGCTTATCGGCAGTGGCGGCGGCGCGATCTCGGTCGAGCCGGCCGCCATCCAGGCCATGGCCGCGAGGGTGTCCTCGATCGCGGCCAGCACCTCATCCGTGCACGGCAGCGTTTCGGGTGCGGACGGCGCGGCGGCAGGATGTCAGGATCCGGCCGCCGCCGCCTTCGTCCGGATGCAGCTCACCATCGTTTCCGCGCTCGCCGCGCTGGGCGACTGCTCGACGATGCTCAGTCAGGCGGTGGCCAACGGCGCCGAGGCGTACGTCGCCACCGATGACACGCAGATGCCGGCGCAGCTGAGCTGCCCGGCCGGTCCCTAGCGAAGGTATGGCACGGTCATGCTTCCAGCTGACGGCGATGGCGGACTGTTTCTGGCGACCATTACCGTGCCGCCGGGTGATCCGGGCGCGCTGGGGGCCGGGGCCAGGACCTATGCAGCGGCGCAGGCGGAGATCGAGCGGAGCCGGGCTTCGCTCGGCGCGGCCACGGAGCAGGTAGGCGGCCCGGCCTGGCAGGGCATGGGCGCGTCTGCGTACGCCACCTTCACCGGCGACCTGGCCGCGACGTACGGGCTGACGGCGGCTGGCCTGGCCCAGGGCGCCTCGACCCTGCGGGCGTACTCGGCCGCGCTGTCTACGGCCCAGGAGACGGCCAGGCAGGCCAACGCCGCGGTCGCGGTGTCGAACGCGACGGCCACCAGGCTGCTGGCGGCGGAGGCGGCGTCGCAGCAGGCGCAGGCCAGCGCCACCAGCGCGGCCCAGGCGGCCAGTACCGCGGAAGACCAGGCCACGTCCAGCCCGCACTCGGCGTCAGCCCAGGTGGCCGCGCAGACCGCCCGGTCGGCCGCGAACGACGCCCAGACGACAGCCGACGGCGCGGCTAATCAGGTCAGCGCGCTCAGTAGCGTCTACGACGCCGACCGGGCCAGGGCGCTGAACCTCATCAGCGAGGCGCAGACGCAGGCAAGGCAGGCGAGCACTGCTGCCTCCGCGGGCTTTGATGCCGCGGTGAGCCAGGTCGCTGGCGCTAAGCCGCACGCGCCGCACGGGGGCGCGAACGGCGTGCCTGGCTCGTCGAAGTGGCTGAACCTCACCGATGACGTCAACGCCTGGGCCGCCGCGGTGGGCGCCGGCTGGACCGGGTTCGCCGGATTCAAGTTCCTGCAGGCCGCGCGCACCTACGTCGGCTCGGTGGAGAAACTGGGGGCGGCTGAGTCGTCCTACGCGTCGGCCTATGACGGGTTCTACGGCGTATCCGTCAAGGCGCGGACGCAGGGCTATTTCGATATGCAGGCGGACAAGCGGGCCGTGCAGGCCGCGCAGACGGCCGAAGACGACGCCAAGGGGGACCTGGAGGACTCGCTTTCTGGCACCAGCGATCTGGTCGGGAAGATCGGCGTCGGCCTGTATGGCGTGGCCATAGTCTCCGACATCTACACCGAGTTCCGGCCCAGCGACGCGTTCGGCTCGACCGGGGAAGTGCTCGACCGGGTCAACTCCGGACTCAACCTGGCGGCGTCCGGGCTGGCGCTGGCTGATGCGGCCGACCTCGCCCTGGCCGCTCCGCTGATGGCGGTGCCCGGCGTCAACCTCGTCGTCGGCGGCGTGCTCATCGGCACGGCGGTCTATGCCACCGCCGAGCTGGTCTGGCAGCATTACGGCACCGACATCAAGCACGACCTGCACGACGTCGCGCACTGGGCCGACGACGTCGGCAGCTTCCTCGGGCTGTGAGGCACCATGATCGATGCCAGGATCGACGGCGACATCCTGGAGGTCGAGGCAACCGGAATCGACTGCTGGCCGTACACGCTGCGACCGCGCCTGACCGTGCGGCTGCCGCTTGATCACGTCACCACGGCCGGCACGGCCGGGCCCCGCAAGCTGTTCATGACCCGGCACGTCAATGTGCCCGCCGCTGGCGGCAAGAAGAGCCGGCGCGGCACGCTCATCTGGTGCCGGCACGAGACGCCGCTGCTGGAACTGCACATGGACGGGCAGCCATACCGGCATGTCGTGCTGTCGGTGGCCGATCCCGAGCGGATGGCGGCGGAGATCAGGTCCGCCGCTGGCGTGGGCGAGCGGTGATCTTCCGGCACAAGCAGCCGGCCGGGCCGCCGGTGCCCGTCGGTCAGCGCTACCAGCAGGCGCTGGCCGGCGGCGGGGTGCGCCTGCATCCGTTCAGCCAGCTGGAACTCAGCGCGGTCACGCTGGAGCCCGACGGAGTGCCGCCCGGCCAGCAGCGACAGTACCTGCAGCCGCTCTCGCCGGTGCTGGCAAGGTTCCTGGCGCAGGTGGGGGGCCGGGCCGACACGGGCCAGCCGGGCCCGGACGGATCCGGCGATGCCCGGCTCATTACCGAGCTCGGCAGCGCAGCCGCCGGACTGGAGCAGCGCGGCTTCATGCACGACGGACCGCCCGCGCCGCCGGCCGGCCGCATGCAGGTCGAGTTCGCCGGGCTGGCCGCGAGTCCCGACGGACTGGTCCGGCGGGTCGCGCTGGCCGGCGACCTCGGCATCGTCACCCGCATGCGAGGCCAGGTGCTGTTCGTGGCCGAGGTGCTCGGCGCGGCCGACCCGGTAGCCCCGGATCTGGTTGCCGAGCACTGGGGGCTGATCGGGCGTGTGTACACCCCCTACGGGCTGCCTGGCTGCCTCGCTGAGCAGCCGCCGGCCCCCGATGGCGTGCTGCCGCCGCTGACGCTGATGCAGGAGCGCACTGCCGCGCTCGCGCTGATGGAGTGGCTCGGTGCCGATGTGCCCGCGTTCATCGCCGGCCTGCGCAGGCGCGCGGAGGGCAACGGCGACCCGGACGAGCCGCGGCCGGCGTCGGTGTGGCCGGAGGAGCAGCCGGGCGAGGTAGCGACCGCGGATGTGGCGCCGGGATTCAGCGGGCTGCGCGAGCTGAGGCTGCTGCAGCCTCAGGGCGAGCAGGTGCTGGTTCGCGGCCTGATGGTGGGGTCAGGCCCGGCCGGGTACTGGCTGCTGGAGGGCGAGCAGCTGGAGCGGGCGACGCCCGTCTCGGTGCTGCAGCTCGGTGACCGCGTGGACGCCATGCTGCTGGCGGCATCGGCCGGCCCGGACGGGCAGCCGGACGGCCAGGCAGCGGGGAAGGGTCAGCCTGGATGACCCGGCAGCGCCGGCCGGCGGGCCGGACCGCGTTCATGTGGCTGCTCTGGGCCCTGACTGCGCTGCTGCTGATTGCCGGCGTCGCGGCTGCCGTCGGCGCCGCGGCCGGCCGCAGCGGGCCGGGCCCGGACGGCGGCCTGGCCTTCGTCTTCCTGCTGGCCCTGGGGGCCGGCTCCGGTGCGTGGGCGGCCGGCCGCGGCGGGCGCCAGGGAACCTCAGCCGACTGGCTGCCGGCCGAGGCGGCGGTACCCTCGCGCGGGCTGCCAGCGCCGGCCGGTGCGGCGGACGAGCCAGCTCAGGTCCCGCTGGCCGGGCTTCCTCCGGCTGATCCGGCCGTCAGCTACCGGGAGCGGCACTCGCAGTTCCCCGTGGCTGGCGGCCCGGTCGCGCTCGGCCTGCTGGCCGGCAGCCTGACCGGGCTGGTGATCGTCGGTGGCCCGAACTCCCGCGGATACGGCCCGCTCGGCGGCCTGCTGGTGCTCCTGGTCGTGCTCACGGTCGTGTTCGTGATTCTCGTGCTGGCCGACTGGCCGAACGGCATCGACATCGAGGGCGGCCGCTTCACGGTCGGCGTGCAGAACGGCCGCCCCCGTGGCCGGCTGCGGCGCCGGGTCAGCGGCCCGCTGGCCGCGGTGGGCAGCTGGGACGTGCTCACTCCGGCGCAGGTGCGCGGCCTGCATCAGCACCGCCCGGTCAGGAGCACGTCAGGCCGGCCGCTGCAGTACCTCGGCGACCTGCGGATGCTGGGCCGGTCTGGCGTGCTGCGGCTGGTGGTGCCGCCCGGCTCGGTCCAGGCCAGCTTCCCGGCCCGGGTACTGGCCGGCTACACCGTGGTCAGGGCCGCGCAGGCCGGCGCCATCTGGGACGGCGTCATCCTGATCTGCACCAGGCGTCCGGCCGCACTGGCAGCGGCGCTCGAGCGGGCGCTGCCTGGCCGCCGGGCCACGGGATCCGGGGGGCGGCGGCGGCGCCCGGTCAGGGCATTCGCTCGTAGGCGGGGAGCGTCAGGAAGTCGACGTAGTCGTCGGCCAGTGCGACCTCGGTGAACAGGGCCGTTGCCTGCTCGTACCCGGCCGCGTCGTAGGCGTCGCCGAGCTGCTCGCGGATCGCGGCGAGCTCCTCGCCGATCAGCCGCTCGACCAGCTCGGTCGTCACCTGCGGCCCGCCGGCCAGGGACACATCGTTATGCAGCCACTGCCAGATCTGCGACCTGGAGATCTCGGCCGTGGCCGCGTCCTCCATCAGGTTGAAGATCGCGACGGCTCCGGTGCCATGCAGCCAGCTGGCCAGGTACTGCAGGCCGACGCTGATGTTGCTGCGCAGTCCGGCTTCGGTGATCTCGCCGGGCGTCTCGCTGACCGCCAGCAGTTCCGCCGCGCTGACGTGCACGTCATCGCGCAGCCTGGTGAGCTGATTGGGCTTGTCGCCGAGCACGCCGTCGAAGATCTCGCGGCAGATCGGCACCAGGTCCGGGTGCGCGACCCAGGATCCGTCAAAGCCGTCGCCGGACTCGCGGGTCTTGTCATCGCGCACTTTCGCCAGCGCGCGCTCGGTCACCTCGGGATCGCGCCGGTTCGGGATGAACGCCGCCATCCCGCCCATGGCGTGTGCTCCGCGCGCGTGGCAGGTCTTCACCAGCAGCTCGGTGTAGGCGCGCATCATCGGCGCCGTCATCGTGATCGCGTTCCGCTCGGGCAGCAGGAACTCCGCGCCGCGGCTGCGGAACTTCTTGATGATGCTGAAGAGGTAGTCCCAGCGGCCGGCGTTCAGGCCCGCGCTGTGATCGCGCAGCTCGTAGAGGATCTCGTCCATCTCGAACGCGGCCGGGATTGTCTCGATCAGCACCGTCGCGCGGATCGTTCCCTGCGGGATGCCCAGCGCGTCCTGGGCCAGCACGAAGGCGTCGTTCCACAGCCTGGCCTCGAGGTGGCTCTCCATCTTGGCCAGGTAGAAGTACGGGCCCTTGCCCTTCTCCAGCTGCCGTCGCGCGCAGTGGGTGAAGTACAGGGCGAAGTCGACGAGGCTGCCCGAGGCGCGCTCGCCGTCGATCAGCAGGTGCTTTTCCGGCAGGTGCCAGCCGCGCGGGCGGACGACGATCGTCGCCAGCTCGTCATCGGGACGCAGCTGATAGGCCTTGCCCTCCTCGCTGGTGAAGTCGATCGTCCGGTCCAGCGCGTCCTTCAGGTTCAGCTGACCGGTGATCATGTTGTCCCACAGCGGCGTGCTGGCGTCCTCGAAGTCGGCCAGCCAGACCTTCGCGCCCGAGTTCAGCGCATTGATCGTCATCTTCCTGTCGGTCGGCCCGGTGATCTCGACCCGCCGGTCGATCAGGCCAGGGGCCGGAGGCGCGACCCGCCACGTAGCGTCCGAGCGGATCGCCTCGGTGCTGGTGAGGAAGTCCAGGGTGCCGCCGGCCGAGAGCTCCTGCTGCCGGCGCGCTCTCGCCGCGAGCAGGTCCTGCCTCCGCTGTCCCAGCTCGCGGTGCAGCACGGCTACCAGGTCGAGCGCTTCGAGGGTGAGGATCTCGTCGTACCTGCTGCCGGACGGGCCGGCTATCTCCACGCCGCTCAACGCATCCACGCTCCCTCTCCTCGCCTCGGGCCGCTCGCTGTACCAGACGGTAACTCATCGGACCTCGGCGCACAGCGCCGCCATCCGAGCCAGGGAGCCGGGCACATCCCGGCCGCGTCAGATGTTAATGAGATGAGGATGGATGTGCTGCGTGGCACTATCGGACCAGCTCTCGCAGACCAGCTCTTGCCTTTTGGGAGAGAACAAGTAAGTATCCGGCTATTCGGGGTGGCTAGCACTTTATGACCGCACTATCCGATGATCATTCGGACCGCGAGCTCTGGGACGAACCGGAGGACGGTCAGCTCGACCTGGAGGCACGGCACGCGCTGCGCCGGGTCGCTGGCCTGTCTACCGAGCTGCAGGACGTCAGCGAGGTCGAGTACCGTGCCCTGCGCCTGGAGCGGGTCGTGCTGATGGGCGTGTGGACCGAGGGCACCCTGGCTATGGCCGAGAACTCGCTGCGCGAGCTGTCGCTGCTGGCCGAGACGGCTGGCTCGGAAGTGCTCGACGCGCTGGTCCAGCGGCGCGGCCGTCCGGACGCCTCGACCTACGTCGGGGCCGGCAAGGCCAGGGAGCTCGCCGAGATCGTGGCCGCACTCGGAGCCGACACCGTCATCTGCGATGGCGAGCTGACGCCAGGCCAGCTGCGGAGCCTGGAAGGCACGGTCAAGGTCAAGGTGGTCGACCGGACCGCGCTGATCCTGGACATCTTCGCCCAGCACGCCAGCAGCAAGGAGGGCAAGGCCCAGGTCGAGCTGGCCCAGCTGCAGTACCTGCTGCCGAGGCTGCGCGGCTGGGGCGAGTCCCTGTCGCGGCAGGCGGGCGGCCGGGCCGGCGGTAACGGCGGCATCGGCACTCGCGGCCCCGGCGAGACGAAGATCGAGACTGACCGGCGCCGGATCCGGGCCAGGATCTCCAAGCTGCGCCGCGAGATCGCCGACATGTCCGTCGGCCGGGAGGTACAGCGCGGCCAGCGGCGGCGGAACGCCGTGCCCTCGGTGGCGATCGCCGGCTACACCAATGCCGGCAAGTCCACGCTGCTGAACCGGCTGACCGGCGCGCAGGTGCTGGTCGACAACTCGCTGTTCGCCACGCTCGACCCGGCGGTCCGCCGGGCGAAGACGCCGTCGGGCCTGCCGTACACGCTCACCGACACGGTCGGCTTTGTCCGCCACCTGCCGCACCAGCTGGTGGACGCCTTCCGGTCCACCCTGGAAGAGGTGGCCGACGCGGACCTGATCCTGCACGTGGTCGATGGCTCGGACCCGGACCCGAGGTCACAGCTCGCCGCCGTCAGGGAAGTGCTCGGTGAGGTAGGGGCAGCGAAAGTGCCCGAGCTCGTCGTGATCAACAAGGCAGACGCCGCCGACCGGATCGAGCTGGAAGGACTGCAGCTGGCGGAGCGCCAGTCCGTGATCGTCTCGGCCAGCACGGGCGACGGCATCGATCAGCTGCTGGCCGACATAGAGCGGCTGCTGCCGCGCAGCCAGCGCGAGGTGACCGTGGTGATTCCCTATGACCGCGGTGACCTGGTCTCTCGTGCTCACGATGAGGGTGAGGTGCTGTCGGTCGGGCACGGCGGCAGCGGCACCGAGCTGACTGCGCGCGTGCCGCTCGGACTAGCGGCGGAACTCGAGCGATCCGGGGTGGCACCGTCGGGATCGCCGCGATAATGCCGTATCGCTGAACCGGCGGCGCCCCGCGCGTTATTACCGGAAGCAATTGCGTGGCGGGCATGCATGACGGCACGCCAGAGTTTCTGGCCGGTTTAAAGCTCTTCTGTTATCCATTTATTGGGCCTGTGCCGCGGTGCACATATGACGTGGTCAGGCCGCACGCATCGAGGTTGCTGCGCAGCAACCGATTGCAGTACGGACACTTGTGCACGGACACTCCTGCACTCGATATGCGCGCAGGCCAGCCCGTTCCTGTCTCGTTCCGCAGTAATCAGCGCGCGGTTACGGCTATCCTTATGGAGCCCTTTACAGGGATCCACTTGTGCAATACCGTGACTCAACCGATATGTTGGTCAAGTGCATCTGCTGCTGGCTCTGAGCCAGCGTGGAGGCGACCGCCATAACCTGGCTGGACGTCAGTCCTCACGGCTATTCCGACGCTCGGTAGGAGAGACCGCATGCAAGCTCGGGGCTCCGTCCGCAATGGCGGTCCTCAGCTGGGCGGTGCCCGGTGACCATCCGGCTGCTTACCAATATCGGCCGGATGTGGACGGGCGCCGAGGTGTGGAGCAACGCTGCCATCGTGACGCAGGACGACCGCATCGCCTGGGTCGGCCCGGCCTCTGAGCTGCCCGCCAGCATCCCCGGCGTGATCGAGGACATCGTCGACGTCGACCACGTGGAGAACCTTGGCGGTGCACTGGTCACGCCCGGGCTCATCGACGCGCACTCCCACCCCGTCTACGCCGGCAACCGCTGGGCCGAGCTGGCCATGCGGTCCGGCGGCTCGTCCCCGGCCGAGATCGTGGCCGCGGGGGGAGGCATCGCCTCCACCGTCACGGTCACCAGGGGCACCGATCCGTGGACGCTGTGCAGCGGGGTCAGGGAACGGCTCGGGGCCTGGCTGCAGAACGGCGCGACCACGGTGGAGGCCAAGACCGGCTATCACCTCACCAGGGACGGCGAGCTCGCCGACGTCCGGCTGCTCCGGTCGCTGGAGAACGAGCCAGGAATGCCGCGGGTGCACGTCACCTTC
>Ga0070764_10000383_pt1 | contig 17194 bp, 16 predicted proteins | sample HubBroMetageWRM4_FD_67287 | JGI IMG/M metagenome (GOLD analysis project Ga0070764, IMG submission 67287) | Warmed soil microbial communities from the Hubbard Brook experimental Forest, New Hampshire - Hubbard Brook CCASE Soil Metagenome WRM 4 | ecosystem: Environmental > Terrestrial > Soil >... | reverse complement strand
TGACGGTTCCCCAGGTGGGATCGTTTGCCACGCCGATCTTGCCCGTTGGTATGCCGACGCCAATTGCCGAGGACGTGGGCAGGGGCGAGGGCGAACCGCCCCCGCCGCCACCGCCGCCGATGCTGCCCAGCCCGCCGCCGTTGGTGCACGCCGCAACGGCGCTTCCAACGAGGACACAGAGCCAAGCCGCGCCGTTGAACTTCATCAGTGCGCCGGAGCCGTGGCCTGCGGCCCGGGCGTGGCGCCCTTGCGGACGACCAGCACATCCTGCATTCCCTCGTGGTAATGGAAGTAGCAGCCGATGAGATAGATTCCGGTCTTTCCGAGGGTCACGCTGACGGTTTTACCGGGTGAGATGACGCCGCTGGCATAGCCTTTTTGCAGCTTGCCGCCCGATGCGATCATCAAGAGCTTCGGACTCTGCGGGAAATTAGCCGGCGGTCCTTTGATTTTCTGCACGACGTTGAGCGTATGACTGACCGATTTCGAGATGTTCATGATCGTGAGCTTTGTGCCTGGTGGAAAGCCGAGTGCCTGTGAGAACATCTGTTGGGTGTATCCTCCAAGCGTTGCGTGCCAGAAGGGATCGCTGACCGTGCCCAGGCCTTCACCGGGCAGCTCTTCCATGATCGTGCCCGTACCCGCGTGGTTCGGATACGTGGCCGTGATCTTAAAATCCGGCATATTCGGGAGGGTGAAGCTGGAGCCGGTGGGCGTGTTGCTTCCGTAACGACCGCCGCACGCTGCGAGCAGCGCAGCGGCGATTGCGACGGCAAGTGCCATTGTTTTTCTGGACATGAAGCCTCCAAGCGTCGAGAGTGGTAGGGGTAAGGTAGCGGTACGGGATGAAGAAAGTCTAAATCACTGTGGGCTCTTGATGGAGTCGCGCATTGCTGCGGCGATGTTCTGCAGTGCCGGATCGCCGGAAGCGTCGACCGTGGCTTGGGCGAAGGCATTGCGGGCGGCGCCATGCTCTCCCTCTCGCAGGAGGACCACGCCGAGTGCAAGACGTGCGCGCGCGTAGCCGGGCGCGAGACCGAGCGCGCTGCGGAGTTCGCGTTCTGCCGCATCGTAGCGCCCGAGTCGTTCCTCGGCAAGCGCGAGATCGTAATGAGCGACCGCGTACGACGGATTCACATGGAGCAACTTGCCGAAATCATCCCGCGCCGTCGCCGCATCGCCGGCTTGCAACGCGACGATGCCTCGCGAGTAGAGTGCGCGCGCGGAATCCGGTGCCAGCGTCATGTACCGGTCTGCAACTTTTCGCGCTTCGGATAGATTGCGCAGCGCAATGTCGATCGAAACGAGATTGGCCATGGCGGCAAGAAAGCCGGGATCGAGCGAAAGCGCTGCGCGCAACTCGCGGGCGGCGTCTTCATTCCGCTGCAGGTTCGCATAGGCAATTGCGAGATCGTAACGTGCAGTCGAGCCCAGCGGCTCGGGCGGACGCAGCGCGACGATTCGCTCGAATTCGGCGGCGGCGGCTTTCCAGTCGCTGCGGCCTTCAGCCGCGAGCCCAATGGTGAATCGTTCCTCGATTTCGCGCCGGACGGCGACCGCGCGCAGCGCCGGCGCGGAGGTCGTCCGCGGTACCGGTGTCTGGGGCGAGTAAGTCTGCGCTATCCCGGAGGTCGCCGTCAGCTGGGTCAGAAGGGCGACAAGAAGGGCAACCCGCATCGGTCACGGAGTACCGCGGTCGAGGGGTAACTCGGCTTCCTGCCAACCGGCGGCTCCGGCCGCGCGTTCGGGCTTACACTCCCATCCCACTCGGCCCGCCGAGGTTATCGGACCGAGGAGGGCCGGCGCTGCTGAGGGCGCCAATGCGCCGGCCAGCAGGTCGTCCAGCGAGGCCGCGCCGGCGATGCCGAAACGACCTAAGCAGAAAATGGCTCCAGCCAGAAGAGCAGCCGTGAGGACGCGAAGGAGTGGAATTCTTGACACTGCTTCCATCATAGCCGAAAGTCTAAAGAATCCGTGAATCGCTTGCTTGGCGGCGCTGCCTTGCTCTTAACCATGCTCGCCGCGGTGCCGGCGCGTGGTCAGGAGCCTTTGGTCGTGGGATCGGTTCGAGACCAGCGGGGCGTCCCGGTCGTCGGAGCCGTCGTTAGCGGGCAGAGTCCAGCCGGAGTTGCGACCGCCACCACCGACGCGGCCGGCACCTTCGCGCTCCACGGATCCGGCATCATCGCGGTGACGGTGCGCTGCCGCTACTGTCTGGCCATCCGAGTCCCGGTTACGCCGGAGCAGCCCGTCGTCGCCATCGTGCGACGCTTCGCGGCCCTTGTCGACGATGCCCCATCCCCTGCAGATCTGCAAAACCTGCCGTACGCGCACGTCGAGTCGGCGATCGCGCTGCGCCCATTCACGCTCTTGGCGCAGACGACCGCGGCGTACCCCGGTCCGACCCTAAGCGATCGCGGCCTCTCGGCGTCCGGCTCGCTACTCATCGATAACGGCACTCCGAACTACGACATCGTTTCCGGCGCGTCACCGTACCAGGCAATACCCGCGTACTATCAACAGAGCGCCACGCTGCGCGATGCAAGCAATGCGTACTTATACGGGAACCAGGCCGCCGGCGGCATTGTCACGCTCGAACCGTTTCTGAACGGCTCGAGTCAAGAGGTCGCGACGATCGGCAGTGACCTCATCGCGCGTCTACAAGCCGGTTCTGATACCCAGGCAATTGCTGCTGGAACGTTCAGCAACAACGACGAGTCACGCCAACGTACTGATATCGACGGGACCTGGCCGATCGGCGGGGATCAATCCATCTCGTTCGCCGGCGGCACCCAGCAGGGACGCGATTTCGAAACGCCGGGCGCGTTTTTCGCAAATAGTTTCTCCTTTACGGGCGCGACGTTCAACGCTCCGCGCGCGCTAAACTTCTCATTGTCGGCGGTTACCGATCGCGGCAACTACGCGCAGAGTGAAGACGAATACCCGATTTCGGAGGCATGGTCCGATTCCGACCTGAGCGCGGGAATCCACACCACCGGTGCCATCGCCGGTTTTGCCAACGTGGGGGTCCGTTCTTCATCGGGGTTTTACGATCCACAAGCACTCCCCAATGGCCTGCCGCGACTCGCCGCGACCTTAGTACAGACGCGAGCCGATGCGGGTTTCGAAGCGAGCGGAACCGATTACGACGTCACCGCCGGCGTCGGCACCTTCTGGATCGATTACGCTGGTGGAAGCCTCGGCGTTTCGCAGCCGGCACGAACCGCGGTTACGGTTCCGTCGTTGAACGCCCAGCTATTTCCGAACGGAAAATGGAGTCTCAACCTGCAAGGCAGTGGATCGTTCACACTGCCGACGTTCGTTGAACAGTATCTCTACACGGGTAACGCGCCGGTTCCGGTTGCGGACGAACGCAACACGTTGGCGGCCGGAGAGCTCACCTACACCGACGATGCGCGCTTGCGCGTAGCGCTCGAAGGCGCCTCGCAGAGCACCAACGGCGCGTGGTCGGGCACCGTCTCGTCGGCCGGTTTATCCGCGATTTGGCAAGTTGCGCCGGATATCGCGGTGCGGGCGTGGACGATGCACGTTTCCGACACCGTGCCATTGTACGGTGGTGGCCTCCCATACAACGGCAACGCGCCGACGGTCGCGGCGCTTTGGCTGACGTACGAAACGCCGAGTGCGCTGCGCGTCGATCTCCTCTACCGGCGTGATTTGCTCGACGCCCTGCCGTTCTACCACGTCGACGGGGCGATCTCCGGACCAATCGTAGACGGATTGCGCTGGTACGCCGGTGCCGAAGACCGGATGCAACGTACGTTCGTCGACGTCGGCATCCGGTTCATCGGCCGTTAAGGGAATGGCGCTTTAGTCGTCGTGACGGCCGTGGGGTCGCCGGCGGCGCCGCGTCGGCGGTGCGCCCGCGACGTTAACCGGCGGGGTCGGCTCGTGCGCGTCGCGCGGAGCTCGCGGAGCACGCGGAGCAGAGTCGCCATTTGGTGAAACGCCTCCGAGCAGGGCCTTGCGCGAGAGATTGACCCGGCCTTGGCCGTCGATCTCCATGACCTTGACCATCACCTCATCGCCCAGCTTTACGACGTCCTCGACTCTTTCGACCCGCGTCGGGGCAAGCTGGCTGATGTGGACCAGACCCTCTTTGCCTGGCAGAATTTGCACGAACGCGCCGATGTTGATGATGCGCGTAACGGTTCCCCGGTACGTGTTGCCGACGATGATTTCGCGTGTGAGATTTTCTACGATCTCCTTCGCTTTATCGCCAGACGCTCCATCGAGCGATGTGATGAAGACGCTGCCGTCATCCTCGATGTCGATTTTCTCGACGCCGGTGTCGGCGATGATTTTGTTGATCACCTTGCCGCCGGGTCCGATGACGTCCTTGATCTTGGCAGGATCGATCTTGACCACGATCATGCGCGGCGCGTACGCGGAGAGTTCCGCGCGCGGCTCCGCAATCGTCTCCGCGAGCTTGTCGATGATCGCATGCCGCGACGTGCGTGCCTGCGCCATTGCTTCGCGCATGATGTCGATCGTGACGCCTTGGACTTTGATGTCCATCTGGATCGCGGTAATGCCTTTTTTCGTACCTGCGACCTTGAAGTCCATCTCACCGAGGGCGTCCTCGAGGCCCTGAATGTCGGTGAGAATGGCGTACTTGCTCCCCTTGAGAATCAAGCCCATTGCGACGCCCGCCACGTGCGCGCCGATCGGCACGCCGGCGTCCATGAGCGCGAGCGACGATCCGCAGACCGAGGCCATCGACGAGGATCCGTTCGACTCGAGCACCTCGCTGATGAGGCGAAGCGTGTACGGGAACGTCTCTTTGGGCGGCAGCACGGGCAGCAGCGCTCGCTCGGCGAGATGTCCGTGTCCGATCTCGCGGCGGCCGGGCCCGCGCATTGGACGCGTCTCACCGACCGAGTAGGGCGGGAAGTTGTAGTAGTGCATGTAGCGCTTATCTTCGAGCTCGACGATGCCGTCGAGCCGCTGCGCGTCACTCGTCGAGCCGAGCGTCGCAGCCGTGAAGACTTGCGTCTGACCGCGCGTGAAGATGCCGGAACCGTGCACGCGCGGCACGTAATGCACCTTGCACCAAATCGGACGCACTTCGTTGGGTGTGCGGCCGTCGGGTCGGATTTTCTCGTCGACCACCATGGAGCGGAGCTCGTCCTCCTCCATGGTCTTGATGACCTTGTAGAACTCCTTCGTGGTTGCCGGTGCTTCGAGCAGCACTTTGACGGCGTCGTCCTTTTTGGTACAGCGCGTCAGCGCTTCGTCGACGGTGATCGCGGCGAACAAAGACTCGCGCTTCTGCTTATCGACGGTCCGCATCGCCTTGGCGACGTCCTTGGCAAAGGCTTTGCGAATCCATCGCTCGAGATCGGAATCGATCTTTGCGACGGGGTACTCGCGTTTCGGTTTGCCGGCTTTGTGCGCGAGCTCGTCGATCGCCTTGATGATCTTGCGTATCTCGGCGTGCGCGAACTCGACGGCACCTAAGAAATCTTCTTCGTCAATCTCGTTTCCGCCGCCCTCGACCATCATCACCGCATCGGATGTACCGGCGATCACGATGTCCATGCCGCCGCTTACGTACTCCGGCAGCGTCGGGTTGCAGATATATTCACCGCTCTCGTCGCGGCCGACGCGGACCGCCGCGACGGTCTTCTCGAAGGGAATGTCGCTAAGTGCGAGCGCCGCGCCCGCGGCGCAAATGCCAAGCACGTCTGCATCGAGTTGTGGATCGATCGAAAGGGTTGTCGCGACGATCTGAACGTCGTTGCGGAAACCGTCGGGGAAGAGCGGCCGGATCGGCCGATCGATTTGCCGCGAGCTAATCACTGCGTGCTCGGACGGACGTCCCTCGCGCTTGATGAAGCCTCCGGGAATCTTGCCGGCGGCGTACATCTTCTCTTCGAAATCGACGGTCAGGGGGAAGAAATCGATGCCTTCACGAGGCTTCTCGGAGGCGGTAACGGCGCAGAGCACGACGTCCTGGTCGCCATAACGAACCAGCGCGGAGCCGTTTGCTTGCTTCGCCAGTTCGCCGGTTTCGATGGTCATCGTGCGCCCGCCGACCGTTAAACTTACGGAATCGGGCACAGTATCTCCTAAAAATTAAATTTCTTTATCTGTTGAATTTGACTCGGCCGGGTTCGGGCCGGCAGGAGCCGTGACCTGCAATCGCGGTTTGTAGGTGCCTTCCCGGCACGGCTGGTATAACGGCTCCCATGCAAACCCTCACCCCCGCTGGTTTGACCGAGCTAAAGCTCAAGGCTAACGACGTGCGTCAGGGCATCATCCGATCGCTCCTGGCCGCCGGCTCGGGGCACTCGGCCGGCCCGCTTGATATGTCCGACGTGTTCGCCGCGCTCTACGGTAACCTGATGCGCCACGACCCGCACGCTCCCGAGTGGCCGCAGCGCGACCGTCTCCTGCTCTCCTGCGGCCATATTGCCCCGGTGCGGTACTCGGCGATGGCGAACTTCGGGTACTTCCCGGTCGAAGAGCTGCTGACGTTGCGCAAATTCGGGACGCGATTGCAGGGACACCCCGAACGGGTTCGGTTGCCCGGCGTCGAGACGACGTCGGGTCCGCTCGGCGAAGGGCTCGCGCAAGGCGTCGGCATGGCGCTCGGCGCGAAGATGGACGGCAAGGATTTTCGCGTCTGGGTCGTGACCTCCGATGCGGAACATCAGTGCGGCCTGCATTGGGAGGCAGTGCTGACGGGCGCAAAGTTCGAGCTCGACAATCTCACCGCGATCGTCGATCGGAATTTCATTCAGATCGATGGAAGCACCGAAGACGTGATGCCGCTCGAGCCGTTTGCCGAGAAGTACCGTGCCTTTAATTGGGAAGTCTTCGAGTGCGACGGCAACGACATCGAAGAGTTTATTGCAACGGCGCGAGAAGCGACGGAGTGCAAGGGTAAGCCGCAAGTCATCATCGCGAACACGGTGCCCGGCAAGGGCGTCTCCTACATGGAAGGCGACTATACATGGCACGGAAAGCCGCCCAACGCACAGCAGGCCGAACAAGCGCTGCGCGAGCTCGAAGCCGCGCGTAAGGAGATTGCCGCCGATGGCTAGCGGAACGCCGACGCTCGACGCCGCCGCCGAAACGATGCACCTCGTCGACTATCGTGGCGACGTGAAGCAGGTACCGACGCGCAACGGATTCGGCGAGGGTCTGATCGAAGCCGGCGCGCGCAATCGCGACCTGCTCGGCATCTGCGCCGACCTCTCCGAGTCGACGCGCTTCGAAGGCTTTCGCAAAGCCCATCCGGCGCAGTACATCGAGATCGGCGTCTCCGAACAGATGCTCGTGGCGATGGCCGGCGGTTTAGCTGCGGTCGGAAAGATCCCGTGGATCGCCAGCTACGCGATGTTCAATCCCGGGCGCTCCTGGGAGCAAGTTCGAACGATCATGGCCCTCAACGAGACCAACGTCAAGATTGCCGGCGCCCACGCCGGCGTCTCGGTCGGTCCCGACGGCGCGACGCATCAAGCGATCGAAGACATCGCCATCATGCGGGTGATTCCGCACATGACCGTCGTCGTTCCGTGCGACTCGGTGCAGACCAAAAAAGCCGCGCTGGCGCTCTCCGACCGTTGGGGCCCGTCCTATCTGCGCTTCGGCCGCGAGAAATCGGCCGTGATCACGACCGACGAAACGCCTTTCGAGATCGGCAAGGCGCAGACGTTCCGCGAAGGCAGCGACGTAGCGATCGTCGCATGCGGCATTCTCGTCTATAACGCGCTCATTGCCGCCGACCGGCTCGCAAGCGAGGACGGCATCGAGTGCCGCGTCGTCAACAACCACACCGTCAAGCCGATGGACGAAGCCGCCATCGTCGGTGCCGCCCAAGCGTGCGGCGCGGTCGTCACGGTGGAAGAGCACCAAAAAGCCGGCGGCATGGGTTCGCGCGTCGCGGAAATTCTTTCAGCAAAATTTCCGGCGCCGATCGAGTTCGTCGGCGTCGACGATCGCTTCGGACAGTCGGGCGATCCGATGGAGCTTATCGAGTACTACGGCATGGGCGCCGACGCGATCGTCGAAGCCGCGCGTCGCGCCCACAAGCGCAAGAGAAGCTAGACTCCCTACGCTAGCGCTTTGGTCCGACGGCGAGCGCCTCTGGAAAGGCTCTTGCGGCGGGGTACGTTCGCAGCACTTTGCCGCTGCCCGGCCCGTAGACGGTCACCGTACTGCTGCCGCGTGTCGTGCCTTGATTTGCGACGTAGAGATTTCCGGCGCTGTCGAAGACCGCTGACGTGGGCGCGTGAAGCCCCTGCCTGATCGTGAGGATCAGCTTTGCGTCACCCGGCCGATAGACCTGAATCGTATTGCCGTCGCCGACGTAGAGATCGCCTGATGGCGAAATGACCGGATCGCCCGCGCCGCTCTTGAAGCCTTCCGTTATTCGGCGGAATGGCCGCCGAGCACCCGGACGAAAGACGCTCACCGAGCCCCACCGACGGCTGTTCCCACCGCGGCCGTTGCTGACGTACAGATTGCCCGACGAATCGAAGGCCAGCCCCTCGGGGTAGTTGACGCCCTTGGTAACCATGTACGATGGTTCTGAGTCGCCTGGTGCAAAGACCGAAACGTCGCCGGGTAGCCCGACGACCGCGGCGTAAAGATTTCCGGAAGCGTCTAACGCGATCGCACACGGATTAATTCCCGCTCGGCCGATCGTGCGGAGCACGTTACGCTTTCCGGGAGCGTAAACGGTAATCGGCTCGCCGTGCTGGGGACAGCCGCTCGCAACATAAAGGTTACCGGCCGCGTCGAATGCGAGGCCGTATGTTGCACCATTTATGCCTTTGCTGATCTCTAGCCGAGGCTCCGATTCGCCCGGCGCGTAAACGCCAATAAACCCGCTCGGGCCGATCCCTGCGGTATTGCTAACGTAGAGATTACCCTCTCCATCGAAGCGCAGTGCGGTAGGGTTGACCGTCCCACTCTCTATCGTTCGCAGCAGCTTCGTGCTGCCCGGCGCGTAAACGTAGACGTTCGACGAGTACGTATTGGCCACATAAAGATTGCCCGCTCGGTCAAACGCGAGTCCCTGGGGATCGACGAGGCCGGTCGCAACCTGGATCGTGCGCGAAGGCGTCGAGCCACCTAAGGCGTAGACGGAGATCTCGTTCTGAACGGAGTTGGCAACGTAGAGATTGCCGGCGGCGTCGGTGGTCACGGCGAGCGGGGCGTAAACTCCGTCGGTAATCGTGTACTCGGGCGTTTCTGCGCCCGGAGCGTAGACCAGAACGCGGCCGCCGTAGTTGATGTATTTCGGTTGTGCCGAGTAGAGATTTCCTAACGCATCGAAGCAGAAGATTCCCGCAGCCCCACCGATCGTGCGCAAGCGTTTCGTGCCGTGGTCCTGGTAAACGTCGATCGAGCTTCCCGCGTCGAGGTAGAGATTGCCGCTGTTGTCGAAATCGGTCTCCGCCGGCTGATCCCGCCAAGACTTCACGATGGTGTGAAACAGCTTGAAAGTTCTTGGCGTGTAGATCGTCAGCGTCACCTCCTTCACGGGGGCGAGGCAGTGCTGGCAGTTCGATACGTAGAGGTAGCCCGAAGGATCGACGCCGAGCGCGACGACACCGACGACCCCATTGCTGATCGTCTTCGCGATCTTCCTCGTTCCCGCCAAGTACGCGTAGACCTGATTCCCGCGGTAGTTTGCGGCGAAAACGTCGCCGGCACGATCGATCGCCATCGCACCGAGCTCTTTGATGCCGTCGGTGATCGTTCGAATCGGCTTGGCGTCGCCCGGCGCGTAGATCGTTACCGAGCTCCGCGGAAAACGGCCATGCCCCTGGTTTCCAACGAAGAGATCGCCGGCCGCGTCAACCGCCGTAGCGATTGGAGCGTCGACGCCTGCGGTAATCACGCGCAACGGCCGATCGCGGCCGGGCTCGTAGACGAAGACCGAGTTGCCCCAGCGGTTCGCGACGTAGAGCACGCTCGACGACGGCTCCCTAGTTGAATGAAACGGGAGAACGCGCGCGTTTAGGGATGGTACAGGGGTCGCGCTCCATCGGGCGGCGCAGGCAGTCAGCGTAAGCGCCAGTGCGAACCGAAGGAGAGCGCGAGCCGTTACCTGCGTAAGCCGAGTTCGCCGATCAAACTGCGGTAGCGCTCGAGATCTTTCGCGTGCAGATAGTTGAGCAGGCGGCGGCGCTGACCGACCTGCAATAGCAAACCGCGCCGGCTGTGATGATCCTTCTTGTGGATCTTGAGGTGCTCGGTAAGGTGATTGATGGAAGCAGTCAGCATCGCGATCTGCACTTCGGCCGATCCGGTATCGTTCGATCCGCGACCGTATTTGGTGGCGAGATCGGCTTTGAGTTCTTTGCTGAGCGGCACGGATGAAAGCTCCTTAGGCAGGATGGTCTCGCTCGGGTACAGTGCGCTCGACCGACCGTCCCGGCGACCGGCTTAGAATATCAGAGCCGCCTAGTCCGCGCAAGGTCAGGCCAGGTTAGCTCAAAAACCGCACCGGGATGGATTTTGGAATTAAAGGCAAGACGGTGCTGGTAACGGGAGCGAGTTCGGGGCTCGGCGCGGCGGTTGCGCTCGCGCTGGCGCGCGAGGGCGTAAAGCTGGCGCTGGGCGCGCGCAATCTCGAGCGGCTCGATGGCGTCGCAAAGCGCGCGCGCGAACTCGGCGCCGGCGATGCGCGCGCCTTCGGCGTCGATTTGGGCGACCCGAGTTCCATCGCGGCAATGCTCGAGAGCGTGCGCGGCGCTTTCGGCGACGTGGAGATCGCGGTCCTCAATGGCGGAGGGCCCAAGCCGGGGCATTTTACTGAAACTACGGTTGAAGACTGGGACGCAGCCTACCGGCTGCTGCTGCGAAGCATGCTCGTATTGCTCGAGGCGCTCGTGCCCGCGATGCGAGCGAATCGTTGGGGCCGGATCGTTGCGCTGACGTCGAGCTCGGTGAAGCAACCGATTGACACGCTCGTGCTCTCCAACGCCTTTCGAACCGCGCTGGTATCGACGCTCCGAACGCTTGCGACTGAAGTAGCACGCGACGGCGTGACCGTGAACGCCATCGCAACCGGACGCGTCGAAACGGATCGGCTGCGTGCGCTCTACGGCAACGACGAGCTCAAGCTTCGTGCAGCGGCTGCCGAAATCCCGATTGGCTACGTTGCGTCGCCGGACGACTTTGCGCCGATGGTCGCGTTCCTGTGCAGCGAACCAGCGCGCTACGTTACCGGCCAGACGATATCGGTTGATGGAGGACTCATTCGAGGGCTGTTCGGGTAGCCGCGCGAATAGCCAGGGCCGATATGCAGGCAGTGGAAGGAAAGCGCGTCGCCGCGCTGATTGGTGATGGTTTCGAGGAGACCGACCTGATGGAGCCGCGCCGGGCCCTCGAAGAGGCCGGTGCGATCGTCACGATCGTCGGCGTCGACGAGCGGTCGCGGCAGCGCATTCGCGGCAAGCGCGGGCTCGACGACGGTCAGAGTCTTCGCGCCGAGGAGCTGGTCGCCGATTGCACTGCCGAAGACTTCGACGCGCTCCTGCTTCCAGGAGGCACCTCACCCGACCGAATCCGCACGGATCGCGAAGTGCACCGCTTCGTTCGTGAGTTCGAAACGCTCAAAAAGCCGATGTTTTCGATCGGTCACGGCGCACAGGTGCTGATCTCGTCGCAGATCGTTCGCGGGCGCCAGGTAACGGGGGTGCATGCGATCGCCGACGACATCCGCAACGCCGGCGGGCTCTATCGCGACCAGCCGACGGTCACCGATTCCAACTGGGTGTCCACGCGCGGGAGCGAGGACCTGCCTCAGTTCAACCGCGCGATGCTGGAGAAGCTCGCGACCGCCGCACCGGCTCAAATCGGGTCGTAGCGGGCCAGAGTCTCACCGTACTGGCGCAGCGCCAGGAAGGCCACGACGGCGCAAAAGGCAAGCGCGCCGGGCACGCTGCGTCCTACCTCAACGAGTGCGAAGGCAACCAGGCTCGTAGCCGCGGCGAGCAGCACGTAGAGTGCGCGCAAAACGCCGCGGCGCATCGTTGCCGAGAGCGCGACCAGCGTGCCGGCAACGGTGCTACCGAGCGCTATCAATAAGGTAAGCGGCGGGATGGGCGCACCGCCCAGTAACTGGCCGGTCATGTAAACCAGGACGGTAAGCGCAGCCGCGATACAGGGGACGAGCGCCTTTCCGCGCGCGAGTTCGCGTCCGAAGAGTGGCGCGCTCTGCTCGCAGCGGTCGAGGTGCGGATGAACTCCCGGGCTCTGGGAGAGTGCCAGCACGATGCCGAGCAGCGAACAGAAGAGCACCGGGCCGGCCAAACTCGCGGGCGCGATCAGGCCGGCGACGAGCGCGCCGGCGCAGGTGGAGAGAACGACGCGGCGTTGTGCGTAGAGCCGAGCCTGCAGAACTCCGAAGAGGGCGCGCGCCGTCACGCGAACGCCGACGCGGCCGCGGGCTCGGTGTGCGTGGAGAGGAGCGCGATATCGCCGACCGCTGTCCGGATCTGCGGCGCATAAACGGCTTGCGGACGGTCGAGGATGATGAGCCGCGGCAGACCGATCAGCGCGCCGATCAGCGGATAAGCGAAAGCCTCGTGCATTCCGCGCAAGCGACCGCGTATCAGGTCGGCGTGCGCGAACGCTCGAGCCGGCTCGACGTTCCAGAGCGCCGCACGATAGGCGATGTATCGCGCGAACTCCGATTCATCGATCGCGAAGGGCTCGTGCGGGACGAGCGCCGTCACGCGCTTGCAGTGGACCGGCTGCACGCGTGGATCGTAATCGTCGATGAGCACGGAACCGCCCGAAGCCTTTGCGATTCCGGCGGCGAGGAGCGCGACGACGGCGGCTTCCTCCGCCGTAGCGCATTGCAGCGTGAGGCGCTCACCAGGCTCGAGTTGGAGGCTCACCGGTCCGACCGTGGCGGTTTCGGTCGCAAATGTCGCGTCTCGCATGCGCAGCAGGGGCATCCGGGCAGTATCATTCGTCGGCTGCGGCCAACTCCACTACGCTCGTGTTGTCCAACACCCAAGTCGCACAGAAGCTGCTCGAGATCCGTACGCTCATGGAGATGGCGGGCGAGTCATTCTACAAGTACATGGCGTACGAAAAAGCGGCGGCCTCGGTCGAGAACGCGCCGCCCCTGGCCGATCTCGTCGCCGCGGGCGAGCATCTCAAACTGCCCGGCGTCGGCAAGTCGATCGGCTCGGTCATCGAACAGCTCGTGCGTACCGGGAGCGCCGATCAGCTCGACGCGCTCCACGAGCGCTTTCCACCGTCGCTCTTGGAAGTGCTCGGCGTGAGCGGCATCGGCACGAAAACCGCCGCGACGCTCTTCGCGGAGTATGGAATCGCCTCACTCGCGGATTTGGAAACCGCGATTGCGGCGGGGGCGCTGGCCGGAGTGCCGCGCTTGGGCAACAAGACGATCGAGAACTGGCGGCGAGGTATTCTTGCGTACAAAGGCCGGCAAAGACGGACGCCGTTGCCGGCCGCGCTGGCGATTGCGCGCGAAGCGATGACGTACGTGCGCGAAGGACCGCCGCTCGAGCGTCTGGAGTTCGCCGGAAGTCTCCGCCGCGCCGAAGTAACGGTCGGCGATATCGATCTGGTCTGCACGTCGCACCACGCCGCCGACGTCGTCGCGCACTTCGCTGCGTGGCCACGCGCCGAGGCAGTCCTCGCGGAAGGGCCGACGAAGGCGAGCATCTGGCTGCCCGGGGGCTTGCAGATCGACTTGCGCGTGCTGCCCGATCATCTCTACGGAAATCTACTGCAACACTTCACCGGGTCGCGCGAGCATAACATCAAGCTGCGCGAGCAGGCGGTGCGTGCCAACCTGCGCGTGAGTGAGAACGGTATTCTGAACCTCGAAACCGGTGAGGTCGTGACCTGCGCGGATGAGGCGGGAGTCTATGCGACGCTTGGGATGCAGCTCATTCCGCCGGAGCTGCGGAGCGGGCTCGATGAGATCGAGCTCGCGCGATCGGGTTTGATCCCGCCGCTGGTCGAAACGGCCGATATTCGCGGCGATTTTCACATGCACACCACGTGGAGCGACGGCGACGACACGCTCGAAGCCATGATCGCCGCAGCCGCCGCGCGGGGCTATGAATATCACGCGATCAGCGACCATTCGCAGGGACGCGCACGGCGTTACGGGATGACCCCGGCCCTTTTGCGCGAACAGCGCGGCCTCGCCGACGAATTCGACACGCGCTACGGGATTCGCACGCTCTGCGCGAGCGAAGTCGATATTCTGCCCGACGGATCGCTCGATTTTGAGGATAGCGTGCTCGCGCAGCTCGAGGTCGTCATCGCCTCGGTGCATATCGCGACGAGGCAATCGCGCGAAGAGATGACGGCCCGTCTCATCCGCGCTTGCGAGAATCGCTACGTTACGATCATCGGGCATCCGACCGGGCGCCGCTTCGACCATTCAAGCGGATACGAGTTCGATTACGACGCCGTCTTCGCGGCCGCGGCGCGCACCGGGACGGCGCTAGAGATCGACGGACAGGCCGCTCGCCTCGATCTTCCGGCTCCGCTCGCGCGAAAAGCGAAGTCCTTCGGCGTGACGTTTGCGCTCGACAGCGACGCGCATCGCACGGGCGATCTGGCGGCCGTCGAGTTCGCGGTCGGGCAAGCGCGACGCGCAGGACTCGTCAAGTCCGACGTGCTCAACGCTCGCCCGCTCGACGAGGTTTTGGCATTCATCGCTCGCAAACGCGAGGCGGCATGATTGCCGGCGCGCGTCTGGCGCGGCCGCGCTCGGAGCCGGTGCGCGGCACGCTGATCTTCGTTCACGGCGTCGGCTCAACTGGCGCAATCTGGGACGCGCAGCTCCGCGCCTTCGGTGACGAGTGGCTCTGTGCCGCGATCGAGCTTCGCGGGAACGGTGCGGAGAAGCCGGATCCGGATCCGTCGACGATTAACCGCGAAGGTTTCGCGGAGGATGTCTTGACGGTCGCCGACGCCTTGCGAGCCGAGCGCTTCACGCTGGTCGGCTGTAGCCTCGGCGGCGTGGTCGCGTTCGAGCTGATGCGTCACGCACCCCGGCGTCTCGAGCGCCTCGTGCTGCTCGGCACGTTCGCGCGCTATCCCGACGCGCAGGCCTACGCCGATGCGATCGTACGCGATGTTTACGCGGCCGGGACGATGCGCGTGTTCGGCGAGCTCCGCGCGGCGAAGCTTGGGTTACCAGCGGTACGGGTGCGCGAAACGATCGAGCAGATGGCGTGCAAGTCGGTGGAGTGTTATGTCGCCTCGACGCAGGCGACTTGGACCGGCGATTATCGCGACGTGCTGGCGGCGATCGACGTGCCGGTGCTCGTAGCCTACGGCGAGCACGATCGCATCGCGCCCCAAACGCTGTCGGAGGAAATCGCGTCGGGCATTGCCGGCGCGAAGCTGGCAATGATTCCCGGCGCCGGGCACGTCGCTAATGCCGATGCACCGCAATCGTTCAACGAACTCGTGCACGGGTTTCTTTAGAGAATGCGTTCGGGCGCCGCGTAGATATTTGCACGGTCGCCGCGCAAGAAACCGACGAGGGTGACGTTGAACTCGCGCGCGAGTGCGACGGCCAAGCTGCTTGGGGCCGAAACCGATGCGACGATCGGCGTGCGGGCCACGACGGCCTTCTGCAAGATCTCATAGCTCGTTCGGCCGCTCACGACGAGCGTCGAACGCGCGAACGGGAGGCGCGCCTCGAGCAATCCCCAACCGACGAGCTTGTCGACGGCGTTGTGACGGCCGACGTCTTCGCGCACCGCGATCGCCTCGCCGCGCTCGTCGAACATCGCGGCGGCGTGCAGACCGCCGGTCGAGTCGAAGACGCGCTGTGCGGCGCGCATGCGCTCGGGTAGCGTGTAGAGCGTACGCGCTTCGATCCGCACCTCGTCGTCGAGCGCTTTGACCCCGCGCTCGCGCAGCGAATCGAGCTGCGCGCGTCCACAGACACCGCAAGAGCTGTTCATCGTGAAGTGACGCTCGAAGCGCGTGAGATCGAACGGTTGCGAAGCGCGTCGCAGCGCGAGGCTCACGATGTTGTAGCGCTGCTCGGGATCGATCGCGGGATCCAAGCAGTAGGTAAGCTCCGCGATCTCGTTGCGCGAGCGAATCAAGCCTTCGCCGTAGAGAAACCCGGCCGACAGCTCGAAGTCGTTGCCGGGAGTGCGCATCGTCACCGCGAGCGTTCGCGCGACGTCGCCGCACACCAGCCGAATCTCGAGCGGCTCCTCGGTAACGACGTTATCGTACTTCCGCGACCGCACGTCGCCGGCTAGCGAGGTCACTTCGGCCTCGGTGCTCCGGCCGGCTCGCGCGAGCGCCATTAGACGTCCTCGTCGGGGCGGTTCTGCACGTAGGTGTAGCCGAAGCGCCCTTTGATGCAGAGATGCCCGCTCGTGACGTCATTTTCGATCGGCGAGGTGACCTTCACGATTTCGTTCTCCTGTACGTGCAGCGTGAGCGTGCAGCCGACGCCGCAGTACGAGCAAATCGTTTCGGTCTTCGTCTGCGCGGCTTCGTGCCACTCGCCGCGTGCGCGCAGCTCGTGCTCGGACGAAAACATCAACGCGCCGGTCGGGCAGACGCCGATGCAGTTGCCGCAATAGACGCAGGCCGAATCGGGTAACGGGACGTCGTACTCGGTGGAGATACCGGCCTCGAACCCGCGCCCCGCGACGGCGATCGCGAACGTGTTTTGAGCGTCGGTGCCGCAGGCCTCGACGCACTTGTAACAGAGAATGCACTTGGCGTAGTCGCGCACGTAGAGTTGGTTGTCGATCTTTACCGGCTGCGCAACGGTTGCACGTGCCTCGCCGTAGCGGGATGGATCGGCGCCGTAGCGTTCGCTGTAGCGTTGCGCATCGGGGGCCGTCGAGAGATCGACCGACGACGCGAGAAACTCGAGCACCATCTTGCGGCTGTGACGGACGCGCGGCGAGTCGGTGCGAATCGCCATGCCGGGCTCGGCGCGGCGGGCGCAGGCGGGCACGAGGGCGCGCGAACCCTCCAGCTCGACGACGCAGACGCGACAGGCGTTCACCGGCGTCAGCGTTTCGAGGAAGCAGAGCGTCGGCGTGTCGACGCCGAGGCTCGTGCACGCCTCGAGGAGCGTCGCCCCTTCGCGGACGCGAGCCGGCCTGCCGTCGATCGTAAGCTCGACCGTTTTCATCGTGCGTTTCCGGCTTCGAAGAGCCGCAGGCGAGTC
>Ga0070764_10000382_pt1 | contig 17211 bp, 15 predicted proteins | sample HubBroMetageWRM4_FD_67287 | JGI IMG/M metagenome (GOLD analysis project Ga0070764, IMG submission 67287) | Warmed soil microbial communities from the Hubbard Brook experimental Forest, New Hampshire - Hubbard Brook CCASE Soil Metagenome WRM 4 | ecosystem: Environmental > Terrestrial > Soil >... | reverse complement strand
CCATGATCGCGGGCAGTTCGGACTGCATAGCGACCGAAACTGCCCGTGATCATGACACTGGAGGCGGGGTGGGGCGGCGTGGGGCCGGGTTAGGGCAGGACGAACCGTTCTATGGCGTTGGCGAAGCCCTCGTCCTCATTGGACGTGGTGACGCGGCGGGCGGCGGCCTGAACCTCATGGCTCGCGTTACCCATGGCGATGCTGAGCCCGGAGTGGGCAAACATGAGCACGTCGTTGGGCTGGTCGCCGATCGTGGCGATCTGCTCGGGGGGGATCTGGTAGGTCCGGGAAAGATATTGGGCCACGGCGCCCTTGTTGGCGTTGGGATTGGTGACATCGCCGTAGTACGGCTGAGACTTAGCCGCCGACACGTGGTCGCCCAGGCGCTCGCGCACCGCGTCCACGCCCTTCTGGACCGCGTCGTAGTCATCGCTCACCCCGACGACCTTGGCCACCCCGCTCGACACTGAGGCGAAATTCTCGACCACCGTCGGGTCGAACTTGACCGTCCAGGCCTCGCGGTCCACGTGTGGCGCCTTAGGGTCCCGGATAAACCAGTCCGCGCCCCGGTAGACCCACACGTCCAGCTGGTGGGAACCGAGCAGCTCGATCACCGTCGGCGTCACGTCGTCGGGGATGGTCTGTTGCTCGATCACCGACATGTCGGGACGGACATACACGCCGCCGTTGAAGGCCGCGATCGGCATGGTGAGCTGGAGCGGCTCGATGAGCATTGACATGCCGCGGGGCGGGCGCCCGCTGGTGATGGCGAAGAGTATCCCTGCCTGCTTCAGCTTCGCGACCGCGGAGATGGCCCGATCGGTGAGGACCTTGTCCTGGGTCACCAGCGTGCCGTCGACGTCGGCGAGGAACAGTCGAATTTGCGGGGCCATGTTGCCTCCAGTTTGGTTCGGCAGTTGGTCCTGTGAAGTCAGGAGCTAGATCACGAGTGCTTGAAGTCGATCCGGTCGACTGACTCACCCCGGCCCACGAGCACCGTCGCCACCATCTCAGGCGGGAACAGGCCGTGCTCGACGACCCCGGGCGTCGCCGACAGCCGGGCGGCCAGCGCCGCCGGGTCATCCACCGGCCCGTGGTAGTCCGCGATCACGCCGCCGTCCGGGCTGAGCGGGACGTCGCGCAGCGAGGCCGGCGCGACCCGGCGCATCGTGGCGCGCAGCCCGAAGGAGAGCAGCTCGAGGGGGATCGGGCTGTGCAGGGCCTGGACCGGCTTGGTCGAGTCGACGATGACGACGAACCGGTCCGCGGCGCCGGCGATGATCTTCTCCCGGGTGTGCGCGCCGCCGCCGCCCTTCACAAGCCAGCCGTCCGGGGCGACCTGGTCCGCGCCGTCGATGGTGATGTCGAAACGGTCGATGCTCGCGACGTCCTCGAACCGCAGGCCCAGCTCGCGTGCGGCGTGCTCGGTGCGCGGCGACGTGGCCGCGCAGACGATGTCGAGTGATCGGCGGGCCAGGGCGGGGAGCAGGAACGCCACCGTCGAGCCGGTGCCCAGCCCGACGGTCATGCCGTCTTCGACCAGTTCCGCTGCCGCCTCAGCGGCGACCTGCTTCTCCCGCTCGATGCCCCGCGGATCGCCTGGCTGGCCTGCCACCGGGTCCTCAGGTCGCCGCACGGTCGGCCATCACCAGGGAGGCGTCGGCCTCGACGCGGCCCGCCGGGATCGTCGGATCGCCGGCCAGGAGCCTGGCCAGCGGCTCCTTCTTATCCTCGCCGGTGACCAGCCAGAGGATCTGCCGGGCCCGCGCCAGCGCCGGGTAGGTCAGCGTCATCCGGACCCGCCCCTGGTACGGCTGGGTGAGGGCGACCAGGCGATCGGTGACCGACAGGACCGGATCGCCCGGTACAAGCGAGGCGGTGTGCCCGTCGGGGCCAAGACCCAGGTGGACAAGGTCGAAGTGCTCGGGCAGCACGGCCGCGTAGCTGGCGGCCGCGGCCACCAGATCGCTCTCGTTAACCGGCATGGGCCGCACCTGCGCCGGGGCCGAGCCCAGCGCCTTGGTGAGGTTGGTCAGGTTCCGGTCCGGGTCATCGGGCGGAGCCACGCGCTCGTCCACCTGGTAGATGATGATCGCCTCCCACGGGACCGTCTCCGAGGCCAGCTCGGCGAACATGGCCCAGGGGGTGTGCCCGCCGCTGACCGCGAAGTGGAAGCTGCCGCTGGCCGCAACCGCGGCGCGGGCGCGCTCGGCCACGAATGCCGCGCCGGCCCGGGCGACGGCGCCGGGATCGGCCAGAGTCTGGAGTTCGTGGTGCATTCCGCTCCCTAATGTGTTTGTTCAGGGGATGGGTTCGGAACCAGGGCCTGTCCTCGCCTTTGATCTCCGTGCAGTGGCGCTCCCCGCATCGGCGCTTGCCGTGACCTCCGCTGCCATGGTTCCCGCCAAGCCGGACGATCCATCCGACACGCTACGCCAGCCTAGAACGCAGGCGATACGAGGCCTCGCCATGGTCCGGTGTCGGTGATCGGGTGACGGGAGTTGGGCGTTCGCGGAAGGATGTCGGGTGGGCCTAGGGGGGAGCGGTTGCATGAATGAGTGGGAGCGATACGGTGAACGATGCGCGGAGCCATGGATTCACCCAGGTCTCGGTCCCTTATGGCTACGAGAGGTTCATGCTGCGCCAGTTGTACGAACCGTGGGCCCGCGAACTTGTACTGAGGGCGGGGCTGCGGCGGGGTTGGTCGGTGCTGGACGTGGCCAGCGGGCTTGGTCCCGTCGCCAGGCTGGCCGCGGCGGCAGTGGGTTCCGGGGGCCGGGTGGTGGCCAGCGACATCAGCGCGCCGATGCTGGCCCTGGCGGCCACCCATCTGGTACCGGCCGGGTGGGCGGCGATCGAGTTCCTCGAGGCTCCGGCGACGGCTATCGGTGTCCGGGACGGGACGTTCGATGCGGTGCTGTGCGCGCATGGGCTCCAGTTCTTCACCGGGCGCGCTGAGGCGGTCAGGGAGATGCACCGCGTTGCCCGGCCGGGGGCTGTCGTGGTGGTCTCGACCTGGGCGGCCGAGCGCCCGCTTGGCCTGTTCGGGCCGATCGGCGAGACGCTGCAGGAGCTTGGCATCGCCGAGCCATACCCGCTGGCCTTCGACCCGGGCAGCTACCGGCTGGATGCCGCGAGCCTGGCTGATCTGCTGCGGACTTCGGGATGGCATGACGTCGAGGTGGAAACGGTCGAACTCGATGCCAAGTGGGACCGGGCCGAAGCCGCCGCGAGCACGCTGCTCGGCACTCCCTTCGGCCCGCTGGTAACGGCCCTGACCGGGGATGCGCAAGACCAGGTGCGCTCCCGGCTCATCACCAAGCTGGGCGGACCCGCCGACGGGATCACCGTGCGGACCGCGAGCAACATCGCGCGCGGCGTCAAGTAACCGCCCGCGCCAGGTCACCAGCTCAGGTCAGGAGCTCAGGCGAGGCCGGCGAGGCCGGCCAGGTCGGCGTCCAAGAGGTCGCGCTCTTCCGCGTCGGTGATCTTGGCGGATTCCCCGCGGCCGAGGGCGACATGCCTGGCCGTCATCTCGGCGTCACCGATCAGCTGGTAGGAGCGGGCGATCGCCTCGTGGGCGACGCCGACGTCGAAGTGCCCGAGATCGTGCTGGGTGGCCAGCTCGAGGCAGCGGCGGGCGTGGTGCAGGGCGGGCTCGAAGCGGCCGAGCACGGCGTAGACCCTGGAGCATTGCCACTCACCGCGGGCCCAGTGCACCGGCTCGCCCGCGGCGCCCCAGTGGTACCGGCTCGCGTGCGCGCCGTGCAGCATCTCGTCGTCGTCGCCGGCGGTGCGATCCGCCTTGACCAGCAGGTCCCAGACGTGATTGAAGATCGTGGCGGCCAGCTGACGCTGCTGGCCCGGGTCGAGCTTGAACGGGGCAGCCGGCATGCGTTCCCCCTTCTGCGGCGCCGCCTGGCGCACGGTGTTCAGTGCACGGCCGCCGGCGGCGGGTGCCAGCGCTTCCAGCCGGGGTGCATGGCCACCAGGCGCGAGGGTGCCGGCGGGACGGCGACCAGCTGTGCCCGGGGGCACAGGACAAGCCCGGCCGGAACAGGTTCCCACCACGGCTGGGTGCCGAACAACCTGCTGAACATCTCCGGCTGGCGCCCGGCAGGTCCCAGGACAAGCTCGGCCGGGGCCGGCTGATCCGCCCGCTGCCAGCGGAAGTCACCGGAGATCCGCAGGGCCGAGCCCCAGTTGGGCAGCGCGGCGTGCGGCGTCAGGCAGTGGAAGATGATCGCGTCGCCCGGTTGGTAGCTGGTGGTTGCCCAGCCAGGTTCTGACCTGCTGAGCGGGCGCGGCCGACCTGGCGGTCCGAGGTGACCGCCGGGCCGGAGCGCCAGGCCGCCGATCAGGACCGGGATATCCATCAGCGGGATCCAGCTCGTCAGCATGTCCTGAACGCCGGACACCCCGTAGTCGTAGTGGATGTAGCGGCCGCGCGGGCGGGCCTCAGGCCGTTCCGGGTAGACGGCGCGCAGCACCTTCGCCGGGTAGGAGAACGCCTCAGGCCCGAGGATCCGCCGGACCACCGCGCGCAGCTCAGGCAGGTAGGGGATCCGGTTGAAGGGGACGCCGAACATGGCGGTGCGGAACGCCGGATCGGCAAGCGCGTCCATGGAGTTCACCGCGCGCGGCTGGATCGACGGCACGCCCCGGTCGTCGACCCACCCGCCGGCGCGCAGCCGCTCGAGGACGATCATCCCGGCCGCCCGGACCTCCGCTTCTGGCAGCAGGCCGCGGAAGAACAGGTACCCGTCGGCGGCCAGGCGCCGCCGCAATCCGTCCTGGTCGGTGACCAGGCCGGAGGAATCGGACAGCTCGTCCACACGCCCACGATAAGCGCTGCTGCCTAGCACACTGCGCACTTCACCGCGAGCTCTCAGGACGGTTTCAGCGCCGGCATAGACGCTGGCGTGGCGGCGGCCGTGCCCGGGTAGGGCTCTGACGTGACCAGCTGGCAGGAACTCGCGGACAGCGCGGCCACGTGCACGCGCTGTGACCTCTACGAGCGCGCGACGGGGACCGTCTTCGGCGAGGGACCGGCGGACGCGGCAATGGTGCTCGTCGGCGAGCAGCCGGGCGACCAGGAGGACAAGCATGGCCGTCCGTTCGTCGGGCCGGCCGGACGGGTGCTCGACCGGGCACTGGCCGACAGCGGCATCGGCCGCCAGGACGTGTACCTGACCAATGCCGTCAAGCACTTCAAGTGGACCGAGCGGGGCAACCGCCGGATCCACCAGCGGCCGAACGCCACTGAGATCAGGGCCTGCACGTACTGGCTGGACGCCGAACTCGGGGTGGTACGCCCCAGGCTCGTAGTGCTGCTCGGCGCGGTCGCGGGCGAGGCGATGTTCGGCCCGCGCTTCCGGGTCGGCGAGCACAAGGGCAAGGTCGAGGACGCGTCCCTCGGGCCGTGGCAGGGGCTCGTGGTCAGCACCATCCACCCGTCGGCCGTGCTGCGCGGCCCGGACCCCGAGAGCCGTGACCGCGCCTACGCTGGCCTGGTCGAGGACCTGGTCGTCGCCCGCGAGGCCGCGGCCGGGGCGGCTGCGGCGTCATGAAGGCTGCTTTAGTCCGCGCGCAGCATCGCCTCGGTCGCGGCGGTGTCTTCGGTGCCGCGGTAGTAGCAGATCTTGCCGTCGCGGAACCGCCACCAGTGATGGATGTCCATCGCGGCAGACTTCCCCGTCGCCGGGGCGGTCGCGACCCAGCGCGTGACCACCATGACATCCGTATCGTTCGACGCGAACGACAGCGGCGTGAACTCGGTGATCTGCAACGTCTCGCCCAGGGTCTTGAAGAAGGCGGGGACCTCGGCCTTGCCCCGGACGCCGTGCCAGGGCGCGACGGCGCTGTCCGGGCAGGATGCCCAGTCCACGTCCTCGGTGAGCTGGTCGAGGATGAAGTCGACATCGCCCCGGCCGAATGCCTCGTAAAGGCTCTGCACGGTCTGGATTTTCTGATCGCTCATGGTGTGCCTCCCGGTGTGCCTTCTGTGGTCACGACCGATGCTCGCATCGGCCACGGGGGCGGCACATCACGGAAACTATGTACTCAGCCGACCAGCCGGTGGCGATGGGCCCAGGCGGTCGCTTCGGCGCGGTTCCTGACCCCGATCTTGATGAAGATGTTGGCCACGTGCCGCTCGATGGTGTGCACGCTTACCGTGAGGGTGGCCGCTATCTCGGCGTTCTCCCGGCCCGCGGCAAGCAGCCTGATGACCTCGGCCTCCCGCTGGCTCAGCGGGCCGGCCGCCGGGTCCCTGCCGAGGCCCTCCAGCGGGTCGCCCAGGCCCGCCGCTCCCCACTTCAGGTGCAGCCGGCGGGCCAGGTCGGCAGACTTAGCCGCGTCGCCGTGCCGCCCGAGCAGCCATTGCAGGCGTGCGATGTACCAGGCCGCCGCGCCCCAGCCGACAGGCACGCCCTGGATCAGGTTCCTGGACGCGTACGGCGCCAGTTCGTCAAGGACGGACCGGGCGCCCCCGGTCGCGCGGCAGGTGACCGCCGCCTCGGCCAGGATCGCCAGGCTCGCCAGGTAGAGCGAATCTCGCGGCAGTCCCGCGAAACCGCCCGCGGCGAGGGCCTCGATTCCGGCGGTTGCTGCGGCGCAGCGGCCTGCGGCCGCGTCCGCCAGCGCCTTGAGGCAGCGGAGCGTGACCAGTCCCGGGAAGCGCGGCAGCGCGCGGGCGATGTCGTCCTCGATCTCAGCAAGACGCCCCGTGGCCCAGTAGACCCGGCTCAGCTGCCCGATGCGGTAGGCCTCCGCGGCCGGCAGGCTCAGCCGCCGGCCAACCGTGGCGGCCTCGTGCGCCAGCCCCTCGGCCTCGTCGTTCCGCCCGGCGAAGCTGGTCAGCAGGCCGCGGTAGACCAGCACCCACCAGCGCTGCAGCGGACTGCGGCGCGCCTCGGCGATCGCGGTCATCTGCTCGACGTGGGCCGTGACCAGATCGAGGGCTCCGGCCTGGAAGTGGTCGGGAACCAGCCATTGATGGGCGCGGAACAGCAGGTCCTGGTCGTCAAGGCGGGTGGCGATGTCGAGCACCGCCAGCCCCGCCGCCACCCGGTCATCGAGGAAGCCGGGGCCGCGCAGGGTGAACTGCCTGGCGATCAAGGCCGCGCCCAGGGCCTCGGTGTCGCCGGCTTGCTCGGCGAGCACCACGGCGGCCGCGCTTGCGCGCCGGCTCTCGTCCTGGCCGCCCGGCTGCCAGTAGGTCGCGATGGCGCGCCGGGCCGTGAGCCGGGCCCGCGTGCCGGACGGGACGCCGGGATGGCGGAGCGCACGGTCGAGCAGGGCGACGAGCCGGTGATCGGCCGCGACCTCGGCGACGGTATCGCCGACCGCCAGGGCGCTGGCGGCCAGGACGGTCCCGTCCCCTGTCCGGGCGGCCTCGCCGGCGGCCGCCTCGAAGTGCGCCCGAGCCCGGTCGACCTGGCCGGCCAGCAGGAGGCTGTGGCCCAGGCGCGTCTGCAGTTCGGCGTCTACGTGCTCGTGCCGGCTCGTCAGGGCGATCGCCGTCTGCCACCATACGGCCGCGTCCTCCCAGGCCAGCAGGCGATCGGCGGCCTGGGCCGCGGCCCGTGCTGCATCGGCGGCGACCGCGTCGCTCACGGTTGGCCGCCCCTGCACGGCATGGTGAGCCAGATCGGCGGCCTGTCCCCAGCCCGTGTCCCGCAGCGCGGTGAAGGCCTGCGCGTGCAATACGGCACGCCGGGACGGGGCCAGCTGCTCCTCCACGGCGTCCCTGATGAGCGTGTGCACGAACCGGTAAGCCCCGGCTCGCGAGCTCACCGGGCCGACCAGCCTGGCGCTCACGGCCGGATCCAGGGCCGCGACCGCACCCGCCGGGCTGATGGCAAGGGCCGCGGCCAGCGGCGGGTACTCGAAGTCACGGCCAAGCACCGATGCCATCTCCAGGGCCTCACGGCACGCGGGCGGAAGCGGGGCGAGCCGTTCCCTTATCACCTCGCCGACGCTGCGCAGCTTGGTGCCCGGACCCAAGCCGTCGGAGAGCAGCTGGATGCTCTCCGAGATGAACAGCGGGTTCCCTCCGGTCCTCTCGTGCAGGTCGTCGGCGTCCACGTCGGCTAGGCCCGCCGTGCCGAGCCATTGCGCCACGTCGGCCTGGCTAAGCCCGGCGAGCGCACACCGGCGGCTGCCCGGGCCGCGGGCCAGGCACACGGCAACGCTGGCCGCCACCGACTCAGGCGCCACCTCCGTGTCGCGGTAGGTGACGATCAGCCCTATCGGCGCCGGCCACAGCGTCTCGCTGAGGTAGGCGAGCAGGCGGAGCGAGGCTTCGTCCGCGCGATGCAGGTCATCGATGACGACGAGGTGCGGGCTGTCGCCCGCCGACTGCTTGAGCGCATGCTCCACGCGCTCGTACATCCGGAACCTGGCAGAGGCATCCTCCGCCGAGCCCACCGCCACATCGGGTCCGCCCAGCCGCCGCAGTATCTGCATCCACGGCCACATCGGCGGGGCGCCCTCGCTCTCGCGGCAGGCGCCCCATGACACCGTCGTCCCCGCGGCACGTTCCGTGCCCGCACGGGCCAGGCGGGTCTTGCCTACCCCGGGCTCGCCGGTGAGCAGGACGATCCCGCCGGTCCCCGCGGTGGTCCGGGTTATCAGCGAATCGAGGACGGCCAGCTCCGCGTCCCTGCCGACAAGCACGCCGAACTCAGGTCCGGCCTCGGGCCGGCACCTGATCGCGTCCGGGACCCTCCTGCGCCGCAGGCAGCGTGTCGCCACCCCCCACAATCCGGACGTTAACGCTGGCCGTCGCCGTCGCGCAATGCCTGTTGCCAGGTTTCTTAACCGGCGACGGCGGCGTAGATCGCCCGACCGTATTCGGTGGATCGATCGGAGCCGAGGATGCCCGCGCCCATCTTGTTCATCATGTAGGAGATCGTCATCCGGCGGCCCAGGTCCATGGCGATCAGGGAGCCGCCCCAGCCGCCCCAGAAGCAGATCCTCTCCTCTGGGATCCAGGACATCGAGTCCCGCTGGGGCAGCCCGTAGCCGATGCCGAAGCGCAGCGGGACGCCGAGCACCAGGTCGATGCCGTTGGTCTGCTCCTTGAAGATCGTCTCGATGGTGTCCTGGCCCAGCAGGCGGACGCCGTCGACCTCGCCGCCGCGGGCCAGCACCGACATGATCCTGGCCACCGAGCGCGCGTTCCCGTGCCCGTTCGCCGCGCCGATGTCCGCGCGCCGCCAGCCTGGCGTGTTGGCGACCTCGGCGGGGACGAGCGGCCCGGTCAGCGTCCTGACCGCCGGGCTGGCCGGGTCGAGCGCCGCGAAGTCGAACGGCAGCGGCGGCGGCGGGACCACGTCCGCGATCCGGCCCCAGTCACTCTCCGCGGCGCCGATCTGGAAATCGGCGCCTAGCGGCCCGGCGATCTCCTCGGCGACGAACTGCTTGAGCGTCTTGCCGCTGATCCGCCGGACCACCTCGCCGACCAGGTGCCCGTAGTTGAGCGCGTGGTAGCCCGACGCGGTTCCCGGCGGCCACCACGGCGCCTGGGCGGCCAGCCGGGAGGTGGCGGTTTCCCAGTCGTACAGGTCATCGACCACGGCCGGCTGGTCCAGGCCGGAAACACCCGATGAGTGCGACATCAGCTGGCGGACAAGGACATCCTGCTTGCCCTGGGCGGCGAACTCCGGCCAGTACCTCGCGACCGGTGCGTCCATGTCCAGTTCGCCCCTGTCGACAAGCATCAGCGCGGCCAGGCTGGTGACGGTCTTGGTCGACGACCAGACGTTGGTGATGGTGTGCTCGGTCCACGGGACCGTCCGGTCAAGGTCGCAGAAGCCGCCCCACATGTCGACGGCGATGTCGCCGTCGATGTCCACCACCAGCGACGCGCCCAGTTCCGCACCCGAATCCAGGTTGCGCGCCAGCGCGCCGCGCACCGCCTCGAACCGCTCCGCACACGTGCCGTCTATTTCCGCCATGGTCGTGCTCCTCCTCGCCGCCTGAGAATGAAGCAGACGCTAGCAGTGGCGGGGCGCGTTTAGGCCGTGGCCGGCCGGGTAGCCGACACGCCCGCGGGAATTTGGTGCGGGGTCCGGGCTCGTTTGGGGGTGCGGGCATGGCAGTTGTAAGCGCGTCAGTTACTCGGCGACGGCAGGCGGCACGCGATCTTCGGATTCACGCCGACGTAGTTAAGCGGACCCGCCAGGACCGTCGCCACGATGTCGCCGGCGTGGGCGCAGGTGGTCGAGGAAGAGCCGTAATAGCCGCGCTGGCCGGCCGCGATCGCACCGATGATCAGCCATATGAGCAGGACAACCCCGCCGATCCGCATATCTACCTCCGAAAGACGGGCGGCTCCTGCCATTCGCCTGAGCCGCAGACTCGGGTCGCCCCTTCGTCTACCCCGCTGGGGGCAGATACACGTACCCGACCGGCACCATATACCGCGGATCCGATATTCACTCACACTGGCGGTGCTTCCACATGCCGTTTCCTGTGCCGGTGTAGGGTGACTGCTGATGGCTCGGGATGCAAGCCGCGCGCGGCTCCCCCAACCGGCGCCGGAAGAACCCGTTTCTCCGCTGGCCCCCACACCGGGCCGCGGCAATTCGCTGTCCGCTCCTGTGCACGGTGTCATGGCCTTCGTCTACACCACTGACCTGTCAGCGGTCCGCGCCCTGGTGCACCGGCATGCGCTGCGGGCCGGGCTGACCGAGGCCCGCGCCATCGACCTCATGCTCGCCGTCAGCGAGGTAGCCGCCAACACCGTCAGGCACGCGAAGTCACCCGGGTGCCTGGATATCTGGTATGACGCCAAGGAGATCATCTGCCAGATCCGTGACCGGGGAACCATCTCGGACCCGCTGGCGGGCCGGCGCAGACCTGCCCTGGACGCGCTGGGAGGTCATGGCCTGTGGATCGTGAATCAGGTCTGCGACGAGGTCGAGATGCGTTCGGATGAGACCGGCACGACCATCAGGCTGCACATGACGCTGCCCCGTTGATCGGCCATTCCCCTGCCCGCCCGGGGCCTTTTCCCGGACGGCTTTTGACCTGCTGAGGAGTATCCCGTTGCCTTCCGCCGTGTGGTACAACAAGTGCGTGGATCTGCTGACGGTCTCTGTGAAGGCCCGGGAGTCCGCCGGCGAGCAGTACACGCTGGTGGAGATCACCGGCGAGGCCGACGTGACCAACACCGACGAGTTGCACCGCCTGCTGGACGAAGAGGTGTCCGCCCAGCCGCGGACCATGATCATCGATATGTCCGGGTTGCGGTTCATGGACTCCTCGGCGCTGCACGCGCTGCTGCGGGTGAACCGCTCGCTGGACCGGCAGGGCGGCGTCCTCGCACTGGTTTCGCCGCAGGCGGCGGTGGCGAAGATCCTCCGCCTCACCACCGCTGACCGGCTCATTCCCGTCTTCGACAGCGTGGCGGAGGCCGCCGCGGGGTAACTGCGCGGCCCGGAAGGGTTTGCGGAGCCCGAACGTGGGATATGCTCTCTCCTAGTGGTGCCTACGACGCAGGCACGCTCTACGCGACACGGTGTTTCGCGGAGCGCGCGGATCGGGTGCCACTTTTTCTTTCCGCCTCCTAGGACGAACACCGTGACAGAGGTTCGTCATCGAGGAGGCCCAATGAAGATCGCCATGGTAGCCCAGCACGCAACGCCGCTGCGTCCGCGCGCAGGCTCTGGCCCGGACAGTGACGACATCGGGCTTGGTGAGCTCACCCGCATGCTCGCCAGGCAAGGTCACCAGGTGACCGTCTACGCCGAGAAGCACCGCAGCGACGTGCCCGACCGGGCCGAACTACACGACGGGGTCCGGGTCGAGCACATTGACGCCGGACCTGCCGCCCTTAGTGAGGAGCAGGAGGGCCAGCGCGATGCCGACCTGCTTGAGCGGGTCCCCGCGTTCAGCGGCCCGCTGCGCGAGCACTGGAACCGCGAGCGGCCGGACGTCGTGCACGCGATGCGCTGGACCAGCGGCCTGGCGGCGCTCGCCGCAGCGCGCGACCTGGACATACCTGTCGTGCAGGAATTCAGCTCGCTCGGCGTCATAGAGCGGCGGCACGGGGCAAAGACCGGCGCGAAGGCGGACGGCGCGGCCGCGGCCAGGCTCAGGCTCGAGCCCGCCATCGGGCGCAGCGCCACCGCGGTCGTCGCGACCAACTCCGCCGAGGTGTCGGACCTGGCTAGCCTCGGCGTCCACCGGTCCGCGATCAGGGTCGTCCCGTGGGGCATCGACACCGACATGTTCACGCCGGAAGGCCCGGTCGCCAAGCGGAACGGCCGGCCCCGGCTGCTCACCGCGGCGGACCTGAAGGAGCGCGAGGCGTTCGAGACGCTGCTCCGGGCGCTGACCAGGGTCCCCGGTGCCGAGCTGATGATCGTCGGCGGCCCGGCACGCGCCGACCTGCCGACCGACGACGGCTACGTCAGCCTGGCCAGGTTCGCCGGGACGCTGGGCATCTCCGATCGGGTCATGTTCACCGGCCGGGTCGACCAGGACAAGCTGCCCGCCCTGCTGCGGTCCGCCGACCTGGTGGTCAGCACCTCGCCGCACGAGACCTCCGGCACCGTCTCGCTGCAGGCCATGGCGTGCGGCACCCCGGTCATAGCGCCTCCGGTGGGCGGTCACATGGACGCCGTGGTAGACGGGACGACGGGCATCCTGGTCCCGCCCGGCCGGCCAGCCCTGCTCGCCCAGCGGATCCGGCAGCTGCTCGCCCACCCGATGCTCCTCGAGGCGTACGGCGTCGCGGCGGCAGACCGGGTCAGGTCACGGTACTCATGGGACCGGATCGCCGACGAGACGCTTGCGGTCTACGACCGGGCGACCGCGATGGCCGCCTAGGCTCCGACCGGCCGCGTTTCCTGGAAACGTGCGGGCCCGGCGATCCGGAACCCCTCCCCGGACGCCGGGTCTGTGCATGTCCGGACAGTTAAAACCCATTTTTATGCCGAACGAGCAGTGCTATCAGTAACGGGAGGTCGGCCCGGCCCCCCGGCTGAAGTTACGGCGGCGTTTCCAGCCCGGACAAACCACATCGGGGCGGAGGCCGTGGGCCCTGGTCAGTGGATGCGGATCACCACCAGGCAGGCGTCGTCACCGGTGTCGGAGGCCGTGCTCCCCAGCACCCGGTCCGCCAGGGCAGCGGCGGTCAGGCCCGACGCCGGGGATTCTCCGAGGTTCGCGGCCACGCTCGTGACGAACTCCCCGAGGACGTCCTCTATGGAATCGCCGCGCCGCTCGATCAGCCCGTCGGTGAACAGCAGCAGCCTGTCGCCGGATTCCAGCGATTGGGTGGCTTCCTCGTATTCGGCGTCGGGGTCCATGCCGAGCAGCACTCCGCCCGGCAGCGGCAGCGTGCGGGCGGTCCCGTTACGTACCAGGACCGGCGGCAGGTGCCCCGCGCGGGCCCAGCGCAGCAGGCGCGTGTCGGGACTGTAGAGCCCGCACACCACGGTCCCGACCACTCCCGAGGTCAGGTGGCACATCACGCCGTTGAGCATGCGGAGCAGCTCGGCCGGGCCCGCTCCGGTGATGGCCAGGCCGCGCAGCGAGTTGCGCGCCGCGACCATGCCGGTCACCGCGTCAATGCCGTGGCCGGCCACGTCGCCGACGACGAGCAGCACGTCATTGCCTGGCAGCAGCAGCGTGTCGTACCAGTCGCCGCCGACAAGCTGGCCCTGCCCGACCGGCCGGTAGCGTACGGCGACGTCGATCCCTGCCGCCTCCACCGGCACCGCGTCTGGCGGCATGATGGCCTGCTGCAGCCGCAGCGCAAGCAGCCGCTCCTCCGCCACCAGCTGCTCGGTATCCGCGAGCTGGTCCTGCGTGGCGGCGAGCGCGACCTGCGTGTGGTAGTGCGACGAGACGTCCTGGAAGGCCCCGTGCAACGCCACCACCAGGCCGGCGGCGTCGACCACCGGCTCAGCGAAGACCCGGATCTGGCGGATGCCGCGGTCATCGGGGTGGACGACGCGGAAGGTGGCTGTCGCGGCCTCCTTGTATTCGGCCAGGCCCTGGCTGAAGCGCTTCACCGCCAGCTTGTCCGCGGCCATCACGTAGCTGTGCAGGTCCGCCAGCGGGATCTCCGCTCCAGGGCGCGGGACCAGGCCGAACAGATCGAACGCCGAGGCCGTCCAGCGGACCGTGCCGGCGACTAGGTTTTCCTCCCAGCCGCCGAGCCTGCCGAGCCGCTGCGCATGATCAAGGAGCGCCGTGAGCGGGCCCACGGCATCGTCGCGTCGCCAGGTGACGATCACGCCATCGAAGAAGCTGGCCGCACGGAGATCGGCCAGCGGGACGGACTCCTGGGTCGTGTCTGCCTGGGTCTCTGCCGTGTCTGCGCGGGCCTCTGCCATCGCTGGCCGGGCCTCGGCCGTGTCCGACTGGGTCTCGGCCGCGTCCGCCGGGGTCTCTGCCGTCGCTGGCTGGGCCTCGCCCCCGCGCGCAGGGGTCTGTTCGGCCAGGCCAAGGGACTCGCCGAGCGGCCCGGGGAGATGCTGCGGGACGCCGTCCGCCAGCACCTGCACCGCCCGGGCGAACAGGCCCTGGCCGGACACGCTGGCCGGGTACGCCTCAAGCAGGGTAAGCCCGGTCAGGTCGGTGCCCGGCCGGCCGGCCGGATCGCGGTAGCCGGGGCTGACGTGCTCGATGCTGAAGTCGGCCACGTGCCCGCCCCCATCCCTGATGGCCCTGAGCACGAGTACCGAGTCGGCCAGGTCGTCGAGCAGGGTGAATAGGGCGGCCTTCGGCTGCGCGGCGGCCAGATCACCTAGCTCGATGCGGCTGCCGAGAATCCGCGCGCAGCCCGCGGCGAGAGCCGGCAGGTGCTGGCGGGCCTCCGCCGTGAAATCCGCGAGCGGCTCCGGCCAGATCGTCTCCATCACGCCGCGCAGCTCGCCGTTCCGCTCGCGCAGCGCGAGCACCGCCCTGGCACCGCCCGGCCTGCCGACGACCGGTGCGCAGTCCCCTTCCTGGCGGCCCGCCGGCCACCAAAGGTCGGCGGCACCATGTGCGACACGCTGCGCCGGGCAGTCCAGTTGCGGAGGGACGTGCCGCCAGCGGCTGGCCTCGCCGACGGAAAGGCCCACCTGGCCGAGCAGCGCGAGCGCGCCGTCGGCCTCCAGCAGCCAGAGCACCACCACGGTCGCGCCGAGCGGCGACAACACCTGCTCGGCCAGGGTGCCGACGAGCTCGGCACCGTCGGCCGCCAGCTCGGCCCCGATCCCGGCAAGCAGCGAGGACAGCGCTTGCTCTCCTAGACCCTCCCCGCGGGCAGGCTCCCCGCCGGCCGACTCGCCGCGGGCCGGCTCCCCGCGGGCCGGCTCCCCGCCGGCCGACTCGCCCTCCGGCCGTCCGGCTGGTGGCCCGGTCACTTTCCCGGCGGCGGCGAGCTCGTCTTCGGGCGGCGACAAGACGGCGGCTGCCATCTCGGCCAGCGGCACCCCGGTCGCCTCCGACAGCTCGGCGAGCTGCCCGGCGGCCTCCGTGGCGGACAGGCCAAGCCGCTCCATCAGCGCGCCCCTGGCCATCGCCACGACGGACTCGGCGGCGGCTGCGGCGCGCATCCGGTCCAGCTCACGCCGCTGGCGCTCGACGACCGCGATCAGCCGTGGCATCGCGTCATCGTCGCCGGTCACGACCACCTGCCTCCCGCCAACGCCACGCCGTCACTTATGTCCCGTTGAGGTCATTGCCTATCCCGGGGTTTCACGTATCGACGCCCGCGGTCGCGGGCGGGCTATGTGAGATCAGCCCTGGTACCGACATTTGTTCGGCCCATGATAGTTACTTGGGGTCTACCATCGGAATAGATCGCACCGACGGTGCCGTACGCGCGCTGGGGTCGTATCGGCACAGCTGATGGGAGCACTCGTTGACTCAGACGATCCAGGCGGGTCCGCGGCTTGACAAGTCCGGGCTCGAACAGCTGCTCGCGGGGCTGACGGCGGTGCGGGGCGGTGACTTCAGCACCCGCCTCGCCAAGGCAGGCGACCCGTTGATGGACGAGATCGCCACGGTCTTCAACGGTATGGCGGACCAGCTCGACCTGTTCACCTCCGAGGTGACCCGGGTGGCCCGCGAGGTCGGCACCGAGGGAAAGCTCGGCGGCCAGGCCTACGTTCCCGGGGTCTCCGGGACGTGGAAGGACCTGACTGAGTCGGTCAACGCCATGGCCGGCAACCTGACCGATCAGGTGCGGAATATCGCCCAGGTGGCGACCGCGGTGGCCAAGGGTGACCTGAGCCAGAAGATCGACGTCGACGCGCGCGGCGAGATCCTCGAGCTGAAGTCCACCCTCAACACCATGGTCGATCAGCTGTCGTCCTTCGCCGACGAGGTGACCAGGGTGGCCCGCGAGGTCGGCACCGAGGGACGCCTGGGCGGCCAGGCGGATGTCAAGGGCGTGTCGGGCACCTGGAAGGACCTGACCGAATCGGTCAACGTGATGGCGGCCAACCTGACCGACCAGGTGCGCTCCATCGCCGAGGTCACCACGGCGGTGGCCAAGGGTGACCTGAGCCAGAAGATCAGGGTCGACGCCCGGGGCGAGATCCTGGAGCTGAAGGAGACCATCAACACGATGGTCGACCAGCTCTCCGCGTTCGCCGACGAGGTGACCAGGGTGGCCCGCGAGGTCGGCACCGAGGGCAAGCTCGGCGGCCAGGCGGTGGTCCGCGGCGTGTCCGGTACCTGGAAGAACCTCACCGACAACGTCAACGTGATGGCGGCCAACCTGACCGACCAGGTGCGCTCGATCGCCGCGGTGGCCACCGCGGTCGAGCGCGGCGACCTGAGCCAGCAGATCGACGTGGACGCGATGGGCGAGGTCGCCGGGCTTGCCGGGACGATCAACAGGATGGTCGGCACGCTGTCCGCGTTCGCCGACGAGGTGACCAGGGTGGCCCGCGAGGTCGGCACCGAGGGACGGCTCGGCGGCCAGGCGGACGTCAAGGGCGTGTCGGGCACCTGGAAGGACCTCACCGACAACGTCAACTCGATGGCGCAGAACCTGACCAGCCAGGTACGTAACATCGCCCAGGTCACTACCGCCGTCGCCCAGGGCGACCTGTCGAAGAAGATCGACGTCGACGCGCGTGGCGAGATCCTGGAACTCAAGACCACCATCAACACCATGGTCGACCAGCTGTCGTCGTTCGCGGCGGAGGTCACCCGCGTGGCCCGTGAGGTCGGCAGCCAGGGACGCCTCGGCGG
>Ga0070764_10000380_pt1 | contig 17240 bp, 12 predicted proteins | sample HubBroMetageWRM4_FD_67287 | JGI IMG/M metagenome (GOLD analysis project Ga0070764, IMG submission 67287) | Warmed soil microbial communities from the Hubbard Brook experimental Forest, New Hampshire - Hubbard Brook CCASE Soil Metagenome WRM 4 | ecosystem: Environmental > Terrestrial > Soil >... | reverse complement strand
GGCGATGTCATCACCATTTTTTCGCAGAATGATCTCGCCGTGCCGCTCGAAAAGCAAAGCAAATTCGTTCGTCTGGAGGGGGAATTCCGCGCCGCCGGCGTGTACCGTGCGGAAGCCGGCGAAACCGTTCGTCATCTTGTCGAACGGGTTGGCGGATTCACTGCGAACGCCTATCTCTATGGTGCCGAATTTACCCGCGAGTCGGTGCGTATTGACCAGCAGAAGGGTCTGGATCGCCTGATCGCGAACCTTGAAGAAGACATCACCCGTAACGCGCTCGCGCCTGCCGGAGTCAATCCCGAAGACATCGCCGACAACCGCGCAAGACTGGAAGCGCAGCGTCAGATGGTCGAGAAACTCCGGGAAGTGAAAGCCGCCGGACGTGTGGTCCTCGATCTCAAACCGGATTCCTCGGGCGTCGGCGACCTGCCGGAGATCGCGCTCGAGGATGGCGACCGCTTCGTGGTCCCGTATCGTCCGTCAACGGTCGAGATGCTGGGCGCGGTGTACAACAAAAATTCATTCCTCTATCGCCGCGAAGGGCGAGTGGAAGATTACCTGCGGCGGGCAGGTGGGCCGACACGGGATGCGGACAAGAACCGCATGTTCGTGATTCGGGCGGACGGCTCGGTGCTCAGCAAGCAGTCGGTCAATGGGCTGTGGAATGGAGGTTTCGCCTCGCTTCGCCTCATGCCGGGCGATGCTATTGTGGTGCCGGAGCGTCTGAACCATGGCGCCTTGCTCAAAGGCTTGAGGGATTGGAGCCAAGTCTTCTCGCAATTTGCCCTGGGCGCGGCAGCAATAAGGGTCATCCAGTGAACCATGCGACCACCGCCGCACCTGAGACCGTCGCTGCTCTCGAATTTGGGAGTTCCGATTCTGAGAACGCAGGTTTTGAAAACTCGGCTTTGGCTCCAATTGCGAATGCCGGACAGGACCAGATCTGCGAATTCCAGATGCTCGATTTGCTGATCATTCTGTCTCGGCGCAAGTCGATCGTCCTGCGGACCACTCTAGCCGCCGCCGTTTTCGGCACCGTAGTCTCCGTCATCTTGCCCAACCGCTACACCGCCACCGCCGACCTCCTGCCCCCCCAGCAAAGCCAGTCGCTAGCCGCTTCGATGATCGGGCAACTGGGAGCCTTGGGTCCGATGGCAGCGATGGCTCAGAAGGATCTCGGGCTGAAGAATCCGAACGACCTCTATGTAGGGATGCTGCGCAGCCGCACCGTGGAGGACGCCTTGATTGGCCAGTTCGATCTGCTCCGAGTGTATCGCGACAAAAAAATGTCGGACGCTCGTAAGGACCTCGAACAGGCCACCAGCATCGTACTGGGCAAAGAGGGATTCATCAGCATCTCGGTCGAGGATCGAGATCGCAGCCGCGCTCCCGAAATCGCCAACGCCTATATCGACGAGTTGCGCCGGCTGACCCAAAACCTGGCCGTAACCGAGGCCGGCCAGCGGCGCTTGTTTTTCGAGGGCCAACTGGAACTGGCGAAAAACAATCTGGCCGACGCAGAACAGGCCTTGAAGCAGACCCAACAGCAGACCGGTCTGATCCAGTTAGATGGTCAGGCGAAGGTCATTATCGAGTCGGTGGTAAAACTGCGGGCGGCGGTGGCCACGAAAGAAGTTGAACTCGACGCCATGCGATTGTTTTCAACCGAGCAGAATCCCGACGTCAGACTCAGCGAACGGCAACTCGCCGCCCTTGAGGCCCAATTGGCCTTGCTCGAAAAGCAAAGCCGTGGCTCGACCCCCGATCCGGACGGCGTCCAGGTCCCGGTCGGTGATGTCCCGGAAGCGGGCCTGCAGTACGTCCGCAAACTGCGCGATCTGAAGTACTCCGAGACCATGTTCGAAATGCTGGCGAAACAATATGAAGCGGCCCGGCTCGATGAGGCGAAAACCGCGGCCGTGATCCAGGTCCTCGATCCCGCCGAAGCCCCCGACCGGAGATCTTCGCCCCACCGGACTTTGATCATAGTGCTCGCGACCCTGTTGGGGTTCTTGGGATCAGTGGGGTACGTTTTGTTGGCCGCAGCCCTCCGCCAACTGCGTATGAATCCCGATGCCGATGCCCGTTTGACCATGTTGAAGACTGCTGTTTTCGAGTCCCGCACTTAAGTGATCCCTCCTTCATCCACTTAAACCGACAATTTAGCCGACACCAATCTAGCAATGACAATAGCGTATCCCCATGAACTCGCCTTCGATAACCGCGACGAGCCAGAAAGCCTGAGCTACGTGCCAGCCAATGCCGGCGCTCTGCCGCCCGTATGGGCAAGGTTCTTCGGATATCTGTCGGCTGACGGCCTAACCTATTTACTGGGTTTCGTCATTTATGGCTGGCTCATCCGCATTTTGGCGGATCGTCAATACGGTCAACTCAGTGTCGCGACCAGCATTTACCAGGTGCTTATGGTGCTGGGTGCATTGGGCCTCGACCTAGTCGGTCCTCGTCTCATTGCCGAGGCCGGCGGTGATCCGATCCGCATCGTCCAGCGCGGCCAGTGGATTCGCTTGTCAATGTCGCTCGGAGTTTGCGCGCCAGCTACCGCAGTCCTGGCGATGATTTACTGGCATCGCGGACAGGGCGACGTCGCGGCCGTCATCGTTGCGGGTTTCGCGATGGTGCTTGCTCGTACCGTTGACGTCTCCTATCTCGCCGTAGCGCTTGGAAGGCCGGGCGCGCTGGCCCGAACCCGCACCCTGGGACTGGGCTTGTATCTGGCACTCCTGCTGGCGTGTCAGCCGATCGTCGTTCGCGCTGTATGGATTATTCCGGTGTTGAATGCGATGGGGATGTACGTCGGACGTGTCCTGCTGTTGCGGATTCTCCACCGGCACGCCCGTGCCGGCCTGGCTGCGCCGCAGAGGCAAATCATGACCTCAGACATTGTGTATCAAGGTGTAAAAGCCAGCGCCGGGATGTTGCTGTTGCTCGCGTATCAAACTCTGGACGTAGTTCTATTAGCCAAGTACGTGCCGGCCGAATCGGTGGGGCAGTACGCCATGGTGAGCCGTTTGTACTTGTTCGGCACGGCCGTGCTTGCCTGTCTTCTGAACACCTTCCTGCCCGAACTGGTGGCGGCGGCAAACGATGGCGAACTCCTCGCCATGCGGTTCAGAAGATTTGCCCTGGCCAGTACCGGCCTTGGCGTCTCCGGAGCTGCCGTGTTTTGGATAGCCGGGCCTTGGGCCTGCGAAACGCTTGGGCACAGGCACCTGGCGATAGCCCGCCAGGTGGCTCCTCTTTATGCACTGCTCTTCCTGGTAATGGCTGTTTGCAACCCATTTCTCAGTCTCTTACCCAGCCTTCACCGGACCGGCTCCTATGTAGGCGCGATTGCAGGCGCGGCAACAATGCTCGGTTGCGTCGATCTGTTTCTGATCCCCAGGTTTGGGACGACTGGCGCAGCTCTCGGCCAGCTCGTCGCGACCTCATTTCTGACAATTCTGGTAGCAACGGTTTACCTGTCCCACGTTCGAAGCTTGCACCGGATCAATACATTCAGAGCAGCACCCAGTTATAGCTCTTGACCGGGATTGCGAATGGCAGAATGGCTTCTCTTGATATCGGCGTTCTTGCTTCCGGCCATCTACGCCTGCACGCGCAGCTTAGACGGGGGAAGGATCAGGATTGATCACGTCACCCTTTTTTCGCTGGGCTTCATTTTCTACTGGGTGACGCCGATAGCAGCCGGATTTCTAGTGGACGCAAACGATATGCCAACAACCTTTGCCATGTTATTCGACACTCGTTGGGTGGGCCCTTATTTGGGCGCAATCATTGCCATCTATGTTGCGTTTATTGCGGGCGATCAATTTGGAATCTGGGCATTCCGCCGGCAACCGCTTCGGCACCGGAGACTATCGCCCCAGATACTGGCGTTCTTCAGTGCGGGCGCGTTTCTGGTTTTTCTGCTGGAAATAGCAGCGCATAGGGTTGAATTATTCGCTCCCTATACCACGGACATGGGCGGACAGATATCACGGGGCAACGTGACCGCATGGGTAGTCTTGTTAGGATCACTGGTATTTCTGAGACTTTCCAGCCGGCCGCGCTTCACCTTGTTAATCCTTCCCTTCGCTGCCGGCGCTCTGTTCCTCATCTTCATCGGCAGCCGCCTTTACGTTGCCTCCTTTGTTCTGATGTTCGCCGCATTTCGGTCTCTTTACCAACGTGCGTTCAGTAAAAAACAAGTAGTCTTTGCCGGGGTTCTTCTACTAGCGCTATTCGGCACGGTGGGCGCGCTGAGAGTCGATTCCTCAATCGCAGATGCGGGATTTAACCTGCTCCTGGAGCCGGTGTTGACAAGCATTTCTCTCGTCTACTTCTTGCGCTACAACCACATGGCCTGGTGGGCTCTGCCCAAATATCTCATCTCAGATTTTTCTAACTTGATTCCTTCGGCCATATTGCCAGGAAAAGCCTCACTCATCCAGACTCCGGACGTCTTTAGTCCACTGGGGGCTCTGCACTCCTTTGTTTCCTTTAATTTCAATTTTGGCCTGGTCGGCACGATCGCCTTCATATTCCTTTTGCCGGTGGCCTTGCGCTGGATAAGGGCTCGTGACGGCGCGCCGCTCTATCGCACCATGTACATCATGCTTTCGGGGTGGCTGGCTTTCACATTCTTCCGGGACCCGTTCTCCGTCTCCATCGTGAAGGCTATGGTGCAACACTCAATTCTGCTGCCAATCGCCATAGTCGGGTCGGTTAGGATAGTCGACATTGCGAGCCAAAGTGTGTCACTGACCAACACTCACCGAAGATTCCAGTGATACGGCTAAGGGAACCGTAAGCCGGTTTGCCTCAGACGCTTTTCAACCGCAAAGCGCATTCGTGAATCCTGCGTTTGTTGTCGGATCGATCACCAGCCGGGCTCGCGTGCCACCGAGTAAGTTAATGTCACCACCTGTAAGACCACAGATCGTAGTTTCCGCTGTCAACGTTTCCGAGATGGGTCCGCTGACCATCCTGAAAGAGGTGCTGACGCACCTGGCGGACCGGTATGCCGGAGACTACGACGTCGTCGCTCTGGTACACCGCCGGTCTTTGTTCGATATACCCAGGATCGCATACATGGAATTTCCACGAATCAAGGGATCCTGGTTGAGGAGGTTGAAATTCGAATACTTCGATTTGAAAGGAATCAGCCGCGGTTTGAATGCCGAGGTGTGGCTTTCTCTTCACGTCATGCCTCCGAATGTCACCGCCGCATGCCAGGCCGTGTACTGTCACAATCCATCTCCTTTTTGCCCCTTCCGCTGGCGGGATGCGCTGCATGATCCAACCTTTGGCGCCTTCACTCTGCTCTACCGCTTTCTCTATGCGATCAATATAAAACGCAACGACTATGTCGTCGTTCAACAGAACTGGATGCGGGAGCAATTCAAGTCCCGGTACGGGGTGAAAAAAGTGATCGTGGCTCATCCCGAGGTGCCATCTGCGCCGATGCGACTGAGCGAAGTTCACCAGCCGAGCCCGGACGGAGCTACGCGATTTTTCTTTCCCTCTTACCCACGAGTGTTCAAGAACGCCGAACTGGCCCTCGAGGCCGCCGCCATTCTGGAGCGCGGGGGAGCCAGCAAGTTTGAGTTGTGGCTGACATTCAACGGAACCGAGAATTCCTATGCCGCCGACCTAGTACGGCGCTACGGCGGAGTGAAATCGGTGCAATTCCTGGGATTGCTATCGCGGTCGGAAGTGTTCGATCGCTACGGTCAGGCGGAATGTTTACTCTTTCCTTCGCGGCTGGAGTCCTGGGGGTTGCCGATCAGCGAATTCAAACCATTTCACAAACCCATCCTGGCCGCCGACCTCCCGTATGCGCGAGAAAGCGTCGGATCGTACGAGCGGGTAGCATTCTTTGACCCAAAAGATGCCCGGAAGCTGGCCCAGCTCATGAAGTCCGTCATCGAAGGCACAGCTGAATTCGAAAGTGTGCATGCTTCCCCGATTGAGCCGCCCTTTGTTCCGGACTGGGCCGGGTTGTTCGAGATGATATTGCCCCACGCAAATAAGTAGACCTCTCCCGCATCCGCCTTTGGCTTTATCACTGTGGCTTTATCACTGTGGCTCTATCGAGCCCAATTTCCCATACCGCCTGAAAAAGAGGTCTAGCACAGTATGCATAAGATTCTGATTAGCGGCGGCCTCGGATTCATTGGACTCGAAGTCGCAAGATTGCTGGCCGAGCAGAAACATTCAGTCTTGCTCTTCGACAACTTGAGCCCCCAGATTCACGGGGCCGTTCCCGGCCTTGCCTCGCTATCGCTGCTGCGGAATGCCCATGTCGAAGTGCTTCGGGGAGATGTCTCGAAACCCTCAGACTGGGCGGCGGCGCTTCACGATGTCCAGGCCGTCGTCCACCTCGCAGCCGAGACCGGCACGGCTCAATCGATGTACGAGATTTCCCGCTATACCGCCACCAACGTTGGCGGCACGGCCGCGCTGCTTGACCATCTGGCCAATCACAAGCACATGGTCCGCAAAATTATTCTTGCTTCCTCCCGCGCGGTTTACGGAGAAGGCGCATACGCCTGCCCGCACTGTGGTCTGGTGTATCCGCCAGCGCGCTCGGAGGAAATGTTCCGGTTGGGCAACTGGCAGCCGCGGTGTCCGATGTGCCAGAGCGCGCTCGCTGCCACGGCCACTCCGGAGGAAGCGCGGACGGCACCCGCGTCGATTTACGCCGCGACCAAGCTGGCGCAGGAGGATCTGGTGCGAGTGGCGGCCGCGGCTCTAGGCATTCCGGCCGTGATCTTTCGTTTTCAGAACGTCTACGGCGAAGGCCAGTCGCTGAAGAATCCGTACACTGGTATTCTCTCCGTCTTCTCCAATCAACTGCGCCTGGGAAAAACCATCCATCTATATGAGGACGGACAGGAAAGCCGGGACTTTGTCCATGTTTCCGACGTGGCGCGTGCGGTTCAGTTAGGACTCGACTCCGACCGAGCCGACGGGGCCACACTAAACGTCGGTTCTGGCCAGTCAACTTCGGTCGGGCAGGTCGCGCTTCTTTTGCGAGAGCGCTTTGGCACGAAGACCAATCCACTCATTTCCGGCCAATACCGCATGGGCGACATTCGCCACGGATTCGCCGATATGACAGCAATTCGCGCCCGTCTTCGGTTCGCGCCGGAAATCCCGCTCGAAGAAGGATTGACGCGCTTTGTGGCATGGGTGAAGACTCAGCCCCTCGAACCGGACCGTCTGGACCAGGCGACCGCAGAACTGATGGCCCGCGGCCTCATGCACGCGCATTCCCCGTCCGACCCAGAACACATTCCGGCCCAAGTCAATGCTAAAACAGCTTCTGCATAGCGATCTTGCTCGACAGATTGCCCTTGAGGGCAGCACAGCTGCTCGATCCGGCTTTGCCGGGTTTATCAGGCGCCTGTTGCACCACCGCTTTCTGCCCATCGTGCTTTGCCGAGCGGGCCGAGCGGCCATGCTGCGTGGGATCCCTGTGCTGCCCGGACTGCTGACCTATCTCAATATCGTGCTTTTCGGCTTGGAAGTCTCGCCCCGCTGTGAAATCGGACCGGGAATATTCTTCCCTCATGCTTCGGGGACGGTGATTGGAGCGTGGCGGATCGGCAGCAACGTGACCATTTTCCAAGCGGTCACGCTGGGCTCCAAAGAACTAGACATGGAGTTCGATCGCAAGCTGCGTCCTGATATCGGCGACAATGTCGTACTCGGCGCCGGCTCGAAGATTCTGGGCGGTATTCACATCGGCGACCACGCGATCGTCGGCGCGAACGCGGTAGTGGTGGATTCGGTCGAAGCGGGAAGCACTGTGGTTGGCATTCCCGCCCGCAAAGTACGGACCCGTGGCGTTGTGAACACTCAGACTGCGATGCCAATTTCGGCACATCAAAATCAATAACAAGAGAAATCAATGGATAATTCCCTGGATCTTACCGTCATCATCCCGAGCTACAACACCCGGCAACTGCTGCGCGATTGTATTTCCTCGATTTACGAGCACACGCGCGGCATCGCATTCGAAATTATCTGCGTTGACGATAATTCACCCGACGAGAGCGCCGACATGGTGGCCGCAGTTTTTCCCGGCGTCATTCTCGTGCGGAACCAATCCAACCAGTTCTATGTCAGAAACAACAATCTCGGAATGCGCATGTCGCGGGCGCGATATGCCTGCCTCCTGAATAGCGATACCCTGCTGACCAGCAATGCCTTTCGAGCGCTGGCCCAGTACATGGACGAGAATCCCGCGGTCGCTGCCTGCGGCCCGAAGCTGCTGAACCCCGACGGCTCGGTGCAGCACTGCATCCGCCATTTTTCCGGACCCGCCACTATGCTGCTGCAGGCCCTCAACTGGCACAAACTGTTTCCCAGCAGCCGGCTGACGAATCGTTACTACGCCACCGACTTCGACTACTCGAAAGCGCAGCCGGTGGATAGCATCGGCACCACCGCCTACATCGTCCGCCGCTCAACCTGGGAGAATGCGGGCATGCTGGATGAGCGCTTTCATCTTTTTGTCTCCGACCTGGCCTACAACTTCATGCTTCGGCAAAAAGGCTACGCCGTGCATTACACACCCTGTGCGGAGATCGTCCACTTCGGCAGTCAAAGCGTCAATCAGACCCCGCTCAGTTCGCTCGGCGAATTGCACGACGCGCTGATCGCATTCAACGAGGCCTACGACTACTTCGGCAAGAGCCGCGCCAGCAAGCTCCTGGTCCGTCTCGCAGTGCGCGCTCGTGCTTACTGCAAGCGCGCGGAATTCCACCTCAGTTCCGATAAGCGCGTGATCAAGGGACCGGGCGCGCCTCCGAAGGCGCGGACTTCGCCTTCCTAGCCGCCGGATCTAGAACCGTAGTATCAAGACCAGCAGCCTCTTCGCGGACGCAAATCGGTTTTTCTAATTCACAATCATGGTCACAAGCACAGTCCCGGCCACTCGCCCCCTTTCGCCTTACCGGCTGCCGCCGTGGAAGCGCGCGCTGGATCTGGTTCTAGGAGGGACGCTCGCGATCCTGTCGAGCCCTCTATTGCTGCTGTGCTGGGCGGCAGTGCGGCTGACATCCAGAGGCCCCGCCCTGTACTGGTCGGAGCGTATAGGCAAGAACAATCGTCTTTTCAGCATGCCCAAGTTTAGGACCATGCACCTCAACACGCCCCAGATGGCAACGCATTTGTTGCCGCAACCGGAACTCCATCTGACCCCGATCGGAGCGTTGCTGCGCAAGAGCAGCCTCGACGAATTGCCGCAACTGATCAGCGTGTGGAGAGGCGACCTGAGCCTGGTGGGCCCGCGTCCAGCGCTTTTCAATCAGGACGATCTGGTCGCCCTTCGCGCCCGTTGCGGCGTCGATCGTCTGCTTCCCGGAATTACCGGTTGGGCGCAAGTCAATGGCCGCGACGAGTTGGGGATTCCTGTAAAAGTCGGTTACGACGCCGAATACATGGCCGGGCAGTCGCTTCTCCTCGACTTGAAGATTCTGGCGCTTACGCTGTGGCGAGTGCTCAAGGCGGAAGGCGTGCAACATTAGGCGCACCTTTCGTTCCAACTCGATCTCCACGGAAGGTCGTAGCACACCAATAAAGTCGGGTCTGACGCTCAAGTAACTGCCCACCTGTGACGATCACTTAGTTAGGCGACCAACGAAGTCTTCGCAACCGAAACAGTCCTCTTCTCTTGCTTATGAGAAAAATGAACAAGAAATCATCCGCGTTGATGCGGTGCCGATCCCTATTGGTGCTGGTATCGCAAACCGGGCTCATCCTTGCCTCGCTGATCTGCGCCTGGCTCTTGCGCTTCGAGTTCCGGCTGCCCGACCCCGGCCTGCTCTGGACCGCCGCTCCCATCCTGATCATTGTTCGTCTCGCGCTCATGCCATTCTTCAATCTCACGCATGGCTGGTGGCGCTATACCGGGATCACCGATGCCCTGGACATTCTGAAAGCCATCGTCGCCGGTTCGCTGGCATTCCTCCTTATCGTGCGCTATGGCTTGGGACTGAAAAGCTTTCCGGCGTCCATTTATGCGTTGGAAGCGCTCCTTACTTTTACTCTGCTAACAGGAGTACGCGTCTTCTCGCGCATGCTGTCCGAGACCACCCGGCGAAGCTCTGCTTCGAAGCGTCTACTTCTGGTGGGTGCAGGACACGCCGCCCAGATGATCATTCGCGAAACTCAGGAAGTAGAAACCGGCTATAAGGTCATCGGTTGTGTCGACGACAACCCGCTCAAAAAGGGACTTAGAGTTCTTGGCGTACCTGTGCTGGGCCCGGTTGAGGCGCTGGCAAAAGTCGTCGGAAAACAGAGAATCGACGAAGTTCTGATCGCGATTCCATCGGCTACCCAGACCCAGATGCGCCGGCTGGTCGCTAACTGCAAGAAGTCGGGCGCTGCTTTTCGAACCGTTCCCGCCATGGCAGAACTCATCGCCGGGCGCGTCACCCTGCAACAGGTTCGTGAAGTTGCACTCACCGATCTGCTGGGACGTATTCCTGTCGCCCTCGATCTGGAACCAGTGCGCGAGCATATTCGGGACCGCGTGGTCATGGTCACCGGCGCTGCCGGATCCATCGGCTCCGAACTATGCCGCCAAATCAGGACCTACAAACCAAAACTGCTGCTGTGTCTCGACCAGAATGAAACCGGAATTTTTCACCTGCAACATCAACTGGCGCAGCGCGACAGCCACGCCAACGACAAAGAAAACGACAACGAGAACGAACACCAGGTATTTTGTGTCGCGGACTTTGCGAACCCGGAACGCATGCGCAAGATATTCCTGACCTACGGGGTCGAGGTCGTTTTTCACGCCGCCGCCTACAAGCACGTGCCCGTCATGGAATCGAATGTGGAAGAGGCGGTCGGCAATAACGTCTTCGGCCTACTAGCGCTTCTCAACGTCGCCGAGAATTCGCAGTGCTCAACCTTCGTGATGATCTCGTCCGACAAAGCCGTCAACCCGACGAACGTCATGGGCTGTACCAAGCGCATTGGCGAACTGATTCTTGCCGCGTGGCCCGGCGAGCGGATGCGCTCGGTGTCGGTCCGCTTTGGCAACGTTCTCGGATCGAACGGCAGCGTGATTCCGCTCTTCCAGGAACAGATTCGGCAAAATCAGCCGATCACCATCACCCACCCTGAGATCACCCGGTTCTTCATGACCATCTCCGAGGCCGTCAGCCTGGTCTTGCAGGCTTTCGCCGTCGGTCGCAACGGCGACATCCTGGTGCTCGACATGGGAGAGCCGGTTCGGGTTACCGAGCTGGCGAAAACTTTGGCGCGCCTCTCCGGCAAGACCCGCCAGGAATTCAAGTTCATCGGCCTGCGCGCAGGCGAAAAGCTTTTCGAGGAACTCTTCTATTCCGACGAGCGGGTGTTTCCGAGCGCTTGCGAAAAGATAGCCTGCACTGAAAGCGTAAAGCTCTCCTGGCCGGCGTTGAAGCACGCTCTTGACCAACTCTATGTCGCCACCTCGCTCGGTGAGCGTGACTCGATTCTCGCCCACCTCCGGCAGATCGTACCGCAATTTGCCTATACATCTTCGAATGGAGCTGGGAGCGCCGAACCCTTGCCGCTGAACCCAAGTGCGTCCGCGGCGCAGCCGGAAGTTTGGGGCGTTGCGGATATCCTGCGACCGCCTCACCGAACCCGGCAAACGAACCCTTCGCTTGGACCGATCGGCTCGGTCGGTGGCGTTCCCGGGGACTAGCGTCACGACCTTTTCACTTCCGATATCCGTCAGGATAAGCGCGGTGCCACTGCCAGGCGCTCTCCACAATCGTTTTCAAATCAGGGAACTTCGGCTGCCAGCCCAGTTCGCGCCGAATCTTCTCCGAGCTGGCTATTAATACTGCCGGATCTCCCGCACGGCGCGGCGATTCGATCGCTGGAACCGGATGTCCGGTGACTGCCCGCGCCACTTCCACCACCTCTCGCACACTGAAGCCCTGCCCGTTGCCGAGGTTATAGATCAGCGGTTCGAAAGTCTGGGAACCGGAATTCTCAGCCGGATCGAGCGCATGCAGCGCCAGCAGGTGCGCTCGCGCCAGATCGCTGACGTGGATGTAATCGCGCACGCAGGTACCGTCCGGGGTAGGGTAGTCGGTGCCGAAAATATTCACATGTTGGGCGCGTCCGAGAGCGACTTCGAGAATCCGCGGAATGAGATGCGTCTCCGGCTGGTGTGCTTCCCCCCGATCGGGACGCGAGGCTCCCGCAGCATTGAAATAGCGCAGGCTGGCATAGCGCAAACCGTGAATCTGATGGAACCACGCCAGCATGCGCTCCACCAGCAGCTTCGACTCGCCATAAGCGTTGGTCGGGCGGAGGGCATCGTTCTCCTCAATCGGAGTGCGCTCCGGATTGCCGTAAAGCGCCGCGGTTGACGAGAAAACGAAACGCTTTACCCCGGCCCCGAGCATGGCTTCCAGCAGGGTCAGCGCATTCGCGGTGTTGTTGCGAAAAAATGTTTCGGGAGCCTTCATCGACTCGCCCGCTTCGATCAGCGCCGCAAAATGCATAACCGCATCAATCGCCTGCGTCCGCAGCAACTGGTCAAGCGCCGCGCGATCCGCCAACTCCCCTATCACCAACTCAGCATTCTTCGGAACCGCCTGGCGATGCCCGCGGCTCAGATTGTCAAAGACGATAACCTCGTGCCCGGCTTGCAATAGCTCGTCGGCAACCACGCCGCCGATGTAGCCCGCTCCCCCCGTAACCAGAACCTTCATTGGTTTTCCCCATTTGATCTGGCTTTTTCAATTCTGCTTGTCGTTTTCAGCTTATCGACAGCTCGAAGATAGTCATCTCCCCCCAGATATTCCCAGTGCAGCAGCGCGATCGGAACATTACCGTTTATCCACAAATAATCCTGAAACGCCCGCAGGCTGAATTTGTCGCCCTGGGCCAATCTGGCATCGGCGAGAAAATGGAGAATCTGACTTTTCCCGATCTGATAGCTGATGGCTTGCCCGGGATCGGTGGCAAAGAGCGCGGCCTCCGCCTCCGCCGACTTCTTGTCCATGGGCACATGCTGAGCAAGATAGTCGGCTCCCTCACCGACCGTGAACTGGCCGAGCGCAAGTTTTACATCCACTTCCACCCGCAACGCTCTCAAACGCATGAAGTTGTAGATAATCTCACGAGTTCGCGGGCTGTCATCAAAAAGTCCTGCCTGCAGCATCATTTCTTCGGCATAGAAACCGATTCCCTCATTCGCGCCGGAATCATAATAATGGCGGCGAATCGGATCGGGATGACTCCACGACAAACACATCTGAAAATAATGTCCGGGCACGCCCTCGTGAACCATATCCGGCCGCGGGTCTTTGGCCGTGGCCAGCCAGAAATATCCCAGCTCCGGCGACGGAGGACTCACCCAGCGCACGCCATCGTCCTTCAGCCGGGACGGGCCGGTGAAGTCATCCAATTCCCCAAAATCGGCGAGTGCTTCGAGATAACCCGGCATAGGCCGAAGCGTGTAATGCTGAACCCCGGCCGGCACGGTGAGAATGCCTTTCTCTTCAAGAAATTTGCGGATTGCAAGCTCGTCGCGCTTCGCCGTCACGATTTCCTCTTGCAGGCTGGCAGCGGGTTTGAGTTCAGCCAGTCCCTCATTCCGCTGCTTCTCATATTGTTCGAAGGCAACCGAGCGGTCCCACTCCTGGCGGCTGATGGCCAACAATTGTTCCGGGCTGTATGGAAGGAGCGCGACGTTATGCAAAAAGAATTCGTAGTTCGCGCGTCCGACGGCTGCGTTATCGGGCATGGTGCCAAGCTGCGTCTGCAACCAGGTTCGATACGATTCCAGTGCCAGAATCGCTTTTTCGGTCGCGGCATGAAAGTTCGCCGCCGGATCCTCACTCGCTCCCGCGTCGCCGTGAAGCATAGGCGAAACCTCGCGCTCCACGCGCTCCAGCTCAGGCCCAATCCGCTGAAGATCGCCGACGGCTAGCGCCGCAAAAGGACGCACCGGGTGCAGGTTTGCTTTTCCGTCTTCGAGAATCTTAGGAATCTCCCGCATCCGTTCAACAATCAGGCGGCTGCGTGACGCGTCAAACGGTGGAGGCTCGACCAACGCCTCCAGCAAAGCGGTAAGCGTCTGGTCGAGATAGAACGATGGATCCCGCTCCCACCGTGGATTGATATCCAGTTCCCAGCGCACGCGGGCCAGCGCCGAACCCATCAGCCGGTAATCCACTTGTCGAGCCACGCTCCAACCCGTCGGGTCAATTCCCTTCCACCGCTTTTCGAAATCTTCCAGAGCCACCTTTTGCTTCGCGATCGAACGCGCGGACCAGTCTCGCGGACTAGCCAGATCTTCCGCTGGACGCTCGATACGCGGTATATCATCCCGCGAAAACGGCTGATAGCGCGCCCGCCATTGCCAGAAGTCATTGGCCAGCGCTTCGACGGAACCGGGCGGAGGCGTAGTCTCCGGTCTCTTCTGCTCTGGAACGAGCGGTTTTCTGAGAGCAAAAGCCAGAGTCACTGTGACCAGGCAGGCCGGCAGCCGACGTCTCAGGGCAGAACCCAGCTTCATCATGACTGGCAATACTAAACGACGAACTCATCGGCTGCGTACATCGAGTGGGATAATTCCACCTTGCCGCTTCGGCTCCGGCGCAAAAAAACGTCCCGGATCACAATCCGGGACGTTCCTTCTTTGACTTTGCAACCGCGCTCAGGTGTCAGCGCGAAATGGTGGCGAACAGCGGAGATTGCATCAACGACTGGAATTTCTGGTCATCAGTTTTGAAATGAACTTGCATGTTCGCACTATCGGAATCGACGGTGGTAGCGTCAATAGCGGTTTTTTCCGCCGGGCTGGCACTCATCTTCTTGTAGAGCATGACGCCCTTGAAAAGCGTAGAAAGCGTCGCTGCCGTCACCGAGTCTTCGGTGACCACGGTCAGATCGAAATTCACGCCACTCGCGAAGTTCATCGTGTAGCGAGATGCCAGGATGCGTTTCTTGACGGTATCAACGTCGCCCAGCTTCGAAGCATCGCCGATCGCCGAAAGCATCATGGCCTGGGTTCCCTTTTGATCGAGGATGCTCCACAGGGCTGCACTGTCAACGGCCGCCATCTGGTCGGTCATCACCGAATTGGAATCGATCGAGGAGCGCCTGCCATCACGGGCATCGAGCGCGCTGTGCAGCGAGTCTTCGGGACCGAAGGCGAGTGTGTTGTCGTCCAGGAAGGTCATCACCATCCCGCCCATCGGGTAGATTAACGCGTCGTGGTACTTTGTACTCGAGATCTTCTTGAGTTTCAGTTTCTTGAGAACGGCTTTGGCAGAGAACGATCCGCCCGCCAGGTAGACGGTCTGAATGCCCTTCTTCTCTGTGCGGAAAGAAGCGACGCTGAGCTGGTCAAGATCGCGGTCGGAGCTGATGCCGATGTGCTTCAGGTCCGTCTCGGCTTCCTTCATATTGTCAGGGAGTACCTGCTGCTTGAGCGCCATTGCCGTCGGCGAATCTTTGATCGCGCGATAATCGACGCCAATCAACTGTTGCACTTCAGAAGGCACCATGGCCCGCGCCGACGATGCGATCGGCATGGCGAAGCCAGCAGTGGCGCACAGAAGCAGAAACGCAAAACACAAATTCTTCATAGTAGAAGTCCTCAAAATGCAATCCTCAGATTGGGTCTGCAATGTTTAGATGCAAGCCGCAAACCATACGTTAGCGATCTTGGACGTTCTTTCAGATGTTCTGATCCTATTTTAGTCCCTAATGGGCGCGGCAGAGCCGTAACTAAAGTGTGTCCTCCCGGCTTGGTGTTAGAACGCTGGAATTGGAGTATTTTGCGCGGGAAAAAAAGCGCTTCGTCTTGGGGATCGTCTAGAACTGAGTCACGATCACGAGGCAGCAAGTAGTCCGGACTGACCCGCGAACTCACTTCAAGCGCAGCTCGCCTCGGAAGAGGCTAGACTTTCAGCGCCGCGGCCCGCTTTCTCGTTTCAGTCACGAAGGCGTCGTCCTTTAGCGAATCGTTCTTTAGCGAGTCGAGGTTGATCTCAACGTTTGCAAGCGCGCCCTCAAGCGCCGCTCTCGCGAGGGCGGTCGCGGTAGTTAGATCCGACTTCATGTTCGGGTTGCTAATCGGCTTCAGACTCGTTGCGATCTTAGCCACCTCAACTACTTTTTCGGCGACGCTCAGGGGAACGCCGGTCGCCTGCTTGAGTGCAGCGCTGATCGCTGCGTCTCCGTCGGACGATTCCTTCGCCGCCTTGTACGCCTTCATTACAAGATTGTAGGACTCGGCATCAGCGTCGATCGCGGACTTGAGTTCTTCGCGAAGCTGCCCCAGGCGGGCAATCGCTGCGCTGAGCTGGCTTTCGTACTGTAGATACGCTTTCTTGCCGCGCGACATGGATGCCACCATGCTTGCAAGCCCGGCAGCCATGGCTCCACTCGCCGCGGCGGCGCTGCCTCCTCCCGGAGTGGCCGTCGGAGCGGCCAGTTGTTCGATGAAGGGTTCAACTCCGGCGCGCAATCCGCCGACGGCCATCTTTCCTCCCATCACCGCACTGAGACGATTCTCAAGAATCAGTGAAGAATCAAAGTTTTCGACTTGCAGAAACCACTCCGCTGACTGCTCCAGCGCCTTCTTTGGAATCAATCCCACGATCTCGCTTGACACCGGGATGACGCCGTAGCGCGCGGCTTCACGTTTCACGAATTCGAAGACGCGGTGCACGGGAGTCTGCTCGAAATCGGTCAGGTTCATCGACACCTGTGCCAGGCCCCGCACCAGGAATCCCGCACCCTTGACGAAGCGCAAGCCTCCACTAGAAAAGCGCACGGCCTTGGCAATTTTCTTGGCGATATCAACGTCGGGGGTGTTCAGGAATACGTTGTAAGCAATCAGCGCTTTGCGTGCGCCAACCACGGTCGCCCCCGCCGTGGGATGCACGCGAGCCTCGCCGAAATCAGGCTTGCGCGCGGGATTCGTTGCGATGTCGGCACGGATGCCCTCAAACTGGCCGCGGCGGATATTTTCCAGGTTCTGCCGCTCAGGCGTGGCCGCGGCGGCTTCATAAAGATAGACCGGGATCTGGAAGCGTTTCGCGATCTCCGCTCCCACATGGCGCGCCATGGCGACACAGTCTTCGATGGTGACACCGTCAATCGGAATGAACGGCACGACATCGGCTGCGCCCATGCGCGGGTGCGCCCCCTGATGCTGGGTGAGATCAATCAGCTCGGCGGCTTTGCCCACGCCGCGAATG
>Ga0070764_10000377_pt1 | contig 17281 bp, 18 predicted proteins | sample HubBroMetageWRM4_FD_67287 | JGI IMG/M metagenome (GOLD analysis project Ga0070764, IMG submission 67287) | Warmed soil microbial communities from the Hubbard Brook experimental Forest, New Hampshire - Hubbard Brook CCASE Soil Metagenome WRM 4 | ecosystem: Environmental > Terrestrial > Soil >... | reverse complement strand
CTTCGACGGTAAGGTCGGGGTCGGAAGTGAGTGCCTGTGGAATGACCCCAATCACGCGGCGCACATCGTCGGGGTCCTTGGCCACATCGAAGCCGGCAACAAACGCCTTGCCGCTGGTAATGGGGACGAGCGTCGTCATCATGCGGATAAGCGTGCTTTTGCCCGCGCCGTTCGGACCGAGCAGGCCGAAGATTTCACCGTCGGCCACAGAGAAGTTGACGCCCTTGACGGCTTCAAACGTGCCATAACGCTTGACGATGTTTTCGACAGCGATAGCCGCTGCCGCGGAAGACGAGGGCTCGCCGGTGCGGTTTACATCCCCAATTGCATTGGCGGGAGCAGTCATTGCTTCACCAGCTTGTTTTTCGGCACATAGACATCGGCCGTCATGCCGGGGACGAATCGTTCGCCAGGATTGTCGATGAGCAGCTTCACTTGGACGGTTTCGATGTCCCGCTTGGGGCCGCCGTTGATGTCGCGCTGCGTCGCGAAATCGGCCTCGGAGGCTTTGGAGATGACCTTGCCCTGAACGGTTGCGCCGGAGGGCATGACGACACGGAGCGTGTCGCCCAGTTGGACCGAGTCGGCCTGCGTTTCCGGCAGCGGCGCATAGACCCAGGTCTGGGTCAGGTCCATAACAGTGACGATGGGCGCACCCGCGGCAACCACTTCTCCCTGACGCGCGGCGCGCACATTGACCTTGCCTGAGACCGGGGCGAAGACTTTGGAATAGCCAAGCTCGACGTCGGCCTGCTGCGCAAGTGCGCGGGCATTGGCGACGGCGTCGCGGGTCTCATCCACGGTGCGGGCAGCGACATTGGTCAGCAGCTCGTGTGCATGGGCCTGGCGCAGCGAGGCCTCTGCGGCAGCGACATTTTCCCGCGCGGTGTCGACGGCGGCTTTGTCGGCCGCGAGGCTGGTCACAGCGTCGTCCTTGGCCTGCTCGCTCATGATTCCCTGCTGAGCCAGCGCCACTGTGCGGCTGGTGTCGGCCTTCTGGTGGTCAAAGTTGGCCTGGGCCTGCGCGAGTGCGGCCTTGGCCGAGCTGACCAGTGCTGCGGCGTTCACGGCGGCGCTGCCGGTTTCGCCGCGGGTCTGGCGTTCGGTATCGACCGTCTCGCCCAGCTTCCACTGCTGAGCGGCCGCTGTGGCATCTGCGGCCTTTCGCGCGGCCTGCAGATCTTCGCTCTCGATGACCGCGATGAGCTGGCCGGCCTGCACGGTGTCGCCTTCATCGACGGTGAGCGTCTGAATGCGCCCGGGAATCTTCGAGCTGACCAGCACTTCGTTGGCGTCGACAGTGCCGATCAGCTCCAGGTCGCTGGAGCGGTGGGTGGTGGTGAGATACCAGATCAGGGACCCCACGGTGAGCAGTCCGAGGATGAGAAAGACTCGATTGCGTGCGTTCACTTCTGCCTCACTTCGTCAGTTGTTGCCGGGATGCCGGCCAGTTCCTCGCCCCCGGTCTCGATTAACTGCAGACCATTTTCAACCGGCTCGGGCATGGGTGTATTCGCGAGCACATGCGCGGCCACGCGGGCGCCGTGTTCGCGGTCAAGGAAAATGGTCTTGCCCAGATAATCGACCGCGGCCTGGCGGCGAAAGGCCAGCGCATCGCGGTCAAAGGGATTGGTGCCCATCAGCATGCCCATGACGGGCGCGGAGAGAAAGTAGAAGACGTTCGCGCCCAGCGCCGCATACATGATTTGCAGCTCGTCCACCCGGATGAGCTCGCCGGAAGCGCAACCCTCGGCGTAGACCTGGCGAACGCGGTTCATCATGGGCCGAAAAACTCTTTCGACCAGGACAGGCAAGGCGTTCTCTTCGCCGCGATGCAGGCGAATCATCTCCTGCTGCATCAGGCTCTGGAACGCGCGATTGGAGTGGATGCGGTCAAAGTGGTTGAGCGCAAACTGCACAAGCCGCTCGCCCGCGGAGCTGTTCGCGTCCATCGCGGCCATGCTGCTGGCCACCACTCGGTTGGCCACCGACTCGAATGCCGCGTTGTAAAGGGTCTGCTTGCTGGTGAAGTAGTAGTAGAGCAGCGCTTTGTTCACACCCGCGGCCTCGGCAATGCGCTCGGTGCGCGCGCCGGCCAGGCCGTCGGTGCTGAATTCGCGAATAGCCGCGGCCAGGATGCGGGCGCGCGTCTGGTCGGAGCGGTCGGCGTTAGAGCGGGTTGTGGGCGTGTCAATCATATTTTAACTAACTGGTTAGTAAATTAACTCGAAGCCGGGAAAAATGCAAGCCGTTTTCTCGGAAGACGGGTCTGCCTTCGGAATATTGTGTTTGAAATCAGTATTTTATTCGTGATGGATGACGCGATCGTCAAGGACTCAACAAAGGGGTTGCTTCACGCAACTTCAGGCAAAGAAGCTGATCGGGTGGGGCTGGGCAGACTCGACGGACGAGTCTTCGCGTTCGCTGGAAGCATCGCTCTGCTCGTCCTCGGCGGCGTCGTCCTCTGATCCCCGGGCGGATTTTCCATCGCTGGGAGAGTACGTCTCGTCGCCAGTCCGAGCGGAATTCTCCACCCGCTGCATCGGCGCGGGCTCAAGCACAGACTCAATTGCGCGGGACTCGGGCAGCGGAATGAGGTTGCTGATTGGCGAGATTCCCATTTTCGCTCCTCTCCTTTGGAACTCCCATTCATCCCTCATCGGCAGCCGTCAATGGAACTTTAGGTCTATTCCCAAAAAAACGAAATAAAGACGGCTCGAACCGATCGCCGGGATACCTGCCGGTTTTGCCGAACCAGCCTCCTTCAGTGGGCCGCCGGTCAACCCTGCGAATTGGTAGACTGAAGCCATGATCGACGACGTGGAGTTCCGCAAGGCAGCTGAGGCAGCGCTCGATGGCCTGCTCAAGCACCTGATTGCAAGCGAAGATGAGGGGGACGCCGGCTTCGAGGTTGAGGGCGGGCAAGGCGGGCTGGTCAGTGTGCTTTTCGAGGAGCCACGGAGCAAGTTCGTGATCACGCCGAACGCGCCGGTGCAGCAGATATGGATCTCCGCACTCTCCACCAGCTTCAAGCTCGATTGGGATGCGGCGGCCGGGGCCTTCGTGCTACCCCGCACAGGCGAACAGCTCCTGCCGCTGGTCGACCGGTTGATCGGGGACTTTTTGAAAGGCTAAACCGCCAAAGGCTGCGCAGGGTCCGGCGGGGTTCCGGACCCTTTTCACGCCTTACGAGCTACTGCAGCGAGTAGATGGTCTTGAGGACCTTATCCGCTACATTCTTGGGAAGCGGTGCATAGGACAGCGTAGCGACCTCGCTCTCGCCTGAAGTAATGATCCAGCTGAGCAGATCCTTGAGAATCTTGCCCTTGGCCGGGTCGGCGGAATGCACCGGAATCAGCAGCCAGGTGAAGCTCGAGATCGGATACGCATTGGCGCCCGGCGCGTTGGTGATGGAGACGCGGTAGTCGGCGGGCATCTGCTTCATGCTCGCCGCCGCTTCCGTAACTCCGTCGATCGAGGCCTTCAGCCAGTTCCCCGCGGCGTTTTGCATGGCCCCGTAGCTGATGTGATTTTGCAGAGCATAGATAAGTTCGACATACCCAATGGCACCTGGAAGCTGACGCACCAGCCCCGCTACACCTGCGTTCTGCGCTCCGGAAACGCCCACCGGCCAGCTCACCGCAGTGCCCTTGCCGGGCCCGTCGGCCCATTCCTTGCTCACCTTGCTCAGGTAGTCGGTAAAAATATAGGTAGTCCCGCTGCCGTCCGAGCGGTGGACCACGATGATCTTTTGCGCGGGCAAATTGACCCCAGGATTGTCCTTGGCGATGCGCGGGTCGTTCCACATGGTGATTTTGCCCAGGTAGATATCGGCCAGAGAGTCGGCGCTGAAGCGAAGATCGTTGACTCCAGGAATGTTAAAGATCGGAACCACGGCTCCGAGAACGGTGGGGATGTGGATCAGCTTGACCTTGGAGGCGGCCAGCTGTTCGTCGTTCATCGGGCCGTCCGAAGCGCCAAAGTCGACCAGCCCTGAGGTCACCTGACGGATGCCGCCGCCCGAGCCGATGGACTGGTAGTTGATCTCGACGCCGGGATGCGCCGCGCTGTACTCGCTAAACCACTTGGAATAAATCGGATAGGGGAAGCTTGCGCCGGCCCCCGTCAGCTTCTGGGCCTGAGCGGCGCTCATGGCCAGCATCAACAAACACACGGCAACCAAAGTCTTCTTCACTGAACTCTCCCTTGCAGATGAACTGCCGCATTTCATTCTCTATGGCCAATGTTACGGGGATTTGAATTGGGTGCGGTTTTCGGCAGGTTGGATCGGATTGACCCCGCATTCGTGGGCTCCTACCCGCCGTCGCTTCATCCGCAAGGCACCTGGCAGATTTTCAGTTCCGAACCGCTGGGTGATTCACTGGCTGACGCGTGGAATCGCTCAGTCCGTCTATTGGAAATCGCAATGGTCATGCAAAAATCGGCTGTAATGGCTATGGCCGCCGACCACTATCGCCGTTAGCTTCCTATTATCGCCTGCGGTGTACGGATCGTTCCGCAATGAACAGGAGCCGTAGATGAGAAATCTGATGAGAAGCCTCGCCTTCGATTTGCCGGAAACTGTTAACTTGCCGACCCCGCAGGCAGGAATTGCAAGAGCAAACATCAAATCCTTCCCCCTCCTGCGGGTACCGGAAAGGACTTGGACTCCACGCATCGCGATCAAAGTGAAGGGGAAGATTCTCTTTATTCACTCCGGCGATGTGGTAGCCATCGAGGCCAAAGGCAACCAGGTGATGCTGCAGCGGGGCGAGTGCTGGCACCTGCTGCGCGAATCGATCTCCGCGGTCGCGGAGAAGCTTGCGTCCCATGGATTCATTCGCATCCACCGGTCGGTGCTGGTGAACGGTTCCTTTGTCGAGGAGATTGTGCCGCATTCGACAGGCGAATACAGTCTTCGGGTCAAGGGCGGAAAGGAATATACCGTTACCCGGACATACAAGAAGAACCTCGAGTCACTTGTGGAATTCTCCATCGGCACCGGCGCGTTCTTCCGCGATAGGCGGCCATAAATGCGCGGAATCCGCTCTGACCTGAAATCCTCCCCGGCCGGTTGTCTTTGATCAAGGCTCGGAGCGCGTGCGCCACTTTTCGGCAAGCGCTCTGTCGGCCAGAGCCTTGATGTAAACCCCGCCCACAACAGATCGGGCCTGGAAGCCGATCTGCTTGCCGGTTTTGGTGTCGTACCAGTCGGTGAGCGGAACGCGGCTGGGTCCGTGGTTAATCCAGTCGCCGGTGCGGTCGAGGATCTGCTTGTACGCTTCGGCCTCGCCGGGCTGTGCTGTGTCGGCGAGCGTAGCTGTCCAAATCGACCAATCAAGCTTGGTGTAATCAGCGCGGTTATCAAGCGGCAGCCCGAACTGGTTCAAATGCTGCAGATAGAAAGCAAGCTCCGTCTCGCGCACTTTCGCGGGAAAGAGCTTCAGGTCGAGAAGCTGGTCCCACACCAGGTTGTACTTCTGGCTCCACGTTCCCGGCTTGTCGAAGGCTAGCTTGTAGTGGTCGCCGTCGACGTCCATTGTCTGCCACTTGGCGGCCATGTCGGCGGCCAGATGTGCGTATTGGTCGGCAATATCCGGCTTGCCAACACCGCGAGCCAGGATCGCATAGGCATCGAGAGCCTCAATGGCCTTGATCGACAAGTTGGCGTTATGCGCCAGGTGGCCGGCGAAGTCATCCGTGGAAAGCTGGTTGGCGGGGTCAAGGCCTTTGTCGCGCAGATACTCGGCCCACTGCGTAAACTGCGGCCAATAAGTCCGCGCAAAATCCCAGTTGCCCAGCTCGCGCTCCATCGCGGCCACCAGGATGAGCAGGTTGCCGCTCTCCTCGACCGGCATCTGGTCCTCTTCCGTGACTTCACCGCCGCCGTAGACCTGCCCGTCGGCCAGCGGATACGTGCCCAGATCGTGCGGCGCGAATGGCCACTTCCAACGCGGCAGCGCGGCGTATTCAAGCACCGGCTTCAACTGCGCCTGCAGCAGCGCGGGATTGAAGAAGAGGAAGAACGGCGCCGACGGATAGAGCACGTCAACCGTCGAGATGCACCCGTTGGAGAAGTTCTCCTTGGGGAACAGCATCGGAGTTCCGTCCACGTCCGCCGAAAAACCGTGCGCCGCCAGAGTCTGGCGATACGCGAGAATCGCGAGCTGCGCATAAGCCGCGCCGCCGGCCTTTTCAAGATCCGCTGTGACTTCCCTGTCGAACGTTTCGCCGCGCTTTTCGAGCGCTGGATATTGGGCTTCGGCATCCGCCAGCATTTGCTGCACGGTTTTGCCGTTGCGCTGCCAGTATGGGCGCAGCTTGCGGCCCAGATATTCGATGTTGTACTCCTCGGTATAGCTGAGCAGGACATGGCGGCTGATGGGCTGCCCTGCCAGCTTGCCGAAGGGCAGCACGACCGCGAGTTGCGCCGCATCCTCGCGCGGCATGCGCGGCATGTCCATGTCGTCGGCCACAGGCAACGAGCCGGTTTTTGCGAAGCTGTCCAACGCATTCGCCGCAAGCGCAAATTGTGCCCCTTCGTCGTCCGGCGCGGCCAGGTGAAAGTAACCCCAATCGACGCGCAGATCGTCACCCGGCCGATTGAGCACCCTCTGATCGCGGGAGCCGGCGTTCAGGACCGTGAGCCCCTGTGCGCGCGAACGTCCCCAGGTCACGGCTTCGTCAGCGGAGTTCACTGCAATAACCGGATCAACATCGATTAGGACGGAAAGCTCGTGGTCGTCCTGACCGCTTGCGCTCACCGTCAGATAAGTGATCGGGCGCGAAAGTACATCCAGATCTTTCGGGAACGCGGGGGTAAAGAAGCTCACGGACAGCGTCACTTGCCCAGCCTGGAACTGGTAGTTGGTGTGCGTGGGCGTCACATCCAGCGAAGTCTGCTCCATCGCCGGAATCTCGCGCGGATCATCTCCCATGAAGCGCCAGGTTTTGCCGTCGATGCGCGCCAAGCCGAAGATCGGCTGCGGACGGCCGGTCCAGTGCCGGGTGTTCTGGTCGGTAAGCTTGTCGGCCATGGACCAGACGCTGAAGTAGGGGTTGTGCGCGATAAGCGGTACCGCAGGTGGGCGCTGCTGCGAAGAGGCAGCCACGCTCGCAAAAGCCGTAAGCAAAGCGAACAAAAAAGCACAATTGCAGCGCCATGGAAGAATTCCTGAAGACGTTTTCATATGCACCCTCTTTTCCGACAGGAGATTCAGGCGAGGGCTTGGTCTCAGGCGATCGCCGAAGCCATTTTCTCACCCACGGGCGCGGGTGCAAGCGGCAAAGTGAAGTGAAATTGCGCGCCGGCGCCAAGGTCGCTTTCGGCCCACACGCGTCCGCCGTGCGCCTGCACGATGTGCTTGACGATGGCCAGGCCCAGGCCGGTGCCGCCCGATTCGCGCGAGCGGGCCTTGTCGACGCGGTAGAAGCGCTCGAAGATGCGACCGAGGTGCTCGGAAGCAATACCCGGACCAAAATCCCGTACAACGAACTCGACCTCAGGCGCGTCGTCCGACTCGACCAGCCGCGCCCCGACGCAGATGCGCTTGCCGGATTTCGCATACTTAAGCGAGTTCTCGATCAGATTGCCGAATACCTGGTTGAGCGCGTCGGGATCGGCGAGAACCAGCGCATCCGGCGCGCCCGTGGACTCGAGCTCGACTTCTGAATCCACAACAATGCCCCCCAGGCTCTCGATCGCGTCCTGCACCAGCGCCGAAGCGCGCATCGGCTGCAGCGTGAGTCTGTAATCGGGGCTCTCCACGCTGGCCAGCGCGAGCAAATCCTCGGTGAGCCGGTTCATCCGCGTGGCGTTTTTCAGGATGATCCCAAGGAACTCGCGCGTGGTTTCGCGGTTCGGTCGCGGATCCTCGACCAGCGTCTCCACGTAGCCCTGGATTGAAGTCAGCGGGGTGCGGAGTTCGTGGCTCACGTTGGCGATGAAGTCGCGGCGGGATTTCTCCGCGGCCTCGATGCGCGTCACGTCGTGCAGCACAACCAGCGCGCCGCCCGAGGGCAAAGGCGCCGCGTTGATCTCGAACATCCGGCCCGGAGCGAGGTTGCTTGCGCGGCCAAAGCGGACTTCACGATGCTCAAGCGCCGCGCGCACGCAGTCCAGCACGTCGGGATCGCGCACGAAGTGAACCAGCGGACGGCCCGCATGAAGCTGCGTCCCTGCGATGCGCCTCATCACGCTGTTCGACCAGCGCACGGAACCTTCCGCGGTGATGGCCACGACCGCTTCCTGCATTGAGTCGAGCATCGCGGCAAGCTCCTGGCGGCGATTCTCGATCTCGGCAAAATTCCGCCCCAGTTGTTCAGCAGTCTGGTTCAGCGCGGCTTCCATCGCGGTCAGTTCATCGCCGCTCTCGAGGTTGAGCCGTGCGTTCAAGTCGCCGTCGGCCACGCGCCGCGCGAAGGCTACCACGCGCTCGATGCGGCGGGTCACGCGGCGAGCCACCCACGCTGCCAGCGGCAGCGCCAGCAGCAGCGCAATCAGACCCGCCCAAAGCGCCTCCCGAGCCAGGCGATGGAAGCTTTCGCCGGCGGTGTTCTCCACCAGCCGGCCGAAGACGAACTCCATCACCGCGGTCTCAAAGACCAGCAGCAGCACAAACAGCGCCAGCAGCTTGGTGAAAACTTTTGGAGTCAAAACGAAGCTCCCATCCGGGTCGCCCCTTCAGGACAATCCCGTGTCGAGCCAGACTGTGCCGGCCCTTTTACTCGCCCTTGGGAAGCTCGAAGCGATAACCGGCGCCACGTACGGTCTTAAGATAGCGCGGATTCTCCGCATCGACCTCGATTTTCTCACGGATGCGGCGCACATAAACATCGACAGAGCGCGGGGTAACGAACCGGGCGTCACCCCACACCGCATCCAGCAGATGGTCGCGGCTGAAGACCCTGCCCGGATGCCGCGCCAGGTAGTCGAGCAGGCGGAATTCGGTTGCCGTCGTGGTGGTCAGTTCGCCGCGCACCTTCAACTGCATGGCGTTGGCGTCGATGATCACTTCTTCAAAGCTGATCACCGACGGCGTGGTCGGCCGCTCGAAACGGCGAAGGACAGCCTTGACACGCGCCACAAGCTCGCGTGTCGCGAAGGGCTTGGTAATGTAGTCGTCCGCGCCCAGTTCCAGGCCCAGCACTCGATCGTTTTCGCCGGCTCGCGCGGTCAAAAAGATGATGGGAATGGTCGACAGCGCGGCGTTGGCGCGCAAGCGCCGGCAAACGTCCAGTCCGTCACCGCCGGGAACCATGATGTCCAGCAGAAAAAGCGCGGGAGACTGCCGCTCGGCGTCGGGAATGAGGTTGGTGGGAGTGGTAAAAAGACGTGCTGCAAATCCTGCGGCCTCAAGGTGGTGCTGCACCAGCCGCGCTATGTCCGTGTCATCTTCCAGTACAAATACAGTTTGGCTCAAACTCGTCTGCCCTCGTCCGACGGCTCATTACCTGCGTGTAACCAGGGCCGAGCGGAACTATGAACAGACTAATGCAGCAGGACGAATAGAATGCAAACGTTGTGTGAATTTGGCCCGGAACCGCGAGCGTGCGTGAAGAGCCTCAGCCGCGCCATTGCTGAACCGGACGCGGAAGTTTTTCTTGACTCCCCGCTGGACCCTCTGCCACACTGCGAGCGCATCTCTGGCCAGTCTTTTCAGTTCCCGGGACCCCGCCCGGCAAAACTTCCCCTTGCCCAGGACCGGCAGGCGAGCGGTTTGCCAGGAAGCCATACGCGATGTGTTTCAGGCCCAATTGGGGCCACGGGGATTTCAAGCAGCCAAATTGGAGGAACGATGAAGAAATATTTTGCGGAATTGGTGGGCACCTTTTTCCTGGTGTTTTTCGGCGTGGGCACGGCGGTCGTCACCGGCGGCGTTCCCGGCCTGGTGGGAATCGTAGGCATCGCGCTTGCCTTCGGGCTGGGTCTGGTTGCGGCGGCATACGGCATCGGTCCCATCTCCGGCTGCCACATCAACCCCGCGGTCAGCGCAGGCGTATGGGTTGCCGGACGCATGAAGACCATGGACCTGATCGGCTATTGGGTGGCGCAGTTTATCGGCGCCACGCTGGGGGCCTGGGTAATTTATCTCATCATTAGCGGCGTGGGCGGCGGATACGACATCGCCGCAAGCGGTCTCGGTCAAAACGGCTTTGGGCCTGGCTACCAGGGCGGATACAGCCTGACCTCGGCGATCGTCTACGAGTTTGTCGCCACCATGCTCTTCGTAATCGTGATTCTCGGCTCCACGCAGAAGGCCGCGCCCTCGGGCTTTGCCGGACTGGTCATCGGCCTCACTCTCGTCGCCATTCACCTGCTTGGCATTCACATCACCGGAACCAGCGTGAACCCTGCGCGCAGCTTCGGTCCCGCGGTCTTCGTGGGCGGCAAAGCCATGCAGCAGCTTTGGGTGTTTCTGCTGATTCCAACGCTGGGCGGAATCGCCGGCGGCGTGCTCTTTCGACTCAAGGCACTTGAGGCCGAATAACGAAAACCCTGCAGAAAGAATCCGGAGAGGCTGCTGCATTCAACGCCTCTCCGGATTTTGCTTGTTCGCAGAGGCACGGCGCGTGTGCACTCAATTCGAACGACCGATGGGTTAGCCTTTAGGCGTGGGCCAGGACGAGCGAACTGTTGCCCGCGTGGAGGAGAACTTGGCCTGGTTGATGGTGCTGGTTGGCGTGGTGGTCGGAATGGTCTCCGGCGTAGTGGGCATCGGCGGCGGCATCCTGTTTGTGCCGGCGCTTGTTTGGCTCGTTGGCATGGATCAGCATCGGGCGCAGGGAACTTCGCTGGGCGCACTGCTTGCGCCGGTGGGAATTCTCGCCTTCTGGGAGTACTACCGCAAGGGAAACGCGGACATCCGCATAGCAGCGCTCCTGGCCGTCGGCTTCCTGATCGGCGGATACTTTGGGGCCGTAGGCGCGCAGCACATTTCCGATGTCTGGCTGCGGCGCATCTTCGCGGTTACGCTGGTTCTGGTGGGCGGCCGAATGTGGTTCAGCCAATAAAGAGCTTCACGAAAAGAATAGACTTCATGCCGTGGCCACAAACCGCAGGCGAACATAATCGGCCACCCAGTTTCCGTCCTCGTCGCGCAGTGCGGGAGCAAGTAGTGCGGTCGTTTCCGCGATGACCGAATCGCGCACGGCCTCGGGAAGTCCTTCCAGAACGCCGCGGCGAAAGGTCCGCAGCCAGCCTTCCATCCCACCTGCGGCAAGCGTAGTGGGGCGCGGAATCAGCGCAATTCGCTGCACCTGAAACCCGTGCTTCTTCAGCAACCGCACATAGCTGTCAGTGGAGGGATAGTAGTTCACTGCCTCTTCAGCGTCCGCATGACCGTGTCGGGCAAGCACCGACATCAATCCCACGCGCACAGCGGCAATGTTTCCATGCCCGCCCATCTCGGCCACAAAACGGGCGCCAGGCTTCAGCACGCGATGCACTGCGGCCATCATGCCATCCTGATCGCGGACCCAGTGCAGGGCGGCATTGGAGAAAACAGCATCGAAACTGCCGTCCGGATAGGGCAGCGATTCGGCATTGGCCACGTCTGCAGTCACGCCCCGTGCACGCGCAGCCTCCACCATCTGCGGCGAAGCATCCACACCCAGAACCCGCGCTCCAGTCGCGGCAATGCGCTGGGTCAGATGGCCATCTCCGCAGCCCAGGTCCAGAATCACTTCGCCCGGTTGCGCAGCAAGCCAGCCCATCACTTCATTGGCGAGTTCGTGAACGAACGCGCCGTTCTGGCCATAGGCCTGCGCGTCCCAGGTCTGAGTCATGAGCTTCCTCCGTCTCCAAGTTTCGCGGAACAAGAAACATAAGGCAAAGCTAATCTTCATCTTAGACGAGAAAGGAACCCTTGTGTACAAGACTGCATGCAGTCCTGAGTTCGAACTGCCTCAAATCGATTGCACCGGCAGCAGGGTCAGGTCGTCGACCAGACCCACTTCCTTCTGTACAAAAGGCTCTCCATAACGCACGCCAGCCAGCAGCCCATAGTGGCGCGCCTCGGCAAAGGTGCGCTCGAGAATCTCTTCTTCCTGGACAAATAATCCGCTTCCCGCCGCCTGGTTTGCGTATTGCGATTGGTAGGCCATCAGAGCGGCGTGGCGCTGCTCGATAAAGGGTGTAATGTCGACAACAAAGCTGGGGCGCACATCGGCGTAGAGGCTGGCGTACACGATCTTGAAAGGCCGATACGGGGCCGAACCGGTTTCGACCTTGGCAAGGCCGGAGAGAAAACAAGCATCGTAGCCGAGCGTGGCCACGATGGCGTGGTCGGGATGGCGCGCCTGCCAATAGGGCAGAATCACCACGCGCGGCCTGAGGTGGCGCACCACCCGCGCGATCTTGGTGCGATTTTCGAGCGTATTTTCCACCGCGCCGTCGGGCAGGTCGAGGGCCTGTCGCCAGTCAACGCCAAGGATGCGCGCCGCTTCAGCGGCTTCTCTGGCGCGGTCTTCAGCGGTGCCGCGAGTTCCGGCCTCGCCCTGGGTCAGGTCAAGAATTGCGGTGCGCAGGCCGCGCGAGGCCATCCGCAGCAGCGTCCCGCCGCAGGTCTGCTCCACATCGTCGCGGTGTGCTGCAATGGCCAGCACGTCGATGGAGGGCGGATTGGCGTGCGGGTCAACGTTCATTGGAACTCGTGCTCTTCAACGGATGACTGGAATCCGTAGACGCCCACCCTGGCCGCAAAAAACAAAAGCGCCGAGAGAATGGGGCGTCCGGAATTTGTTGCGCCCGTTGCAGTCTGCCTGTGGCTCAGTACACCGTGTTGTCGGCGTCGGATGTGGCATCGATATATGCCACATCGTATGCCGTTCCCGTCACGGTGACGTACTGGTTGTCAAGCGCGGTCCCGTCAGCTGTTGTGTAGATGTACACTTGCCCGCCCTCCGCGGTGTAGATCTTGTTCAGCCCGGTCACGGCGGCGATTCCGGTTGCGTCGCCCAGGTATGGCTCCAGCATCGTTACGGTATCGTTCGACGTGTTGAACATGGTCAGGCAGCCATAGGGCTGGCCGGTGGCCGCGCGTACGCCGTTGTTGCACTTGGTCATGGCGATCCAAAGCGTGTTGTTGTCCGCCTCGATCATCCGGCTGGGTCCGCCGGGAACGCCGTCGCTGATGGGGATCGCGGTGCCGGCCGTGTTGTTGCCGAGATTCACGACCGTCAGATTGCCGCCATACAGCGTCTGCCCGTTGATCTGCTGCGGCTGCTGGCCGACGACATACATCGTCGAGGAGTCGACCAGGGCGTTGCTCGCTCCGCCGGGAGTGGCGATTGTGGCACTGGCCAATGCCGCATTGGTGGGCAGCAGGCCGGAAGGCTGGCCGACCAGGAAAATCATCGGACCCACCGGCAGAATCGAGACTGACGCGTGGTTGCCGCCGCATTCGGGTCCGCAATTCAGCACGTAGGCAGTCCCGCCGTCGGTCGAGAAGACGGCCTTCACCGGCCGGTCGAAGACCAGCGGAGCGCCGTAGTGTGTGCCCGTCGAGTCCACGTGGTCGGGGCTCTGCGCCTGGAAGAGGCACCAGCCAGGGGCATTCTGCGGTTCGCAGTCCACTGCGGCCTTGGGCCACGTAGCGGGTCCGCCGGAGTAGCTGGAAGTCTGCGCCGAAGAAAGCTTGACCGGGTAATACGCGTAATTCGAGTTCTCGACAAAGGCCAGCGCCATCGAACCGCCAGGGTTCACGCTGACGCGATAAACGCCGGGCAGGCTCAGCGGGTAGCTGTTGTTGCTCACATGGTCAACGACCGTCAGCACATGAGAAGCCTGGCTGGCGGCAAAGACGTAACTCTGGTTGCGCGTGATGAAGATGCTGGACGAAAGACCGTTCAATCCCGAAGTGGATCCGCCGGTGTTCTCTTTCCCGTAATTGACCGAAGTAAAGCTGCCGTCGCCGGAGCCATAAACCTCGCCCAGCTGCTCTTCCGGCATGTTTTGAATGGTGATGGGCAGCGCGCCTGAGTAGCCGGTGATGGAAAACGACGACGGCTTGCCGGTGTAACCGCTGCGAATGTCGTAGTACGCGTCCATGATCTGCAGCGAGCCCTTGGCGAAGGCGCTGGGGTTCTGAATCGCAACCACTACACGGTAAAGCAGGCCGCTGGGGGGCAGGTTGCGTCCTGCAAAATAGTTGGTGGTGCCACAACCTGCCAGCGCGGCGGCGAGCGCGAGAGCCGCGGCTGCGCTGATGCAAAGACTTCTCTTGTTCAAAATCCCTTACCTCGACAAAGAACGCGGAACGAGCCGCGGCGTGAACAAACTGATGGCGGTTTCCGGTCGGCGCTGCACAGCATTTCATGCTCCGCGGCCGAAAAACTAGAGCGGTCCGGAACCGGTTTCTAACCAGGTAATGACTCCCGAAGTATAACAAAGCGGACCACGCCTATGGCGCGGCCCGGTGGGTTGGCTTAGCATTGCAGCAGAATGACTGAATTCGCCGACATTTTTGCCAGCCGTCCGGTACTCGCCGACGGCGCCATGGGAACTGTGCTTTACGCGCGCGGCATCTTCATCAACCGCTGCTATGACGACCTGAATCTCACCGATCCCGGCCTGATTCTTTCCATCCACGAGGAGTATCTCCAGGCGGGCGCCGAGATCCTTGAAACCAACACCTTCGGAGCCAACAGTTTCCGCCTGGCGCGGCACAGCCTTGCCGGCAAAGTGGCGGAGATCAACGCCGCCGGCGTGCGTCTGGCCCGTCAAGCCGTTGAGCATCTCAAAGAGAAGCAGGCCGGCGAAGCCTGGGTCGCCGGCTCGATTGGTCCACTCGGCGTTCGCCTCGAGCCGCTCGGCAAAACCGGCCTCGACGAGGCCCGCGCAGCCTTTGCCGAGCAGATAAGCGCACTGGCCGGAGCGGGAGCCGACCTGCTGATCATTGAAACCATGCCCGCCCTGAACGAAGCCCATGAAGCGCTGATCGCGGCCCGCGAAATGGCTCCTCACCTGCCCGTGCTGGCCATGGTCACCGTGGACGACGACAGCAACTGCCTCGACGGCTCCTCGCCCGAGCAGGCCGCGGCCAAGCTGACCGAATGGGGCGCCGGCGCTATCGGCGTCAACTGCTCCACCGGCCCGGCCACGGTGCTCACCGCCATTGAGGCCATGCGCAAGGCCACTACGCTGCCCCTGGCTGCCATGCCCAATGCCGGCATGCCGCGCGCTGTCGAGGGCCGCAACATCTATCTTTGCTCGCCGGAGTACATGGCCAGCTTCGCGCGCAAGGCCCTGGCCGCCGGCGCGCAGTTCGTGGGCGGTTGCTGCGGCACTACGCCCAACCACATTCGCGCCATGCGCTCGGCCATGCGGGCCATCGATGCGCAGACGCGCGTTGCCGCTTCCGGGCCGGCCGTTGAAATCTCCACCGAAACGCCTCCCGTTCCCCTCGGACAGCGCTCGCGCATCGGCGCGCTGGTCGAGCAGGGCAGCTTCGTTACCCTGGTCGAGATCGTCCCTCCCAAAGGCATCGACTGCGTCAAGGAGATCGAGGGCGCGCGCCTGCTCGCCGGCCTCGGCGTCCATGCCATCAACGTGCCCGACTCGCCGCGTGCCTCGGCGCGCATGAGCGCGCAGAGCCTCTGCATCCAGATCCAGCAGCACACCGGAATTGAAACGGTTCTCCATTACACCTGCCGCGACCGCAATATTCTGTCGATTCAATCGGACCTGCTCGGCGCTTCGTCCATCGGGCTCAAAAACATCCTCTGCCTTACCGGCGATCCGCCCAAGCTGGGAAATTATCCTGATGCGACTGCTGTGTTTGACGTTGACGCCATCGGTCTCGTCAACATCGTCCGCCGCCTCAATCACGGCCTCGACATCGGCGCCAACTCCATCGGCGCCAGCACCAACCTGACCATCGCCGTAGCCGCCAATCCCGGCGTGCCCGACATCGAGAACGAGCTGCGCCGTTTCAAATACAAAGTCGAAGCCGGCGCCGAATACGCCATCACCCAGCCGGTCTTCGATCTGCGCCTGCTCGAATTCTTCCTCGAGCGCATCAAGGATTTCCGCATTCCCGTCATCGCCGGCATCTGGCCGCTCACCAGCCTGCGCAACGCTGAATTCATGAAGAACGACCTGCGCGTGTCGATGCCCGAAGAGATCATGCTGCGCATGGCCCAGTGCGATACGCCCGAAACCGCGCGCCGCGAAGGCGTGCTGATCGCCCAGGAGATGCTTGAGGCCGTTCGCCCGTTTGTGCAGGGAGTGCAGGTCAGCGCGCCATTTGGGCGTTACAGTGCAGCGGCCGAAGTAATCAAGAGCGTGCTGCCGGTCCGCGCCTAGCGCCGGGCAGGCAACATAAGCTTCCCCCGCGCCGGCCTTTCCGGTGTATGATCCTGTGCAAGCTTCAATCCAGCTTGCCACGGGGTCCCATCCGCCATGTCCGATGGATTCACAATCGGCGCTGCCGGCGCCGCGAGCACTCTGTTCTCCTGTCCGCAGTGCAACGAGACCATCGACGCTTCGTCGGAGAAATGCCGCTTCTGCGGCGCTCCCGTCAACCCCGACTATGCCCGCCATGCCGCGGAAGTGCTGACCCGCATCAACCAGGCCTGCAGCGACGCCAGCTACATGCGCTCCACCGCGCTCAGCCTGCCAGTCTTCTTCGTCCTGCGCTTTCTGCCTATCCTCAGCATGCTCGGCGCCATCGGCTGGACGGCGCTGCTGATTGGCATCCCCATCTGGGCCGCGATCTGGTGGGTTCGCTACAACGCCATCGAAACCGCGGACCAGGATTTCGTGCGCGCCCGCAAAACCGTCCTGATCGTCGGCATCGTGGTGGGCTCTCTGCTCCTGATCAGCATGATTCTGTTCCTCGTTTTCTTTGCCGCCGGCTTTCTCGCGGTGGTGGCCCGCCATCATTGAGATTCGGCTTCCCAACTCCCATCGGATATCCTGAAGCCCATGAAACGTCCCAATCCATCCTCTCCGTCGTTCGAAGAGTCGCTCAAAAAACTCGAGACCATCGTCGACCAATTAGAAAAGGGCGACCTGGCTCTCGAAGAGTCGCTCAAGCTTTTCGAAGAGGGCGTCGGCTTGTCGACTGCCTGCAAGCAGGAACTCGATGCCGCCGAGGGCAAAGTGCAGCAACTCGTAAAGCAGCGTGACGGCTCGATGAAGCCCGAGCCTTTCCTGACTGAGTAGCAGCTTCAAGAACAGGGAATAGGGGTTCGGGATTAGTTTGTGCCCGAAGTGCGCCATTCGCCGCGGTTTCTGAGCCTCCTCCAACGATCAAAGCCGTCTCAGGGCCTGGTGTTT
>Ga0070764_10000374_pt1 | contig 17322 bp, 18 predicted proteins | sample HubBroMetageWRM4_FD_67287 | JGI IMG/M metagenome (GOLD analysis project Ga0070764, IMG submission 67287) | Warmed soil microbial communities from the Hubbard Brook experimental Forest, New Hampshire - Hubbard Brook CCASE Soil Metagenome WRM 4 | ecosystem: Environmental > Terrestrial > Soil >... | reverse complement strand
CCAATATTAAAATAACTTGAATATGTACTTGTTAAAGTTGTTATAATTCCCGAATCAGTAAGACCCATAGTAGAATTACTACAAACATTAGGAGTTGCACTATTTCTAGTAAAAAAAATATTCCTATGTCCTACTGCATTAGCTGAAAAAGCTACAGTAGCAGAAAATGTAAAAATTCCCGGATTCACAATTGTGAATTGTCCGTTTGTCAAATTATAAGCCAAATTAACATTCGTTGAATCAGCCGTATCAAATATAACTGGTGTATCTAATTCATTTGTAATAGCAGTACTAGTAACAATATAATAAATTGCAGAACCTAATTCAGTAACAGTAAGACTGCCAGGAAATGGAGAACCATTAAGAGTACCACAATATAGTGCCAATGAATTTGGAGTAAGAATATTTTGTATGCTCATTAAATTTATATAATTAGCAAATATTTTATGTACAAATACCAAAATACCAAACATATACTGTGCCTGCGGCAAGAGCTAAATTATTTGCTATAGTAAAACTAGTACCTAGTGGATTAGAAATAAATGTTGTAGGAGCAGTTAGTGCAGTATTTGCATTACCAGGAAATAATAAAAATGCAACTGCTGAAGTTGGAATAGTATCAGATAAATTTATTTGAACAACATTTCCTGCTACTGGTGGTGTTGATACTGGTCCCGTAGTTAATGATATAAATCCACCTGTTTGACTAGCCGTTACAATAGCACTAGCTCCTGTACCAGCACCTGATAATAATGTTGCTGTTGCTATTCCTCCTCCAACAATATATCCATTATTAATTGAATCTCCATCTAATGTTATTCCATCGAATGTGGGCATACTTGTTGTTGCAATTGGTTGCGGAAGAGATAAAACATAAGTACCTCCACTACCTGTTACAATAACTTCATTAGGAGTACCTGTTAAAGATACTAATCCAGATGGTCCAGTTGATCCCGTTAAACCAATAGGACCTGTTAAACCAATAGGACCTGTTGATCCTGTAGAACCTGGAGGACCCGTAGAACCGAAAGGACCTGTTGAACCGGCAATTCCTGTAGGACCTATACTACCAGTGTGACCAAGTGGGCCAGTTACACCAGTAGGACCAATTGGACCCGTAGCTCCTAAACCTGTGGCTCCAGTTTGACCAAGTGGGCCAGTTACTCCAGTTGGACCGATAGGACCTGTTGCTCCTAAACCAGTAGCTCCAGTAGGACCGAGCGGACCTATAGATCCAGTTACACCGGTTTGACCAATAGGGCCAGTAGCACCCATTAAACCAATAGGACCAGTTGGACCAATGGGACCGGTTGGCCCTGGAGGTCCCGAACCTCCGATATCAGTAACATAATTTAATTGATTTTGCGAATTTAATGCTAATACATTCATTAATGTATTATCTTGAGTAATATTAGGTAAATTTATATTTTTAAAATAAGGTTCCAATTGATTTGGAACTAAAATATTTTGTATGCTCATAATTATATTAATAAATAAGATAATTATAAAAAAAAGTTTATTGCCGTATATTTTAGATAGTAAGTAATGTGACTATTTCATCATAATTTAAGTTTGTCTGATCAGAAATATATTTAAGTAATTCTTCATATTCATACAAAGATAAATCTCTGAATAATAATCTAACAACGCAATGTCGTCCACATGTTTTTATATCTTTACTATGTTGTTGAAATATAAATTCATTATAAGTTAATTTATAGCGGGAATCTATCATTAGTTGCGATAATATTGGAATATCTTGATGTGTTTCTTTTCTAAAATCTTGATTAATAAATTTCAAACTATCATCAGGAAATCCTCCATAAGGATTAAAGAATTCAACCGTATTCTCATTTAATTTAAATATACAAACCCAATGTCCATAATTCTTTCTTGCTTCAAATAATAATATACACGCTTTATGTGGTCCCATAACTTTATCTAAAGTATTATACTTATATAAATCTGGATAAACAACTATTTTTACTTTTCCATTTAATAATTTGAATATATCCTTATTTGATAATGCGATATCTTCGTACTTTCTCAAGTTCATTTCTAAGATTACACTAGAGTATATATTTTAGAATTATAAAATAAAACAACCGTGTTCATGCATTACATACATAGGATATTTTTTTGAAATAGTTATCCAACGAGAATCGATTTTTAATAAGTCATCTATTTGTTTATTACTAAGACCAAAATAAGTTTTCAAAGAATATCTTATTTGTTGTGAAGATCCAGATTTAGGAAAAATAGTTAATGCTTGCATCTCATTTAAAATTGTTCTAGCTACCTTCTTTTCATTAGGTATAACGAGATGATTAGTTATAATAATTGTTATATTAAGCTTCCTTCCAATTTCTAAAATATCTGCCATTAGCTTATCTATATTTTTTTTAAGTTTATCATTTTGTATTGTATTAACATCATCAAATAATAATATTGATCCTCCAACTAATTCCTTAGTTATATCAATTGGATTTTTTAATAATTCGTCATTAATAGGAACTTGAATTGGAGACATTCCTCTAAAAGCTGGATCATTTTGTGATTCAGTACGAGAAAATAAATAAAATGGTTTTTCTGGAAAGAATTTTAAATAAGGTTTAATTATATTTACAGCATATGATGTTTTTCCTGATCCAGATGGTCCTGCTATATAGGATACTGATCTCTCATTTATATCCAATCTTGGTTCTAATCTTCCATTCTCTATTTCATATTCTTTAAAATTTTCGTTTGATGACTCAGATTCAGAAGAAGATTCAGAAGAAGATTCTAAAGAAGATTCTGAAGAAGAATCAAAATAAGAATCAGAGTCTTTTCCTTTTTTTATTTTTTGTTCTTCAGAACTAATATATAATAATTTTCCATTATCTTTTCCTCCAAATACTCTTGCAATAGGTATTCCACTATTGAAATTAAACATTATTCTTAAAATATATAATTACTATAGATAATCATTTTTGAAAAAAAATTTGTATTCTAAAGTATAACTATTAAGCAGTTATGGAAATTAAAAATATACAAGAAAATATAAAAAATGGATATGCATTACATTTTTATGATACTGAAGAATTAAGATATATTGAAAAACCATTAGGAAAACAAATTTATAAACATTACTCAGAAAATGATGAAGAAATAGTATTAGAAGGAAAAAAAAAGAAACCTCATTGGAGAGATAGAGTAGAATGTAAAATATGTAAAGCAAGAGTAAGAAGATGTAATCTTAGTAGGCATAGAAAAACAAAATTTCATAAAATTTATCAGAATATGCAAGAAAAATTTCGATATTTTATTTTAGACGAAAATAAATTATAATTCCTCTTATATAGGTATATAAATGAGCTTAATTATCAAAGAAAATGACAATGTTTATTTAAATGTTGTTTTTGATCATTCTTTAGCTATGTTTACAACAAATCCTAATCTACCTCCTACAGGAGAAGGTAGTGAAATAGCTGATTATAATGTAACGAAAACATTACCTATTGTCGATAAAGCATCTGATTTTTATCTTTCAGTGATTAGATTTGATATTCCTCTAAATACAATTCCAATCTATATCCAAAAAATAATTCCTAATCAACCAGATCCAAATTTAACTCCATTAATTATTGGAATAAGTTATCTAGGAACTAATTACTCAGTATATTTAGAATATATTCCAAACTCACCTGGATTACCTACTCCAGTACAAAATCAGCCTATTCAAGTAATAACATCTTATTATTTTAATTATTCCTATCAAAATCTTATAGATATGTTTAATGTAGCTTTAGCTAAAGTATGGATATCTTCAGGACTATCCGCTACTAATCCTACAGTTTCAACTCCTTTTTTCTTTTTAGATTCTTCTACTCAATTAATTAATTTAGTGGTTGGAAATATTTTTGTTGTTACAAATCCTCCAATTATATATATTAATTATGCCTCTATAAATTATTTGGATGGTTTTCAATTTGGTATATTTGGAACAAATCAACCATATGGAAAAGATTTTTACTTTGTTTTAAATCAAGGTTTATCTCCTCCAGGAGTAATAGTTCCTCCACAACCATCTTTACCGCCAACTTTTGATAAATATTATACAAATCCTCTTTTACTTCAGCCTTCTCCACCAACTGCGGCAGTTCCATATTGGCAATATACACAAGATTTTTCAACTTTATCACTTTGGTCATCTCTCCGAAAAATTATTATTTCTTCAAATACAATACCTATTAATAATGAATTTATACCAACAGGTAATAATAGCACTAATCAAAGCGGAGTTGCTGCATCTTTTCCAATTATAAGTGATTTTGTTCCTATTATTGAATCAGGAGGACAATCAAGATCAATAGCTTATTATCTACCAACTGCTCAATATAGATTAGTAGATTTGATTTCTGATATGCCTGTTCAAAAAATAGATATAAAAGTATTTTGGGAAGATATTTATGGTAATTTATATCCTCTAGAAATATCAGTATTTCAACAAGCAAGTATAAAAATAGCTTTTCTAAGAAAAACTTTATATAAAAATTTTATTCCGAAAAGTCCTTCTGAATATAGTCCTGAAGTGTATAGATTACCACATCGTATAAATTATAAATATTAACTCTGATTAGCCGAAAGAAAAAATAAATAATTTTTTCTTTCGTTTATGTATAGTAAATGTCCTTATCATTTCAAAAGTTAGAAGCTGTAGAAGTTCGAGACCCTCGTACTATCTTAGAAAATCAAAGATATTTTGGTGTACTAAAATGCGGTCAAACTACTACATTAAAAGCGTGGACGAGTACATCGGTAAGCAATACATCAATCCAATTTTCAGTACCACCACCATCACCAGCAATAATAGTAGACAGGCGCATGTGGCTATATTTCCCAGTGAGGCTAACGTTTACTGGTATGGCATCAAGCGGCGCACCAATTTTACAACCAGGAAGGGATGCTCCAAGAGCTTTTCCTATTTCAGGATCAATTGATACATTACAAGCAACAATTAATAATCAATCAGTATCAATTAATTTAGCAGATGTTATTCATGCAATGAGTCATTATAATTTGGATGTTAAATTAAAAAATGGAGATTTCTCTACAACTCCAAATTATTCAGATCAATCACAACAATATTCTGATCTATTCGAATCAACAAGAAATCCATTAGCATTCTACGCAGATGGTATTGATGAAACTGTTATGCAAAGAGGTGGATTTTCATTCACTGTTGTTCAGAATCCTATTCAAAATATTTTACCAATAGCGCCAGTATTATTGACAGCTATTGTAGATGTATCATTTATGGAACCTATATATCTTCCACCTTTTGTAGTTGGACACAATACAAAATCTGGTTTTTTCAATGTGAATAGCATGGATTTTAATATTACATTAGTAGGAAATCCTGCATATAGAATGTGGTCACATGATAATAATGCAGGGACAAATGAAATTTTAAGTGGTACCATGGCATTTGGAGGAAATATTGGAGGTCCACAAACACAATTCGAGGCTGGACAGGTTCCTTTGATTCTTGCAACTTATATTACACCCCAAGAACAACAAATTTTATCACCGACAATGGCAATTTCTTACGATTACTATGATGTGCAACGATACCCGACAACGTTAGCAACCTTACCTGCTGGTGCATCTACTACAGTAAATAGTAACAACCTACAACTCGCGTCTATACCATCGCGGATGTTCATTTATGCGAGGAGATCAAATCAAGAATTAAATAATAGTTGTTCATTTACTGATACATTTATGTCAATTAGTAATCTTAGTATTCAATTTATGAATCAAAATGGTTTGCTTGCATCTGCAAATCCATTACAGTTATACGAAATGAGTCGTAAGAATGGATTAAATATGAGTTGGACACAATGGGGAGGTGAGCCAGTTTATCCAGCTGGTGTTATTCCTTCAGGTAGTGCAATCGTAGAACCATCTATTTATGGAATAGGAAGTATTATATGTGTCCAATTTGCATCAGATATTGGTCTATCTAGTTTAGATTGTCCTGGAAAATTAGTTAATCTTCAATTACAAGTTACAGCTACTGTAACAAATAATTCAAACACACAAATGGTTACTCCTTCATTTTATGTGGTTCCAATCTTGAGTGGTGTATTTACTATCGAGGGATTAGGTAGGGCAAGTATTAACGTAGGAGTAGTTACTTCTCAAGATATCTTAGATGCTAAGCAAAAACCATATTTGAATTATAAAGATTATGAAAATGCCCAATTTGGAGGTGATTTTTTCTCTTCTATTAAGGACTTTTTCTCTAATCATGTTTTGCCAGCATTAAAAGGTTTCGTAGAAAATAGAGGAATAAGTAAAACATTAGGAATGGTACCACATCCTTATGCTCAAGTAGGATCAAAAGTTGCCCGTGCATTAGGATTGGGAGAAGGAGAAGGAGCTTTGATTGGAGGAAAACAAATGAGTCATAATCAATTACAAAGACGATTAAGAAATTATTAAATTTTAATAAAATATATTTTTAATATATTTTATTAAAATTTAAATCCTTATTTTATTCGGAAATGCATCATAAGGAAGGGAAGGATTTCTATTAATAAATGGATAAACTAATCCAGATGATATTTTAATTTGACGTTCGGGTTCTTCTATGCCTTGATATAATAATTCATTTTGTCTTAATAATTCAGGATCAAGATATATTTCTTCTTCAGTTTGTTCTTCTTCAGTTGATTCTTCTTCAGTTGATTGTTTATTTTCTATATTAAAAAAATTTTCTAATTCTTCTTCAGTTGATCTTTCATTTTCTATATTAAAAAAATTTTCTAATTCTTCTTCAGTTGATTGTTCATTTTTTAATTCTTCATTTTCTAAATTAAAAAAATTAATCGGTTCTTCATTATCTATATATTTAAATACTTCATTTGCTTCATTAGGTAATAATTTTTCAAATATATCTGCTCTATTGTTAGGTAATTTTATTACAAGTCTTTCTATTTCATCTTGAGATCTTAATTCTTTTATAAAATTAATAATTATATCAATATCTCTATCAGTGCGAGTAGATAATAAAGTATTAGCTAATTCATCTATTTCATTATCTGTTAATATATCAATATCTTTTAATCTTAATAAACGATAAGCTGATAAAGCATTATCAATAACAATTTCTTGAGTTGTTGTATCTAATTTAGGTTCATCAAATTCTATATCTTCAAATTTAGTATTATTATATTCAATTATTGATGAATCACGTTCATTCAACATTTGTTCTATAAAATTTATTCCGTTATTAACTTGATCTTCCGTTTTAAATTGTGCCATCAAGTAAACTATTTTCTCTTTATCATCAGGTGATGCATTCTTTACTTTATAAAATAAATCTTGTAATTCAAAATTTGTGAATTCCCCTGGATTTAATAAATATTCTAATCCATACATTTCTAAATTATCAAGACTAATTTCATCATCCAAATGATCATAAGGATATTCTAAATTTTCTTGATCTTCAATTTGAAATGGATCATATAATAATTCTCTATCATCTAATAATAATTCTGCTAATAAATCATTTTCTTCTTGAGTTCTGAAATCTTGTCTTACGTAAGGAGGTTCAAGTACTGGTTCCTCAACACTTTCTTCTTCACTTTCCAGTATACTTTCTTCTTCACTTTCCAGTATACTTTCTTCTTCACTTTCTAGTATACTTTCTTCCATAGAGAGAAAATTATTGATTGGATAAAAAGGATTATCTTCGTTCAATATTTTAGGATATTGTTCTATTAACATTTGTACAGCTTTTTCTTTTTTAGAAGGATTTATTTGTTCAACATTTTTTATTTGAATATGTTTTTTTATAAAATTATCTATTTTTTTATTCTGTTTATTTATAACTTGTTTAGATGGTATATCTTTTTCTAATTCATCTACGTATATATCTATTCCATTATCATAAAAATCAATAGTAGGATTATCATTTGGACTTCTTGTTATCAATGCATAAATCATATCAAAAGGTAAGAAAAGAGAAGGTGGTGGATTTAAATTAACTTCATTTAAATAAGTAATAGATAAATAATTAATTTTGGGATTGAAAATATTATGATTTATAAAATACAAAATTCCCATTTTTTTATATATTTGTGTGCTTGAACTATTTACTTTTTTTATTAAATTATAAATATTTTGTTTTTCTGTATTATTAAATTGTAATATATTACTAATTCTTGTTTTCATTTTATCTAATTGTTCACTAATTTTTTTCATTGGAGGATTTTTAATAATTTTGAGAATTCGTAAAAGAACTTCAATTTGACTTTTGAGTTGATATAATAATGCAACATCTGATGATATAATTGGAATAATTTTTTGTAATATTTCAATATCTCTAGTTTTGCTAACTAAAGAAAATAATCTTTTAATCATTTTGAACGGAGAATAATAATAATTACTGAAATATAACTTTTCAATTTCTCGTGGCAAAGCATCAAGAGGTGGATTACTTTCTATGTTATAACCAATATATTCATGTTTCTGTCCTGATTGATTAGTAAGATATAAAATAATAAAATTTGTTATTTCAATAAAATTATTTTCTACTAATGATATCATATCTATTTTAACAAGTGTATTATCATGGAGTGCTTTTGATAATGGTATTTTTGTACCGTCAACATTTTTGAATCCTTGTAATATTTCTTTTGCTGACCATCTTAAAATTCTCCTATTTCTATAAATATTAAATATAGTATCATATGCATCTCCATCAATAATATTATCATTAATAATAGTTAAAATTTGTGTTATTTCATCTTTATTAAATAATCTATTTTCAAATAATTTTAGTGACATATCTTTTAATTCTGGATTAATATTGTAATATCCATTTCTACATTCACCAATATCAACATCATATCTATTATCAAGGCCTGCCTTAAATTCAGAAAAATAATGTTCTTTTCTCTTTGAAATATCCTTCACAATTTGTTTTAATTTTTTAATAAATTTTTTAATTACTTCATCTTTTGTACAACAATCCTCAAATGTTTCTATTAAATCTACATCACTAGGCCATTTTTGTATAGAATATTTATACGAACCCATTGGATGAGGACCATCTGGAAAAAAGCTAAGTAATTTAATATCTTTCAATAATTCTTCAGGATATGAATCAAGTGGCTTAATTTCTAAAAATGGATCTATATCTTGTTTTGGATTTAATGAAGTGTATGACATTACTTAATTGTGTATACTATTATAATATATTTTATTAGTAATTCAATTCTACTAAAATATATTATTTAATTTTAATAAATTATATCATCATACGCACAAACTTCATCACACATACCTGATCCTCTTTTTCTTTTCATTAACATTCCTAATAATCGTTTTTTTTGTGCTGCTGACATTCTTCCTCCCATTTTACGTTTCTTACTTCCATATTTAGTTTTACGTCTTTTTCCACCTGCTAATACCCCAGCACGGATACCTGCTTTAACACCTCCTTTTCGTTTCTTACTTCCATATTTAGTTTTCCTTCTCTTCCCTCCAGCCATTACTCCAGATCCACTATACGATTTACTAGCCATGATAAGGACTTTTTTATAAGGAACATCCATACCAACTTGTCTTCGAACTGCTTTAACATGTTTCAACCAAGGATTATGTTTTGCTCCCATTCTAGTTCCTGCTCCTTTTCTTGATTTACTTCTAGTTCCTGCTCCTTTTCTTGATTTACTTCTAGTTTTACTACCTTTACGACTTTTACTTTTCCGTCTATAACCTCCCATTGCTATTTTTCCTTCCAAGATTTGGTGAATTCTATTTCTCAAATAACTATCGTCCATTATATAATTACTTAATATTTTTATTATCTACTTTTATATAAATGCCTATTTATAGTCATAGAGATAATAAAGGAAATTATTATCAATGGGGACGACATGGAGCTAAATATTATTTTGATAATAATAGTTTATTTTCAAAAGTATTAGCAAAAAATAAAGCTGAACGTCAAGCTCGAGCAGTGTATTCACATGGATATAAAGGAAAATAAATCAAAAATGTATTTTTGTATAATTTTTTCTAACCTATAAAAATGGAGTTTATTATTATAGTCTAGTATTGTATCCTGTCATTTTATATATGTACCCACTAAAGTGGATACATATATAAAAATCGCGAGGCCGAAAAAAGCGTAGCGTTTGTAGGCCGTAAGCGTAGAGTTAATATCTCAGTGGGTAGGCGGAGCGAGATGGCAGGTACCGTCGAGCGTCAGCCTTGACCGGTAAGGTCAGGCTGCCGCCGTAATACGCAGATTTAGATACCTATAAATTTTATTACTCCATCAATATTATATTCATGATCTTTATCCTGTTCTTCTTTAGTAGTACTAGGCAATTCGTTTAATTTTTGTATTGTATTATCAACTATTTCATCATTCTCATTTTGTGAAATTACAAAAAGATCATTGTCAAATTCATTTAGATCTTCTGAATTATAATTATTATCTTGATCACGATTATATTCTCTTTCAACATTATTTATTACTTCCCATTGTAATTCAAATTTTTCAAATAGATCTTTCATTTGTTTATAATGCTGAAAACAATATACTCTATCATCAACACACTTTCTTTTGCATAAAGTATCCTTCTTAGGACCAATTATATATTTATATATACATTTTTGTTTATGACCTCTTCCAAAATTAATAATAGCTGGAGGATTACATTTATCACAACTAATTTTTGTTTCCTTTCCATTATTAGGTATATATGTCACAAATTTACATTTCTTGCAAGGACTCAAATAAAAATCACAATTATTGCAAAAATAATATTTATTTGATGAATGTAATTTAACTTTACAAGCACAAAATTTACAAAAAGTATAATTTCTCATTTTCTATATAATTAGTATAGATTTTAATTATATATCCAAATCAAATATTTTATCAGTATTCTTAGTTTGAGTATATGTAACTAATTGTGATACATTTGTATGACCAACAAATTTCGCTACAATATTCATTTGAAGTTTTTGTTCATTTAACAAATAATTAATACATGCATATCTAAGACTATGGGTATTACAATTAAAATATCTCAATAAATAATCTAAGACTCTTTTCTTTAGTCTTTTACTTATTACTAGAATAGAGATAGCTTCTGAATCTACGATTATATCAATAAATTTCTTATTAATCCATGTTGGAAAAGCCATTTTTCTAAATCTTGCTTTAGATATTTTCTTATTCTTTGTTTGCCAATTATATTTTACTCCAGCAGATTTTGCTATTTTTACAACAACTTTTTCGTTAAAATCTTTATTTTTTACAAATTCTTTTAGAAAAATCCTAAAAGCTGAACAAGCTTCAGAAATTCTTGATCCATTTTTTAATTGAATAAGTGCAACAATCACATATGCTATTTGATTATGAGTACAAGCTATCTCATAACCTGTTTGTTTTTTTTGTAATTTTTCACATAATTCATCGAGATTTTTTAGTAATTTCTGTTTTATAGTCAAATAATCAATATCTCTATCAAAGCCCTTTGCTATTTTATTATTCTCTTCTTCCATAATCATAATATCTTATACTTAACTAATATTTTTAAAATCGGACATACTCAGATATTTGAGTATGTCCGTTTTTCGATATAGTTGAATAAAGCCTTACAATCCTAAGTCCGATAGGTTACGCTATTCATCATTTTCCTCTTCGTGATATTAAGTCCCAATAGTTACTCTGCTCATTATTTTTTCTCTTCGTAATACAATGCGCTATCCAGTAATCTACTGTATTATAAAATCCATGCATTTCATAGAGTCTAAAAAAATAAGAATCGTTTTTAGGAAATTTAAGGCTCATTGGATTAGTTCCCTTAATTCTATTAAGAATACGAAAAAGTTTTCTATTTCTTTCGTGATTAAAAAAAGTATTTATTTTTTTTGTTTCTTTTTGAATACTTTTTTCGAATTTTAAATTAATATTTTTTTTCCTATAATATAAGTTATATACATCATTTGCTTTATAAATAATACCATCATATCCATGATCATAATAATTAAGTTTATCAATAAAAATTTTAATTATTTGTATTGATCTTATATTAAATTTTTGTTTGTGTTCTTTCTTATAAATTTTTATTAATTCAATATGAATTAAATTACAAATATCAGAATTAAATATTCTTTCCATAGGTCCGAAGGAGAAATTCTATATAAAAAGTATAGATTTATAATTTTTTATATTTTCATAGCATTCTTCACAAGAATAATTATATTTATCATCCTTATTACTATAATATTTTATTAATGGTATATGTTTATCACAATTTTCACATTTTAATTCTTTATATTTTATTTTTATACATTTATCGCATAAAAAACTACAATCATAACCATCTTCATATAATTTTTTATATTTATCACATCTTTCACATAAATTATATTCTAAATTATTTTCCATAGAATTTTATATAAAAAGTATAGATTTATAATTTTTATATAGAAAATATCTAAAAGTGCGTTTGGAATTTAGATGTTTTTATATAGTATTATTTTATAAAATGCCAGGATCTAAGACTGTGAAGAAACAACGTTGTGCGCACAAGTTTGAGCAAGGAGCAAATAAAGGAGAACGTTGTACTAGAAATTGTAGAGGGAAATTTTGTTTTAGTCATAAACCAAAAAATAAGAAACGCCAAGCTGAGTGGTTTCAGGAAAAACAGAAAGATAAGAAAGAATACAAACGTAAGACCTTCATGAAAAATATAATGAAAACTACTGATATTTCTAAACTACCTAGTTTAATAAAATACGAATTAAAATTTAAAGAAATACAAAATAATATATTATTATTGATAAAAGAATTAGGAGGAATTAATGATTTCTTAGGTTTTCCTCAGAAGAATATAATTAAATTTTTAGAAAAAAGAATAAATGGAAAAGCATATATTATAAATGACTTAGACGAAAAAACAATAGAAGAGATAAGAAAACATTTATCTAAAAATAATGAAGATAATGAAGAAATAACTGATAAAGAAATAATACATCATAATAATGAATTTAAAATTCCATATAGTAAACCTATATTTACTTCATTTACGGGAACTATTGATCAAGCAGAAAAAAGAAAAAAAATAATATTAGAAATAAAATCGAAAATTATTCAAGATGGACGATTTACGTCTGATATTATCAATTGTATTAGACAAAAGAAACAAGAATTAGAATTAAATACTGATTCTGATTCTGATTCTGAATAAATACTATAATATGTTATTACATAATATATTATAATAAAAATAAAAATAATAATAAAAATAATAATAATAAATAGATAAGTCTATGATAGAAAAATTCTAAATTAGAAAAATGAAATACTTAATAAATCAATCGCAAATAACATCTAAATAAAAATAGTAGGATAAGGTTACTCACAGAAAAACACTCTATATGTTTTTTTTTAAATAATAGATATACTAATGATAAATAAATCATCTAAATATTTACCTTTAAAAATGACCTTTATAAAAAAGGAATTCAAATAAAATTATATTATATACGAAGAATTAAATGAAATGCTTAAAACTTTGAAAACAATTTAGATGTTTTTATATAACTTAGCATATCCATTATTAAAAATTAAAACATATTTAGTCTTTTTATTATAGGTAGTATATCCATTATTTTTATTTATATGATATTTTTTACGATATTTTACAATATTCTATTAATAGTAATTTAAAATCTATACTAAATATATAGAAATCAATTGAAATGCCAAAATCAAAATTATTAAAAACTACAATAGTTTGTAAACATTGTGGTCATAGAGCAAAGCTTCACGAACAATACAAAATGTATATTTGTAAGCAATGTGTAAGAGGATTATATTCAAAAGATATTGAAGAAAGAAGAATGCAATTCTGGATGAAGGCTTTTTATAATATTGAATAAAATGTATTTTTACTTAATATATTTTATTTAATTCTTCGATAGCCTTATATCTTGAAATAGCCTGACGACTTCGCGATTTATAATGATAGATTCTTTGATATCCAAATAATAAATATCCTAATTCTTTGATAATACGGATCATTTCTAGAATATACTTTAGTAGACTTTAGTAGACTTTTTTTGAATTACTTACATTGCTATTGACCAATTCCATACATAAACTGTTGATGCTGCTAATACTGCCGTATTTGATATCGTAAAAGTTGTTGTACTTGTAGCTGTTGAATAAAATTCTAGTGTTGAATTGGCAGCGAATGAATTAGCTGGGGATAAAATAACTCCAAAATTAGAAATTGGTGTAGGAACTGTTGAAAATGTTATTGTAGCCATTAAACCAACAGTTGTTGGAGTTCCTGTTCCGGTAGTTAAAGTTATTGTTCCACCAAGTTGTGATCCTGTTGCTGTTACCGTGGCTCCAGTTCCAACCACTGTCGTGGCTCCAACAATTCCTGTCGGAGTTGTATAATATCCTTGAAGAAATGCATTTACTTTAACCAAATTAGAAGTAATTTGAAGTTGACTATTAACTGCTACTCCACCAGAATTTCCTATGCATACTTTATTCGTACCTGTATTAGCTACAACAGTATCTCCTATTAAAGTATTATTAAAATATGCAAAGGAACCGTCTGCAGTTGCAAATGTACTATCACCAGTAACAAAACCACTATTTGAAGCACTAGTAACATTTACATTTGAAAATGTGACTGCATTTGTCGTGTTTAATGATTGATTGAATATATTTGGACCTGGTAGACCTTGAGGTCCTATAAATTGCCCTTGTGCTCCTACTGAAAAACCATTAAGTGTCTTACAAAATAGATTCAATGGATTAGGAACTAAGATATTTTGCAAACTCATAATAATTATACTAATAGATAATATAATTATTGCGTTTATATATAATTATGTAATTGTTTGCCATATTGTCCCATTCCAAACTTGCGGACTTGTCAATGTAGTATTAAATACCATTAAACCAATGGGAGGATTAGTTATATATGTAGTTATTTCTATTGTTGTTACAGCTAATAATATATTATTAAGTAATCTTGATTTAATTAATTGTTGTCTTGCTATTGTAGCCACTTCAGCTAATGTTATTTCTAATAATTGCGTATTTGTTGGTTGAGAAACTGGAGGAGTTATTGAACTAATCCATGATGTTATTTGAACTTGTTGATTTCCTGGATCATATAATGTAAATTGAACATTATCATCTCCATTTGATTGCGCATAATAAATACAAGCATCATAAAAATTATTAAATAATTGAGTAGGATTCATATATTATAATATATATTTTTAATTTTCATCCTGTGAAAAATTAATTTGTAATATATGAAACCGTAATTAAACAATAATTACTGATAGATGTTGCAAAACCAACAACAGTTAATGCCGTACCACTTGTTTGGTAAACTTGTACTTTCATTGTATCATTTACATTAAATGAATCCGAATAAGTCGAATTATATTGTGATACATCTAATGAATTTGTATTTTGCCTTTGAGCTGCAATTGAAGCACTTGCACTTGCATTTTTATTAAAATTCACAAATCTCTCCCCTACTGTATTACTCGTAAATGTTACACAAGTAGTAAATGTATACACACCAGCAATATTTATTGTAAAAATACCACTTGCTAATGTTAAATTAGTAGTTGATGTATCTGTAGTATCCCACACTAAAGTTGTAACAGAACTAGATGTAAGTGATTGTGAAGTATTTAAATGATATCGTCCAACCCCTAAAGTTGGAACTGTTGTTTCAGAACGATATTCAACAAGACCACTGGTTGAATTCCTAACTAAAAGTTGAGTTTGCGTATTATCATTAGTTAATGAAGTATTTAAAGTTATTCCTGCGAAACTAGGACTCGATGTAGTTTGAATACCTTGAGCTGTATCAATTGAAATATTACCAATACCAGGGGTAATTGTTAAATTTCCTGTAGAATTTGTTATTGATCCAGCGGTTGGTGCAGCACTAGTATTTCCAATAAGAAGTTGTCCATTAGTTAAAGTATTTCCACCAATAAGACCTAAAGATCCAGATGTAAGAATTCCAAAAGGAGTAGCAGTTTGTACAAAAGGTAAATTAAAGTTTGTTGTAGCTGTTAAACTTGGAGTTGACACACTTCCAAACGTCACACTGGATGATGTTGCAATTGGCTGTGGAGTCGATAATGTATAACTTGGAGAACTTCCCGTAACAATTACTTCATTAGCTGTACCAGTTATTGTGACAGAAGGACCTGTAGATCCTGTTAAACCTATTGATCCAGTAGGACCAGTGACTCCAGTATGTCCGGTAAAACCTGTTGGACCTGTAAAACCTGTTGGACCGGTAGAACCCGTGGGTCCAATTATTCCTGTTTGTCCTGTATTACCAGTGGGTCCAATTATTCCTGTTGGTCCTGTAAAACCTGTTGGACCGGTAGAACCCATGGGTCCAATTATTCCTGTTTGTCCTGTATTACCCGTGGGTCCAATTATTCCTGTTTGTCCTGTATTACCAGTGGGTCCAATTATTCCTGTTGGTCCTGTAAAACCTGTTGGACCGGTAGAACCCGTGGGTCCAATTATTCCTGTTTGTCCTGTATTACCCGTGGGTCCAATTATTCCTGTTTGTCCTGTATTACCCGTGGGTCCAATTATTCCTGTTGGTCCTGTAAAACCTGTTGGACCGGTAGAACCAGTGGGCCCAATTATTCCTGTTGGTCCTGTATTACCCATGGGTCCAATTATTCCTGTTGGTCCTGTAAAACCTGTAGGTCCTGTATTACCCGTGGGTCCAATTATTCCTGTTGGTCCTGTAAAACCTGTTGGACCGGTAGAACCAGTGGGCCCAATTATTCCTGTTGGTCCGGTAGAACCAGTGGGTCCAGTAGCTCCAGTTAGACCGATTAATCCTATTATTCCTTGTAATCCTTGAAAACCCTGTGATCCTTGAAGTCCTATTGGTCCAGTAGCACCGGTCAATCCTATTAATCCTTGAGATCCTCTGAAACCTTGTAATCCTTGCGGTCCTTCGGGTCCTAAGGGTCCAGGATATGGATATGGAAGTCCATTAATTGTACCTACAAAAATATTCAATTGATTTTCAGTTAACAAATTAGATAAACTCATTGAATTTATATAATAAGTTGATATTTTTAAGTTGATATTTTTAAGTTGCAATTTGGGTTATGATTGAAACATCTATTTGACAATAGGTTTCTTGACTACTATTGAAACCAACAAGATTAAGAGCTCCACCACTTTGTTGATATGCTAAAAGTGTTACTATTTCACCAATA
>Ga0070764_10000372_pt1 | contig 17403 bp, 16 predicted proteins | sample HubBroMetageWRM4_FD_67287 | JGI IMG/M metagenome (GOLD analysis project Ga0070764, IMG submission 67287) | Warmed soil microbial communities from the Hubbard Brook experimental Forest, New Hampshire - Hubbard Brook CCASE Soil Metagenome WRM 4 | ecosystem: Environmental > Terrestrial > Soil >... | reverse complement strand
GCACTCTTTCAAGAGGAATGCCATGAGACTACGTGCGAACGAATTGTGCCCCATCCACAGATCCCTGACTTGCTGTGGCCGCGCGTTCCTTCCCAAGCCCAAACTGGTTCGGCTTGGAGTGCAGAGAATCGAAGATCCACACCACCGGCGCGGATACCGGGAACTTCGATCGCCGGGGGAGATGCGGAAGCTGCTGAACGTGAAGATCCGACAACAAGCAGGCATATGCGCCATCTGCCACGAGGAGTTCACCGACTATAACGACATCGTTCCGGACCACAAGAGTCCGAAGGGAATGGGAGGAGCTTGGAGAGACGACCATCCAGACAATATCCAAGCGACACATTGGTGGTGTAACGGAGAAAAAGGATCAACCAGAATTGATGACTGACGGCCGATCAGGCGAACTCTCTCTCTTCCGCACGTGAAACCGAATCATTCGAGTTGGCCGTGCGCCAGTTGTGTGCCGGATTTCAAGTTCAGGCATTCGCAAGGCGGTACTCAGGGAGCATTCGGATCACGAATGATAAAGGACGTTATGACTCTCGATGACGCGATAGCGATGTTCCGAAGATCAGAATGCGATAACTCTGTCTTCTGCAGCGAGACACTAGAAGTAAATGCCCCATTGTTGCCGGACGTGTCCTAGGAAACGTCCAAGAGCTGCTCTGATGTCGAGGTATTTGTCCGTGCGGGTTCCGTCACCGGCCTCGCAGAAGCCGGCCTGCAAGGCTGACACGACATTGGGGGGTAAACTTCCATCCTTAGCCTGTTCCGTGTTGTGTAAGACACTGTTTTCTGACGTCTTCCAGCAGAACCGTCCGGCTGGTGCCCAAATGTAAAACTCAGGATTCTTGGCTTTCTCTTCTTGAAGTTCAGGGCGGGTCACTTGCAGATCGATGTGCGCAAGGCAGATTAGGTATTCCAGCCAGTCAAACGCAGCTTCATAGATGGCGTCATCCGGCAAGTATTCGCGGAGAGGCTCGCGCAAGGCTTCGAACAAATGATTTGAGAGGGGAGTGTGCTCCCGTTCCCTTCCGGGCAAGATCCTTTGGAGGTCTCGCTCCATGACTCCCAAATTGTGTAGCGTCGTCGCGGCGGGCTTCTCGGGTTTGTAGGAATCGATTCGGAGATTGAGGTCGAAGAGGGCTTTTAGAAATCGGTAATTGGACCCCGCAATCGCTCCAAGCCCGATGCCGTACATCAGGAGCAGTGCGGGATAGCGCCTGAGGCTAAGCCACAGAACCTTTCCGGATTCAGGACCGCTCTGGTCCGCGATTCTTTTGAAACTTTTGAGAAAGACGGTCTGTTGCCCCTGACTCGTCCAATATGCTCCGCACACCTGCATCGCAAGAAGAACCGCGAGTTCCGTCTCATAGAGCTGCATACGCTTGAGAACCGTTTCCCCGGTGATATTGTGGGGGACTTGGACCGAGAATCGGGAGTCCGTAATTGTCCGGTGGGTCCTCTCCGTCTCGTTTGAAACCAGATCCGAAAGGTTGATGCGGTAGGTGTCCTCTGAAAGATATTTTTTAAGACGCGTGATAGCCACTGACGCGGATAGCGGATCTGTTATGGAGAACGTCTCCAGAGCGGAGACCTTTTCATCGAGCTCGCGGAAAAAGCCATCGGCATCTGCTATCTGAACAGTGGTCCCGCCTCTCAAAGCAATGAGGTCCGTTGCCGCCGGCTTGGCTGGACCACGCTGCGCCCAGTAGGTCGCAAATCTGCGGTTAGGGCATCGCTGCAGCGCTGCACAGAGAGCTATGTCCCACTCCGCCGACCAGCCCGTGACAATGAGGCCATATTCATCGAAAACGCGGTCAAGGAGTTTGTCCATGTGCTCGTCATAGCGTTCGAGCTCGCCGCGTGTGTTCTTGAGGCGGGTGTCGAGGTAATCGCCGTTGATCTTTATTACCGTGCAAGGTGAATGTGCAAGGGGGAGAGCCCCCCGAACGGCGTCTGCCGTGCTGATGACGACAGGCTGAATGCCGATCTCGGCGAGCGCCTGCTCAAGCAGACGGTCGAAATTTGTGGTTATGACAACGCGGATGTAGCCTCTAGCAATCAGCTGGGCAATTGCTTTGTGCGCTGGACTTGGTCTTTTTCTGCCCTCGGCGAGTTCCTCCTCAGTGGGCTCAAAATAGCCACGCAAGACTTGCGACCGTTCGGCCGACGTCTTCGCAATCTGGTCGAGAACATCAGAATAGTTGGGCTCCAGACCGAACGTGTGTGTGAACCATTTGTCCGGGTCAGGCTCGCACTTCTCTTTTCGCAAGTGGGCCACTTTGCGGATGAGATCCTGCACGATTTCCCAGCCTGTCGGAATTCCTGAGGAACGTGAGATACCGGAACCCAGCAACAGCGAATAGACACCCTTGTTGTGGAACACTGATACGGCAAGACTGAGGATTGGATCAATCATGCGTTGATAATGCCTGTGTTTCTTAACGAATGGAAAGGATTTTGACAGTTAGGAGTCACAAATAAGTTTGCCCCGGGTGTTGTAGTTTCGCTGAGAGCCTTGCAATATGCTGGTCAAATGGCGGAGCCCATCAAGTCCGATTTAGTGAGCCAACTCAGGCTCTTGATCAAGAGAAACGCTAAAGAGAGCAGCCGTCTCGAATTCAAGCTAAAACTCGATAACAGCAATCCGGGCGTAAAAGCGGAGTTCATCCGCGATGTGATTGCCCTGGCCAATTCCGAGGGGGAAACTCCGCGCGACGACGGCTATCTGGTGGTCGGCTTCAAGGACGGCCGGTTCCACGAAAGAACGAGCGCTACGAGGGTGCTGCATTCGGGCAGCTGCTGGACTCCTTTATCTATCCAACGGTCAACTATGAATGGAAGGGCTTCGAGGTCGAGGGAGAGAGCATCACGGTGCTGGTTATAAAGCCTGACACGAACGTTGTCCATATGGTGAACAAGAAGTTGCAGGACGATAACGGTCGCGTGCTACTGTCGCCGGGCCAGTCCTGGGGACGAAAGGCGGAGCGCAAGATTGACCTGAGCGGTGAGGCAATCCATGCGCGCCTCCAGGCAATAACAGAAAGGCACGTTGAAAGAGCGACCGATCCCCTTAAGAAGAGAATCAAGCACCTGGAGCGCAACTCCGGGCCTGCCTTCGAGGTCAAGAGGATTCGTTTCGAAATGGAACGTGCGTCCGGATGGGATACGCTCGATGAATATCTCGATCAGCTAATGCCGTATGCGCGCGAGTTCGACGACTCCGTGAAACACGAAGTGCTGGATGCCCTCAGGGAAGTCACCGGACGCGTCCGACTGGGAATGCCGGCGAACGTGGCGCGGTCCATAGACACAATTTTGCTGGAAGTGATGCCGGTCAAAGGCGGGGGCTTTAACTATCCCGCACGGGAACCGTATTCAGAGGGTGATCTGCAGCTGCTTAAACGCATCGAGCACGCGATATTCGAGATGACCTGGGACGCGTGCCGTTACCTGCGTGACATTAAGGTGGTGGAGGTCTGCGCGCATCTCTATTGGTATTTGATCCGTTTGACCACGCTGAACAAACTGCGGAGCCTTCAATCGGAGTGCCTGCACAATGTGCGTTACGCTCGTAGTCGGTGCGCTGAGGAGCGCAATGGAAAAACATTTCCCGAGGCGGAGAAGAAGTTGAGTTGGGAGATACGTGATGCGCTCGATGCGTTTCAGTGTGACGGATACGCGATCACTCCCCTAGCGGCAAACAAGCTGGGAGCCGCTGAGATTGATGCTTGCCTCGCCATCATCAAAGCCGGCGACGCGGTAGATATGGTTTCAGCGAAGCAGGAGCTGCCGCGGTCAACGGCGATCGCGTTGGCATGGAAGGGTAAGGAGATCGTTGGCCTTGGAGCGATTAAGCGTGAGCGATGTGACTATGCCGCTGGTATCGCAGAGAAGAGCGGATTTGATTTTCCACGCGAGACGCTGGAGTTGGGATACGTCGCCGTTGCCCCAAAGCACCGCGGCAATCACTTATCAGACTGCATAGTGAAGGCATTACTAAAACAGCATAAAGGAGGGCTCTTTGCCACGACCTCCAGTGAGTATATGAAAGCTACGCTAATACGGGCTGACTTCAGAACCGCGGGCAAGGAATGGAAAGGCAAGAAGTCCATGTTGTCACTATGGCTGAGGGCAGAATAGTTTGGTGCGGAATCATCAGATGCTACGAACTGATATCGAGAGGGCTCTCGACGATCTGATCTCAAACGAGGCCGGAATGACGTTCCAGGGGCTCGCCGTGATCCTCGCAAAGCAGCGGTGGCCCGAGCTTGTCGCCGCCGAGCGAAAAAAAGACCTTGGCGCCGATGCGGTCGGAGGCGGTAAGCCTTCCCGCAATCCACGGTTTCATCCAGGTACGGACGCCCTGCTCCAGGTCGGCGACGATCTTGTCGCTGATGCGCGTGTAAACATCCTGCCTCTCGTTGTTCATGGTCCTGTTCTCCGTTGGGGTCCGGTTAATTCCGAACCGCCGCAGACAGACAGGTCGGGCGCAACGAGGGGTCCTGTCACCAAAGGGAAACGGCCAACGCGGGAGGAGCGACGAATGGAGCGGGCAGCGCCGTTGACAGGAAGCCGCAGCCGGCCAGGAGTCGAAGGCACGAGGTTCGGAACCGGACTCGGGAGAACGAAGTTAGCGCGGGGAGGTCAGCGAATCAGCGGGGAAGTCGAAAGAGGCGTAGGGCTACGGCATGGTGACTGTTGCGTGCGGAAAGGCTGTGCGAAGCAGCTTCAGGCGCTCTTGAAGGCGGGACTGTCGGGATACCTGCCGATGACCTTGAGCGTGTCGGCGATCTGCGTCCACATGGTTTCGGCATCGAGATGCGCGGCGGAAAGTCTCAGCAACGTACCGTGAGCCACATCGAAGAAGCGCATATATTGGTCGAGCTGCGATTTCAGTTCGGATTCAGTGAGGGCTTCAATGTCGATATGCATGGCCGGATCGTAGCATGAGTCCCGGCTCTACGATCTTCGTGCATTGTGATAATTAGCAATAACATAGGATGGCATGATATAGAGATAGACCATTGCCTTACGGCATCGGCCCCTCAAGTTCCCAGGGAACTTGACTAATCGTTTTAGAGCGCGGCACGGTATCACTAAGATCGGCTTTGCGGAGAATAGAGCTCATGACGAAGTACTTTTTCGCGGCGGCCATCCTCATTGTTGCAGTACTAGCCGGATACCTGCTCTGGCAGCACAATCGGGTAACTCCCCATACCTCGATTTGCGCGGACGAAGTCCGTGGGTATAAGGACGCGGTCGAGTCATCCCTGTCCGCTTCGGCAAAAGGTCTTAATCGGATCGAAGTCGGCCTGAACGGGAACACATCGAAGACCTATATCGATCAGTTGGCGCAAATCAAAGCCTCCGACCTGCTTGCGCTAAAGACTTGTGACACGCAGTGCAAGCTTCTGGAGCGTTGCCTCACTATTAACCCCAAGGCGTCGGTGGACACCGCATGCGCGACCGAATACAAGGACTATAAGTCGCGGGTTGACGGCGCGCTGCATGTGGTCTCCGAAGTTCAGGAGTATCAGCGCCTCACGGACCAAGCGTCCCAACAGGCGGATACATTGTCGAAAACGCAGAAACAACTCGAAGAAGCGCAAAAAGGCGTCGGTTCGTCCGGCGGGCGTGAGGAAGTGCTGAAACGGCAGGTTCAGGATCAGACTCAGGCGCTAATCTCGCAGATCGCCGCTATGGATTCGAAGGCGAAAGCGATCCTAGGAGCCGATGCACAAAAATAAGAGAGCCTCGACCGTTTTTCTTCTAGTTTTGGCGTGCATTGCACTGACTTCACGAAGCCAGGGACAGGCAAAGAATCCCGCCCCGAAAAACCCGCAGGCAAGCACCTGTATTGGGCCACCCAACCATGATGCCAACCTTGACGCCGTTGTAAGTGAGGTTTTCAAGAACAAGGCAAGGCGCCTATTGGAGCAGAAGATCGTCACACAGGAATTCTTCGACAGCGTCCGCGACGCACGCTACGAGATCTGCGACGACAGGACGTGGGACGTAGTGGCGTTTCCCAGGACGCCCCCATTCGTGGCCTTCGACTCGTATATGTTGTCGTTTCTGGCGATGCAGTCCGAGAGCCTGATCCTGGGGCAGTACCTGGCTAACGACTATCCGCGTATTGGACCTCTGGACCTCCACACCACGCTGATGCGCTACGTCCTGGAGCAGAACCTGAACAAAAATGCGCTTAAGATCAGTTTTCAGGACCTGGTGAACAAGGTCATGGGAACTCCCACGGACATCAGCAAATATCAGTCCAACGGGAAGTTTTCAGGGCAGGTGCAGACCATGTTTCTCACATCGCTGTACTTCCTGATCTTCCATGAGTTTTGTCATATTCATTCGCACGATCCCGAGCAGCGGATGAAGATTGCGGCGATGACGGACAAGCAAGCCGATAGCGCCGCGAAGCAGGCGATGCTGGTCCGGCTCGAAATGGACGCGGATTCCTGCGCGATAGACATCATGAATCGTGACGAGGCTCAGTTTAAGTTCTCTCCGATCAGTTTTTTTAGTACGTTCATGGTTTCTTCCACGCAAGCAATCTTCCAGAAAGTGCTTCCCGCTCAGACAATTACACATCCTGCTCCCAAGGAGCGTCTCACCAACGCCTACGACACGGATCTCAAATTTATCGAGCGCTCACCCGACATGGCTCGGTACAAAGTAACGCTGGATGGCGTATACGATCACTTCGGAAGCCTTGTACCGAAGTAGATCAGTTGGAAGCGCCCGCAGCCTATGACGTTCGACGACATCGTGAGCGACTACATACGCGCCTATCGTGACCGCGCGCGAAAATGGAGATCTTCAGTCGCGAGCGGAGCCGGGCGGCTAGTATTCACCGGGCGGCGTTGTGTGAGTTTCCTAGCGGGAAGCGGTATCGCACAATACCTGATTCCCAAGAAGCTGCTCGAACTGGCGGAAGAACGCCTGCAGGTGCTGCGAGAAGTCTGACCAGCATTTCGACGAATTGCATGAAGTTGTGAACCGTGAGATCGGCTCTGTTCACGGGCTCGTCGATGTCACCTATGGCCGGATAGGAACACGTGGACGGCGCATGAGGTATGTAGTGCCTGGTGAAACTGCGGCTAGGAAGCTCGTGTGAGCTAATTTGCGGCGCAGAGCGACTGCAAAACAGCTCATCGGCCTTGCCTACGAGTTCCGCCAGCTCGTAGACCCCGGCAGCTGGTACTCTGAATCGAATCCCGCATGAGCGAAGACTATCTCCGGCGTTACACAGACCTGACGGCGCTGATATATCTGCTGCACAAGCGGAAGATCACGTTGCTCGACCCGGCGTCCTGGGACGACAAGAACGATTCGTTCTACCTCGCCAAATACAAAGAAAAACGCAAGCTTAGATCTGTACTGGCGCTCTGCCTGATGCAGTCAGACGAGCGATACCACCAGTGGCGCGTATTCGCGCCAGGGCCGAGCGGCGTATGTATTAAATTCAGCCGCGAAAAACTCTTGGCGGCCGTGCGCAAACACACGCACATCCACATGCGTCCTGTGACCTATATGACGCTGCCGGAGATTCGCAGGAAAAAGTTCAGCGTAGCGGATCTGCCGTTTCTAAAGCGGCAGGCGTTTGAACATGAAGATGAATTCAGAATCATCTATACGTCCAAAACAGACACCCTTACTACGCTGGACATTCCGATTATGCTGTCGTGCATTGAGAAGATTACGCTCAGTCCATGGATGCATTCGAGCTTATCCCGCTATGTAAAGCGAACGCTGTGGGCCATCGATGACTGCGAGAATCTGGAAATCGTCCGGTCCACCCTGATAAGCAATGAGGAGTGGAAAAAACTTGGCGAAGATGCACGATAGAACAAGCACGCAGGCGAAGAGCAGGAGAGACCATGGCCTATAAAGTATTTGTAAGCTACTCGACGAAAGATATTCCGAATGTCGATGCGCTTCGGCAGTTTCTTCAGTTCCCAGAAGTGGAGTGTTTCGTGTCGGAGTACGCGGTGGCTCCGGGCGCTCCAATTGCCACGATCACTAAGGGCGCAATTCTTGGTTGCGATCTCTTCGTTTTGCTGTGGAGCAAGAATGCAATGGCGTCAGAGTGGGTGAGCCAGGAGATTGGCATTGCCCACGGGAACCACAAGCCGATATTACCGTTCGTCCTAGAGCAGGGACTCGCCCTCCCCGGCTTTATCAAGGAGTTGCGTTCCGTTGCGGCATTCCAGAACCCTCAACAAGCGATGTACAGCTTGCGCGAAACCGTGTTGCGCAACTCGCTCGTGAAACAAAATCAGCAAGCGGTTGCTGCGCTCGCATTTGGTGGCCTACTGATCCTCGCGCTCATCGGCATGAGTAATGGTTCATAGCCGCTGATTTACTTGCTCGTGAAATAGACGCCTGAGCCACTGGCCGCTTTCGCTAGTGGAACGGATCTACCGGTCTCGCCCACGTCTGTGAATCCAAGACTTTGACTTCCCGCCAGAGAATCGAGCTTTTCAATCGGAGGATACAGACCGAGATACTCTTGCCCTTTGAATTCCGAGTCGTACTCCGATACGAGGGGAAGAATCCAGACGTGTCCCGGCTTAAAACCATCAAAGTAACCCAACTCCCACGGCATCCAGGCCGATTGAGTAGCATTAGGCGTATGCACATAGACAAGGGAAGAGCAGGTTTTCATTCTTTCCCTGAGCTTCTGCGCCGTCGCGACGGTGACTTTGCCTCGATCCAGGCCAGGATCGTCAATCCAGTCAACATAGACTTTGAGGCCCATGTTCTTCATGATGCTCTTGATGCCTAAAATCACGTCGGCATCCTGAAAGGAATGCGACAGAAAAACGTCGTAGCGGTCGGCAGAGGAAAAGCTGCGCGAGTCCTCCATCAGGATCTGCGACGCACTCTTGGTTACGTAAGATCGGGCAACTTGGCTGGCGGCGCGGGCCTCCGCAATTCGCAGGTAGGGCAATCGAGATCCTTTCCGGCCTTACTTAAGCCACGTTGAGAAGCTGTTGAATCCGCTGTTCCCGATCCAGTCGTAAACCGGATACCAGTTGCCCAGGTTAAAGCCTTTGCCGCGGTATTGCTCGCTTACCTGAAATCGGTAAGAGGCGCCGTCGTCCACCTTGCTGTATTCGACCCACGTGTCTCCGACCTTCTCCCACAGCGTGGCGGTCTCTCCGCTTGCAGAAAAAGTAACGCCGACATACTGAAGAGGATTCGGACCGGCCCATTTCGTGAGTCCATCCTTGCCCTTGATCGAATTGATGTGGACACCGAAAAGGTGATTGCCGCGCTTAAAGCTTTTCAGAATTTCGTATCTCACCCATGGGCGCGCATAGGTTTGCGATCCGATTAGAACGCAGGTATTGCTGGTGTTATCGAGTCCGCCGTTGATCAGGCGCTTGAGCGCAATGTCGCCTTGCTTCTTGGCGGTTTCCCAGATCGATGCGTCGTAAAAGCCCGCTGCTTCGCGGTCCGGCTTCGTCAGCCAGTGATTCCTGACGACATTTACGCGGAAGTCGATGACATCCTGGTAGTGGAAGGTGAAGAATACGCGGTTTGCCATATTACGCCGTGTAATTGTCCCGGATGTCGATAGCCTCCTCGATCCAATCGGCGAGGTTCTGGCTGATGTAGTTGTACACGGCCTTGCTGTCCGTGTAAGGGGGGTTGTATGCCTTCACGACTGACGACATCGGCGTCTTGTTTTCGCCAATGGTGAAATTACTGAACGGATTTTGCCCTTTCGAGGACTGGTATCCGTCGAAATCCTTAAGTCGGTGAATGTAGACGCCGACGAGCCCCTTCTTGCTGTTCCAAGCGGATTTGATTTCGTAGTTAATCCACTTCCGTCCGGCCGTGTTCTCTCCGATGAGCACGACGTTGCAGGACTTTCCGTCGAGCTGGCCGTCAATCCATTCCTCGATGGTGGCGTCGCCGCCGCTGGTAATCTCTTCCCAATCATTGTCGGTTGCAGGCTTATTGCCTTCAACCACACCCATGTTGCGCACCCTTGCGGCACGGGCGCAGTCCGGTTTGTAGTGAAAACTGTAAAACACGCGTCGTGCCATGCCTACCTGCCCTTCGCTTTGCTGATGATCTCGATGACCGTGTCGATAAGCTTCTTGGGGTCTGCACCGTCGCCGAGGCTCTCAAAGAGCGGTCTCAGTGTGGCATGCGCGGGGTAGTAGGTGCCGAAATTAGCGATCAGCTCCTGCCACAAATCCTTGGCCATAAATCCTGTGGCCCCGATGGGAATAAGTAGCAGTCCTTTCTCCTTGGCGATCTCGAATTCGCGGCGCACGCCGTTAGCGGGTACGACTTTTCCCCCATCGAGTTTGTTGCCGAAGATGAACAGCGCGACACCCGCGTGCGCGATCATTTCCTGACGGTAAAACTCCCATTGTTTCTGGGCATCCGGTCCTTGCGGGAACGGGCGCAGGATGAGCTGGTCGTGCAGTCGCTTGCCCTGGTGCTGGTAAAGCTCTTCGAGCGCTCCCGTGATGACATGGCTGCCCACGCCGAGGCCGAAGCCGGATACGATGCGGCTGTCGTTGCGGATGAGCGCCTGACTGAGATTGCGGATAAAGCTTTCCGCCTGCGCTTGCGTCCACGCTCCGTATTCGTGCGCACTGCCCGAGATGAGCACCGTTTTGCGCTGGTAGCGATTCTCGATCTGTTTCAGGAGCGCCGTGATGTCGTTGTACTCGTCCACGAGCAGCGTCTGAACGCCGAAGCGCTTCAGGTCATTGATGGCAAGCTGCTGTTTTATCTCCGCGTACTTGAACGCATCATCGTCGGGATAGTTTGCACGACTACATTTCTTGAAAATGCAGTAGTGATCGCGTGGCTTGCCGTGCAGGCTGATGCGGACCCGGCTCAGGATGTAGTCGAGATTGGGATCGGTGAAGCTGAAGCCCAGGAACAAAAACATTTTTGCAACGAGATCGCCGCTTAGAGCCGTCACATACTGCCCGCGCGAGGATGAGTAGCGTTCGTAGTCATCTTTGGTCAGCACGGCGTCGTCCGGATGCTCGATGTCGCCGTGCATCTTGTAAACGATGGCGTCGCGCTTGGGTTTCGTGATTTTTAGGTGATCGAGCGTGAATTTCACGTCTGCAATCTTGCCCGCGCCTTTCAGCGAATCCTCGATCAGTTTGTCGTAATTCGTGGTCCAGAACGTTTTGATCGGAAGCCGCGCAAGAATGCGATGATTCTCGGTGATGGCGTGGCCGGGAGAGAACTGCTCTATAAGCGCGCGATTGAGTCCGCTGCGGTTTTGTTTCTCGTTCAGGTGATATTGCGCAATGGATACGAGGTCGTGCTCTTTGTCGATGTCCAGTCCCAGCTCATGGGCGATGGGCTGCAACAGCTTCTTCCAATCGACATAGCCTGCGCCAACCGACAACCCGGCACCGGCAAAGATAGCGACGTTCTCCTCTTCCAGTTCCTTTACGAATGTCTCGACGAAGTGTTCTGCGTGCTTGTCCATGCTCCCGTCCGACCGCGATCTTCAGGCGGTTCACTAGCTTAGGACCGTATCCTACTGACTATACGATAGGTAGTTGCGTGCCAACTTATAACTCATGGAGACACCCAATTGTATCGCAGAGGTGAATAAAAAGCGAAGCTCATTTCTCCTCAGCACTGAGCCGCAGGCAGAGCGTTCCACGCGTGGCTGTTCGACTTCACGGCGGAGTAATTCGCATCAAGCTTCGGTTCCAGAAGCAGCAGCGCCGCGATCCGGCGCACGATATGCGTAAATTCCCGCGCTTCGTCCTTCGTGATTTCGCGCCCGAGTACGTCCTTTTCGCGGTAGCTCAGCCACTTCTTGAGCACCTGGTAGCCGCCAATGGTGTATTCCCACACGGCCTCGGGAACGTTGCTCCAGTACGTTTCGCCGTTGAGGTAAATGTCGTGGGTCTTCGCGCCCCAAAGCGCCAGGACATCGGCTGTCGTTGTCTCCAGCTCTTGAGCACCCTGCTCTATCGCTGTGGTTTCTTCGGCGGAATATTCGCGCTCTTTGTCGATGCCGCGTCCGGGCATCACAATGTCTTTTTCCTTCTGTATGTGTCCCCAACCCGCGGTGATGGCGAGGCTCAAACCCTTCACGGGGCCGGTGATTTTTCCAAGTGGGATCAGCTCCTTTCGCAATTTACCGGCAATGACGCCTAGGGCAGACTTCTCGACATCGAGGAGCTGGCCCAGATTCGCGCCCAGCGCAGCGGAATCCATGAGGGCCTTAAGCGTCGCAGGCAAGGGAATGCGCGGCCAGTCCGCGCGCATACCGGCGTCGTGCTCCGAGAGATACGAAGGCGTGTAGAGAATCGCGAGCGCGTGAAGCCAGAGAGCGCGGCTCAAGTCCTCATCTTTATCGGGATCTCCGTCAGTGAGCGCTGCGAGATAGGCGCGCGCCGAAGCGGAGAGATTGGCCGTTGTGCCGTTGGCATCGGTCAGATGCTGGTGCATCGTGATCTGGCCGTCGCCTCCAACGTCTTCTGCTGGCGTGGTGCGCAGCCGCAAAGGGATCGCGCATACATTCGGCCGGAGCAGGTGATAGTCGGGCAGCGCAGCGCTAAAGAATGCCGGCTTGCCTTCCCTAGGACGCTCGGCAAAACGGCGCGCGATGAAAAAGCTTTCATCTTGCGCGCGCTGCGTCAGCAATTCAGGGCGGGGCCTGTTCCATAGAGGCAAAATGCTGCTGTAATAGCACCAGCGGTTATCGAAAGGATAGAGCGCGTAACGCTTGATTCGCGCCGCATCGAATTTTTCTTTCTTGAGCAGCTTCGGTCTGGCCGTGGCAGGAACAAACCCACCTGCTTTTTTGGACAGCCCTGTTTCCAGCGCCGCGAACGTCGCCCATTCGACTTTCGGATCGAAATAGGTCCTCATGCGCTCGCTTAAGGTTTCCTCATCAAGCGCCATGAGCGCACCGCGGCGCATCTCCTGCAGCCCGCTGATCGGTTCCTCTTCCGCAAATTCGACAACGGCAGGCCAGGTCGCATAACTTGCGTCGGTTTGCGTCGGCCGGAATGAGAACCGGTTTGCGGCTTCGGGTTTCACCTCCTCATACTTGGCCCCGGATTCGTCAGTTAGGCTTTCAAGAAGGGATTCGCGTTTTTGCGTCCCCCAGAATTCCCGGTAGTGCATCGCGAGTGGCTCCGCGCCGCCGGTCTTTGCGAACAGACCAATGGCGGTGCCAAGCCTTATGCCTTCGCGGTTGTATTCTGTGGAGAAGACACTTGGATCGGGCTTGCCGTCCGGGGTGAGCTTGCCGGTTTCGCGGCTGTCGCCGTTGAGACAATCAATCCATGCTGCATTAAATTCCTGGCTCAGGCGCTTGCGCACGACAACGAAGGACGGATCGCTCAGGTAGGAATAGCTGGAGATGTAGCACACAACGCCGCGCTTGCTCATCTCTGCGATGCGGCGCTCGGCCAGGCGCAGAAAGCGCACATACAGCTCATCGAGATTGTATTTGCGGATCTTCCATTCGGTGCCGAGGCCCTCCTTGTACGGCTCGACCAGTCCCTGCTCCTCCTCCGGGCTTACTCCGGCAAACGCATAGTAAGGAGGATTTCCAAGCACTACGAGGATCGTCTTGTCACGTTTGACCAGCTCCGCCGCGTCACGCTCCTCTTCCATCTCGGGGAACATGAGTTTTTGTTTTACTCCCTTGGGAGGACTCCAACCGGTGAGCGCATTGGTGAGGTACACCCCTACCCGTTCGTGCAGCTTCTCCGAGAGCGGCGCGCCGATCATCTGAAGCAGCAGGCCGAGCTGCAGGTGGGATACGACGAATGGTGCTGGCAATAACTCGAATCCGAAGACACGCTCCATCGCGGCCGTCTTGATGTCGTCGGCCGTCAGCGCGTCGCCGCCGTTTTGCTTGAGTGTGGCCTCGATCTGGCGCAGCACCTCGACGAGAAACGCCCCTGTGCCGCAGCACGGATCGAGGACATAGACATTCGGATCGGCGAAACCGTTCGCGACGTTGAGCTGCTCGCGCAGCACACGGTCGATGCGTGCAACCATGTAGCGGACGACTTCCGGGGGAGTGAACCAAACGCCGAGGCGCTGGCGGAGCACCGGATCGTAAGCAGCCAGGAACGGCTCATAGAAATACTGCACCGCATGGTGTTCCTCGAAATTGGAGAAGAAGGCGTCCCGGTCCACGCGGTTGAGCGCCGTCTGCGTCCAGTTGAGCACTTCCTCCAGCCCAAGAGCCTGCAGCTTAGTCGGTGTGGCGAGCTGCTCGAACAGCGTCTTGATCATCGGCACGTGCAGCGACCATGCCGCCTCGTGCCAGTTGAATTTGTCCTTTGGCTTGGTGGTCGGGCGCCTGGACCACAAAACCCAAGCAGAGAAGACGCCGTAGAACAAGGTCTGCACCAGGGAGGATCGGAAGAAATGCTCGCCGTCTTTCCCAGTGAACTTGAGGCCGAGCGCTTCTTCCAAAGCGCTTCGCAACGCGGACAGGCCTGGCAGATCCGCCTGCCCATCGATGCGGGCCTTGGCGTCGCGCGCATAAGACGCCAGGAACCACGCAACCTCTTTGGGGGCCGTCAGCGGCGCGGCCTGGAGAATAGCGCGCGTCAGGTATTCGTTGAATGAATCCCCGATTGTCTCCGTGAGTTTGGCGGGATTGCTTACGGCTTTCCAGAATGCTTTCTCCGTAGATGCCAGGCTGAAGGATTCCAGTGCAGTCGCCTGCCCGTCAATCCGGGCTACGATGACAAATTTGCGGAGATTGGTGACGAGCACGAGGCCGTACTTCGCGAGGTACTTTGCCACTTGCTCGCTCGCGGCCACGTCCTTTAACTCTTCGCCCGGAGCCTTGATCTCGATTACTCCGCGCGCCGGAATCAGCCCGTCAGCGAGTGGATCGTCCACCTTGCTCTTCTGGTCGGCCGTTATCAGAGCGCCGTCAGGCAGGCCCGCGCCGATACTGTGCGGATGGATAATGCAGCGGACGCGGGGTTTCAGTTTTTTGCCGACGAAATTCAGCAGGTTAGAAAGATACGGATAGTAGGAAGTTTCCTTCACGCCCACGCCGCTGACGTGCGTGTCGCGAAGGTCGGCAAAAAACGTTTGGATGTGCTCGTGATCGGGCAATGTCCCATTATCACTCAGGCGGGATGATTCCGGAGATTGCGAATCACTGCAGATGACGCCGTAGAGTTAACCCGGCGTTACGGTCACCTTGCGCTAAGGGGTAGCATCTCCAGATGAGAACGCCTCTGTACGGGCAAATTCCAACCCACCGCCGAACCACAAAGTGAGTGGTCTTGTATGTCTTGGAGGCGTTTTGGCAGTCCCCGCTTTGTTGTATCTACTTGTGATACTTCAAAGCGTTACGCTGTCACGGCAGCATTCGGGCAAAACGCCTGTGGGGGTGACTTACTGTCGGACCGCCATTGCACACGTGGCGCTGCCCTTTTGCAAAGGTCGGTGGGCCAGCAGTGTGCGGGAGAAGATCGCGACTCGATGGTCCGCAGCGGATGACTACCTGCATAAATCGACTCCGAAGTGGCCGACAGCCTCATGACGGGGGCGCGGAATCAAGAGGCGATCCCGGATCGATCACAACCCGAGTCGTCTCTCTACGAGTTCCAACAATTGAGAAGGGCGCAGCCCTACGGCTTTGGCTAGGTTGAATAACGCATTGAGAGAAGGACTTTTCTCACCGCGCTCCAATTGACCCACATAGTTGCGATGATAGCCAGTTCGGTGGGCGAACGAGTCTTGTGAGTCGCCACTCTGCTCTCGGAGCTGTCGCAGGACAAGCCCGAACTCAATCTTCGGATTCGACCTGTGCTGGCTGCGATTTGGCTTGCGCGGCATTCATAAAACGATCTGCTACTTGACCACAATTGTGCGACCCACCTATAGTGTGTATTAATTGCGCGAATAATTGCGTGCCGGACTCAATTAGGAGGGAGGGGGGTGCTACTCTTCAGTGCCCTCCAGCTCTTGGCGCTCGATCCAATAGTCGGCACTTCTTTGAGGTGGAGCCCATGTCTTTATCGGATGGCGACCTGGCGGCTTTATTCCTCTCTCCCTCTCGCCTTCGAAGCCTCAGTGATGAAGACTTGATGGCCGCGCTACGCATGGGCTGCAACGACGCCCTGGCGGTGTTGTTTGAGAGACACAGCGCGCTCGTCTTCCGGATAGCCCGCGCCATCTTGCACGATGATGGGGAAGCGGAGGAAACCGTCCAAAAGGTGTTCTTGGATATCTTCCGGGCCGTGAACCAATTCAACCCCGATCGCGGAACCTTCAAAACTTGGCTGCTGCAGTACGCTTACCACCGCAGCATCGACCGTCGGCAGCATCTCCAATCCAACCGGTTTTACAGCCGCGATGAACTGGACGACCTGATGCCGGCGGAACTGTTTAATGGACCCGGACATTTGCTATGCTTGCCTCCGCAGGAGGTGGTCTTCCTGGTGGAGCAGGTGCTTGCCACTCTGGAGTCGCGGCAGCGCCGAGTGATTGAACTCACCTATTTCGAGGGCTTAACGGCGGAGGAAATCGCCACGAAAACGGGTGACTCGGCATCATCGGTTCGGCACAATCTGTATCGGGGTCTGGCCAAGCTGCGGGATGTCCTATTGGAAACCGGCAAGGCAAAAGGAAAAGAGAAGACAGCCACCGAGCCGACGCTGAAAGGGAAGAGGATCCTCGTTGAATACCCATGAACAATACGAGGAGCTGTGCGCTCTGGCCGCCAGCGGGCAAGCCTCCCCAGACGAGTTGACCGATCTCAGGTCTCACCTCGAAGACTGTCCCGACTGCCGCAGTGCGGCCTACGACTTCACGCAGGTCAGCGCGCAAGGGCTCTCCCAGTTGGCCGCGAAGCATCTTCACTGTCAGATTCCCTCCGGAATGACGCAGAGGTTCATGGCTCGGGCTCGGTCTGAGGGCATCGAGATGACCCGCGAGAATGTGCCCCAGGCCCCTGCAGCAAGTCGTCGTTGGTTTTTCGCGACTATCGGTGCTGTGGCCGCGGTTGTCTTGATCGCAGTGTTCCTGACAATCGGCAGGCGGAAGTCCTCTCCAGTTGTGGTAGAACATCGACAATTGCCAGCAAGCCAGACGACCGGGCCTTCTCCTGGTACGGCTTCCCAAGACAGACGAGCCGGAGAGACCGGGTTGCAACAACAACTCGCAGCTGTCCGGTCACAAATGAAGTTCATGTCGGCGACGATTCAAGAACAACGGGCCGAAATCGAATCCGAAAGGAAGGCGAGCGATGATTTGAACTCGCGCCTTACCGAAGCAGAGAAGGGAAGTGCAGTCAGTCAGTCTGAGCGAGCCCAGCGGGACGTTCGCATCGCGCAGCTTGAGTCAGAGATAGAAAAGGCGAAGTCCGAAAAGAACGCGAGCGATACGACG
>Ga0070764_10000369_pt1 | contig 17482 bp, 10 predicted proteins | sample HubBroMetageWRM4_FD_67287 | JGI IMG/M metagenome (GOLD analysis project Ga0070764, IMG submission 67287) | Warmed soil microbial communities from the Hubbard Brook experimental Forest, New Hampshire - Hubbard Brook CCASE Soil Metagenome WRM 4 | ecosystem: Environmental > Terrestrial > Soil >... | reverse complement strand
AAATTCACGTCCTCTCCCACGTCGTCAGCTACGGCTCCGCCGTCTTCGAAGGCATCCGCTGCTACGAAACCCAGCAAGGTCCCGGCATCTTCCGCCTCAAAGAACACATGCAGCGCCTGCTGAATTCGGCCTACATCTATCGCATGGAAGTTCGCCACACCCTCGAAGATCTCTGCAACGCCAATCTGGAATTGCTCCGCGTGAATAAAATCGGCGCCTGCTACATTCGCCCGGTTGTACTCCGCGGCTATGGCGAAGCCGGAGTGGATCCGGTCGGCTGCCCCGTCGAGGTCTACATGGCCTGTTATCCCTGGGGAAAATATCTAGGCGAGGAAGGCCTGCGCAGCGGCGTGGACGTCTGCGTCAGCTCCTGGAATCGCCCCGCGCCTAACACCCTGCCGCAAATGGCCAAGTGCGCCGCCAATTACATGAATTCCCAGCTCATCCGAATGGAAGCCCGCGCTAACGGCTACGTAGAAGGCATCGCCCTCGATACCAACGGCTACGTCAGCGAAGGCTCCGGCGAAAATATCTTCCTGGTCTCCGGCGACACCGTAATCACTCCGCCGCTGTCAAATTCCGCGTTACCAGGAATCACGCGCCACTCCATCATGACCATCTGCGAAGACCTCGGCATCCCGGTCGTCGAACAGATCATCCCCCGCGAAATGCTCTACATCGCCAGCGAAGTCTTCTTCTGCGGCACTGCCGTAGAAGTAACTCCGATCCGCTCCATCGACCGCGTGAAAATCGGTATAGGCTCCCGCGGCCCCATCACCAAACGCATCCAAGACGAATTCTTCGCCTTGGCCGAAGGCAAGAAACCCGACCGCCATAACTGGCTGACCCCGGTCGGCGTACCCGCCGCCACACTCCGCTAAACTTCTGCCGCGCCGCCCGGGGGCGATGGTTTGGGTAGCCCATGCCGTTCCGGCGTCATGGCTGCTCAGCGCTCGTCATTTTTCCGTCAACCACGTTCACTTCAAAGCTACTCCCGCCCGTAGCCGCCCAGGCACTCAGATCGAAAGTGTCCCCGGCGCTCAGCTTCAAAACCTTCACATGACGCAACGTCAGAGCTTTTCCATCCACACAAACTTCCGGCCGATGATCCAGCGTCATGAAGTAGGCTGAATTTTTCCCGACGACCCGCGCGCGACCATCCGCTTCCACCAGCACCGCGGTGGTTTCGTCCAGGCCGATGCCGTGCGCTTCCTGAGCCCAGCCGTCCTGCACAATGCGCGCCAGAAACGCGAGCGAGCGCCCCATGCGCTGGCGCTGCGAAAAGTGGCTATCGGTGATAATGCTTTTCAGCACCGGTATCGACAGGAAATCTCGCACCAGCGTCACGTGCGGGTCGTAAGGGTTTGCCAATGCTTCCGGGCTTTTCACCGTGTCCAGCATGGAATCGAATACGAATTCACCCTGTACCGCCAGTCCCGCGCTGATCCCGCCGATGGGAACGCCTCGCCTCACGTCTTCGTCGATCTCTTTCTGCACCGCATTGCCGGTCCAATATTTCACGTAGTTCGATTGATCGCCGCCGGCAATAAAAATCGCATGAGCGTTACGAATCTTTTCTGCAACAAAAGGATCGTTTGCGCCTTCCTGCGATGTGATCACAAGAGTCACAACGGAATTTCCAGGGCACGCCGACTGAAACTCGGAGTTGTAGTCGTCCGCCCCGGAGGCGCGTAGAACGACCAATTCGCCACCTCCCGAATGCCTGCATAAAAAGGATGTGGCCTCATCCACGTCGCCGTGGCCGCCGAGTAACACCACCGCAAAAGTCGGCGCTTTCGGCGGCTGCGGGTCGTTCGCGGCAACGCTATAGGCGGTGTACCCATTACCTTTGATCGTCTGCCCAGCACACGACAGGTTGAGCAGGATTGCAAAAAAGGGAATGGCGATTCCAAAGCGTATCCCGCTCATAGGCCGCCCTATGCGTCGGGAGGGGTTGTGCTGCTTCGAAACAGGACACGAACTTTCCTTCTTGAGAATACGTTCCGCTGTGGTCGGAATCAGCAGTTCTGTTGCGAATTTGTCGCAATGTCGCGAAACAATATTGACTTCCTCTCGCATGTGGTCTACTTTGTGGCGCATAGCATCATTTCCTATGGGACCCGGGCCTTTCATCGCGATTGATCACGACCAGCCGGTATCGTCGGCTCGCATCTTTCTTAACTGCCTCGTAGACCTGGGTAAACTCGCCGCAGGCTTGTAATTCTTTTCAGCCGCCACATTTTCCGTTCCACTTCAGGACGCATAGGGACTGCACTCATCCAGCAACCGAACCGAATTGCATGAAAAAGGAGCAGGCGATGAAAAGCTTACGCTTTATGAGCGTGGTCGTCGCAGTGTTTTTACTTCTGAGCCCAAGTTCCCGGGCGCAAACCAATGAGGGCCGCATCTTGGGAACGATTCGTGATTCGTCCGGTGGTGTGGTCGTCGGCGCGAAAGTGACGATTACGAACACCGGCAAGCAAGTTTCGCGCGAGCTGCTGACGAATGACACCGGAGAATACGTCGCCCCTGACCTTGAGCCGGGCTTGTACACCGTCTCGGCGGAAGCTCCCGGCTTCAAGAAAGTCCTCAGCAGCGCGGTGCGCCTCGAAGTGACGAACGACCTTCGCATCGATCTGCAACTGCAACCGGGTACCGTAAACGAAACCGTGGTCGTGAACGAGGCGGCCGCGGCCCTGATTGATTCAACCACTCCGACCCTGGGCGGGTCCTTCAGCAACAAAGAGATCAACGAGCTGCCGCTGCAAGGCCGCGACTGGCAAAACCTGGTCATGCTTATGCCCGGTGTTGATCGCACGCCCGGTGGAGGATTCCACTCCATCATTTCTAATGGCGCGCGGCCGGAAGACAACAATTACATCGTTGATGGAACGGACGACAACGACCTTTATTACGGAACCTCGGTATTGAATGAGGAAGGCGTCAGCGGCACGCCCGCCAGCCTTCTCCCCATTGACGCGATTCAGGAATTCAGCACCCAAGAGCACCCGACCGCAGAGTATGGCTGGAAGCCGGGGGCGGTAGTGCAGCTCGGCTTGAAGTCGGGTACCAACGAATTCCACGGTTCTTCGTATTACTTTGCGCGCAACAGCGCGGCCGACGCGCGAAATTATTTCGATCCCATCGGCCAGCCTGTATCCCCGCTGATCTTGCACCAGTTCGGAGGCTCTGCAGGAGGCGCGATCGTGAAGGACAAGCTCTTCATCTTCGGAGCCTATGAGGGCGTGCGAGACAAGGTTGGCAATCCGCTGCTGGCGAACAGCCCGGATACGGTGCCGCTGGGCGGCGACATGAACAACAGTATTCCGGACGTCATAGCGAACTGCCAGGCATTACCCGGTTGCGTGATCAATCCATTGAGCCTGAAAATCTCCTCACTGTATCCTGCCAATGATGGTTCCGCCGGCCCTGGCTTGCTTTTTCAAGATCTCGCCAACCTGAACCGCGCAGACAACGCGCTGGTCAAAGTGGACTACCATTTTTCGAAAAATAACACGTTGACTGGACGCTACTTCTTCGCGGACAGCACGCAAACGGAGGAAGACGGCGACTACCTGCTACCGCAATTCCTTTCACAAGCGCAGACACGCCCTCAAGTCGTGGGCCTGAACTGGACCTATACGCCAAACAGCAGCTGGGTGAGCGAGGCTCGTTTTGGATACAGCCGATTCTCGCAGCAGATTGTTTCAGCGGACCATAACGTCAATCCCACCACGTATGGAATCAATACCGGCGTCACCAACCCCTTCAATTTCGGCCTTCCGGAGATTGACGTCGGAAACTTCTTCCAGCTCGGCGGCGGGAACGGTTATCCGCTTTTCACAACTCCCACCGCGACCTATCAGTTCACCGAAGGCCTCGGATATCTGAGGGGCCGTCACAATATTCACTTCGGCGGTGAAATACGCCACGGTTCCGTGAACAACATTCGCAACCGTCACGCCAAAGGGGAAATTTTCTTTGAAAGTCTTCAGGATTTTCTGGAGGCGGGCTCGATAGACCCAGGCAATGGAACCGCGCTTAACCCGGGTTGTGAAGAGACGCCGTGCGGGCCTTTCAGCGGAGAGATCCTCTCCGGAGACACCCACCGCTTCATCACGCAAAATGCATACGCTGCCTACGTGGACGATGAGTTCCATTTCAATTCCAAGCTGACCGTCACCGCCGGTGTGCGCTACGAAGTTTCAGGCGTGATCCACGAGCAAAACAATCTGCTCGCCAACTTCGAGCCGAACATCGGATTTGCTCAGGTGGGTAAACAGATTTCGTCGCCCTATAACGTACAGCACAATAATTTCGCCCCTCGGCTCGGGTTCGCATGGGACCCATGGGGAGACGGAAAAACAGTGATTCGAGCCGGCGCTGGCATAATGTACGAAATGGCTCCTATTTCCGATTTTATCGGCCAGACGGCCGGCGGTGGCATTGGCCTCAACACCATCCCCACCGGAGCGCAGGGAGTTACTCCCGGCGGTGGCACGATAACCGCAGCGGTCGTGCAAGCGGACGGTAGCGATCCTACACAATTGAATTGGACGTCTTCTTCAGCACAGGTATTTCCAATCCTGTCGCAGCCGATTACTTGCAGCGCGGCTGGCCCATGCAGCATCACCTCCGTCAAAAATCACCTCGATACTCCTTACACCGAATTCTGGAACCTCAACGTCCAGCGAGCTATCGGAAATTGGTCCTCGCTTCAAGTAGGCTACGTCGGGCAACGCGGCGTAAAACTTTTCAGCTTACTCGACATCAACCAACCCAACGGAGCGGCGGCAGCCGCTTGCTCCGCAGGCGGAGGCGACTCTTTCGATTGCGAGCAAAGCAACCGGCCGTTCTTCAATCCGTATCCCTTCCTCGGAGAGACCACCGAATTTGGAAACGCGCAGAACTCCAGCTATGACGGTTTGCAGATCACTTACAAAACCCACACCTGGAAGGGTCTGAATATCGTGGCCGGCTACACATATGCACATTCCATCGATGAATCCACTAGCAACCGGCATTTCAACGTCCAGAACAGTTTGGATGTTGCCGGGGAACGCGGTAACAGCGACTACGATATACGTCACCGCTTCACGTTTGCCGTCACCTACGCCATTCCGGGACGTAAGAGCTTCTGGCAGCTCCTCGAAGGTTGGCAGCTGAACTCCATCGTTATCCTGGAAACCGGCATGCCTTATACGCTCTATGATTTCGATGACGACATCAGTTTTACGGGCGAGTTTAATGATCGCTGGAATATTACCGGCAGTCCGAACAATATCCACTGGTCAAAAACCACTACCATTCCATTCATCGACCCGAGCACTTTCATTACCGACGGCAGCGGGAATGTGATCGGTGGCAATCCACAGTGCATCAGCGCTGCTGGTCCGGCGGCCGTCAATCAACTTGCAACGTATGGCTGTTACGTTTCGGGAGCCACCGCACTAACGCCTCCCGCGAATGGAACGTTTGGCGACTCCGGCCGCAATATTTTTCGTGGCCCGGACTTCACGAACTGGGACTTCTCGGTGAGCAAGAACACAAAATTGGGCGAACACCTGACGCTGCAGTTTCGCGCCGAGTTTTTCAACATACTGAACCACCCCAACTTTACAGGCATTGGCGAAAACCTGGCAGGGTCCAGTCCGGGGCTCGCTTCATTCACCCCCGATCTTGGGGCTTCCAATCCCGTTCTCGGCAGCGGAGGTTCACGTCACATTCAACTGGGGGCCAAATTCATTTGGTAATTCGATCGTCCCGGCCCTCAGGAGCTGGGCATTATTAGCTTCAGTTCAAGTTCCTAATCAAATCGCGAGCCGTACGGCCGGGACGGCAACGACACGATCCTGAAGCGCAGCGCCACAACCATTTCCAATCTCTACCCCGCATGGCACTGGCGCCCCTTCGAACGCTGGGGCGTAACCAGCGAACACCACCACATATTCAGCGACTTGGCAGGTCGCTCACAGCGCTAGCGCGAGCCGGGGCCCAGCATCTCGCCCAGCTTTTGACCTAGCCCCGTTAATTCAGTAGAATCGCGCGCGGCGCAATCAACTTCAGCTCAAACGCATCGCGCCGTGCAAGTTCCGGGAGCGCCTCTTGTACAGTCTCACCCAAAAATTGCTCGCGGAATTCTTCGGCACCTTCGCTGTAGTATTCTTCGCCGCGGGCGCCCTCTGCGCCGACCAATATCTTCGCTCCTCCGGCCAAGGCAGCATCACCATGCTCGGTCTCGCCCTCGCCTACGGCCTCACCGTCGCCATCATGGTCACCGCCATCGGACACATCTCCGGCGGCCACCTCAATCCCGCCGTCACCGCAGGCTTCTGGGTCAGCCGCCGCCTCAGCACCGTGCAAAGCATCCTCTACAGCGCCGCGCAACTCCTCGGCGCTGTCGCCGCCGCATACGCTCTCGTCATCATCATCCCCGATTCCAGCTGGCGCCCCGAAGCCCTAGGCTCCATCACCCCCACCCTCGCGCCCGATTTCACGCGCCTTCACGGCATGCTGCTGGAAGGCGTCATGACCTTCTTTGTCGTCTTCGTTTTCTTCGCGACCAATGTCGACGCCAAAGGCGCCTTCAATAAAGTAGCCGGCCTAGCCGTCGGTCTAGCCGTCACCGTGGACTGCCTCTGCGGCCTCCCCTTCACAGGCGCCGCCGTCAACCCAGCCCGCGCCTTCGGGCCGGCCCTCATCACGCGCAATCACTGGACCAATCACGGCGTCTACTGGGTCGGCCCGCTACTGGGCGGCGTTCTGGCCGGCGTAATCTACGATCGCATCTTCCTTCCCGACCAACCGCCGACCTAACGCGCTTCCCCCACCTGTCCCAAAGTTCAGGTTGTCCATTTCGCACCAACCCCAACCTGCTCTCCTTGCCACCTCCACAATCCATGCTAGTTTGACTAGGCGCTCCTCCCCCGGAGCCCAGGACGATACATGGCCATCAATATTGATGATCTACTGCGCCGCGCTGTCGAAAGCCGCGCCTCCGACTTGCACCTGAAAGTCGGCAACCATCCCTATCTTCGCGTTGATGGCATCCTGAACCCGCTCAGCGACGTGCCGCGCATCACGCCTGAAGAAATGCTCTCCATGGCCTTCAGCATGATGACCAATCGCCAGAAGCAAAAGTTCAAAGAAACTGCCGAACTCGACATGGCTTACGGCGTCGCCGGCCTCGGCCGCTTCCGCGTCAACGTCTTCCAGCAACGCGGCAACGTCGGCATGGTCCTGCGCGTCATCCCCACAAAAATTCGCACCATCGAAGAACTCGAACTCCCGCGCATTCTCTCCACCGTTTGCGAAGAGCAGCGCGGCTTGATTCTCACCACCGGCACCACCGGTTCCGGCAAATCCACTACGCTCGCGGCCATGATCGATCGCATCAATTCGCTGCGTTCCGAGCACATCATCACCATTGAAGACCCGATCGAATATCTGCACCGCGATAAAAAGGGTTTCATCAATCAACGCGAAGTGGAAGTGGACACCGCGTCCTTCTCTACCGCGTTGCGAGCCGCACTTCGTCAAGACCCGGACGTTGTCCTCGTCGGCGAAATGCGCGACCTGGAAACCATCTCCACGGCAATCCTGGCCGCCGAAACCGGCCACTTGGTTCTGTCCACCCTGCACACTCTGGACGCGACCGAAACCATTCAGCGCATCATCGCCGTCTTTCCGCCGCCCGAACAAAAACAAATTCGTCTGCAGCTCGCCGGCACGCTGAAAGCCGTCATCAGCCAGCGCCTGGTGCGCAAAGCCGATGGCTCGGGCCGCGTCCCAGCCGTCGAAGTCATGATTTCCACCGGATACATCCGAGATTGCATCATCAATCCCGATAAGACGCGCATGATCCGCGATGCCATCGCCGCCGGCGTCAGCCAATATGGCATGCAAACCTTCGATCAATCGCTCTTCGATCTCTACTCGCGCAACCTGATCACCTTCGAAGAAGCCATTCTGCGCGCGAGCAATCCGGACGATTTCCGGCTGCGCGTCCAAGGCGTCCGCTCCAGCGCCGATTCCGCCCGCGAAGATATGGAACGCGCCATGTCCGAATTCGACAGCACCAACAGCTCGCGCCGCTAAGAACCGGCAACGATTCTAGCCTCCTCGGTCGACCGGGGGCATTCGTCGCCTGGCAGAGCGCAGACCGTTGTAAGCGATCTGCTTGACGACATTAGCGCGGAACTCATACTCGGTGACGTTCCGGGCAAGCGACCGCAGATCACCCAAGCAGACATGAATCGGGTTACTCCGGGCGTCAATCATACGCTGGCTATTTCGGTCGAAGACTTTGATCCGGCTCTTACTCCCAATGTAGCGTCCGGACCGTACGGTTTCCTGGCATCATCTCGCCGTTGTTTTTGGCAGTGTTCATCTGGGTTCATCCGCAGCGCCTTGGACTCGGCCCGTGCAACTCCTATACTTCCCCCACTTGCTGCTCTATGCTCAACGGATGCGCACGCGTCAACCCTCCCGCAAACTGCTCACCGAAACGCAGCTCTACATGTCCGCGCAACGCGCCCTGATGCGCCGCGCGCACTCGGTCTGGGAAATGAAAAAACATCTCGAGCGGCGCGCGGAAAATAAAGACCTGATCCCCGCCGTAATCGCGCGCCTCCGCGAACTCAATTACCTCGACGACGCCAAGTTCGCCCTGAACTATGCCGCGCAACACGCCAAGCTGCGCCGCCAGGGCCGTTTCCGCATCGCTCGCGAACTCCGCGCCCGCGGTGTCCCCGACCGTCACATCGAATCCGCCGTGGATGCCGTCTTCGCCGAGACGGATGAAGCGAGCCTGGTCCGCGCGCGTCTCACCCGCCGCCTAGGCCATCTCCGCGGTCCTCTCGATCAAAAAAAGATCGCCTCCCTGTACAGGAATCTGCTCGGCGCGGGGTTCTCCTCCGACGTAATTCGCGCCGAACTAAAAGGCATCACCCACGGCAATCTCCCTGAACTCCCCGACAACAACGCCTCCGACTCCGAACTCTCCGAGCAATAGCACAGCTCCCGCGAATACCACGTGTCGTCCCGAACGGAGTCCCGCGTTTTTTCTTGCCCGCCAAGTTTGCTGAGGTGGGACGCAGAGCTTCAGCGTCTGCCCAGTAACGCGAGAATCATTGGAGGGCGAGGCGCCTTTCCCGCGAGTTTTCCACTTGCTCATGTCGAGACCCGGGGGCCTAGCGGAACGTGATTTGTCCTCCCCATCCGAAAATCCATCCGTCCGCCGCAAAAAAATGGCCGAGGCGAAAAGATTTTTCCCGCCGTCCTCCGTCTAAGCCCCACAGCAACCCACGGGGATGTTCATGAAGCTAAATATCACTGCAGACTCCGGAGAATTGGAGCTTGGCCAAAAGGCGCAATCCGTAATCCGGTGCAACCATCTCGCCTCCGGACACTGCGCCACCAGCTTTGCCGATTTCGGACAGTGTGCTGCCCCGCGGGACGCACGACTAAATTCGCAGCATCTGCTTTTAAAGGAGATCCACCAATGAAAAAACTCTTGATGTCTGCAGCGGCTCTGGCCCTGCTCTTCAGCGCCAGCGCCTCCCGCACGTTCGCGCTGTCCGGCCCGGCGACGCAAAGCGGGGCCACTTCCTCAGCGCAATCCACGCAGTCAAAGGACAAGACTCCGCCCAGCTACGACATGAAGCCGCAATCCCTGCAGGACTTCGACATCATGCACAAGAAATTCGTGGACCTAGCTACCGCCATCCCCGCTGAAAAATACGGTTGGCGCCCCGCCGAAGGCGTTCGCTCCATCGGCGAAGTTTTCATGCACATCGCCGGCGCGAATTACAACATTCCAAATTTGATGGGTACGCCGCTCCCGGCAGGCTTCGATCCGAAAACTTTCCAAAACTCGCTCACCGACAAGGCCCAGATCATCGCAGCGCTCAATAAATCCTTCGACAGCGCCCACAACGCCATCGACGCGATGACCAACGCCGATTTCAATAAGCCACTGCCCAAGCTCGGCCCCGACGCCAACTACGGCGACGTGATCTACATTCTGGTAACCCACGCGCACGAGCACCTCGGCCAATCCATCGCCTACGCCCGCATCAACGGCATCGTTCCGCCCTGGACCGCAGAAGCCGAAGCAGCAGCCAAGGCCAAAAAACAGGCCACTCCAGAAAACTAGCGCCAGGCTCCAGCCCGTTGCCGCGTTCGTTCCGCGGCGCGCAGGAGCGTGCAGAAGCGCGAAGGGGCGGCTCTCAGAGCCGCCCCTTCGCCGTCGCCACCTCACGGTAGACCACGGCTCAGGTTTTTCGCTGCGCCTCTGAAGATGCTTGCCTCATTTGGCCCCACGCGGTGCGGGGCCGCGCGGCGTTGCGACCGCAATGACCCTCTGCGATAATGAACCGATTCGACAGAGGGCGTCCTTGACTGACAAGCAGTGGACCGGCAACGAAGTCCGCAAAACATTTCTGAGATTTTTCGCAGAGCGCGGCCACCGCGTCGTGCGCAGTTCTTCGCTGGTGCCTACGAACGATCCCACGCTGCTTTTCACCAACGCTGGGATGAACCAATTCAAGGACGTCTTCCTCGGGCTGGAAAAGCGCGATTACAACCGCGCCACCACCTGCCAGAAATGCGTGCGCGCCGGCGGGAAACACAACGACCTGGAAAACGTCGGCTTCACCAACCGCCACCACACGTTTTTCGAAATGCTCGGAAATTTTTCCTTCGGCGATTATTTCAAAAAAGACGCTATCGCATTCGCCATGGAGCTGATCACCTCGCCCGATTGGTACCGCATTCCACTGGAAAAACTCTACTTCACCGTTTTCGGTGGCGCGGAAATCTCGCCGGGGAAAATGCTCGCCCCCGATGATGAAGCCGCCGCTCTCTGGACCCATATCGGCGCACCCGCCGGTCGCGTGATCGAAATCCCTGGCCTGAAAGATAATTTCTGGGCCATGGGTGACACCGGCCCCTGCGGCCCGTGCAGCGAAATTTTCTACGACATGGGCCGCGCGGCCTCCGATCAAGGTCACACCGATTGCGTGTTCCCCTGCGACTGCGGACGCTACGTCGAAATCTGGAACCTCGTGTTCATGCAGTTCAATCGCGACGCTTCCGGCAACCTCAATCCGCTGCCGAAGCCGTCCGTGGATACGGGAATGGGTCTGGAACGCACGACCGCAGTCCTTGAACGGGTAATTTCCAATTACGACACGGATCTTTTCATCCCGCTGACGAAGCGCGCCGCCGAACTTTGTGGGGTCGATTTCTACAGCGAGAAGGTAGTCGAGCAAGGAACCGGAGGCGCTGCGTCACTGCGCGTGATTGCCGATCATTTCAGGGCGGCCACATTTCTGATTGCTGACGGCGTTGTGCCCTCCAATGAAGGGCGAGGGTACGTTCTGAGGAAAATTCTACGCCGGGCATTCCTTCATGCCCGTCATCTGAACTCAGGCACCTTTCCTCAGGTTTGGCAGATGACCGAGGCGGTGCGCAGCCTCATGGGGGAAGCGTATCCCGAACTGGTGGCCGCGGCGCAAATAACCGACCAAATGATCAGATCCGAGGAACAGAGGTTTCATCGGGTTGCTGCGACCGGCCTAAAACAACTCGAGGACGACTTGGCTGCGATTGGGCCACCGCGGGTCGCCGCTGCTCTTGATGAACTTGCGCCCTCGGGTGCGCCAATCGCGATATACGAAGGGCAAAAAGGATTCAGACTCTACGACACCTACGGGCTTCCTTTAGATTTCATCGAAGAAGCCGTGCGAGATCGAGGAATACAATTCGATAGGGCTGGTTTTGACCGCGCCAAGGAAGAGCAGCAGGCGCGAGGCCGAGCAGCCTGGAAAGGCGTGCACAAAGACGCGGCGAATCCTGTCTATGCAAAACTCGCGCAGACGCACAAGACGGAGCCTGAATTTTACTTTGGCACCAGGACGCGCGACGCGCGCATCGGAGCCATCGTCACCAAGCAAGGCGCGGTGAACGAGATCAAGGCCGGCAGCGAAGCCGAAGTGGTGCTCGACCGCACCTCGATCTACTCCGAATCGGGCGGCCAGGTCGCCGACACAGGTTGGTTCTATGACAATTCCGGCGCGCTCGAAGTGGCCGAAGTAAGCGGCGCCTACTACCCCGTCAGCGGCCTGATCGCGCACCGCGTCCTCGCAAAAGAAAACCTGCGCGTGGGCGATCACGTCGCCACCATCGCCGACCCCGAGCGCCGCGTGCGCGACATGCGCAACCACACCGCGACGCACCTGCTGAACGCCGCGCTGCGCAATGTCCTGGGCACGCACGTAAAGCAGGCTGGCTCGCTCGTCGCACCGGATCATCTGCGTTTCGACTTTTCCCATTTCGCGCAAGTCGATCCCAGCGAACTGTCTGAAATCGAGCAACAAGTAAACGAAGAAATTCGCAAAAATCTGGAAATGCGCACGGACATCATGAATATTGACGATGCGCTCGCTTCCGGCGCCCTTGCCTTCTTCGGCGACAAGTATCCGGAAGCCAACGTCCGCGTCGTGACCATACCCGACGCCTCCCGTCCGCGCGGTTTCTACAGCAAGGAACTTTGCGGCGGCACGCACGTCATTCGCACGGGCGACATTGGCGTCTTCAAGATCATCGGCGAGCAATCGGTCGCGGCGGGAGTCCGCCGCATCGAAGCAATTTCCGGCGATCGCGCGCTCGCCGAGTATCAGAAGTCGCTCACGACGCTACGCACCGTCGCCGGAATGCTCAATGCCGGCGAAGACGAAATCGTCGCCGCGCTGGAACGCCAATTGGAAGCCACCAAGCAGCTGGAAAAGCAGCTCCAGGCCCTGAAACGCAAAGCGGCAGGATCGCTCGCCGGTGACCTGGTCGAAAAGACCCGCACCGTGAAGGATGTTCGCCTCATTGCCGCCCAGGTGAATGGCTGCGATCGCGAAGCTCTGCGCCAATTGGTCGACGCTTTGCGCCAAAAATTAGGCTCCGGCGTAGTCGTCCTGGCCTCAGCCGATGATGGAAAAGTGACTCTAATCACAGCAGTTACCAGGGACCTGATCCCCAGGCTTCATGCCGGAAAAATCGTCCAGGAATTGGCCAAGCTCGTAGGAGGTTCCGGCGGCGGCCGGCCCGAGCTAGCAGAGGCTGGCGGAAAAGACACATCGGGCATACAAAACGCCCTTGACCAGGTTTACCCCCTGCTCGACCGATTGCTATAATTGCTGTTGTGCCAGATGCTTACGCCGGAGAAGCCTCCTTCTTCGCCGTACTTGTGTCTTTCGTTTGAAAATGGAAGCAAAGCGCTCTGCCTTCCCCGAGGCTCGCTGTGAGGTAGTGCGTCAGCGCCCTGAAAAAAGGCGCTGGCGAAAATTGTAACCATGAACAAGAACTGCATCCCAGTTGCAGTGCTGGTCGCGGGCGCGCTCTTTGCGCTGTCCACGCCGTTGCGCGCCCAGATTGCAACGCAAGTGGACGAGCACGGCAAGCTGGTGTTCGTGAATGGGGATTCCCCCAACACACGTCGCGGGAGTACTATCAGTCCTACCGCGGGCGGTCCGCGTTCCCGGACCCCGCTTTCGGCCGAGTCTACGGCGGAGACGCTGGGCGCCAATGACGGACGCCTGGATCGCATCGTGCGCGATGCGGCGGTGCGTCATCAAGTGGATCCCGCGCTGGTGAAAGCCGTAATCAGCACGGAATCGGGATGGAATCCGCAAGCGGTATCTCGCAAGGGCGCCGTGGGGTTGATGCAGTTGATCCCTGGGACGGCACAACGCTTTGGCGTCGGCAATCCCTTCGATCCCGCGCAGAACGTGGAAGGCGGGACGACGTACTTGAAGGCTCTGCTGGATCGCTACGACGGCGATTTGAGCAAGACGCTCGCGGCTTACAACGCCGGTGAGCACGCCGTGGATGCCAACAGAGGCGTTCCGCCATACTGGGAAACGCAGCGGTACGTACAGAAGGTGCAAGACGCATACTTTCGCCCCGGTTCGGGCCGCAACTCGACGCTCTGGACTCCGCCAAGAAATCCAGTGCGAAAAGAAGTAGACTCGAATGGCCGGGTAATTTTCACTAACGAATGACGCACGTGGTATCCGCCAGAATATTGCCGGCCCGATGGCTCCTCCTAGCCCTGGCGCTAGCCGTTCCCCTTTGTCTGTCCGCGCGAACCGACCGCAAGTTGGATGCGCGCGAGCAATTTGAGCGCGCGGTGCGGATGCGCACGACTCTGGAAGGCACGCCGCAAAAAGAACGCTCTCTGGTCGATTACCGCGCGACTGTCGCTGCTTATCACAAGGTTTATCTGATCTCGGCGCAGGCGGAGGAAGTGACGCCTTCGCTGATCGCCGAAGCTGAGTTGTATGAGGAAATGGGGAGATTGTTCGACTCCAAGTATTTTCAATCCGCGATTGAGTCCTACAATTTTCTGCTGAAGCAGTATCCGGGGAGCCGTTACCGCGAGCAGGCTTTGTATTCGATTGGCCTGGTACAGAAAGACGGCTTGCATCAGCCCGATCTGGCCGAAGCAACGCTGAAGGAATACATCAAACGCTTCCCCAAGTCTGATCTCGCCAGTGATGCCCGCGTCGCGTTGAAGGATATCGCCGAGACGCGCGAAAAGGCCAAGGCACAAGCTCTGGCGCAAGCACAAGCCCAAGCTCAGGCACAGGCAAAGCTCCAGGCGCAATTGCAAGCGCAGGCCAAGATGCAGGCCGCGGCTGCGACGGACGCTTTCCCGGAATTGAAAGGCAAAGTCGCGGAGCAGCAGGAGAGCGAGAACGGCACGCCGCGCGTGCTCGATGTCAAAAGCTGGAACACGGAAAATTCCGCGCGCATCGTGGTGACTTTGAGCGACACGATCGCATTCAACGCCGCCCGCATCGCCGCGCCGGACCGCGTGTATTTCGATTTCCACCGGGCGAAGCTGACGCCGGACATCGCCAAGAAAAACTGGGACGTGAAGGACGGGCTGCTGAAGTCCTTGCGCCTGGGCCAGAATAAGGACGGCGTCGTGCGGCTGGTACTGGATGTGAATGGCGCGCGCGACTATTCCGGTTATTTGCTTTCCGATCCGTACCGGTTGGTGATTGAGGTTCACGCGAAACCCGTTGCGGCTTCCGGCAGCGAAGTTGCGAAGGCGAAGCCGGCACCTGCTGCGCCCGCCGCTTCGGTTTCCGTCGCTGCGGCAAAGAATGCGAAAGCGGAAGCCGACGATAGTGATGCGAAACCGCGCACTGTCGCCGGCGAGACGGTATCGGTAAACGCGGAGAGCAAGCCTACGGCCGCTGCGAAACAGCCTGCTGCGAAATCCAAGGCGGACGCGACGAAATCGGCGGCGCTGGTCCCGCCGACGGAATCGAAACCCACGCGCGATGGGCAGCGTTCTCTGACGCGCGCGCTGGGATTGAAGATTAGTCGGATCGTGATTGATCCGGGTCACGGAGGCCATGACACGGGAACGATCGGGCCGCATGGGCTGATGGAGAAAGACCTGTGCCTGGACGTGGCGCTGCGCTTGGGCCACGAGATCGAAGAGAAACTTCCGGGCGCGGAAGTGATTTACACGCGCAAGGACGACACTTTTGTGCCGCTCGAAGAACGCACGGCGATCGCCAACGAAGCGAAGGCGGACCTTTTCGTTTCCGTGCACGCCAATTCCAGCCATGACGCGGCTGCGCGCGGAATCGAGACATACTATTTGAATTTTGCGACTTCGGAGGAATCGATGGCGGTGGCCGCGCGCGAAAACGCTCTGGCGCAGTCGTCGCTGCACGATTTACAGGACATCATCAAGAAAATCGCGCGCAATGAGAAGGTGGAAGAATCCAAGGAACTCGCAAGCGACATCCAGGATTCGCTGACGCACCGCTTGCAGTTGGTGAGCCAGGACGAACGGAATCGCGGCGTGAAGAAGGCTCCCTTTGTGGTGTTGATCGGCGCGAATATGCCTTCGGTGCTGTCGGAGATTTCGTTTATCAGTAACCCCAGCGACGAAAAGCTGCTGCGCAAGACCGACCAGCGGCAACGTGTCGCCGACGGCCTGTATCGCGGCATCGCCTCGTATCTCGATAGCCTCAATAGTCTTACCTACGATAAGTCCAAGCTGGTCTCCGCCAACCGCACCTCAGGCGGCGGATCTGCGACAGTAGCTTCCGACGGGAACCCTAAGTAGAATACCGGCGTCTAACAATGGGAGACTATGCGCCTCGCCATATTTTGGTTCGTTCTATTTGTGCTTCCAGCTGCCCTGCCTGCTTCGGCGCAGGGCATTCTGCCGAACTCCTTCGCTGGGTGGAATGCGACCAGCCGCGGCTCGTTTGATGGCAGTGGTCTGCCGGTAATCAATGACGACACGACCGTCCCTGCGAACTTGTCGGTGGCGGCTGCGCAGGAGTACGGTTTCACGGTTGGCGAGCAGGCAACGTACGTGCGGGGGGCCGGCGAGACCCTGTACCTCAAGGTTTACCGGATGAGAGACCCCAGCGGAGCGTACGGCGAGTACTCCTACCTGCGCGCGCCTGATATGCTGCGGCCGGGACCGAACGAGCATTCCGCTCTGTCTGCCGATCACGCGCTGGTGCTGGTGGGAAACCTGGTACTCGATATTCGTGGCCGAGAGCTGATCAAGAATGCGAACGATTTGAGCTCTTTGGTAAGCGCCGTCTCGCCGAAGGCCCTGCAGGGTCCGCTGCCGACGCTTAGCGAGCACTTGCCAACCAAAGGATTCATCGATCGTTCCGACAAATACATTTTGGGGCCCGTCACGCTGGACCAATTCTTCCCCGTGTCGCAGAAGGACTGGCTGGGATTTTCAACCGGAGCTGAAGCGGAGGTCGCGCGATATCATGTGGACGGGCGCGAACTAAATCTGCTGATTGCAGACTTCCCCACTCCGCAGACGGCGCAAAAAAAATTGGGCGAGCTGCAGCAGGACTACCATGTGAACGCGGCGAACCCGGACCAAAACGGTTCACCGGTATTCGCCAAACGCTCCATCACTCTGCTCGTAATTGTGTTTGGCGCGCGCACGCAAGCGGAAGCCGATAAATTGCTGAATCTGGTTCAATCCGGAGCAGAGGTCACCTGGAACGAGCCGACATTTCAGTTCAAAGAGCCGCCAATCACTACGATGATTGTCGGAGCGATTATCGGTACGGGAGTGATCTGCTGCTTCGCGTTGATTTCAGGCATTGCCTTCGGCGGTTTTCGTATTGTGGTGAAGCGATTCTGGCCGGATAAAGTGTTTGATCGCAGCAGCACGATGCAAGTGCTGCAGTTGGGGCTGGGCAGTAAACCCATCAATTCAGAGGACTTCTACGGAATCGAGCGAGATCCGCCGAAGTAACCTCCCGGTGGAAAAGCTACCTTTCTTCTCCTAAGCTATTTAGTTTCAACGGCTTAACGTGTGGTTAAAAAGTACCCTTTCCTGCTTGACTGGTTTCCGCACCTCGTACTAGACTGCGACCGAGGAAAGAGTTCTGCCGCCCACCGCGCAGTGGCCGTGGAGCTT
>Ga0070764_10000368_pt1 | contig 17505 bp, 14 predicted proteins | sample HubBroMetageWRM4_FD_67287 | JGI IMG/M metagenome (GOLD analysis project Ga0070764, IMG submission 67287) | Warmed soil microbial communities from the Hubbard Brook experimental Forest, New Hampshire - Hubbard Brook CCASE Soil Metagenome WRM 4 | ecosystem: Environmental > Terrestrial > Soil >... | reverse complement strand
TGAGTGATCGGGAGTCCGTGTGCCGCTCCCTCGTAGATCTGCAGTCGACTGCCACTGATCAGCTTCGCGGTCGGTCGTCCCGTGAGATCGAGTGAAACCGACGCGTCCTGATCTCCGTGGATGATCAAAGTCGGACAACGAACTGCACGGAGGTCATCGGTGAAGTCCGCCTCTGTGAACGTACGGTGCAGAGACAGCATCACATTCAGCGGGCATCGCAGGAGCATTTGAGCCCACCACTGCATCATTTCGGCCGACACTGCATTTGCGGGTGAGCCAAAGAATGCAGGGGCCGCGGCCGCAATATTGCCCGGACGGTCCTTACACAGAGCGGCCCGCACTTTGACCAGGAAAGCTGGATCGAAACCGCCGGGATTATCCGTCGACTTCAACACTCGTGGGGTGATCGGAGCTATCAGCACGACCCGCGCGACGCGTGAGGTGCCATGGCGCGCCAGGTAGCGCACCACTTCTCCTGCACCCATGGACTGGCCCACTAGCGTCACGCCTCTCAGGTCCAACCCGTTGATGACAGCCGCCAGGTCGTCTGACAGGGGATCGAATTCGTAGCCTCCCCTGGGCTGCTCCGAGCGGTCCTGACCGCGTCGGTCATAAGCGATACATCTCATGTCGCGCGCCGTGAGGCCAGCCATCTGGTACTCCCACCAGTCGGACCCGAGTGCCCAGGGTGAGGCGAAGACGATGGGTGCGCCTTCGCCCCAATCGCGGCAAAAGAGTGCAGTTCCATCGTGTGACGTGATGAATGTGGCGGCCGCCCGGCTCGGGGTCCTCGTGTCGGCGACACCTGCCCTTCGGGCTGCCGGGGAGGTGCTGTGCGCCGATCCGGCCGCAGCCCCGGCAATCATAGAAATGCCACTGGTCAGTACGTTGCGCCGGTTCATACATCTGCACCCGCGGATTGAGATGGGATCCCCAACGAGCGCTTAATTAACGCCCGTGCAGGTGAGTCAAGTCAATTACGTGGGAGGTAATGCGAGACGCGGAGGACGAACCCCATCATTCTGCGTCGGGTTGTTGGCCTTGTGTTTGTTTTGGCCGCGCCCGGTGCAACGCCTTCGCCGTGGAGTCGTCTGCCGGATAGAAGCATTCCAACGAAAGCTCGGAGAGTGTTACCTCGAGCGGCGTTCCGAAGAGCGTCGTCGTGGTGAAGAACGAGAGCACACCCTCCTGCGTGCGCAGTTGGAAAGGAATTGCGAAGCCCCGAAATGGACCTTCCTCATCTGACACGCCTGGCGCAGCCGGCGGCGCCGGATAACCGCGTAACTCTTCCCAGAGCGCGCCAAGCACTGGATCACGACTGAGCTCGAACTGGTGACGCACCTTCGACAAGACATGCGAGCGCCATTGCGCGTGGTTCGCCAGTCGCGGTCCGAGTCCGTGCGGATGGAGCGTAAAGCTCAGGACATTGATTGGCGTGGTGAAGCGCGAGAAACCAATGTCTTTCAGGAAGGGGTGAAATCCGCCGTTCGAGGCAATGAGCGTCCAATGACGATCTACTGCGAACGCGGGATAAGGCTCATGTCCCTTGAGCAAAACATCGATTGCGCGGCGCGCGGCGGTGAGCTCCGGGTCGGACAGGGGACGCTCGGGGTAACTGGGCGCAAAGCCTGCCGCCACGAGGAGCGCGTTGCACGCGCGTAGCGACAACTGGAGGCTCTCGGCGAACCTCAACACCATGGCCCGGCTCGGCCTCGAGCGCCCCGTCTCGAGGAAACTCAGATGCCGCGTGGAAATTTCAAGCGCATCTGCAAGCTCCAACTGGGTGAGCCTGCGCCGGAGCCGCAGTGCTCGAAGGTGTTCGCCAATATCCGCATCGTGCTTCGTCGTCGACGCCCTCAGAAGTGCGGCCACGCGTTGAACAGATTGGTCGCATTCACCGAGCCAAGCCCGGTGGCCAGATCGTAGCCCACCGTGGCGGGATAGGCCGGCGCATTCTTGGAGTTGGATTCCGAGAGTTCGCCAATGAGCAGCGGACTGGCTCCATGACAATCGTAGAAGTGCCCATCGCTCGCCTGGCCGCACGGGATGTCCATGTCTCCGAGCGTAATGTCGTTAAAGATGCAGGATTCGGCCGGCAGCGCACCGCTGGTCTGGCTGGCATTGCACTTGGAAGCGCCTGGTTGGCGGAATTGTCGGGCTGCGAGGGCATAGAAGACGAAGTTGGCATCGCCCTGCCTGCCGTAGCGCTGCTCGATGAGTGCCAGAATTCCCGCCATTGCGGGCGAGGAGAATGAAGTGCCGCCGCCACCGAGTAGGATTGCGTCGTTCTGCGGAGTGCACGCAGTACCGCCCTGCGCGGTGTCGGACAGACACTCGACATAGAAGCTGCCCCACACACCGTTGCCGGCGAACAGTGAGAGATCCGGTTGATCGCGCAGACCGTCTGCCGGGACGCCTGGCACACCGAATTGGTAGAACGGCTTAGGATTACCTTTGCAAGTGCCACTCACCACACCCGGTATCGATGGCGTGCCGGTGAAGCAGGTACTCGGACCTCCGCTACCGCTTACGTCAATGAGGAAGTCCTGCTGCCCGACGGTGGAGTTACAAAAGCCAGTTGCCCCGAAGGATTGGCTGAAACCGGCGATCACAGGATCGGTATAAATGAGCTTGCTGGTGCAACCGTCGTTCCACGGAATCTCCGGAACATAGGACAACGCGGAAGCCAGCGTCTTGGGATTGTTCGTGGCGCTCCAATACTTCGAGAGCGGAACTCCGCGGGTATCGAAATTGTACTGCGCCATGAAATCCGTTCCACCGACGTCCACAGCAAATGCGGACGCCGTGTTGTCGCCGCTGTTGATACCTTGAGTTGAGTAGTTTGTGGTCTCAACGGGTGCACATTCATCCGCGCCGGTGTCGCCCTGGGCGATGAAGAAGGTCACGCCTTCCAGGGTCGCCAGCTCCGCCTCGAAGTTCTCCAGGGCCACTTCGGCCTGGCCGGTCACGGTCTCGCACAAACCGTAGCTGTCGGAGATGATGTCCGGCGGATTGGTTTCGAGCAGACCCAGCAGGGCCAGGTCGAGACCGGACGTCGTTTTCGTGTCCCCACACGCAAAGAGTACGATGTTGGCATCGGGAGCGGCGGCGCTGGCCCACTCCACATCGAGCGCGGCCTCGATCTCGTCGCCGTTCTGGCCTGGATTCGGGCACCCGGGATAAACCTGCTTGAAGGTGGCATCTTTGAAGCCGGTCAAACCGAATGTCTTACGAAAGGTCGACCAGTCACTGGGATGAGCGAGGTTGGTGTCCTCGACGGTCGCGATGGTGACCCCTTTGCCCGTAATCCCCTGGTTCCATAGGGGCAGCAGGTTGTAGATCGTCGCGAAATCGAAGGGCGCGACGACGTTGAATACGCTCCCCTGGAACGGCAGGGTAAAGTGGGGTTGCCAGCTGCCGGTCGTGCGGTTGTAGCTCACTGGACGCTGTTGGGTCAGGTGTGGCCGGCCGAAGAAATCATGCAACGATACCCCGTGCACGGCCCCAGCGAGCGCGGCCGGAATCTGCGGATCGCTCATGTTGGCAATGTGCTTTTCGCCGTTGGGTAGCACGAGATGATGGAGCTCAGTGTGGAACGTCTCGCGGATCTGGCCGGCCGTCCCGCTGATATCGAGTACCAGGCCATTCTTGTAGACCCGGTTGATCGTGAAGCCGTGCGAGTGCAGCCAGCCCTTGATCGCTTCCATGTCCTGGCTGTTGGCCCCAAATTGCGCGCCGAGCTGCTCCGCAGTGAGCCACCGGTGGAATTCGGGGCCGCCAGAGGTGTGAAGGGCTGTGATCTTTGCCTGGAGGCTCGCCTCCACAGCGGGATCTCGATTCAATAGAAGCAACATATGCTCGAGAGGCATGTTATCGGTCACGGCTCCGCGGTCGTTCGCGGAGCGGGCCGCTGCAGGTGGCGTATTGCCGCCGAGCGTGACCAGCGCGGATTCGTCGAGCGCCGCAGTCACCAAACGTCGTGGTTCCTGGGCGATGGACAACCCGGCGAGGCCGGAAAGCAGAATGAAAAACGAGAAAATCAATGAGACTCGACGCATGGCAACTCTCCCCTTCGCCTAGCGGACACGCTCAAACTTCTCTCTATAACAGAGGCGGCGCTTGGTTATTTTGCTGCGCCTGCGGGAGAGTCTAGCGCGTCGTCGCGATTTAGACGACGAGAGATTGTTCGGCGGGCGGGTGGCTGGCGGCCACTTTGCGTTCCCGCGCGAGCCCGGCCCGGATTCGGCACTTTTGAGTGCATGAGCCAAGGCTTTGCATTAGACCGGTGCGGTGAATCGCCCGATGGCCTCCGTCGCGCCTCGCGCAGTACGCTCAATGCGCTTGGATGGCTCGCCTCGCGGACCTGGCGGGCAAGTTCGTCCGAACGTCCTTCATCGGTGGCACACGGGAGCACGTCACATCCGCGTGCGAGTTTGGCGTGTCAGTCACACGTGAGGAATGGACGCCGAGCGTCCGTGGCGCCTAATACGCAATACCAACACGCTGTAGTGAGCCACATCGGCTCTATTTTTTTGAGAGATCAGCCATTTATTGAGCTGAACCGGCCTTCTTCTCCTGATGCATATCGTCCACCATAATAATCGCCTAGAGATGATCCCAACATAGGTTATAGGGGGCCATGGTGAGATATGAATGCAGTGCTGGGGAAGAGCCAACAGGTGACAGAGAGTGCGCACATGCCGGTGAATGAGAGAGACGATCACGCGACTCAGATTGCTGAATTGCCGGCTCACGTGCGCCACATCCAGTCGGACATTACGGACATCAAAGCTGAGCTCCGTACGTTGAGTCAGAAGACGGATGAGCGATTTGAGAAGCTCAACGAGAAGTTCGACGGGCTCAAGGATTCCCTCGCGTCGGCGAAGATCTGGGCGCTGGGGCTGTACATCGCCCTTGCCGGGTCGATGTTTTACGTGCTGGCACACGGGTTCAGGTGGCTGTAACTGGCGTAGAGTGAGCGCTAAGGTGCGCGGCACTGACTTACTTCAGAATGATTTTACGAAAAATCTTCTACGTCGCGATCCGTTTTGCCCTTTCAGGTCGTCCTTGGTGTGTCCCAAACAGCAAAGAGACCTACCATGTCCGACCAATCCGCCATTTTGATCAATCTGCTTAAGGTTAAATCCGGCCAGCAGGATGCGCTGATCGCGCTCTTGAAGCAGAACATCGATACGGTGATCCGCACCCTCCCCGGCTGGAGAAAGACCCGGCTGATCGCGGCGAAGGACGGCGCCGGCGTCGTCATCTACTCCGAGTGGGAGACCCCCGCAGCCATCGAGGCGATGCGCAGCGATCCGCGCATGAAAGCCTATTTCCCGAAGATTGCTGAACTGGCGAGCTTGGACTCGCTCATGGGGTCGGCGGTGTTGAGCGAAGCTCGGTGAGTGTGAACGCGAGCAAGGGATAAGCGGCAGGGGCCGATCGCCGACTTTTTGCAAGTCTAGTGGCGGGCGACTGCTCATGAGGTCGTAATGATCGTAAAATCAGACGAAGAAGGCCCACAGATGGCAGCAATCAAAGCAGTTTTTGTCCTGGTCCACGGCGCCTGGCACAACCATTCGGCGTGGGACAAAGTGACGCCGATACTGGAAGACCATGGTTTCGAGGCTTTGACGCTCGACCTTCCCGGGGCGGGGGCCAATGCGATAGCGCCAACGTCGCTCGGTCTTCGTCCGTTCGACCCCGCTGCGTTCGCCGCCGAGCGGTCCCCCAGCGCCGGCGTTACGCAGGAGGAGCGAACGCGAGCGGTAGTCGCGTTGGTAAAAAAAGCTGCGTCACTCAGCGACGGCAAGGTCATCCTGGTCGGGCACTCGGCCGGCGGGATGACGATTTCGGCGGTCGCCGAGCGGGTCCCGAACCTGCTTCGCGCGGTCGTCTATCTCGCCGGGTTCCTGGTGCCGAACGGCATGCCGTTGCTGGCGATGTTCCAGCATGAAACGCTGTCTTCGGCCCTGTCGCCTGGGCTGTTCGTCGGCGATCCCGCCGCCATCGGTGCGACCCGGATCCATGTCGGCTCAACCGACGCAGCCTACAGATCGCTCCTCAGAGCTGCGTTTTATGGCGATGTGTTGGAGTCCGAATTCGCGCAGGCGGTATCGCAACTTCATTGCGACGAATCGAACGCCGGCGCCTTAGCCCCATCAGACATCACGCCTGGACGATTCGGCACGGTGCCGCGCCATTACATCCGCTGCACGCAGGATCGTGCGGTTCCGTTGACCGGTCAGGATCACATGATTGCCACGGTTGACGCTGCCATCGGCAGCAAGACCACTACCCACATGTTGGAAAGTAGCCACTCGCCATTCCTGTCACAACCGGCAAAACTGGCGAAGATTCTCATCGACATTGGGGTCCAATCGTTGGCGGATCAGAGGCGCGACGTCGCCGTAGGTCTCGATACATGAGCACGGACGAATTCGAGGAGCGTCTGAAAGCACTGCGGCCACGCCTGCATCGCTACTGCGCGCGCATGACGGGATCGGCGGTCACCGGCGAGGATGTACTGCAGGATACCCTCGTCAAGGCCCTTCACGCGCGAGCACAGGGTGCCGCGGTGGATAATCTCGAGGGCTGGTTGTTTCGCATCGCCCACAACGCGAGCCTCGATTTCCTTCGCGAAAAGTCTCGAAGCACGATCGTTCCGCTCACTGAAGACCTCGAAACGTTGCCCATACCCGAGACGGATATGGTCGCGATCAGCTTTCAGACATTTCTGCGGCTGCCTGAACTGCAGCGCTGCGCGGTGATTCTCAAGGATGTTCTGGGTCATTCGGTCGACGAGATAGCAGGCATCGCCGAGTGTTCTGCGGCAGCCGCCAAATCAGCGCTTCAGCGCGGGCGCGCCGCGCTACGGCAACTCGCGCAGGCGCCCGAGGACACCCGGCTGCCGCTGATGCCCGATTCGGATCGGCAGAAGATCACCACCTATGTCCATCTGTTTCGGAGCGGCGATTTCGACGCAATCCGCGCCATGCTTGCCGATGACGTGAAGCTCGATCTGGTGAACCGGCTGCAACTGCAAGGGCGCGACAAGACTGGGCTGTATTTCACGCGCTATGCGGAAGTGACGAAATGGCGGTTCGCGCTCGGCGCGGTTGAGGGGCAGCCGGCGATGTTGGTCTTCGACAGTACGGGGTCGATGGAAAGACCGGCGCATTTTGTGCTGATCGATTGGTCGGGCGGCCAGATCTCGGGGATCCGGGATTTTTTGTTCGCGCCGTATGTGCTGGAGGGTATGGATTGGGTGCGGTTAGGGTGAAGCGCGCCGGCGAGCCGCTACACAGCATGAAATAAGCGGTATACGAGACTGCCGACTTTCGCCAGCGTCGACCTCAGGCCGCCCTCGCCATGGGTCATCGTCAGATAGCACTCCACAGGCCGGCGGATCTGCGGTATTGTCCCGGACGAAACATCGTCCGCGTAAGAGGTTTTCGCGGGACCTGCCCCTTTCCACACTGTGTTTTGCAAGGTAGCTGTATGGCCAAGAACATGCTCGAAATGATGCCCGAGAGTCATTTCGCCCGGGTAGCCCAGTCATGGATGCGCGAGCGACCCGACCTGGAGTTGCGTAATTTCCTGCTCGCCATGGCCATGATGCGCATGGGGCGGATGATCGATCATGCGTACGACAAGATGTGCCACGAACGCTTCGGCATCAGCGGCTCGGAGATGCGCGTGCTGATGGCGCTACGGCGCAGCGGGAAGCCATTTGCATTGCGCCCGACCGACCTGTTCACGGCATTGTTGATCTCCTCCGGCGCCATCACGAAGCAGGTCGATCGTTTGGTCAAGAAGCAACTCGTGGCCCGGCTCGAAGACCCCACCCACGGCGGCGGCTTCCTGGTGCAGTTGACCCGCGACGGGCTGAAGGTGGTGAACAAGGCGGCAGACATTCTCGCGACCGGGTCGCTCCTGAATCCGATCATGGCCAAGTTGTCCCCGCGCGAGCGCGATGCTGGCGAGGAGTTTTGTCACTTCGTGCTTGCTGGCCTCGAGGCTAAGCATGTGATGGAGCCGACCGATGCGGTCGAGACGGGGCGTTCCGGTACGGCGGGCGACGCTCCTGCTGCTCCGAAACGAGGCCGGCCGCCGCGGCGCGACCCTGCGCCGGCCTAAAGGGCATTCCAGACGACACTGCCAAGCGGGCGCGTTGCGGCTCGCGCTGCCTCGTGCCCCCGCACGCCCCAACGGGCCCGTCTCACATTGACCCTCCGCCTCCGCGCTGATATCTTCCACGGAAGACGTAATTTTACTTTCCCCTGCGCGCGGAGGACTCGCAATGCTGTCTCACGAGGACAATGAGCTGATGTGCCGGGTCGGCCGGGACACTCCCATGGGCACCGCACTGCGGCGTTACTGGGTGCCGGCGCTGCAGACCTCTGACCTGCCCGAGCCCGGCGGCGATCCGCGTCGGGTGGAGCTGTTAGGCGAGAGCTTCGTGGCGTTCAGGGGCACCGACGGCCGCGTTGGCTTTCTGGACGAGCACTGCCCGCACCGGGGCGCATCGCTGGTACTCGGCCGTGTCGAGGAGTGCGGACTGCGCTGTATCTATCACGGTTGGAAGTTCGATGCCGACGGGAAGGTCCTCGACACGCCGAACGTCATGGACCCGAAATTCAAGGAACGCTTCAAGGCCCGCGCTTACCCGGTCCGCGAGGCTGGCGGACTCATCTGGGTGTATCTCGGAGCCGCGCAGCACGAGCCGCCTCTTCCGCATTATCCATGGTTCGACCTGCCCGAGCCGCAGCGCCTGAACGCCTACCTGGTGGAGAATGCCAACTGGGTGCAGGTGCTCGAGGCGTTGCTCGATTCGAGCCATCTGAACATCCTGCATACGGACGGCATGCGTGCCGTGAGCAGCTCCAACATTGGCTTCGCGGAGGCGAACCGTCCCCTGCTGCTGGACCATGCGCCTCGAACCGAGGCTGAGCCAACCGACTTTGGCTTTCATTACGCAGCGTTGCGCAAGGTGCCGGGCCGCGACGACGAGCTCGATGTGCGCATCACCGCCTACATCGCTCCATTTGCGGTCGCCAACCCCATCGGCAACCTCTGGATGGCGGTCGTTCCGATCAACGACCATCAGTGCATCTATTACCACGTCTTCTGGGACCCGGTCCGCAAGATGGCCGAGGAGCCCGAGCGTAGCGCGCAACTCAACTTCATCGGTCTCGATCAGCCTGCGCTGGCGGCCTTCGGCCTCACGTACGAGACCTTGCACGATCCAGATCGCCCGCGGCGCGAAAACAACTTCAAGCAGGATCGCGCGGCCATGCGCGCGGGCCGCTCCTTCTCCGGCCTCCCCAGCTTCAGCCAGGAAGATGCCGCGGTCAACATGTCCTCCGGCGCGCTGAAGGATCGCTCCAAGGAACTGCTCTGCCCGGCCGATGCAGCCATCGTACGGCTCTATCGGACCCTCATCGCGATCGCGAAGAACGGTCGTGACGGCGTCGAGCCGGTCGGTGTGCGGGCCGATCCGCTACAGATTTTCGGCACCCAGGGCCGCCTCCCGTTGCACGGGAAGTGGCAGTCGCTCGTACCAACGCATCGCGCGACGAAACGCGCGGCACGTGAAGCCTAGAGTTCCTCGGGATCCGACCTGATGCGCTTCGCCGGAAAAGTAGCCATTGTGACCGGCGGTTCCGCGGGCCTGGGTGCGGCGATTGCGTTGCGCCTCGGCCAGGAAGGCGCCGCCGTTGTGATAGCCGATATCGTAGGGGCCACTGAGGCTGCCGTTGCGCTCTCGGATGCCGGCATCACCTCACTTGGCGTCGAGACCGATGTGGCCTCCTGGGCCAGCGTGCAGGCCATGGTAGCGGCGACGACGCAGCGCTTCGGCCACATCGATATCCTCATCAACAACGCCGCCATCGCCTCGACGTTGAGCCTGAAGCCCTTCTACGAGTTGACGACCGAGGAGTTCCAGAATGTTCTGGCGGTAAACACCATCGGGACGTTTCATGGCTGCAAGGCAGTCGCCGCCCTCATGCGACAGCAGAACAGCGGTCGCATCATCAACATGGCTTCCGGCACCGCTATCCGGGGCGCGCCGTTTATCGCTCACTACGTGGCGAGCAAGGGAGCAGTCATGTCGCTAACACGCTCCCTCGCGCGCGAGCTTGGAAAACACAACATCCTCGTGAACGCGGTCTCGCCGGGCTACACGCTGACGGACACAAACCTCGCCAACGAGGAATACTTGGCGGCGACCCGCCAGGCCGTCCGTGATCTGCGGTGTGTGCCCCGTGATGCGTATCCGGACGACATCGTGGGAGCCGTGGCTTTCCTGGCCAGCGACGATGCGAAATTCATCACCGGCCAGATCCTCGCCGTGGACGGTGGTGCGGTATACCATTAAGGCGCGATGCCGTGAGACCGTACGACCCTAACTCAACCCCGAGCAACCACGTGCCTACTCCTAACTACCTCGACCTGGTCCGCCTCAACGACCAAGGCATGGTCGTGCTCGGCGCGGGCCAGGGAATCGGCAAGGAGGTGTGTCACGCGTTGGCCCAAGCCGGCGCACGGCTGCTCTGCGTCGATCGCGATGAAGAACTCGCACGACAGATTGCTCACGACATCGATGGTATTGCGTTCGTCGCAGATGTCACCCAACGAAACGACATGGGGCGCCTCATCGCCGCCGCGGAGGACACGTTCGGTAAGGAATTCCGAGGCCTGGTCGACATCGTCGGAGTCGCCCACATCGGTCCACTGGAGTCCTTCGACGATGCAACTTGGAACGACCAGATGGACATCGTTCTGCGCCACGCCTTCCTGGCTCTGCAGATCGGTGGCGCATCCCTGAAGCGCCTGGGCGGAGGTGCCCTGACGTTCGTAGGCTCTATCTCAGGATTGCAGAGTGTCCCGGGCCAGGTGATTTACGGGGCCGCGAAGGCTGCTTTGCATCACCTCGTTCGCTGTGCCGCCCATGAGTTCGGCCCCTCCGGAGTCCGGGTCAACGCGGTGGCACCGAGTTTTGTCCGAACCCCGCGCCTGGAGGCGCGCCTGGATGAAGCGTTCTGGACGCGGCTCGAGACGACGATTCCCATGCGGAGGGTCGGTCAGCCGTCCGATGTAGCCGCCGCCGTGCTGTTTTTACAATCGGAGCTGGCGCGCTACGTCACCGCGAACGTGTTAACCCTGGACGGTGGCACGAGTGCCGTCGCGGCGTTGATCCCGCCCTAACCGGCCGCAGAGCAAGCCGCGACGGCCCGGTCGATGATCTCACGCTCGATCCCATCGACAATGATCACCAGCCGGCTTTCACGGGGCTGCCCTGCCCAACCTGACAACAGATCGGGCGGATAGAGCGTGTGATGGACCGCCTGGAGCACCAGGGGCTGATCGACTCCAACAATCTGCAGTAGCCCCTTCGCACGCAGAATGCGCTCTCCATGGCAGGCCAGCAGATCCTTAAGCGCCGTGTACACCCGGTCCCATTCCAAGGGCAGCGGCATCGAGTAGGAATACGCCCGGATCGTAGTGGCATGGCGCGGGTTGGAATCCGCGGCCGGAAACCATCGGGCCATCTCATCAGCCGGGGTGTGCAGGTCCTCGGGAAACCCCCTGCCGAATAGATCCTCTAGCGCCGCAGCGCCTTTGGCGGCCACGACCCGGGGAGCGGCCGGGTTCAGGCTATCGATCCAGTCCCGGACCGCCCGTAACTCGTCTGGGCCACCGAGATCAGCCTTCGTAAGGATCAGCCGATCGGCAACCGCGACCTGTCGCATCGCCTCGGGGTAGGCCGACAGAGTCTCGGCCGCATGAGTACAGTCGACCGTCGTGACCACGATGCCCGCGGTGTATCGCAACTCGCGCACCGGCTGCGAAAACAACGTCTGCAGCACCGGACCCGGGTCGGCAAGTCCCGTCGTCTCCAACAGAACCGCGCTGAAATCAGGGATCACCCCGCGCACCCGCTTGAGGTACAGATCCCGCAGCGTGTACTCGAGATCGGAGCGGACGGCACAACACACGCACCCGGAGCGGAGCACGGCGATCCCCTCCGTCACATTTTCGAGGAGGGCGTGATCGATCGGAATCTCACCCAACTCGTTGACGATGACCGCGACCGGCGGCATCTCACTCCGCTCCAGGACAGCATTCAACAACGTCGATTTCCCGCTGCCCAAGAACCCGGTCAGCGTGACAACTGGTACCGTGTCAGCGGCTGCCTCCATATCGATCGCCTGCCTAACCGCCGCCCAGGTCCGGTCCGGTATAACGCAACACCGTCAATCCGTAGTTGCGGTCACCGACATAGATGAATCCGCGGGAGTCGATGAGAATATCCTCGTACTGAGGCACCAGCTTGGTCGGCAGATACGGTCGAGCGAGGCGCTCCTGCGGATCGCCCGGCACGAAATACCCGATCTCGCGCGGCTGATACGGATCGCGGATGTCATACAGTCGCAGCCCGCCCGCGAAGTACGTCAGGTGCAGAAGATTGCCGACCTTCGCCAGGCAGGACTGGTGATGGGGCATATGGATGTTGTGCGGCCCGAACTTTCCGCCCCGCTGTGCGTAGCTGGTGTACGAAGCCTGCTCGCTGGGAATCGGCGTGGGGAGGATGGACAGCGCCCGCGGCTTCGTCTCGTCAGACATATCCATGAGCGCCACGAGGTTGGCCGAGTCGCGGTTATCCTCGAGAATAGCCTCAGTCGTCAGGATCGCCATCTTGCGCTCTTTCAGCGGCAAGTAGGTGTGGCATCCCATGATGCTTCCGAAGTCACCGATGGAAAACTGACTCACCAGGCGCGGCCTGGTTACATCCGATATGTCGAGCAGAACGGCTCCCGCGCGTCCATAGGAAAGCCACGCCCGGTCGCCTTCGACGTACGGGGGTCCATGAAGGGACGCGAGTTGCGGCTCCGCTGGCTCGTCCCGCCGTTGACCTTTCACGGCCCAACGCGACACCTCGCGAGGATTAGCGGGCTCGGAGATATCCACAATCACATAGATGTTGGAGCGATACCCTTCCATGTTGGCGGCGAGGTGCATGTAGCGCCCGCCGTCATAGAAATTCCGGTGTGTTCCAAACCCTCCGGTTTTGAAATGCCCGAGCAGCCGCGGCTCGAGGGGACTTTTCACATCCCAGATCAAGGCGCCCTCCTCCCAGGTCGGCTGGCTCGGGTCGAACCCCCATAACGCGGACCGCGCCGGATCGAGCCAGGTACCGATTTTTTCGAGGGCGGTAATCAGCTTGCCTTCGGCAACCTGCACCTGCAGCGTCCAGGTGTTGACCTTCGGCCCTTCCCACTGCTTGACCACTTCGGGGCGGTACGGATCGGTGACATCCACGATCGTCCAGCCGTTGTGCCAGAAATGCCCCGTGTAGAGATACCAACGCCCGGCGACGACCTGCATGGCCATTTTGAAATTGGGCCGCTTGCCGAGCGAGTGATAGGCCACGAGCTCGACGTTTTTGCTCTCATGCACCCGTAAGGCCGATGCGCTCTGCGCTGTCGCAACCGTCATGACGTTCCCTCAGGTATCGTTGGACTTGGCGAGGTCGGCGTAGAGGGTGCTGCTCTTCGGTACCTCGTGTGCCTGGAAGTAGACTCCCCCGACTTCGGTCGTCCCGAAGTAGCACATCAACGTCCCGTCCTCTGCTTCAGAGGCGCCGGTGACCTCGAACCCCCGCTTCTCCATCCATGCGATGGTGTATTTCATGTCCTCGACGTCATAACCGTAGTGCCACACACCCTCTCCCTTTGCATCGAGAAACCGCTGCGGAATGCTGTCCCCCGCGATCGGCTGGAAGATCTCGATGGAGATCGGGGCCATGGCTCCCCACGCGACCTTGTATGCGTGGTGATCCGCAGGTTTGCCGAAATGGTGCCGCCAGCGGAACTTGATGAACTCGTCGCTCGGCAGGTCGAAGCGGCGAAACGGTCCCACACCCAACTCCTTGTAACGTTGTACAGCCAGGTCGATGTCGCGGACCACGAGCCCGAAATGGGTCAACCGGGTCCAGGGTGATTCGTCTAGTGCCACTGTTGGCTCCCTTTGAGATAAATGGTTTTTCCCACAATCGCGCTGGTATCGATCCCCGCGGCGACGCCGATCGGGTCTTCACCCCGCTGCGCGGCCTTGGCGGAAGTCAGCAGCACGCGATGTAACATGCTCACCGCGACGTCGGCGGAGGAGAGCATCTCCCGGGTGCGGTCTCGAATCGGCCCGGCAGACACCGATACCGCGACATCCTCGGCGATGACTCCCGGGAGGCCCGAGAACGAGCGGCCCGACCGCATGAGCGTGCGGTCCTGGTGAAAGCGGTTGGCGTGACTGGGTGCCCGGGATGTCGCGGCAAGCTCCGCTGTAATTCCCGCTGTCTCGAGCGTGTCGCGATCCAACCCAAGAAACTTCAAATGCTCGCGGCTTAAGGGCTCCTCGCCGATGGCCCGAACATCGTCCCAAAACACGTGGTAGAAACTGGAGCGTTCATCGGAGGCCGGAACGACGAGAGTGACGATGTCGCCATTGGCGTTAAAGACCGTGCATGGGACGGCAAAAGCCGTGATCCGCGCATGCGCTCCCTCGCCAGAGCCCTCCACCGGGGAGCGGATCGCCGCGTACTGAAACCCATACGGCGTGCGAGCGGCCTCCAGCTTCGGCGCGCCATCGGCCGCCAGCAGCCTCGCCTTGTGCGCCCACTCCAACTCCGCACCTTCCGAGCTGCGCAACCCATCGGTGTGCAGTACGTTGAGGTGAGTGGAATCGACCAGTCCTTCCAGGATCTGCACGAAGTTGCAGTTGACGCTGTGAACGCTCGTCAACCGATGGCGCGCCGGTACTTGCAGCCACGGCCACGCGGGAAACTCAGGGCGTTTCTCCGGGGGCCCGAGATAGGTCCAGATGAGTCCGCCGGCCTCGTGAACGGGGTAGGCCTTGGCCTTCAGACGCTGGCTGAACTTTGCATCGGACACGTTGGGCGTCTCGAGCGCCTTACCGTCCGCATCAAACTTCCAGCCGTGGTAGACGCATCTCAGCCCGCACTCTTCCACACGGCCGAGCACCAGCGAAGCCGCCCGATGAGGGCAGAACTCATCGAGTATTCCCACGCGCCCGTCGGTGCCCCGAAACGCCACAAAGGTTTCGCCTAGCAATTCGACTCGGCGCGGATCGCCACCCGCCTCGGCCAGATCCGAGCTTTGCAGGGCAGGCAGCCAGTACCGTCGCAGGGCTGTCCCCATTGCCGTGCCCGCGCCCACGCGGCACATCAGCTCATTGTCTTCACGCGACAGCATCCTAAGTCCCCTCTCGAATGGCATCGTCAGAGATACCCTAGTCTTCCGTGGAAGATATTTCAAGCGCCCACCCTACTACTGGAACTACTGGGCGTTTATCGACTTAATTTCGCTCGCGTCGGCCTTGACCTTCCATGGACGACATTTTATCTTACGTGGAAGATGTTTTTGCGGTGCCCGGATCGCTCGACTTCCTGAGGGGGATGAACGTGAGAAACACACAGGCGGCACTCGCCGCGCGTACGGTACTGAGCGGTAGCTTGATTGCCCTGCTCGTGAGTGCCCCAGCACTCGCCGCTGACGGCCCGGCCGCAGGTGAGGCAGCGGCGGCGGCCGAAAGTCCGGCCGATGCAGGAATCGCTCTCGAGGAGGTGACGGTCACCGCCAACCGTCGCCAGGAGAGCATGCAAAACGTACCGCTCTCCGTCACAGCGGCTAACGCTGAAACACTCGCGGCCAATGGGATCACCTCCACGAGCGACCTCTCGGAACTCACTCCCGGACTCGTGGTGAACGTGGCAAACGGTTGGGTGGAGCCCTTCATCCGCGGAGTCGGCACGACGGCCAACTCGACCGGATTGTCCAGCCCGGTTGCCATTTACGTGGACGGCGTTTACTACGCAGCTCCGACCGGCACGCTGTTCTCATTCAATAACATCGCCGCGATCGAGGTCGATCGCGGGCCGCAAGGCACGCTCTTCGGTCGTAACGCCACGGGCGGCGTGATCCAGGTGACCACGAAAGACCCCACCCAGGCTCCCTTGTTGGACGTCCAGGCGGGAGCCGCGAATTACCGCACCTGGACCGGCGATCTTTACGCGACCGGCGGCCTCACCGATACCCTGGCGGCAGACATCGCCGTGCACTACTCGAAGCAGGACGAAGGCTACGGCGTGAACCTCTATCCGGGCACTGGCCAGGATGTTTACGCAGATCGTGAGGCGGATGTCCGCTCGAAATGGCTCTGGACACCCACCGATCGAGACAAGATCACTGTCGCTCTCGACTACAGCAACCTCTCGGGGTCGGCGGCCACGGCAGTTCGCTTCTTGAACAACTCCGTGCCGCTGGGTTATCCGATCACGCCACGCTTCACCTCGTCCAACCCGTGGAACGTGGACTCATTGGTACAGCCCGACGAGACCCAGGATCAGGCCGGCGCCAGCGTGAAAATCGAGCACGCACTGGACTTCGCGCGTTTCACGAGTATCTCGGCCTATCGCGAAGTGCACAACGACATGATCTTCGACTTCGGCTACCCGCCGTTCGAGATCGGGGCCCGTGAGCAGGACCTGTTCCGCCAGGCCAGCCAGGAATTTCAGCTCGCCTCGAACGACCAGGCCCGCATCAAGTGGACGACCGGCCTGTACTATCTCAATGAGCATGCGACGTCGGACCCGTACACGGTCTTCGGCGCCCTGCTACCGGCCGACAACGTCTACACCGCCACGGCTAAAACCGACTCCGCCGCACTTTACGGGCAGGCCACCACACCCCTGGTGGCGGATACGAACCTCACGACGGGCCTGCGCTACACATTCGAGCGATCCGCACTGGATGGGATCAGCAACGGTGACGTCATCCCGTCTGCGAGTCAGCACTTCGGCAAAGTAACATGGCGTCTCGCTCTCGATCATCGTTTCACGGACAGCTTCATGGCCTACATCTCCGACAGCCGTGGCTTCCGCGCCGGTGCCTACAACGCGACACAACCGACCCAACCGGCGATCCAGCCGGAGACGCTCGACGCCTACGAAATCGGCACCAAGGCCAACTTTCTCGACGACCGCGTGCGCATGAACACGAGCGCCTTCTACTATAAGTATTCGAACATGCAGGTGCCGATCTACGCACCGGCCGGCATCATCGTACTGAACGCAGCGAACGCACGCCTGTATGGTGCCGACTGGTCACTCGACGTGCGCCCATTACGCAATCTCACGATCAGTACCGGCGTCGAGTGGTTGCACACCCAGTACCGCTCATTCGACGACGCCCCCTTCAACACCCCCGAGACCGAGTTTCCCTTCGGCAACTGTGGTTCCTGCAGCGGCTCGGCAGCGGGCAACCAGATGCCGGTCGCCCCCGATTTCACCAGCACGGCCAGAATCAACTACGTGATTCCGCTGCCCATCGGCACAATCGATCTGAACGCGGATGACAATTACAACAGCGGCTGGTGGTCGGGCCCGGACAACCTGGCCCGCCAAGGTGCGTACAACTTCGTCAA
>Ga0070764_10000367_pt1 | contig 17513 bp, 12 predicted proteins | sample HubBroMetageWRM4_FD_67287 | JGI IMG/M metagenome (GOLD analysis project Ga0070764, IMG submission 67287) | Warmed soil microbial communities from the Hubbard Brook experimental Forest, New Hampshire - Hubbard Brook CCASE Soil Metagenome WRM 4 | ecosystem: Environmental > Terrestrial > Soil >... | reverse complement strand
CCGCCAGAAACCATCCGCTTTGCAGCTGCACGCGAAAACTTTTCCAGCCATCATCCGCGGCAGCGGGTTCGGCCGCAACGCGCCGCGCCGGAAACAATGTCGCCGCGGCATCGCGTGTGGAATAATGCGCTGGCGCGGCCGTCACCGCAAACGCCGGCGCGCCGTGCGTGCCGCTGATCCCGGTGAACGCGGAAATGGCAGTCAGTGGGTTCGGCTCGAACGCGAGACCCGGCGGCGCAATTGATCGCGCACGATCTTCTTCCTCGCCTGCGATCGGTGCCGCAAAAACTCGCTCTTTCGTCGCACCGGGCGACGCTTGCATCGCGGCGGCGGCGTCTTCGGCGGTTTCTTCGGCCGCACCCACCGGCTCGTCCGCAGCCCCTACCGCCGACTCATCTTCAGAATCTTCGCCGAACTCTACGGCCTCGTAGCCTTCTTGGGCCAGCGCGTCAATTCCGTCGCTCTCCGCTACTTCCCTCGCCGCAAGTTCTTCGATCTCAGCAATGCGATCTTCCCGGCCCGCCAAAGATTCTGATGTCTCAACCGATTCAGCGCGAGCTTCTGCCCTTCGGACCGCCGGAGCCTCTACGTCTTCCTCGCTCTGCTCTGCCGTGGTTTCCGGCGATTCCTCGCGCGCCATCCACAATCGAATCCGTTTCAGCGCCTCCTCGGACAGATCCACGAAGCGCAACCCAGCCTCTTTGCGCGATTCGCCAACCCATACGATTTCGCCCCTCACTTCCAGGCGCTTCCGCGATCGCGGAATCTCAACGCGCATCGCTAGCAAACCTTCATCCGCATCCAAAGCCTCGGCTGCCTGTACCGCAATTCCGCTCTCACTGACGTTGAGCACGATTCCGCCGTTGGATTCGCCCAGATGCACATAAGCAAGCGAACGTATGCGCTGGCGCGGATGTGCGCGCCGGTCGCTCGCTGGAACGGAGACGGGGCTCCAGTCTGAATTCTGTTCTGGTTCGTCAGTCATGCATCGCGTCTGTTGCGCCAGCGCCGCGCGCAACAATCCTCAATTCGGTTTCTAATTCAACCCTGCATCGCTTGCCGACGGCTGCTGCAATTCCTGCCAGCCCCCGGGAAGTTCAATCTGAAAATGCGTCGCCGTATCGAACATCACAAATCCGCTCAGGTTCGCCACTTCGTCCGCCACCAGCTGCCGGAATTTCACTTGGTTCACCGGACCGATCTGCGCAGCAGGCAAGCCCGTAGGCCAAATGAATGGCCGCGTCACCTGCAAAGCGATGCGCGTGCGATTTCGCGCCGGCAGAAACGCAGAGTTATTCAGTTCAATCGGTTCTTCCGAGCTCAAGCTGCCGTTGGACCTCAAGCGGGTCATCACCACTGTGCCGGCGCCTTTGGCGAACCGGTAATCCACATCCGTGTTGTTATCGAGGTCGTAGAAAAACTCCAGCGTCGCATGCGTTGCATCCACTTCCTGCACTTGCGCGCCCACAAAGGTGCTCTGAATCGCGCCCGAATTCCACGGCGACGGTGACGCCTGCGGGCGTTGCGCCACATGCTCTTGACGGGGAAATCGCGGCAGACCGAAGACAATCACGATTGCCAGGACAGCCACGAACATCGCGACAATAAGTAGGTTTTTCATCACACTCTTCCGCTCGAATTTACCACATCGAGCAGGCTTCGGCGCAAAAGCATGTCAAAAATGCAAGGTGCGCAAGCCTACGCAGCGTCCGCGCCGGGGAGTCACTCCGAGAGGTATTTCACGAACACCACTTCGTTCTGTCTTTCGTTGTAGACCAGTTCATCGACGTTCGCCTGGGTCATCAGCAGCCCGAATCCGCCCGGCCGAAGTCCTTTGTTTTGGCGAACCTGGTCGTGCGCCGTGGGCTCATCCGGCGTGTGCGAAATCGCCGCGTGATCGAGGCCCGCAAACTGAAATCCCTGTCCGGGATCCGCGATGCGATACATCAGCATGCGCCGCGCCCGCAGATACGAAATGCGCACTTTGCGATTGGGATCCAGCTTGCCGCCCCATTCCACCGCATTCAGCAGCAGTTCATGAAACGCCTGGCCTACCGAGCGGCGCACGTCGTCGGAAAGCCCGCTCTTCAGATGCGCCATGAACGCTTCGATGCGCTCCGCTTCGTCCAGCGAGCACGTAACCGATAGCTCCACCCAATTCGGACTTGCGGAAATCACTTCGATCGGCCCTTGGCCTGGTTTCTTCGAAAGGGTTTCCTTCACCAGAACCACCAACGCGTGCGGGTCAATCGGCTTGGCGACGTAGGTGTACGCCTCTTCGCGAATCGCGCCGAGCAACGTTTGCGGCGTGTCGTCCGAAGTCATCACGATGATTTTCGGCCGCTTCTTCGCCTTGCGAAATTTCGCCAGCACCTCCAACCCGTTCATTTTCGGCATCCAGATGTCCAGCAACACCAGGTCGAATTTCCCGGCCTTCAATTTTTTCAGGGTTTCCGCGCCATCAGCGGCCGCGACCACGGTGTATTTCTGCGCGCGCAGCGTTTCGGTCAGCAGCAAGCGAGTTGTGCGGTCATCGTCAGCCACTAGAATGCGCGTCATCGTTTCCTCCCCGGTGCATGATGCGAGCGGCCCGTCCGTCGCAGAGGTCTTTTTTGCGCGCCAATGGCGTGCAGAGCCGGCAGCAGCAACGCGATCTCGTCTTCCAGCGTTGCGTACAGCTCCCAGGCGCCGTCGAGTTTACCTCGTCGCGCGAGTTTTTCCATCTCTCGAATGGTGTCCAGCGCCGCCGTGGGGCCGAAATTTCCCACCGAGCCCTTTAGCGCGTGCGCTCCGTCCGCCAGCAAGTTGGCATCACTAGCAGTGAGCGCGCTGCGAATGCGCGCCATCATCCGCGGGCAGTCGTCGCGGAATGTTTTCACAATGCTCCGCAGCAATTTGCGGTTTCCGCTGAACCATTCCAGCAGCGCGGGCACGTCCAATGCGCGCCGTCCGTCACCGCTCCCATCGCCGTTCCCTTTGCGCGCCGCCGCCTCCTGCGCGCCTTTCTCGCCTTGCGCCAGGCGTTGCGAAATTCCTTCCACCGTTTGCAAGAACGATTTCGGATCAATCGGTTTCGCCAGGTATCCGTCCATTCCGGCGGCGATGCAGCGTTCGCGATCTCCCTGCATGGCGTGCGCGGTCATCGCCACAATCGGCAAATGCCCGCCGCTGGATTTTTCCTTCTCGCGGATTAATTGCGTGGCTTCCAGACCGCCCATTTCAGGCATCTGCACGTCCATCAGGATCAGATCGAATTTGTGCCGCTCGATCGCCGTCAGCGCCTGGCGTCCATTTTCCGCGACGATCACCGAATGCCCGCGCCGCTCGAGCATCTGCACCGCCACTTCCTGATTCACCGGATTGTCCTCAGCCAACAGCACGCGCAGCGGCTGCGGTGCCGCTCGCGCGCTTGTCCGCGCCGCAGACGGCCGCGCTTTTTGGCGCCCCGGCACATGCAACACGTTGATGATCGCGTCCCACAATTCCGATTGTTTCACTGGCTTGCACAGCGCGGCCGCCACTCCCACGGCTTTCGCGCGCGCTGCGTCCTCGCTGCGTCCCGCCGAAGTCAGCAGTATCACCTTAGCGCCGTGCAACTGCGGATCCTGCTTCACGCGCGCGGCTACTTCAAAACCATCCATGTCCGGCATGTGCCCGTCGAGTAGCACCAATCGAAATGGTGTTCCGTTCTGATGCGCCCGGTGCAACGCATCCAAAGCCGCCGGGCCGTTCGGCGCAGCCACCGGCTTCATCCGCCAATTCGCGATCATCTCTTCCAGGATCTTGCGGTTCGTCGAATTGTCGTCCACCACCAGCACCGGCAAATCGCGCAACTTCACCGGTTCAGGCTCGCTCGTTTTCTTCGCGGAATCCGCGGGCCGCGCGAAATGCGCTGTGAAATGAAAAGTGCTGCCTCGGCCTTCCTCACTTTCCACCCACATTACTCCGTTCATCAATTCGCAAAGTTGCGCCGAAATGGCCAGCCCTAGCCCGGTGCCGCCGTATTTGCGCGTCGTGGACGAATCGGCCTGGGCAAACGCCTCGAATATATGCTGCTGCTTTTCGATCGGAATCCCAATCCCCGTATCACTTACCGAGAAATGCAGCAAAATATCCGGCTCGCCATGGGCTTCGGTGATTACCCGCACCACCACTTCGCCACGCTCCGTAAATTTGATGGCGTTGCCCAACAGATTCAGCACGATCCGCCGCAGCCGATCCGGATCCCCGATCAACGCGTCCGGCACGCCCGGCGCAAAATGCGAGGCCAGTTCGATTTCCTTCTCCTGCGCGCGCGGCGCCAGGGATTTCAGCGTTTCCTCGATCGTCTCGCGCAACGGAAATTCCACATGCTCCAGTTTTTCTTTGCGCGCTTCCGCTTTCGAAAAATCCAGAATGTCGTTGATCAAATTCAGCAGCGACGCCGCCGAACTTTTCACCGTGCCCAGAAATTCCCGCTGTTCGGCGGACATTTTCGTTTCCAGCGCCAGCTCGGTCATGCCGATAATCGCATTCATCGGCGTGCGTATCTCGTGGCTCATGTTCGCCAGGAACTCGCTCTTCGCGCGCGTGGCTTCTTCGGCCTTTTCCTTCGCGGATTCCAGTTCTTTCACCAACTGCGCCAGTCGCCGCGCGTCCGCTTGCTGCGCGTTGCGAGCTGCTTCCAAATAATCGGCGTACAACTTCAGCTCCATTTCCGCCCGGCGTCGCTCGATAAATTGCCCGATCTGGCTGCCGATAGAATCAAACATCTCCATCAGATCCGGCTCCAGCTTGCGTATCTGCCGGCTGGAAAATTCGATCACTCCCGCGACGTGCTCTCCCACGCGAATCGGAAATGCAAACGACGCGTGCAGCCCCTCGGCAATAGCAAACGGCACGCGTGGGAAATTTTCCACCTGCGGCAAATCCGCCATCCACATGGGTTGCGAAGTTTCCCACACGTGCCCGGGAACTCCGACGGACCTCGGGTAGGCCGATTCCCGCGTGGCCTTAACAAACTGCGGAAAACTCAGGCCCGGCGGGTGCCACACGTTCATGCAGCGCAAAACCCCAGCCGTTTCGTCCACGCGCCACAAAACTCCCAAATCCCAACTGAGTCCTTCGCAAATCGCCATGAGTATCAATGGCGCAGCGGCATCGAGCGATTCGGCTTCCGCCAGCACGCGCGTCACCGCGTAGCCCGTCGAGAGCCGGCGCTCCGCTTCCTTGCGCTGCGTCACGTCGCGCGCAACCGCAAAAATCAATTTCTGATCCAGGATGGGCGTCGCGTTCCAAAGTAACCAGCGATACGTTCCGTCGCCGCAGCGATATCGATTCTCAAACGAAATTACTTGTTCGCCTTCGTCCAGCCGCTCGGACTCAGCTGTCGTTCTGTCGCGATCGTCGGGATGCACAAACTCGTTGAATGGTTTGGCGAGCAGCTCCTCGATAGGCACGCCAAGCGTCTTTTCCCAGGCCGGATTAATCCGCTTGAAATATCCGTCGAACCCCGCGATGCACAGCATGTCCAGCGACACCGTGAAAAGCTGGTCGAGCTCTTCTTCGGTCATGCGCCGCTCGCGAATCGCCCGCGACAAATCCGAAACGCTGCGCCGCAGCTCCATCTGCGTCACCACGAGCCGACTGAGCGCCTTCAACGCATCCCTCTGCTCTGGCGATATCTCGCGCGGCACGCGGTCGATCACGCAAAGCGTCCCCAGCGCGTACCCCTCCTGCGAAATCAGCGGCGCGCCCGCGTAAAAACGGACGCTGGGATTTTCCGTGACCAGCGGGTTCGCGCGAAATCGCTCGTCCTCCAGCGCATCGGGTACCACCATCACGTCCGGTTGCAAAATCGCGTGCGCACAGAACGCTACGTCGCGCGAAGTTTCCGTTTGCTCGATGCCGATTCTTGATTTGAACCACTGCCGGTGGGAATCCACCAAACTGACCAGGGCGATCGGCGTTCCACAAATCATCGCGGCAAGGCGCGAGAGATCGTCGAATTCCTGCTCCGGAAATGTATCCAGGATGGCGTAACGCTGCAGCGCTTCGAGTCGTGCCGATTCGTTCTCAGGTGGCGGCGCTTTCATGGCAGGCGGGCACGAACCCGACTGCGCGTCATCTTATGGCCGCGCCATGCTCAAGTCAACGCCAGCGCGGTTCTATGTCGCTGCAAAGTGAGAATGTCCGGTTTGTGCAAAGTAGAAATGTCCGCTTTCATGGATGGCCGAGGGCCCCATGGAAACGGAGCGAATCACTTTGAGCCAACGAGAACGGGACCGATTAAAGGTGTTGCACGAGGTACAGCAGAAGCAGCTGACGCAGGTGGCAGCCGCCGAGCGACTGAAAATAAGCGACCGCCACGTGCGGCGGATGTTGCTGCGCCTGCGCGAGCGCGGCGATCGCTCCCTGGTTCACGGACTGCGCGGTCGACCATCGAATCGCAAGCTGGCGACCCGCTTGGAGCAGAAGATTCTGGCACGTCTGCGCCAGCGCTATGCGGATTTCGGACCCACACTGGCTGCTGAACACCTGTCCCAGGAAGGTTTTTCGGTGAGCCGGGAGACGCTACGGAAGTGGATGACCCAGGCAGCCTTGTGGCGGCCGCGTTCCCAGCGCGTGAAAACGATCCACGTATGGCGGGAGCGCCGAGCCTGTTTCGGTGAGTTGGTGATGCAGGACAGCTCGCCGTTCCGCTGGCTGGAGCAGCGCGGTCCGCTCTGCCACCTCATCGCCCTGATCGATGATGCCAGCAGTCGCATCTGGGGACGGTTCACCGCGCACGACACCACCGAAGAGAACCTACGCACGTTGGGCGGATGGCTACGGCGCTACGGACGTCCTTTGGCCCATTACACCGATAAGAACAGCATCTTTCGCACGGCCGGCCCGCAACCGCTTCCCGAACAACTGCGGGGCGATCCGTTACGTACGCAGTTCGGGCGAGCGTTGCAGGAACTGGGGATTGAATGGATTGCGGCCCACAGTCCCCAAGCGAAAGGGCGCATCGAGAGACTGTTTGAAACTCTTCAGGATCGTCTGGTGAAGGAGATGCGGCTGGCGGGAATCGACAGCATCGAGGCAGCGAATCACTTTTTGGAAACGCGCTTTCTCCCCCAGTGGGAGCAGCGTTTTACCGTAACGCCGCGGAATGCACGCAATGCCCATCGACGCCTGGGGCCAGAACAGCACCTGGAAGAAATTCTGAGCGTGCGTGTGGCTCGCCAAGTCGCTCAGGACCACACGGTCAGCTGGGACGGAAATCGCTGGGGGGTAGTGCGGGAGGAAGTTTGCGCGGGGCTTCGTGGAGCTGCGGTAGAAATCGAACGGCGGTTGGATGGAAGCCACTGGTTGCGCTACCGCGGGCGCTATCTGCACCTGCGCCACTGCCCAGAACCAGCGCGAACGACCGCAAGTCCTTCCGGCCTACGGCCTCCAGGACTTGCGGAACAACCCCCAAGACCCAAAAACAAAATCACACCCAAATACCATGCGCCCGCAAATCACCCTTGGAGAAAACCATGGAAGCGGACATTTCTATCTGGCAAAAACCCGGACATTTCTACTTTGCGTTGACACGCCAGCGCGGTTCTATCTGGCAAAAACCCGGACATTTCTACTTTGCGTTGACACGCCAGCGCGGTTCCCGTGCGGTTCCCGGTTCCGGGCCGCCGGCGCTTAAATCTGGTCCGAGAGATAACTGGGCGACGAGAGCGTAAAGATGTGCTTGTTCCCCTGCGCCAGCAGCGCCCATTCCAGTAAACGCCCGCGCTGGTTATGCAGAAAGTATTCGAACCACTCATTCTCGACGAGCTGCGGTATCACCACCACAATCCGCCGCTGCGGATTTTCCTTCGATAGTTTCAAGACGTACTGCACCACCGGAACGATTACGAAGCGGTACGGCGAAGGAAGCAGCGTCAGCGTGGGCGCCGGCTGGCCCGCCTCGCGGAACGGCGCTTCGATGTAACGCGGCCACACCTCACGCAGCATTTCGCCGCTGTCGGACGATTCCACGTGCACCGCGATGATTTCCGACGAAATCCTGGAGGCAAACTCCAGCGCCTGCTTGGTAACGCTGCTCCAGCGGTCGATCGGAACCACCGTGATCGGTGCCGACTTTTGGTTCGCCGGCTCCGCCGGCGAGCAGGTCCATGTGGCCAGCGTTACAGCGTGATAGTGCCGCCGCACCAAGCGAAAAACAAAAATCAGCAGGGGAATAAAAACCACGGTGATCCAGGCGCCACTGGTGAATTTCGCGACCAACACCACCAGCACGGTAATGCCGGTGACGAACGCTCCCAGCCCGTTGATCAACACGCTCCGCACCCAATGCGGCCCGCGCTTCTTCGCCCAATGCCTCACCATGCCGGCCTGCGAAAGGGTGAATGCCAGAAACGCGCCCACCGCGTACAGCGGAATCAGCCGATCCGTCACCCCGCCAAAAACAATCAGCAAAAAACCTGTGGCCATCGCCAGCACCAGGATCCCGTAGGTGTACACCAGTCGCCGCCCACGATAGGCAAACGCATGCGGCAGATAATTGTTGAGCGCGATAGCCCGGCACAAGCGCGGAAAATCCGCAAACGCCGTATTGGCGGAAAGCGAAAGCACCAGGAGAATCGCTGCGATCGTCACGTAATAGAACATGCCCTTGCCGAATACCGCCAGCAGCAGCATGGCCAGCACGCTTTGGTAACCCGGCTGGCCAGGATCCGTGGCGGCGATGCCGTAAACTTTCACCAGATACGAAATCCCCGCGAGGAAAACCGCCAGAAGAAAAATGATGACGGTCAAAGTGCGCTGCGCGTTCTTCACGCCGGGCTCGCGAAAAGCTTTTACGCCGTTGCTCACAGCCTCCACGCCCGTCAGCGCCGTGCAACCGCTGGCGAAAACTTTCAACAACAGCCAGAAGCTCACCGCCTCCGTCGCAGGCCCCGCCACCGGCAAGGGCGACGCTGGCGCAGGATGCCCGCCGCTCAGCACGACTCGAATCACTCCAGCGCCAATCAAGATCAGCAGCGTGCCCACGAACAAGTACGTCGGAATCGTGAAAGCGATCCCGGCGTCGTGCACGCCGCGTAGATTCAAAATCATGATCAGGACAAGAATGCCCAGGCACAGCAACACGGTATGCGGCTGCAACGCCGGCACCGCCGAAACCAGCGCCCCGACTCCCGCGGAAATTCCCACGGCTGCAGTAAGAATGTAGTCGGTCAACAGCGCAGCCGCCGCAAGCAGACTGGCGGAAGCGCCCAGATTGAATCGCGCGACCGTGTACGAACCGCCGCCCGACGGATAGGCTGCGATTGTTTGCAGGTAGGAAAAGTAAACAATGATCAGCAGCGTAATAATCGCCAAGCTGACCGGCAAAATGTAACGCACGCCCAGAAGACCCAAGGGAATCAGCAGGCTCAGAGCCGCTTCTGGGCCGTACGCCGCGGAACTCAGTCCGTCCAGACCGAAAATCGAAACGCCCGCGGCTGGGCCAATCTGTTCCGCGCGCTCGTCCATGGTTCTCAGCGGCTTGCCAACAATCAAATCAATGATGTTCATGGAGGCGGGTCCCGCAGGATTTAAGAAGTTACATTTGTAACGACCTGCGCGGCAAAGTCAACCCTCACACGCAAACGCGCCGAATTATCCAGACCAGGCCGGGGCTTGGCGCCTGGCTTGACACCTAGGTGTAGAATCCACATCGAGGTCGCGTCAGAAGATGGACTCGTCCGACAGTGGAGCGCGCTTTTTCTTTCTGTGCTCTGTCACTTTCCGCGCGCTTTCCTCATCTTATATTGCGGCGGAGGATGTGATTTTCAAATTCGTTGACGGAGTCCAAGTCAAATCACAAAGGTGATGAAAATGAGTAATGAGACAGAGAAGGATGCATTGACGCGCAGAGGCTTCCTGGGAGTGGGCTCGGCGGCCCTGGCTGCAGCCAGCGTGCTCGCCGGGGAAAAGTTGGCAGCGCAGGAACAGGCGCCCTACCAACAGAAGAGCGATCGCAGTTCGAGCGATCCAGGCCCCACCAATCCCGCGCTCGACGCGGCCAATCCGGATTCGAACAGTCCCCCGACAACCGACGCGGGCGGCGTGCAAACGTTCAAATATCCCTTCTCCTTGGCGCACAAGCGGATGCAAGAAGGCGGCTGGTCGCGCGAAGTCACGCAACGCGAACTGGCCATCTCGAAGACCATGGCCGGAGTAGACATGCGTCTCACCGCGGGCGGCGTCCGCGAGTTGCATTGGCATACCGCGTCGGAATGGGCCTTCATGACCTATGGCACCGCGCGCATCACCTGTGTCGACGCCGACGGCAAGAGCTTCGTCACCGATGTGAAGGAAAATGAACTATGGTTTTTCCCGCCGGGTATTCCGCACTCGATCCAAGGTCTCGGTCCCGACGGCTGCGAGTTCATTCTGGTCTTCGACGACGGCAATTTCTCGGAATATGAGACGGTGCTGTTGACCGACTGGATGGCGCACACGCCCAGGGACGTCGTTGCGAAAAATTTTGGCGTCAGCGAAAAAGCTCTGGCCGACATGCCCAAGAAAGAACGGTTCATCTTTCAGACCGCAGTGCCCGGCGCGCTCGCGGATGATAAGCGCATCGCCGCAGGCACGCTCGGTCCATCACCCGTTGATTTCGCTTTCCGCACCATGGACATGCCTCCCACCAAGAGCAACAAGAGCGGCGATGTCCGCATCATTGACTCGAAAAATTTTAAGATCACCACCACTTCCGCCGCCATCGTTACGGTTAAGCCCGGAGGCGTGCGCGAACTGCACTGGCATCCCAATGCCGACGAATGGCAATATTTCTACGCCGGCAAAGGGCGCATGACCGTGTTCATCACAGGCGGCCGCGCCCGCACCATGGATTTCGAAACCGGCGACGTTGGCTACATTCAGAAGACTCTCCCGCATTACATCGAAAATACCGGTACCACCGACCTGAAGTTTCTGGAGATGTTCAAGAGCCCCTACTACCAGGACCTGGCGCTTTCCGAGTGGCTCTCGCACACTCCTCCAGAACTCGTCGCTGCTCACCTGAATCTCGATAAAGTCACGCTCGACGCCATACCGCGCGAAGAAACCATAACCATGCCCGACTAGGACTCGCGCGCGCCGCTCGCGCGCGCGAGTGTCTAGGCTTTATAGCGGCCGCTGCGTCCGGGGTTTTTCAGGATGCAGCGGTCACGCTAGCCGCGCGCCCACGACCTTGCTAGACTCACACGCTATCCTGATTCTTCCGGCAATCCGGGGAGGCATGTTCATGCACCACAGGTTTGCTGCGGCGGTACTCGTGCTGCTCATTTTTCTGGTTGCTTTGCGCGCCGCTCGAGCACAAAGCAAGACGACGGACGCTAAGCCGCATCCCTGGTATCAACACGCTGTCTTTTACGAAATCTATCCGCGCAGCTTCATGGATAGCAATGGCGACGGCATCGGCGACCTGAACGGCATCGCCTCGAGACTGGATTATCTGAAAGACCTCGGAGTGGATGCCATCTGGATCGCGCCCTGCTTTCCCTCGCCGCAAGTGGATTTCGGCTACGACGTTTCCGACTACGAAAATATTGACCCGATGTACGGCACGCTCGCCGATTTTGACCGCCTGCAGAAGTTAGGCGCGGACCACGGCATCAAAATCATTCTCGATTTCGTCGTGAACCACACCTCCGACCGGCATCCATGGTTCACCGATTCGCGTGCCTCACGCACCGCGCCGAAACGCGACTGGTACATCTGGCGCGACGGTAAAGGCCAGGGTAAGGACGATGGCCCGCCGAACAATTGGATTTCGGGCTTTGGCGGTCCGGCCTGGCAGTGGGACAGCGCGACGAATCAGTATTACTACCACTATTTCTACGTGCAGCAACCAGACCTGAACTGGCGCAATCCCGCAGTCGTTGATGCCATGTATGGCACAACGGAGTGGTGGTACAGACGCGGCGTCGCCGGCTTCCGCCTCGACGCAGTGGATTCGCTGTTCGAGGATCCTGCGCTCCGTGATAATCCCGTGCTGCCCGGCACCAACGCTTTCGGCGATCCCACCGTCGAAGACAAATACACACAACGTCTGCCCGAAGTGCACACCGCGCTACAAGGCCTGCGCGTCGTGGCCAACAAGTACAATGCGGTTTTGATCGGTGAAACATGGACGGACAACGTCGCGCAGTTGAAGCCTTACTACGGCGCCGCGAACGACGAGCTGCAGATGCCCATGGACCTGCTGCTTACAAAACTGAAATTTTCCGCGCCCGTTTTCCGCGAACACATTGATGCCGTCGAGTCCACGGGCGAGTGGCCCGTCTTCGTCATCGGCAATCACGACATCCAGCGTTCTTGGAATCGCTACGGCGACGGGCACCACAACGATCAAATCGCCAAGGATATGGCAGCGATGTATCTCACGCTGCGCGGCACGCCCATCCTGTATTACGGCGAAGAAATCGGCATGCAGAACAACGATCCCACGCGCCGCGAAGACGTCAAAGACCCCATCGGCCGCCTGGGATGGCCGAAAGAAAAGGGCCGCGACGGCGAGCGCACGCCGATGCAGTGGAGCGACGAACCGCACGCCGGATTTTCAACCGGCACGCCGTGGAACGCGATTCCGGACACCTACAAAACCTATAACGTCGCCGATGAGCTAAAAGATCCGAGCTCGATTCTGAACTGGTACAAACAGCTGCTCGCGCTGCGCCGCACTAGCTCCGCGCTGCTCGATGGCGAATACGTCGCCTTGAACGAGGAGGATCCGAATGTGTTTTCCTATCTGCGGAAAACTAAAGACGACGCGGTGATCGTCGTCATCAACATGTCCGCCGCGCCGCAAATGTTCAGCTTCCATCTTTCCCCGCACTTGAGCGTAAGGTCAGCGGAGACTCTGCTCACCACCCAACCGTCGCTGCAAAATAATTCCTCCGTCGCGCAGCTTTCGCTCGAGCCGTTCGCCGTGTACATCGCCGCGCTGAAAAAATAGGCGGCACTTCGCGCTCGCAAGGGCGGCCAATCACCAGCCGGAACAGAGCCGCGTCCGGTGTACAATTCCCGTGCTGTGAATTTCCCAAGCGAAGGCCCCGGTCGCTCATCTCGCATCCACGGTCTCTTGCGAGTCCCTTTGCCAGTGCTCGTCCTCCTGCTGCTCGCCGCAACTCGGGCCGCATCTCCACAGCAAAATCAACCTACGCCGCAACCTCAGACTGAGCCGTCGCAGGCCTTGGTTGCTGCGCCCACCTACTACCGCGACGTCCTCCCCATCCTGCAGCAGCATTGCCAAAGCTGCCACCGCGCCGGCGAAATCGGCCCCATGCAGCTGATGTCCTACGCGCAAGCCCGACCCTTCGCGCGCGCCATTGCCGATTCCGCCGCTAAACGCGAAATGCCGCCGTGGTTTGCCGATCCCGCCATCGGCCATTTCTCCAACGACCCCTCCCTCACGCCCCAGGAAATAGACACGCTCGTTTCCTGGGCGAATGCGCAAGCACCCGCCGGCGATCCGCACGCAGCGCCGCGGTCCCGCCAGTGGCCTGAGGGCTGGATGATTCCTCAACCGGACGCAGTCGTGCGCATGCCCAAACCGGTCGCGCTTCCCGCGCACGGCGATATTGACTACACCTACGAAATCGTCCCCACCGGCTTCAACGAAGATAAGTGGGTACAGATGTCCGAAATCCAGCCGTCCAGCCGCGCCAATGTGCATCACGCCGTCGTCTACGTCCGTCCACCAAATTCCCCTTGGCTGCGCCACGCGCCCGTGGGCGTTCCCTTCCAGGGCGCAGATATGACCGACGAGCAAGACCGCAAGGACACACGCTTCACCCAAGCCGACATCCTGCTGGTGTACGCCCCCGGAAGTTCTCCCGACAATTGGCCCGAAGGCATGGCCAAATTCATCCCAGCCGGCTCCGACCTGGTATTTCAAATGCATTACATGGCGCATGGCCACCCGACCACAGATCAGTCCAGCATCGGCATCATTTTCGCCAAAAATCCGCCGCAGCAACGCGTGCTCACTCTGCAATTGACCAACGATCGCTTCGTAATCCCTCCCGGCGTCGACGATTATCGCATCGAGGTTCACGGCTCGCTGCCGAACGATGCGACTCTGCTCAGCTTTTTCCCGCACATGCACCTGCGCGGAAAGCGCTTTGAATACAATCTACTGCGCGTCGACAAAACCGCTGAGCCGTTGCTGCGCGTGAATTACAATTTTTACTGGCAGCTGAGCTATCGCCTCGCCGAGCCGCTCGCGCTGCCCGCCGGCGCCGTGCTGCAAGCCGTCGCTTGGTACGACAATTCCAAAAATAATCCGCACAATCCCGATCCAGACGCAGCCGTCCGTTGGGGCGATCAGACCTATGATGAAATGATGGTCGGATTTTTCGACGTTGCCGTCCGCGCCGATCTCGACAAGCCGCGCTACTTCATCCGCTCCAGCGATCCCACGCAACCGCAGCAGCGCTGACGCTATCGGCACATCGTCAGCGGCGTATTTCCTAGCGGCTAAAATTTCTTCGCCGTTGACATTCCCGCCACATGCGGCGGAATATGGCGGCTGGTACCGCGAGGCAGTTCAGCCACCTTAACGAAACCGAATCTCCTCATTTGGCATCTCATAGAACAGGAGGGCTCAAGTCATGAAGCCCAGGACGAGCCTCACGAACATTTTCCAGCGAGTAGCAACTGGTTCTAATAATCTGTCGCTTTCAGCCAGGCAAATTCTCGCTTGCGTGCTGGCATTCGCTCTGCTGCTGGCGATGTTGCCCCAACCAGTTTCCGCGATTCAGGATCAGGACGCGCAAGCCCCCGGGCAGCCGTCGCAAGCGCCGCCCTACACGCAGCAAACGCCCGACCAATTGCAGCAGCTCGTAGCGCCCATCGCGCTGTACCCGGATTCGCTGGTGGCGCAGGTTCTGGCTGCATCCACTTTCCCCGCGGAAATTGTCGAGGCGGACCGCTGGGTGCAAGCTCATCCCGATTTGAAGGGCGACGCGCTCGGCCAGGCCGTGGACCAGCAATCTTGGGATCCGAGCGTGAAAGCGCTCACCGCGTTTCCCACCGTGTTGGGAAATATGGACAAGAACATTTCCTGGACGTCGTCTCTGGGCGACGCTTACTACAACCAGGAGCAAGGGGTGATGGACGCGATTCAGGTGATGCGCCAGAAAGCGCAGCAAGCAGGCAATTTGAAGGACACGCCGCAGCAGACCGTTCAGACGCAAGGCTCCGACATCGTCATTCAACCCGCTTCTCCTGATGTGGTCTACGTCCCCGCTTATGATCCGTGGCTCGTGTACGGGTATCCCGTAGTGGCATGGCCCGGCTGGTATCCCTATCCCGGAATCTGGTATGGCGGCCCGTCTCTGTTTTGGGGAGTGGGCTTCGGCATCGGCTTCTACGGCGGGTTCGGGTGGGGCTGGGGCCACTGGGGCGTAGGCTGGGGCGGCCGCAACGTAATTTTTAACAACAACCGCTACTACTCCCGCAGCAATACCTTTTACAACCGCAACAACTACTATCGTGGCGGCGGTGAACGCGGTATCGCTAACAACGTGCGCGGCGGTGTGCGCGGCAACCCCGGCGAAAATCGTGGTGTTTATAATCGACCTGGCGGCAGGGACACGCCTTTCCATGGAAATACGCAGGCCGCGCGAGGATTCGATCAGGCCCGCGGCCAGACCGGCACTCGCTCCAGCGGCTTCAGCGGCTACGACCATGGCGGCGAGGCCCGTAGTTATTCATCGCGCGGCAGCGCCAGCTTCGGCGGCGGTGGCGGCGGATTTCGCGGTGGCGGAGGCGGTGGCGGCGGGCATCATCGCTAATCACGATCCAGATACGTTCCCAGTCTCATGACAATTCTAAAGGCTCGCGCAGTGTGGAAACGGAGTACGGATGCGAAGCACGCTAACGAAAGTTTAGATACGAATTATAAAGATGGAGAGACCACCTATGCGGGAAACGAAGCTGAACTTTGCGGCGCTCCAGTACGGCAATCTTTCGAAATTCGCGGCAGTAGTTGTGCTGTTGCTGGGCTCGATCCCGGCCATTGCACGGGCTCAGCAACCTGGACAGAAAACATTCACATCCGCTGAAGATGCCAGCAACGCGCTCTTCACCGCGGCTCAAAGTAATGACGAAAAGGCCATGCTCGATATCTTCGGCCCTGATGGCAAGCTGGTCGTTTCCTCCGGTGACGACGTCCAGGACCACGAGATGCACGCCAACTTCGCGAAAAAATATCAGGAGCTGCATCGCCTGGTGACGGAACCGGACGGCAGCACCACCCTATACATCGGTGCCGAGAATTGGCCTGCGCCCATTCCCCTGATGCATAAAGGGAACGTGTGGTATTTCGACACCGCCGCCGGAACCAAAGAAATTCTCTACCGCCGCGTGGGCCGCAACGAAATCACCACCATCCGCGTCTGCCAAGAACTTGTAGCCGCACAGAAGGATTACGCTTCGCAAAATCACAATGAATATGCGCAGCGGTTTTTTAGCGACGCAGGCCAGCACAATGGCCTCTATTGGACGGCTGCGGACGGCGTGCCGCAAAGCCCGATCGGACCCCTGATCGCATCCGCCGTCGCCGAAGGTTATGAAAGCATTCCCCAAGGTGGGCCGACTCCTTTTCACGGCTATTACTTCCACATCCTGATCGCCCAGGGACACCATGCCCCCGGCGGCTCGAAAAACTACATCGTGCGCGGCAAAATGACCGGCGGCTTCGCCTTCGTGGCTTATCCTGCGGAGTACAGATCGTCCGGTATCATGACGTTCATCGTCGGCCGCGACGGGGTGGTTTACGAGAAAGACCTGGGCAAGAATACTGAGGCGATCGTCAAGGCCATGAAGAAATTCGATCCCGATTCGGGCTGGCACAAATCCGAAGACGCGCAGGAACAATCCGCCAGCGAGCAAAAATAACCAGCTTGGCCTTGGTAGCGGCGCACTTTAGCGCGCCATCGCTCGCACAGCGCCCACCGCAGGAGGTCGCGCAGAGCTGGACTGCCGCTAAAACCCGCCCGTCCTTTTCCCGGTTCCGTTCCGCCGTCGCCGGACGAAACGGTCGCCAGACGTAGAGGCGGACCTGCTTTTACCGCCGGCCCATCAGCGCGCGCTGGCCGCCCGTGTTTCTCCCAGCCACTGGTCAATCCGCCCTAGCGCCTTCTGCAAATGCGCCGGATCTCCGCCGAAACCAAACCGCACAAACCCCGCCATTCCCAACTGCTCACCCGCTACCAGCAGTACGCTCTTGTTCACGCGAAGCTCCTCGGCCATCTGCGCCGAATCTCTGCCGCCGCGCAATCCCGCCCACGCGATCGCACCAGCCTTCGGTGCCACGTGCGAAAACGTGTCCGCATGAGCGTCCAGCCAAGTCCGCAACGGCGGATAATTGCTGCGCACAACTTCCCGTGTGCGATTCAAAATCCAAGCGCGCCGCTGCGGTTCCAGGGCCACCGAAGCCAGCCGGTCAGTGAGCATCGAAGGCCCGATGCTGGTGTAGTCGTGATAGCTCCAGA
>Ga0070764_10000366_pt1 | contig 17514 bp, 13 predicted proteins | sample HubBroMetageWRM4_FD_67287 | JGI IMG/M metagenome (GOLD analysis project Ga0070764, IMG submission 67287) | Warmed soil microbial communities from the Hubbard Brook experimental Forest, New Hampshire - Hubbard Brook CCASE Soil Metagenome WRM 4 | ecosystem: Environmental > Terrestrial > Soil >... | reverse complement strand
TAAACACCAGCATGGTGGTGGCGTCCGGCGTGGGCGTCACAATCGCCGCCACGATAGTGATGATCAGCATCGCATAGCGAAAATTCTTCAGTAGGAATTTAGGCGTCACGATTCCGAACAGCGACAAAATGAAAATCAGCACCGGCAGCTCGAAAATCACGCCCAACCCAACCAGAATAATCAGGATCAGCTCAAAATATTCGTTGTAATTGATCAGCGGCTTCACCGGGGAGTCCGTCGCGAAGCCCATCAGAAATCCCAAAGTGCGCGGCAGCATGATGAAGTAACCGAACGCGATGCCGCACAGAAACAAAACCATCGAAGAAACAATAAATCCAGACACCGCGCGCCGCTCGTGCTTGTACAAACCAGGCGCGACGAATAACCACACCTGGTACAACACGAACGGCATCGCCAGCACGACGCCTAGGTACAAACCGATGTTGATGACCAGCGTTAAATATCCAGCCGGCGAAGTGAAATACAGTTTGTCGTCAAAATGCGCCGAACGCAGCGCATCTTGCATCGGTTTCACCAGAATCACGATGAAGTGTTTCGAGACCAGCAGCCCGATCCCCGCGCCCAGCGCAATCGCCGCCGCTGAATAAATCAGCCGCTTGCGCAGATCGAGCAGGTGCTCGAAAAACGACATGCGCCCGCCGGCGTCTTCTTCGGCAGGTGGCGCGATGGCGGGCTCAGGCTGGACGGGCGCGACCATCGTTCACTTTCTCGGGATCTTCCGTTGCGGACGCGGGCAGGTCGCCAGCAGGAGCTTGCTCGGGTTGCGCACTGGGTGTTATCGAGTGAGTTTCGAATTGTAGCTGCTTGGGATTCGGCAAATCGCGCGCCGCAAACGAACTCGGCGGCTCCGTCGGCACAGTTCCGGGCGCGGGCGGCAGCGCATTCTCCGAAGGCGAGGCGCCCTCCGAAGTCGACGCTTCGGGCGTCGACACAGGCAACGCGGGAGCGGTCGTGCCGCCACCAATCGTCTGGGTGGGCGGCTCTGCTTCGCGCACACGTCGCAATTCGGCCTCGCGCTCGAGTTCGCGCATGTGGCCTTCAAAAGTAGAGCGCAGATCGCCCGTCGCACGGCGGAATTCGCCCATCACTTTGCCCAGCGTGCGCGCCAGCTCCGGCAACTTCTCCGGGCCGAACACCATCAGAGCGACGGCGAAAATGATAATCAGGTGTGGAACGCTGAACATGTGGCTTCTTTGGCTGCCAAACGGCAAGGATGCGCATTTCGCCTGCATCTCCTGCGCCGTTTTTGAATCATAGAAGAGGGCCACAGGCGTGTCAAACTGCGCAAAAGTGTTGTGCTATACTTGATCGCTGGGGCTTAAGAGAGGACGCATGGAATCAATGGGGTCGTCAAGGCGCGGTGTCGTTCTTCTAGTAGTGGTACTGGGTATTTCCGCAGTGCTGGGCGGCTTGTATGGGCCGTCGGTGCGCGCCACAGCCGCGGGACAGAACGACATGCAGGACTCAGTGAAGAGCTTCACGCACGTCCTCTCTGTGGTGGAGCGCAACTACGCCGAACCTGTGGACACCGATAAGGTGATCTACGACGGCGCGATCCCCGGCATGTTGCGCGTACTCGATCCGCATTCGAATTTCTTCGATCCCAAGCAGTACGCGCTCTTCAAGGAAGAACAGCAAGGAAAATACTACGGTGTGGGCATGACCGTGCAGCAGCGCGAAAACCAGACCGTGGTTTTGGCGCCGTTCGTCGGCTCGCCTGCGTACAAGGCCGGGATCCGTCCGGGCGATATTATTCTAAAAGTGGACGGGAAATCCTGCGACGGGCTCACCACCACCGAAGTTGCGGATATGTTGAAAGGGGCGAAGGGCACGGTGGTGCACATCTCGCTCGGCCGTGAAGGATGGGAAAAGCCCATCGAAGTGACCGTCACGCGCGACGAGATTCCGCGCCCCGGCGTGGAATATTTCACGATGGTGAAGCCCGGCATTGGATACGTGCGCGTATCCACATTTAATGAAACCACCGACAGCGATCTTTCCGAAGCTCTGCGTCAGCTGGACGTTTCCAAGCTCGACGGCCTGATCATTGACCTGCGCAACAACGGCGGCGGCCTGCTCAACCAAGCCGTGGGCATGGCGGACATGTTCCTCGATAAGAACGAAATCGTCGTGTCGCATCGCGGCCGCGCTTCACAGGAGCGCCGCTATTACGCCGTGCGCGGAAACCAAGGCATCGAAGTTCCGGTGATTGTGCTGATCAATGGTCAAAGCGCTTCCGCTTCCGAAATTGTTTCCGGCGCGATTCAGGACCACGACCGCGGCCTGATCGTCGGCGAAGTCAGCTTCGGCAAAGGGCTGGTTCAGACGCAATTCCCGCTCAGCGAAGACACCGCGCTACTGCTCACCACCGCTCGCTACTACACGCCCAGCGGACGGCTGATCCAACGCGACTACAAGAACGTCTCGCTTTACGACTATCACTACAATCCGCAGCCGCCGACAAAACCCGAAGTGAAGCTCACCGACAGCGGCCGCCAGGTCTTCGGCGGCGGCGGTATTACACCGGACGACATCGTGGCCGCTCCGAAGCCGGACGATTTCCAGCAGATGCTTTACCGGCGCGGCGTTTTCTATTCGCAGCAACAGGGCGTGGGCGACTTCACGCGCTACTATCTGGGCGAGAAGCCTGACATCACCAAGGATTTCGTGGTGAACGACGCCGTCGTCACCGATTTCCGAAAGTATCTGGACAAACAAAAAATCAAATTCACCGATGCGGACATTCAGGCCAACATCGTCTGGCTGAAGTGGCAGATCAAGCGCGAGGTCTTCACTTCCTACTTCGGCTTGAACGACGGCTACAAAGTGGAATTGCAGGACGACGTCCAACTGGAAAAAGCCGTTGACCTGATTCCGCAGGCCAAGGCCCTTTATCAGAACGCGCGCAAAATCCTGGCCGAACGCGAAGCCGGCCAAGTCAGTCAGCCGCAGTAAAGAACACGCGGCGAGGCGACCGCGGCAATGAGCGAGCTTTGGAAATTGTGAAGCGCCCCACAAAGCGAGGCGCTTCATTCTAGGGCCTCGCATTACGGGAACAGGGATCGATGCGTGCCGGCCCGTGTCGGTTGAGCGAACCGGGCAGCCTTTAGCGGGCTCGTTGCCATCAGTTAGGCCCCCAGCCAGGACTGGCCTCGCGCTCGGCGCATTTCCCGCACCCAGCCAGAATGCCCCGTTGTCGACATCCTCCTGTTCCTAAAGTGAAGCGGTAGGGTTACTGTTCACTATTGCACGCAACGGCACGCCACGCTGAAACGGGTCCCCCCTCCCCGCCCGGACGCCGTATCCTTAACCCAGGCAGCATCAGTCCGCCAGAACCATGAGCGCCACGATACCGCTGCACAAAACGGTGGAGAGAGGTCTGCGGCAAATGTCGCCGACCGGCTGGGCGCTTACCGCCGGGTGGGTGCTGCTTGTCGGAAGCTATTCCATTGCGGCTCTTACAGTTCCAAATGGCCGCGGCTTGACCGCGTTCGGCGACATCGTGCAGTGTATGGCGGCAATGTTTGCCTGCGGCGGCCTGATCCTCAACTGGGGCGCTGCCGAAAAACGCACGCGCGTTTTCTGGATCCTGCTCAGCCTCGGCTGCTGCGCGTGGCTTGTTGGCCAGTGCATCTGGACATATTTTGAAGTGGACCTGCGGCAGAGCGTGCCCAATCCCTTCATCGGCGACGTGATTTTGTTCCTGCATCCGGTACCGATGATCGGTGCCCTCGCCCTAAAGCCGCACGACAAGCGCGACGACCTGAACGTGCACATTGGCTATCTGGATTTCTCGCTGTTGCTGGTCTGGTGGGTTTATCTCTACCTCTTCGTGGTGATTCCCTGGCAATACGTCGCGCCGAATGTGCTCGCCTACGGATGGAGTTACGACCATCTGGCCGCGATTGAAAATCTGGTTCTCACCATCGGCTTTGGAGTGCTCATCACGCGTGCGCGCGGCGCGTGGAAGGAAATCTACGCGCACTTGTTCAGCGCTTCTCTGCTTTACGCCGCTGGTTCTTACATCACCAATCGCGCAATCGATCGCATGGACTATTACACCGGCAGCCCCTTCGATCTGCCGCTGGTCGCTTCCTTCGTGTGGTTCGGCACCGCTGGGATCATGGCTTACCGCCTGAAGCCTTCGCGCGAAATGGCCTCTTCGCGCGGCGATCGCACCAAGAAATGGGCCGCGGTCCTCGCCATGACCGCGGTCTTTTCCATTCCGCTGATGGCGCTCTGGAGCTTGTGGAGCACGCGGAATACGCCGGACATACGCATGTTCCGCATTGGCGTCACACAGGTCACGCTGGTGGTGGCAGCGCTGTTGATTGCCATGCGCCAACGCCTGGTGGACCACGACCGCATCCGTTTGCTCGATGCATCGCACGAGTCGTTCCAGAACCTGAAACATTTTCAAGCGCAGATGGTGCAGACCGAAAAACTGGTCTCCCTGGGACAACTGGCCGCTGGCGCGGCGCACGAAATCAATAATCCGCTCACCGGAATCCTGGGCTATTCCGATCTGCTGGTGGACGATCCCTCGCTCGGTGAGCGCCAACGCGTGGTCGCCGAAAAAATCCGCACGCTGTCGCGGCGCATCAAGACGCTCGTGACCAGCCTGCTGAGCTTCGCGCGCCGCGTGCCCACCGAAAAACTCGCGCTCGATTTGAATCAGGTGATTGCTTCCGCGCTGCACCTAAGCAATCTGGACCTGCGCGGTAAACACATCGAAGTGCGCACCGATGTTGACGAATCTCTGCCGCACGTTCTCGGCGACGCCAACCAGGTGCTGCAAGTTTTCTTCAATTTGATCAGCAATGCAGTGGACGCTCTGGAGGAAGTCGGCGGGGGCACGCTGGTGATTCGCACCTCGCACGCAGATGGCAAGCTGACCATCGAGTTTTCCGACAGCGGACCCGGCATTAAATCGCCGCAACAGGTTTTCGATCCGTTCTTCACCACCAAACCCGTCGGTAAAGGCACCGGCCTGGGCCTCAGCATCTGCTACGGAATCGTGCAGGAACACGGCGGCCGCATCGAATGCTTTAATCGCCCCGAAGGCGGCGCGACCTTCCTGGTCGAGTTCCCGATTAACTCGCTCAACGCCTATCTGAACGACGCGCCGCTAGCCACCACTTCGCAATCCAATTAGCCCTCCGCGAACACCCATCTCCCGACGGGCGAGCTGTCCGCGTCGCGCGCTCCGAAGCGGTCATCGTGTGGCTGTATCGCGCGCGCCTAATGTATGATCCACACCTCGGGAGGCGCCTTGAATCCACGCTGCGTGGTATTTCTTTTTTCCTGCTGCGTTTTGATGTTTGTGCTGGCGATTTCACGCACCGCCGCGCGCACCGCTGCAAGCGCCGGTGCGCAACACCTGAAAACCCGCGCGGTCGTGCTGATCGTGCTCGACGGCTTCCGCTGGCAAGAAGTCTTCAACGGCCCCGAACACGATCTGATGAACGCAAAACATGGCAGCGCGCAAGACCCAGCCCAGCTGCGCAAAGATTTCTGGCGCGACACGCCGGAAGCGGGGCGCGAAGCGCTGTTGCCGTTCTTTTGGAGGGTCGTCGCGAAGCAAGGCCAGATTTACGGCAACCGACGCAAAGGCAGCATCGTCCAAGTCACCAACGGCTTCAAATTTTCCTACCCCGGCTACAATGAGATGTCCACCGGCTACGCCAATCCGCAAATCAACAGCAACGAATTCGGCCCCAATCCGACCGCGACGGTGTTTGAGTGGCTGAACAACCAGCCGGAATTTCACAATCAGGTTGCGATCTTCGGCACGTGGAACACTTTCAACGAAATCTTCCGCGCGAATCAAAGCGGCCTGCTGGTGCGCGCCGGATGGACTCTGCCATGGGCTGCAAACTTGACGCCCCGCGAGCAATTACTGAAAAAACTCTACGAAACGAGCACCCGCGTGGAAGACGACGACGTCCCCGATTCCTTCAGCAACGAAGACCTGCTCGATTTTCTCCAAACTCACAGCCCCCGCGCCCTCTTCGTCGGCTACGGCGAGACCGACGACTGGGCGCACGCTGGAAAATACGATCTGGTGCTGCAAGCAGCCCACGAAGACGACCAGCGCATAGCCGAATTGTGGCGCACCATGCAAGCCAAGCCCGAATATCACGATCAGCTCACATTCATCATCACCTGCGACCACGGCCGCGGCAGCGGCCCAAAACTCTGGCGCGACCACGACAAAAATGTCCCCGGCGCCGAGAATATCTGGATCGCAGTGATCGGCCCGGACACGCCTGCGCGCGGTGAAATGTCCAACGTTCCACGCGCAACCCAAAGCCAAATCGCCGCTACAATCGCGGCGCTGTTAGGCCAGGATTATCGCAGCGCAGTGGCGCGAGCAGCCGCCCCGCTGCCGGTTCTGCCAGAGTAGAAGACGATGCGGACAGGGAGTTGGCTTGGGAATTCTGGAAATTCTTCCCATTCCGGGTGTTAATCGCCGACGACACAAATCCCGAAGCTGTCCTGGCGAAGATCGCCATGGGATTGCAAATCTTCGTGCAGCACCCTGCGCGAGTTTCTCACATCACGTCATCGTTCCTCGTCGCTCTATGTGGCACGCCATTTCCTGAAAATAACTCTGCGGCGCGCCCCGAGAACTGGTAGACGCGCTGGCCCGGACTCGCTCACAAGAGCCGCAACGAAGCGACAGACAATCTCGCCAGCCGGTTTTGCGGTCTCGGTGCACTCCGAGTGGTAGACCACAGCACTGCGGATTTACGTTGCCTCGGATTTGCTGCCGTTCGCCGAACGCTTTCGCACCCGCGATGAGCCTGTTAACTCGGGCCAAGCTATCGAGCTGATCGGTCCACCGAAGCGCCCGGGCTGCTCCACCGCTGCGGACTTGGATTTCCGCGAAGTGCTTCGAGCGCACCGCACCGCCTCGTTGCATCCTAATCCCGCACGATGAATTCCAACTCGACTCCTGCTACTTCGATTACATCGCCTGATTCCAACTTCGTCGGGCGGGTAATCGGTGTGCCGTTCACGCTCGGCACCTTATCGGCCGGGCCGATGTAATACGAATTGTCTTCGCGACGATTGATTTGCGCGGCGGCTTTCGGTTTGAACCAACCTTTCAACTTCACGGTGGCCATCGCGGATTTCCCGACGACCGTGAGCTTGTCTGTCAGTGTGTATTCGTGCCGGTCGGTGCTGCCTTTGCGCACGACCAGCGTGGGCAATTTCATGCGGCCGGGCGCGGGCTGCGCGCTTTCGCCCACCGCGGCCACCTGGCGCAGAAATTCGCGGCGATCTTTGGTGTCGAGCATAACCGTCTCGTTAATTTTGGGCACGGCTGGTTTCACCTCAACGTTGTCGAGTGAATGAGCGCGCACTTCCACCGAATCCGTCACGACAATCGTGTGCTTGCCAATGCCGACCGAATCTCCTGGCTTCAGCGTCACCATCTTCACGCGCTGTCCGTTCACGAACGTGCCATTCAAGCTGCCGAAATCCTGCAGCATGAGGCGGCCATCTTCATGAAACACGCGCGCGTGATAACTGGAGATCGCCGGATTATCAATGACGATGCCGTTGTCCGGCGAGCGCCCGATGCTCACCTCCTGCTGCCCCACCGCCACTTCTTTCAATATCGCAGTCTCAAATTTCAATACCAGCTTGGACATGGGAATATCCTCTCTATCAAGTTGGATTCTCGGATGCTTTAAACCATCGGCCGATCTTGCTTATCGCACCGTTCTGTTTCGGCGCGTGTCGTAAAACAATCGCAGTAATGTTGTCGCCGCCGCCCGCGTGATTCGCCTGCTCGATTAGCGAATCAGCGGCGTGCTGCGCCCCAGTCGCTTCCTGCAAGATTCCCGCGATCTGTGGCTCGGAAAGCTCGCGAAATAATCCGTCTGAACAGAGCAGGTAGGTGTCGCCCACGCGCAAAAGCTCTTCGGTAACTTCCACGTCCACGTTCTGCTCCACACCCAACGCGCGTGTCAGCACGTTTTGCATGCGGCTGCGCCCAGCTTGCTCCGGAGTGATGATTCCGCGGCGCACTTGCTCGGCGACGAAGGAATGATCTTCCGTGAGCTGGTTCAGCTGCTCGTCGCGAAACAAATAAGCCCGGCTATCTCCGACGTGCGCGATGCATACGCGATCCTCGAGGAAGCGCACGGCCACAATCGTCGCGCCCATGCTGCCTTTTCCACCCAAATCCTGCGCGGCCTGATGAATTTCCTGGTTGGCGAGCCGAATGGCGCTTGCGAGGCGATTGCACACCTCACTCACGCCTTCGATCTGCTTGCCGAAAACCGCCAGCGCCGCATCGGCGTGGGCATCGCGGCAATGCGTCAGTACCGTCTCGGTCGCCAGGCGGCTGGCCCGTTCGCCGGCCTCCAGCCCGCCCATGCCGTCAGACAGCACGAACAAGTTCAACTCCGGCGCCAACCGGAAGCTGTCTTCATTGTTCTCGCGAACACGCCCCGTGTCGCTGCGCGCGCCAACTTCCATCGCACTTCCCCTACGCTCCACGGAAGCTGAAGCGTCGCCTTTAGGAATTTTTGCTGGTCCAGGAAACTTTCGCCGACGAATACAGCCAGTCGAACCCGTCTTTACTCCCTTTGTTTCGAACCGCCCATTGGATTGCTGATCGCGTGTACGTAAGAAAAGCCCTTGGCTTCGAGCCGTTCGGTCACCCCACTCGCGCGCTTGGAGTCAATCGGGCCGCAATACACCACAAAAAACTTTACGGCGCCCAATGTTCGCGTCGCAATGTAGGCCGGCAATTGCATACCTTCGATCTTCTTGGCCGCGCCGTCGGCCTTGTCCTGGCGGTCGAACCTCCCGACCCACAGGTAGGTGGAGTTGGTGATGACCGAATTGGACCCCAGCCGCTTCGAAGAATTCCCTTCAGACGCATGAAAGTTCTTACGCGCAGGTCCCGTCTCCATGCGCGGGAACACATCGGGTGCAGCTGGCTGCAGCGCTTCGGGCGCGGGAGATTTCGCGTGGGCAACGGGCTTTGCCACCGGCGCTTTAGATTCCGCCGCCTCCGGCACTACGGGAGTAGGCGCGGGAATCGCGTAAGCAAAATCTGGAGGTATGGGCGGCGCCGCGGCTGGCGGCGAAATCAGCTTCGCTGCTCGCGCCACTCCCAGCCAATGCAGTCCGACGAGCGCGCCCACCACCAGCAACGCCCCGAACAAAATCCACACAAGCGGCGAAGTGCGTCGTGGCTGCGGAATCGCAGCGGCGGCGCGCGGCAGCCCAGTCGAAATACGATTCGCATTCGTCGTGCTCGCGGTGCCCGGCGGCCGGACAGGAGGGGTCGCCGCCGCGCCTGAAGCCAGACTCGATTCCAACTCCGCTATAGACTGAAACCGCCGCGCCGGATCTTTTTCCAGGCATTTCAATATCGCGCGCTCGATCCCTACAGGAATATTCGGCTCGATCTCATGCGGTGCGGGAGGTTCTTCACGGATCTGCTTCAACGCCACCGCAATCGAATTGTCCGCGCTAAACGCTGGAGCGCCGGTGAACATTTCATACAGCATTAGCCCCAGCGAATAGATATCGGTGCGGTAATCCACCGGCTTGCCCGCCACTTGCTCCGGCGCCATATACGCGGGCGTGCCCACCATCGCACCGGTCAGCCGTGTCCCCGCTTCCATGGAGCGGGCAATGCCGAAATCCATGATCTTCACGTTGCCCTGCGCATCGATCATTACGTTTTCCGGCTTCAAATCGCGATGCACAATCCCTTGCGCGTGCGCTTCCTTTAGCCCCGAACAAATCTGCAGCGCCAGATCCGTAGCTTTGCGCTGCGGCAGCCCGCCGAAACGATTCAGCACCGAACGCAAGCTCTCGCCTTCCACAAATTCCATCGAGGTGTAGGCGATCCCGGCCACGCGATTGAATTCATACACGCGGCAAACATTTTTGTGGGTTATTTTCCGCGCAAAGAGCAGTTCGTTCTTGAAACGGTCCATCATGGCCTGATCAGAAGCAATCTCAGGCTTCAAGAGTTTCAGCGCCACGGTTTCGCCCGTCTCGCGATCGCGCGCTTTGTAAACGTTCCCCATGCTTCCATGCCCAGCCTCGGCTAGAATTTCGTAACGCACACCGAGCGCAGCAAGCGCCGCTGGGCTCAGCGAAGGACTGAGCGCAGTCGACGCCAACGCCCGTTCGGCGGCCGCCGCATCGGTATCCGGCACCTCGCTCAGGAGCACGGTATCCCGATAACCGGCCGGACGCGAAGCTGCGCCCAAGCCAGACGTGCCGGACGCGGCGGGCGCGCCAGCCCTGCCACGGGCGACGTCCGCCGCCGCGCTGCCCGTTTGCGGAACGCCCGATTTCGGATTGATTGTTTCGGTCATGTCCCTGCCGTATAGAGTAAAAGAGAAGCGCGCCGCGCGGTGCTCCACGAAGGGCAGGTGTAGGGAAAGAGTATCGGGTCGTACCATGCCTAAGCCCGGGCAAATCAACACGTTTTCGCCGCAAGGCCCCCATAACCGCTTCCCCGGCCGCAAGAACAGTAAAGTACAGCTAATCGTTTGAGAACAGCCGCGCACTCCAGCTGACCGCCAAGCGCGCAGCATGGTTCATACTGTGTAAGACCAGACGACGTACCGGCCCCTTTTCCCGGACGGCTGGGGAAGGAGCTTGTATGCCAGACTCAACGATTCCCGCTACCCCTGTGCCCGCCGCTGAACCGACTGGCCCTGCGCCCACAGCCAATATCATCGCGTCCATGCTGCAGGCCGCGCCGAAAACCAGCGACCTGATCTTTTCCCCCGGCCGCGCTCCGCAAGTCGAACTCCACGGCCAGCTCATGCAGTTGAAAATCAAAGGCGTGGGCGTGCTCAGCGCGGAAGACACCGCGCGCATCGCCGCCGACCTGATCGGCCGCAATTCCTTTGCCGTCGGCAAACTGAAGGAAGAAGGCTCCTGCGACATTTCTTACAGCGTGGCGAAACTTTCGCGCTTCCGCGTGAACATCTTCACGCAGCGCGGCAGCTGCGCCATCGTGATGCGCGTGATTCCCAGCGCCGTGCCGGATTTCAAAACGCTGCATCTTCCCGAGCAATTGGGCGACGCGGCGCAAGTACGTCCCGGAATTGTGCTGGTAACGGGGCCGACCGGAAGCGGAAAATCCTCCACGCTCGCGGCGTTCGTCAACAAGATCAACGAGGAAAAAGCCTGCCACGTTATCACGATCGAGGACCCCATCGAATTTCTGCACCAGCACAAACGTGCCACCATTCATCAGCGCGAACTCTACAGCGACACGCCCAGTTTCGCCTTAGCCCTACGCGCCGCGTTGCGCCAGGCGCCCAAGCTGATTCTCGTCGGCGAAATGCGCGACAAGGAAACCATCGAAGTGGCGCTGGAAGCCGCCGAGACCGGCCACATGGTCTATTCCACGCTGCACACCATTGACGCCTCCAAGACCATCGAACGCATCGTCGGCGTTTTCCCGAATTCCGATCAGCCCGCCATCCGCGGACGCTTGGCGAAATCTTTCCGCTACATTATTTCGCAGCGCTTGATTCCCAAGGCCGACGGCACCGGCCGCGCCGCCGTCTTTGAAATCCTGAAATCCACGCTGCGCACCCGCGAGTACGTGCAAAAGGGCGAATCGGAAGGAAAATCTCTGCTCGATGCGATGCGCGACGGCGCCGGCGAAGGCATGCAGTGCTTCGACATCGAAATCGAAAAGCTCATCCGCGCGAAAGTGCTGGATATTGATACCGGGCTTTCCTACTCGACGAACGAAGGCAATTTACGTCTGCTTCTGGCCGACATGCTGGAAGGCCGAGAAGGCGACATTCCATCGGGCGCGCCCCGCGCATCAGAGAAATCCGGCGCCAGCGAGATGGAAGAGATGATCGAACGCTAAGGGCAGAAGGTCCGCGGGCCTGAGCCTAATCGGACCGCGCGACGCCCGAACCCCGAGCCCGCCTCGCCGGGATCGTTCCTTGTTGCCGCAAGCGATTCTAACCTGCTACTAATCGCTCCCGCCGTCTCGTATAATTCTCGCCTCGAGGCTGTTTTGCGCTTCGAAATTTTCCGGGTCAGGCTTCGTTGTGAAGCGTTGGACGAAAATTCTGCTGGCAATCGCCGTCCTCGTCGTAGCGGCCGCCGCGGCGATTCCTCTTTTCGTGCACGCCAACACCTTCCGCCCCGCCATCGAAAGGCAGCTTACCAGAACGCTCGGCCGTGACGTGAAGCTTGGGGACCTCCGGCTGTCAGTCTTTTCCCGCAGCCTGGTCGCCAAGGATCTCAGCGTCGCCGATGACCCCAACTTCAGTACCGAACCGTTCTTGACGGCCAAGGAACTGCGCATCGGCGTGTCGCTACGGCAGCTGGTTTTTTCGCATGAGGTCGTCTTGCGCGACTTAGAAATTCAGTCTCCGCAAATTGCGGTGATTCGCGCCGCCAGCGGCGCATGGAATTTTTCCAGCGTTGGGCGCCGTGCGGTCATCGGCGCGCCCGCTAGCGGCAGTCCTGCAGAAAGCGCCGCTTCCGGAACCTTGCAAGGCTTGGCAGCGCCGCTCCCTGAGTTCTTCGCTGACCGCATCGCTGTCGAAGACGGTCGCGTCGTGTTCTCGAGCTCTCCTGGGCAAGGTCAAGCCTCCGCGTACGATCATGTGAACATTTCGGCGCGCGATTTTGCGTTCGCTTTGCAGTTTCCGTTCCAGTTCCGTGCGGATCTGCCCGCTGGCGGTACCATCAACGTCAGCGGCCGCCTTGGGCCCATCAACGGCGCCGATGCGGCTGCCACGCCGGTTGAGGCGCAAATTAAGGTCGAGAGCTTCGACCCGCTGGGCGCTGGGTTTCTCGATCCAGAAGACGGCTTGTCGTTCCTTGCGGACCTGAACGTACACAGTGCGTTTGACGGGCAAGCTTTCACCAGCAACGGCACCGTTCATATCGAGAACCTAAAACTTCGCAAGGGTGCCGCTGCCGCGCCAAAGCCGCTGGACATCGCCTACCGCGGCACGCACCGCGTGAGGGAAAACAGCGGCCAGATTGACGACGCCGTGATAAAAGTGGGCGCTGCGGAGATTCACGTAAGCGGAACGTATCGAACGATGACGCCGGGTCCGCCCAATGCGACCGGCGCCCCCGGCGCGGTCAGCTTGGAAGTGCCGCTGTTGAACCTGAAGCTTTCCGGGCAAAATTTGCCGATCGATGAGCTCCAGTCGCTGATGACCGCGGCTGCGGTTCGTTTGCCCAATGGCTCAAAGCTGAAAGGCGGCGTGCTCTCGACGAACCTGGCAGTGACTGGCCCTGCCAAATCGTTGATCATCACCGGGCCAATCGCGATCGACAACACGCGGCTGGTGGGTTTCGATGTGGGCTCAAGGATTCACGGCATTGCCACGCTGAGCGGCGTGAAAACAGGAGATACCACAGACGTTGAGAGGTTGCGCGTCAACGTGCGTATCACGAATCGGGGCATCGTGGCCGACGGGATTTACGCCGTGATCCCCGCCATGGGCGAGCTCAGCGGCAAGGGCACGATCTCGCCCGCAAATCAGTTGGACTTCGACCTCATTGCGAAAGTCGCCTCCGCCTCGGGCTTCGGCAAAGTGGGGGTGAGCCTGTTCTCTGCGCTAAACGGCGGTTCGGGAAAGAATTCGGGAGTGCCCCTGCGGATCACAGGTACGCCTGACGAACCCTACATCGCCGCCGACGTCGGCGGAGTCTTCAAGAAAACTACACGACCCATCACCTCGATCTTCGGCAAAAAGAAGAAGTGACGCGCGGTGCGGCTTTGGGAATGCCGTCGCGAGAGCCAAACTCTTAGCTTAGCGGCGAAATGCTCCGCATGTCCTGGTGGCCTGGCCCAGGATTTCAAGTTAGAATTTCTGCCTATGGCTACCGCAGATCCAGACATCGCCGAGCTGACCAGTCAGCTCAGCGCTCTCGCTGTGAGCGCAACCTCCGCGCAGCAGTTGATGGAGAGCATCGCCAAACTTCTGCACCAGAAAATGCTGCGTTATAACTGGGTGGGATTTTACATGCTCGAAAAAGAGGGCAAGCAGGACATGCTCGTTCTCGGCCCTTTCCGCGGCACTATGACCCCGCACACGCGCATCCCGCTGAATCAAGGCATCTGTGGAGCGGCCGCTTCTACTGGCAAGACGATCGTCATTGACGACGTCAGCGCCGACTCGCGTTACCTCGCCTGTTCCCTGGAAACCAAATCTGAAATCGTCGTCCCCGTATTCGTCGAAAAGAAAGTTGTCGGCGAGCTGGATATTGACAGCCATTTCCCAGCTGCCTTCGGGCCCGACGATCGCGCTATCTGCGAACACGCCGCCGCAGTCCTCGGCCGCTGGCTAGAAAGGCACCGCTGAAACAGTACCAACGAAACGCTGCGACCCGCGAATCGGCGCCGCGCGAGCCACGACCGCAACAAACTCACAATTCGCAATCCCTTCGCCAAATCATCCGCCGAGCGGCCTGTGCCGCATCACTCGCCGGGAGGCGCGACAGGTTCCTTGTCTGGCAATTTCCCTTTGCCAGTAATGGCGGCAATGATTTGCCGCCCGTGGAAGCGGCCGTTTTCGATGAAGATGTGCGAGGTGTCGTTGCCGCCGATCACCACGCCCGCGAGATACATTCCCGGGACGTTGCTTTCCAGAGTTTCCGGATCGATGGCGGGCTTTTTGTTGGTCGTCGCGAGGCGAATCCCCAGCTTCTCGAGAAATGCGAAATCGGGATGATACCCGGTGAGCGCGAAAACTTGACTCGCTAGAACTTTTTCCTCGCCGCTGCCGTTCTTGATGACCACTTGCTGCGGCTCGATCTCCACAACGTGCGCGTGGAATCTGGCGGCTATCTCCCCCGCGCGTATGCGGTTCTCGATGTCTGGTTTCACCCAATATTTCAGAGTGCGCCCCATCTCCGCACCGCGATGAATGATGGTCACGCGCGCGCCTGCGCGAAATAAGTCCAGGGCCGCTTCCGCGGCCGAGTTCCCTCCTCCGATCACCGCCACGTCCTGATTCCAGTAAGGGTGCGGCTCGGTGAAGTAGTGCGTAACGTGCGGCAGATTTTCCCCGCGCACATTCAGAAAATTCGGATGGTCGTAAAAACCCGTGGCCACCACGATTTTCCGCGCATGGTATTTCCGCGCCTGTCCTTGCGAATCCACGGTATGCACGACAAACGCGCCGTCGTGTCCAGTGACGCGCTCCGCTTGCTCGTACTGGCGCACCTCCAACCCGAAATGCTCGACAGCTCGGCGATAATATTTCAGCGCCTCCGCGCGCGTGGGCTTTCCCGCCGCGACGGTCATGGGCAGTGCGCCAATTTCCATGCGCTCCGGCGTGGTGAAGAACGCCATATTCACCGGATAGTGGAACAGCGAGTTGCACAAGCATCCTTTGTCAATTACCAGCGCGCTCAAACCCTCGATGCGCGCTTCAATCGCGGTGGCAAGCCCGGTTGGCCCCGCGCCAATGCAGATAATGTCGTAGGAGTCGCTCATGATAACAGTGTGCGATGGGATCGCCCCGAATTCAACTCCATCGCTTGATGAGTTCGATGCCAAAAGCGGCAAAAATGATTCACCTGCGGCATTCTTAGAGCTGCGGCAGCAACGCCTCGGTCAATTCCGAGGCGAATCCGTCCAGCTCCGCCAGTCGCGCGGCCGTAACCTCGACTCTCTGCTTCTTCCAAACGAAGAATTCACGTCCGTCGCCCCGAACCCGCACGCTGAAGTTCCCACCAATCAAATAAGCAGCCGCACCAAAAATGCTAAAGCTTCCGCCAACCGCCCCCGGAGCCAGCAGCGCCGCGCAATTCCCTTTCCGGGTGCCGACGTAGTTCGCATACATAGGGAATGCCACGATCTCGAAGCCGGCAACATGCAGCCGCTGCAGAGTGGCCATTTGCTGCGGTGAGAGGTCCATGCGGGTCCAGAATAGCAGGCAAGCAGCGGCGAACCAAACAGCTCACCCCCACGGTCCGCTTGGGTGCGCTACATCAAAATCCGACTCACACGAGGCGACACGACGATGGGGCTGCTCACGATCGTAGAACAAAACAAAGCCCGCGCCTGCGACCGACTACCCGGGGATATCCGTGCACGCGCCTTGATATCACAAGACGTGCGTACCCTCGACACGATATATCGACTACGAAAAGCTGCCGCCTCGCGCTGAAGCCCGACGATTCGCTTGCCCGTCACAGATGCGATAGCGCCCTCGCCCTTGCGCATCGACTTGCCTTGCTGCGACCTGAAGCGCCGGACACTGATACCAGGCCAGAAGAAAAATCCCAATACAAGCAGCCCCGAGCGATCAGCCGGGTGAGACAGCGCCAAGGATTTCGAGGTGAGCCGCTACAGGCAGAATGCTGTCCGAATCGCCACATTGCAGGCGATAAAAAATGCGACTAGCGTCCACGAAGAGATGCATTCGCGCAAACTTGGACGAGTCGCGCTAGGGACACTTGTCCGCATGATCAGCAAATCGCGAGCGCTAGCAGGTTTGGGGCAATCATCAATCGGAGACCGCTTGATGTTAGAGCGCAAGAGAACCAACGCCTGTCTGCCGGGGATAGCACTGTGTCGAGCACGCGACGCAGTTATAGTGCAGCGGTGGCTACGCCGCGGAGGACGAAATCGTTCCGGACTCGATTTCGCGCAAAATTTTGCGCAGCACGGAAGCCAACTCCTCGCGGCTCACCTGGCTCTTGCGGAATTGCACGCGCACATGAAACGAATCATCCTCGGCGCGATAGTCGAATAGAAAAGGCTGCGGACGCGGCGCGGATTCAGTCTCTTCCTGCCGCGCTCGGCGAGCCTCATCGCGCGTGAGGCCGCCTTGCGCGATGCGATGCACCATGTCCTGCATCTTCTTCTCGGTGGGCTGGCGCGCCACCTGCAGCAACAGCGATTTGGTCAGAATCCCGCGCTCAATGCACGCTTTGCGAATCTCGTTCGGAATCACGTGCAGTGACATGGTTTCGGTAACGCTGGACCGCGCTCGTCCAATCTTTTTCGCAATGTCGTCGTGCGTATAGTCAAAATGATCGGCGAGGCGCTGCAACCCGTCCGCTTCTTCAAACGGCGTCAAATCCTTGCGCTGCAGATTTTCGATCAGCCCCAGTTCCAGCGTTTCAGCGTCATCTGCGATCTTCTCGATGCAAGGCAGCTCGTGCAGCCCTGCAGCCTTGGAAGCGTGGTAGCGGCGCTCACCGGAAATTATGTAGTAAGTGTCTTCGCGCGGAATGAAACGCACCAGCAAAGGTTCCAGCACGCCCTTCTCGCGAATCGAATCGGTAAGCTCGCGGAGATCGCCCAAAGCCTTGCGCGGCTGCTCCGGGTTCGGACGGATCTTGTCCGTCGGAATCATGCGCCCAATGGATGCGCCGCTGAAGCTGGTCAGGGTCTCCACATAATGCGCGTCATGCCGCATCTTGAGAGTGACGGGTAACCCGATCCTCTTGGACACGTTGTAATACCTCCTGAGCAAGCTTTTTGTAGTCCTCGGC
>Ga0070764_10000365_pt1 | contig 17516 bp, 10 predicted proteins | sample HubBroMetageWRM4_FD_67287 | JGI IMG/M metagenome (GOLD analysis project Ga0070764, IMG submission 67287) | Warmed soil microbial communities from the Hubbard Brook experimental Forest, New Hampshire - Hubbard Brook CCASE Soil Metagenome WRM 4 | ecosystem: Environmental > Terrestrial > Soil >... | reverse complement strand
GAGGGTTACCAGGCCAGCATCGACTACGAGCCGGCCGAGTCCACCACGTCGCTGTTCGGCGGCAACTCCAACTGGCGCGGCCCGATCTGGTTCCCGGTGAATTACCTGGTGATCAGCGTGCTTGAGCGCTACGACCGGTTCTTCGGCGACAAGCTGACCATCGAGTACCCGACCGGTTCTGGCCGGCTGCTGACCCTTGGCCAGATCGCCACCGACCTGCAGGACCGGCTGATCTCGATCTTCGCTACCGATCCGGCCGGGCACCGGCCCTGCTTCGGCGGCGTGGAACTGCTGCGCGACGACCCGGCCTGGCGCGACAACCTGGTGTTCAGCGAGTACTTCAATGGCGACGACGGCGCCGGGCTCGGCGCCTCGCACCAGACCGGCTGGACCGGCCTGATCGCCGACGTCATCCGCCGCCGGCATGGCGCGGTCCCGTCAATGGGCGCGGCGCTGGCGGCGATATTCGAGCGGAGAATAGGGTCGGATCATGAGTCTTGATGGCGAGTACGAACCAAGTCCAGCGCAGTGGGTCCGCGATCAGGTTGAGCTGTATGAGTCCTCGGGCGGGCAGCAGGGCACCACGCTTCGCGACAGTGGCCTGCCGGTGGTCATCGTGACCACCCGTGGCAACAAGAGCGGCAAGATCCGCAAGACGCCGCTGATGCGAGTCGAGCATGACGGCGACTATCTGCTCGTCGCCTCCAAGGGCGGCGCGCCTAAGCACCCGGTCTGGTACTACAACCTGGTGGCCGACCCTGGCAACGTCGCGATCCAGGACGGCCCGGACAGATTCGAGGTCAATGTCCGGGAGCTCGAGGATGGCGATGAGCGGGCGCAGTGGTGGGACCGGGCCGTGGCCGCGTTCCCGCCCTATGCGGAGTATCAGGAAAAGACCGACCGCACGATTCCGGTCTTCCTCGCCACCCGCCGCGGCTGAGACCTGATCACCGGCAAAGCCCTCCATACGCTCGGGTACCGGGCCAGGCCCCGACATCACGGTCGCCGGCCGGGTCCGGAATCCGGCGTTGTCCGACCCCACCTTTACGGTGGATCTTGTGCGAAGCGTGCCGTGGTGGGGAATCGCCTCTGCGCTGATAGCACCTTTTGCCCTAATCGGTGGCTGGACCCTTGCTGCTGACCTGCAGCCGGGCTCGTTCGACGCCGTATCCCGGTCGATCAGCTCGCTGGCCGCCTACGGCGCAACCGATCGCTGGGTCATGACCCTGGGTCTGTTCATCGTCGGCGCCTGCAACCTGCTCACCGGCCTGGCCCTGCACAGCGCGCCGCGCAATGGCCGCATCCTGCTCATGGCCGGGGGTGTTTTCGGCCTCCTGATCGCCGTCAGCCCGGAGTCCATGGGCGGCACGGGCATCGGCTCACTGCGCCATGCCGTCGTCGCCGGACTGGGCTGCGCCGTCATGACCGCGTGGCCGCTGGCAGCCCTGCGGCGCGAGCCCTGGGCTCCCGCTGGCCTGCGGCCGGCCGCCACGTTCGGCGTCACTGGCTTCCTGCTCGCGCTGATCGCGTGGTTCTGCTTCGAGGTCGTCTCCGGCGGGGACATGATCGGGCTGGCCGAACGGGCCGTGACCGGCGTCCAGACTCTCTGGCCGCTGGTGGTCGTGGCCACCGTGGTGGCCGCGGCCCGCCGCAGGCCAGCCGCGCGCCCGGTGCCCGCGGTATCGCCGTCCAGGTCGGGCCGGTTAGGCCGCCCTGAGGCTCCCTGCGCTCCGCGGGCTGCGGCCGGCCTCGCGGGTTAGCCCGGGGCAGTCTCAGGGCCGGTCAGGCCGCCTGGGCCGATCAGGCCGCCTCGTGGCCGGTGATCCCGGCGAAGATCTCGCTGACCTCGCCCGGCTCGAAGCCCAGCGTGGCGTCGCCCACCGACAGCTCAATCCGCTGCACCGCAGGGTCAGTGGTCGTCATGCTGGCCGGCGCGATCCAGATGCCGCGTTCGGTGGCCAGCCGCCTGGCCGCGGCCGCATAGCCATCCGCCGTCACCCGCAGCAGCAAGTGCATCATCGGCACCTGCGGCGGGTCAGGGACCACGGTGACCCCGGGGGTAGCGGCCAGGGCCCCGGCCAGGGCGCGCGCGTGCTCCAGGTAGGCCGGGAAGCGCGGGAGCCGCTCGGCCAGGCAGGACAGGGCCGAGGCCGCGTTCGGCCACAGCCCGTGCAGCGTGCCGCCCATCCGGCGCCGCCACTCCCGTACCTGGCTGATGACATCGGCCGGACCGGCCACGCAGCAGCCGGGGAGCGCGCCAATGCCCTTATAGAAGGACACGTACGCGGTGTCGAACAGGTCCGCGATCTCGGCCGGGCTCCGGCCGTACCCGGCCGCGGACTCCCAGAGCCGCGCGCCATCGAGGTGTGCCGCGGTCCCCCGTTCGCGGGCCCAGCCCACCTGGGCCGCCAGCTCGTCGAAGGACGGCTGCTGGCCGCCTAGGTCGCGCTGCGGCAGCTCGATCAGCAGCGCTGCTGCGGGCTCGGCGACGGCCGTCAGGTCCGCGAGGGTGATCAGGCGGTTCTGATCGCCGACCGGGCGCCCGGTAAGACCGTGCAGTCGCTGGTAGGCCTGCTCCTCATGCCGCTCCAGGTGACACATCGGATGAAAAAGCACGGTGCGCCGCTGGCGCTGGTCGGCGTGCACCCGGAGCACCGCCTGCTGTCCCATGGTCCCTGAGGGCAGGAACACGGCCGCCGGCTTGTTCAGGATCCGGCTGACCTCGGTCTCGAGTTCCGCGACCACCCCGCCTTGCCCGTACGTGTCGAGCTGAGTGTCAGCCGGGATGGCGGCCAGCATGGACGCCGCCGTGGCCGGTCCGTGCCCGGCCAGGAATCGCGTGCACAGGGCCCGGCGGGCTAGCAGATCCTCATGCTCAGTCATCGGGTCCGTCTCAGTCCCTGGGGGCGGCCTCAGCGGCTGCCGGGTGCGGTCACGAAATCGATCAGTTCCTCAACCCGGCCGAGGAAGGCGGGCTCCAGGTCGGCAAACGACTGGACGCGACCGAGGATGTGCCGCCAGGCGGCGGCGGTGTCGGGCGGCCAGCCGATCGCGGCCAGCACGCCATCCTTCCACGGGATGCCGCGCGGCACCTCCGGCCAGCGGGCGATTCCCAGCACGGCGGGCCGCACCGCCGCCCAGACATCGATGAAGGGGTGCCCGACCACCAGGACGTGCGGCGACCTCACCTGGGCCGCGATCCGGGTTTCCTTGGAGCCGGCCACCAGATGGTCGACCAGGACCCCCAGCCGACGGTCGGCCTCGGGCTGGAAGTCAGCGGCGATGGCGGGCAGGTCGTCGATGCCGCCGAGGAACTCGACCACGACCCCGACATCGCGCAGGTCATCTCCCCAGACCCTCTCGACCAGCTCCGCGTCGTGCTTGCCCTCCACGTAGATGCGGCTTGCCCGGGCGACCTTGGCCCGGGCGCTCGGGGCCGCGATCGAGCCGGAAGCGGTCCTGACCGGCCCCCTGGGCTGCGGCACCGGCCGGACGAGCATGACCCGCTTGCCCTCCAGCAGGAAGGTCCCGCTCAGCGGGAAGGCGCGGCGCTTCCCGAATCTGTCCTCCAGGATGACCGCGTCCTTCTCGCACGCCACCACGGCACCGCAGAAGTCACCCTCGCCGTCCTCGACCACGAGGCCGCTCTCGGCCGGAATCCTCGGCGGCGGCACTGGCCGGCGCGACGGCGGCGCCAGCACGTCCTGGTCGTACTGCCTGCTGCGCATCGATTCCCTTCCTGGCCCGGCGATCTCGCCAGTATCGGCCATCGGCTGCTATGTCCCCAGGCACCGCGCCGGGCGGCCCTGACGGCCGTGATGTCGTGTTTACGAGTTTCCGTATACGAGGGACTTCCTCGCATCGGACGTTACAGTTCGCTAGGGTCCTGAATACATTCCGCAAGTTCGTGTTCTATAGCCGGGAATTACCATGCCTCGAATCCGACCCGCCGCCGGTGTCTTGCTGGGCGTCTCCGCCCTGCTCACGGCCATGGCCTGGGTGCCGGCGACAGCCCTCGCGCAGACATCGGGCGCGATCAGCATCGTCTCGGCCGGGCCGGACAGCAGTAATAACCCCTACGACCTGACTGTGGTGGCGGACAACACGCTCGGGGACACGCTGACGAGCATGACCGTGCACCTGTCCCAGGGCTCGACCGATGTCTACGACATCAACAACATGCAGCCGGTGGACACGACCGATCCGACCAACCAGACCTGGCAGCCAGCGGCGCCTGTCTCCGCCACGGCCCTGCCCGCAGGCACCTACACGATCACGGTCGACGCCACCGACACCACCGGCAGCAACGACGAGGTCGATAACGGCCTGGCGGCCGGAACGATCGCCATCAGCTACAGCGCCACCACCGTCTCGGTCACGCCATCTTCAACTTCGGTGACCCTGGGGTCGCAGAGCGTGACCTTCAGCGGCACCGTGACCGGCACGGCCGATGACGGCAACAACACGCAGGTGCCGATCCCCGGTGCTCAGGTCAGCGTCTCGACCGACCCCAGCGCGAACATCACGACGGACGCCAGCGGCGACTTCAGCTACACAGATAACAGCATCACCCAGACAACCAGCTATGACTTCAGCGTGGCCGCAGCCGGTGACGGCAGCTACCCGGCCGGCGACTCTGGCCCGATCCAGATCCAGGCCAACCCGGCGACGACCAGCATCAGCGTCACGCCTAGCGAGACCAGCATCAGCCAGGGTTCCGAGCAGATCATCTTCACCGGACAGGTGACGGCCGTGCCGGCCGGCGGCGGCGCGCCGATAGACCTGTCCGGCGTTACCGTCAGCGTCACGGGCGGCGGATCGAGCGGCCAGGAGACCACCGCCTCGGACGGGAGCTTCAGCTACGAGGCCACCGGGGTGTCATCGGCCACGACCTTCAAATTCTCCGTGGCGGCCGGCCCACTGTACGGAGATGCCAGCACCAGCGTGCCGATCGGCGAGGCGGCCGCGCAGACCTCGATCTCGATGGAGCAGCCGAGCCAGACCTTCGTCACCCAGGGTGCTACCCAGGTGACGTTCGCCGGCACGGTCACGGTGACGCCGCCGGGCGGCGGCTCATCGGTGGGGATCGGCAGCGGGGTCCCGGTGACCATCAGCGTCGACGGTTCTGTTATCGCCACCGTCAATACCGACGACGCCAGCGGCGACTTTAGCTATACGGATACCAGCGTCACCCAGAGCACCACCTTCAGCTTCGACGTGGCCGCAACCAGCCTGTACGGCGAGGCTGACGCCACCCAGAGCATCCCGGTCGACCCGGCGACAACTGCGATCACCGTCACGCCCAGCCAGCAGCAGATCGAGCTGGGCTCGCAGAACGTCACTTTCAGTGGCACAGTCACAATGACCCCGCCGGGCACCACCACGCCGCAGAACGTCGGCGCCGGCATCCCGGTCACGATCAGCGGGGGCGGAACCAACCAGACCGTCACGACCGACCAGAACGGCGACTTCAACTTCCCCGCGGTGACCGGCATCCCCGAGGCCACCACCTACACGTTCACCGTGGCGTCGGCCACCCTGTACGGCGGCTCGAACCAGACCCAGGCGATCACGGCGGCCCAGCCGGCTCAGAGCAAGATCACCATTCCGGCGCCATCAGTGATCACTTTCGGCTCGCCCAGCACGACGATTAACGGCACTGTCACCGGACTCAACGCGAGCTCTAATCAGGTCCCGATCGCCGGGGCGTCGGTGTACCTCAACGGCGGGTCGACTCCGGTGGCCACCACGGCCGCCAACGGCAGCTTCAGCTACCAGACGCCCGATCTGACCGCTACCACGCCCTATACCTTCAGCATCAACGCCGACGCCGACAACAGCCTCTACACGGCCGCCTCGACGCCTATCAACGCCGAGTTCGGGGTTGGCTCGACCACGATGTCGATCGCGTCGAATCCCACTGTCGTGAGCAGCGGGCCGCAGCCCGTTACCTTCACCGGCACCGTACAGGTCACTCCGGCCGGCACCGGCACCACCGCCGAGTCAATCGGCGCCAACGTCCCGGTGCAGGTCGCCATCAATGGCGGCATACCGGGTTCGGCCGGGACCACCAACGCCAACGGCGTCTTCACGTACTCCGACCCGGCGGCGCAGCCCGGCAACGAGTACGAGTTCACCGTGGCCGGCGCTACCTACTACAACCAGGCCACCCAGGACATCGCATTCAACAAGGAGTCGGCGACTCTGACCGTGACTCCGAGCCAGACAACCGTCACCGAAGGAGCGCAGAGCGTCACCTTCACCGGCACCGCGACCGGCATGGTCCCGGGCGGAAGCACTGTTTTCGTCAGTGGCGCACCGGTCCTGCTGAACGGGCAGGCGATCCCTGGCGGCGTGACGACGGACAGCAACGGTAAGTTCAGCTACACGGTCAGCGGCATCGCGAAAGCCACCAGCTACGACTTCAGCATCGCCGGGACGCCCACGTATACCGCCGCCACGGCGGACATCGCGATCTCGCCCACGCAGGCGACCACGAGGATTTCCGGCATCAGCATCTCCCCGTCGAAGCTCAAGTACGGGCAGAAGACGACCCTCCGCGGCACGGTTCAGTACCTGAGCGGCACGACCTGGACGAACCTAGGCGGAACCACTGTGGCCGTCGCGGAGGGCACCGCCAAGATCGCGAACGCCAAGGCGAGCACCAGCGGAGTATTCACTGCCACCCTGCCCACCACCCACGGCTTCGGCTGGACCGCCATGGTCAGCGCAACCACCCTGACGCAGCAGACGACCGCGATCGGGAACCTGACTATCTCGGTGCCCATGCGAGTGTCAGCCTTCGGCGCGAGCCTGGGCGTCACCGGATCGGTCGGCACCAGCGGCTGCCTGCTCGTCACCGCTCCGGTCAAGTACGGCCCGCTCACCACCGTCCAGGTCCAGTACGCGACCAGGTCGCGCGGGCCGTGGCACCTGCTGGGACGGCTCCAGCTGCACAACACCGACCGCAAGGCGAAAGGCTGCAGCGGCCAGAACGAGTCGTACTTCAGCGGCGCCATCAAGGCCGTGGATGACAACGCGTACTACCGCGCGGTCTTCATCGCCAACGACAGCTTCCAGGGCGCCGTCAGCAAGGTGATCCACAGCTTCCGGTACGCGACGAAGATTACCGGCTACACGGTGAGCCCGAAGTCGGCCAAGAACGACCAGGTCATCACGATGACTGGTCGGCTCTGGCACAAGACCGGCCGGTCCTGGCAGCCCTACGCCAACCGCAGCGTCTGGATCCTCTACAACGAGAAGGGCACCCCGTACTGGAAGAAGCTCGGGACGAAGCCCGTGCAGACCAGTTCCAAGGGCAATTTCCGGCAGCAGGCCGAGGTAGAAGGCAGCAACTACTCACTCGTGCTGTATGCGGAGTACTTCGGCAGCAATGTCGACCTGGCGGCCAGGACGCCAGGCGTGAGCGTGACCATCAAGGCGCAGAGCGCGGGCGCCAGGGTGGCTCCTTTCACGCCCAGTAACGTTGAGCGAACACTGTCTGCTCAGATCGCGCCACCCGGCGCCGAGCTGAAGATGCTGGCCCGGCAGGAAGAACTCATCCTGGGCGTCACGCCGACGAGCATCGCGATCCTCTAAGCGGCGGCCGCCCCGGCGCCGGCGGGCCAGGCGGCCTCGCCGGTGCGAGGAACTGGTGCAGCCGCCCGGCCGGCCCGTCGGGTGCTCACGGCGAGGGCAGCCGCGCCGCGAGCCGTAGGCCGGCGTAGCTGCCGGTGATCGTGGTGACCGAGTGCCACGTGTAGTCGTGGTAGCTCAGGTAGATCGTGACCCTGGCTCCGTGCGGGCCGGTCACCGTCAGCCAGGCCCGGACATAGCCGCTGTCCTGGTTCCACAGCTCGTGCCCGCTGACCGTGGCGTCGGTCGTCCACTGCACCTTGCGGTACTTCACGACGGTCGCGGCGACTGGCCCGCTGAAGGCCTCGGTACCGCCGCGCAGGCCGAAGCCGTGGACCCCGTCGCCGTAGTACCAGTGGTAGTTCGCGTCGCCGACGGCGGCAGCACCGTCTGCCGCCAGCCGCAGGCCCGTGACCGCAGCCTGGTTGCCCGCCAGCGGCGTCGCCGGCGGGACCTGCGCGAGCCGCGCGGGGAAGCCGCCCAGCACCCGCACCTCGGGCGTGTGGCGCGCGCAGGACGCGCTCATGGACTTCAGGCCGGCCGGATCGGCCACGAAGGTATCGACCAGGCCGCTCGCGCAGCCGAAGGTGTCGTCCATCGCGTTGATGTGCACGTCGTTGTGCACCAGGATCCAGCGAGCCGACGGGCCCATGTCCCTGGCCGTCTCGCGCCCCTCGAACGGCGTGGTCAGTGAGTCAAGGTCACCGGACAGGACCAGGACCGGCAGTGTCCTGGGCGCGTACGGGGTCGGGGTCTTATTGATCGGCGTCAGCGACCTCGGCGGGGCTGGCCAGTCCAGGCAGGCATCGAACTCCTCCTGCGGCTCGGTCACCCACTCGTGCACGGTGAACGGCGCGAACAGGTGCCGGGGCAGCCGGGCGACCGCAGCGTTGTACTGCTGCTGGCGACGCGCGGGGCTAGCGGAGTAGCTGAAGGGCTGCGGATAATCCAGGCACGTCGTCGCCTGGTAGGAGCCGTCGTTGAACTGGCTGACCGGCCCGGAGTTACCCGTGTAGATCTCCATCGCGGCCAGCCGCAGCAGCGGCGCGTCGTCGTGGTGGCCGGTGACGGCCCGGATGGCCGGGTCCAGCTCGCGGTACACCCCCGCGTCCGCGCCGGCGATGTTGACCAGCTCGGCCAGCTGGTCCACGCCGACGGTCTCGGTCAGGACGTCGCCGTAGGGATCCATCGTCCTGCCCCGGACCGGATGCCGGCGCAGGTAACTGGCGAACCGGGCGATGCGCGCCCAGGAAGAGCCCGGTGCGGCCCGGTGACAGGCGACGCTGCGCTCGCACGCGATGGTGAACGCGTTCCTGGCCGTCATGATCGTGTGCGGGTACCAGGGGTTGGTCTGGCTGACCGGGTAGGCCGCATCCAGCGTGACCGAGCGGAGCATGCTCGCGTACCTGGACGTGAACACCTGGCTGAAGAACGTGCCGTAGGAGTCCCCGTACAGGTCGACCTTGCCGGTTTGCAGTCGCCGGAGCAGCACGGCCACGTCATGGGCCGCTATCGCGGTGGTGTAGAGATCGCTGCCCCGCACGTACTTGTCGCTGCCAGCGAGCTTGCGGGTGTGGTTGAGCTGGTACCCGCACTTGCCGGTGTCGACTGTGTAGGACCTGATGCTGTCGGCCAGGTCCCAGTCCTGCAGCGCCTTGCAGGTGAACGGTGAGGAGTTGCCGGTTCCCCGCAGGTTCACCAGCAGCAGGTTGTCATGCGCCAGCAGCGGCTGGAACAGCGTGTAGTAGGCCGACGCGTAGTCGGTGGTGGCGTAACCAGGACCGCCCTGGATCGCCAGGACGGTCCCGGTGGACGTGCCCGAGGTAGCCGGGTACCACTGGAAGCCGAGCTTGATCGTTCCGGCCGCGGGATGGCCGTAGTCGTAGGGCACCCTGATCGTGGTGCACCAGGCCAGCTTCGATGCCCCGCACGGCGGAATGGTGACCGTTCCGACCTTGATCGGCTTGCGGGCCCCCGCAGCCGGGCGATGAAGCTCTCCAGCCGCCGCGACCTGGACGCGAGCGACATGGGCCAGCCCCGAGACCGGACGAACGGCGGCAGTGGCAGCAACGGCCGAGCTCGCGGCACTGCCGGCAAAAAGCGCAACGACTACCGTTACTACAACCACGCGGGCGGAACGGTGCAATACGGGCATGGCACCATATGTTTTGCTCTGGCCGCTCAGATGTCAAGGGTTTGCCCTTGCTCGCGCCGCCGTTAGCAGCCTCCGCCACCGCGATCGGCCGGACTTGACACTCATCCGGTGGCCACGTACTAGATCAAACCAGGCACCGGAGGTCACCGCGCGAGTGCCAAGACGCCGGAGGGAGCCAGCTAGTCGGCCGCGGCCCAGGAGGGCTTCCTCTTTTCGAGGAACGCCGCCATGCCCTCGGCAGCCTCCTGCGAGCCGAATAGCCGCGCGGACAGATCGGCGAGAGCTTCCGCCCTGGCCTCGAAGCCGTCCAGCATCCCCGACGTGAGCAGTGGCTTAGTCTCCCGCAGGCCCTGCGGTGAGCACGCCCGCAGCAGGTCCAGCACCGCCAGCGTGCCCGCATCGATGTCTGTCACCGCCTCGGTGATCAGCCCGATCCTGGCCGCGGCGGCCGCGTCGAATGTCTCGCCGGTCAGGTAGTACCTGCTGGCGGCCCTCGAGTCGAGTCGCGGCAGCGTCGTCAGCGAGATCATGGCCGGCGCGAGCCCGAGCCTGACCTCCGAGAATGCGAAGGTGGACTTCGGCCCGGCCAGCACGATGTCGCAGGCGCCGACGATCCCGAGGCCGCCCGCCCGCACGTGCCCGTCGATGCTGCCCACCACTGGCTTGGGCAGCGCCACGATCTGCCGGAGCAGGGCCAGCACACCGGCGGCGCCGTCGCGCATGCCGCCCTGGCTGGCTTCGCTCAGATCCGCGCCGGCGCAGAAGGTGCCGCCGGTATGGGTCAGCTCCACTGCGCGCACAGTGCCGTCGGCGGCCGCGCCGGCGAGGGCATCGGTCAGCTGCCCCACCAGGGCGGCTGAGAGGGCATTGCGGTTCCGCGGTGAGTCCAGCGCGATCCTGGCGATGCCGCGGCTGACCGAGTACTGCACGAGCTGATCGGACATTGTCAGCGCTTCCCTCTAATAGGACTTCGGCAGCCCGAGCGAGTGCTGCGCCACGAAGTTCAGGATCATCTCCCGGCTCACCGGCGCGATCCTGGTGGTCCGGACGCTGGCCAGCATCGCCGCCAGCCCGAACTCGACGGTGAGGCTGCTGCCGCCGAGTGTCTGCATGGCCTGGTCCACCGCCCGGACGCTGGCCTCGGCCGCTGCGTACTTCGCCATGTTGGCCGCCTCACCGGCCGCCATGTCATCACCCGCGTCATACAGGGTCGCAGCCTTCTGCAGCATCAGCCGGGCCAGCTCGAGCTCGATCTTCACCTGGGCGAGCGGATGCGCGACGCCCTGATGGGCGCCGATCGGCACATCCCAGACCACACGCTCCCGTGCGTAGCCCACGGCTTTGCCGAGCGCATACCGGCCGGATCCGACGGCGAGCGCCGATGCCATGATGCGCTCCGGGTTCAGGCCGGCGAACAGCTGCAGCAGCGCCGCGTCCTCGTCCCCGATCAGCGCATCCGCGGGCAGCCGGACGTCGTCAAGGAACAGCAGCCACTGCTTCTCCGGCGCGATGATGTCCATCTCCAGCGGCCGGCAGGTGAAGCCAGGTGTGTCCGTCGGCACCGCGAACAGGGCCGGTCGCAGCTTGCCCGTCCTGGCATCCGCGGTCCGCCCGACGATAAGCACCGCCTCGGCCTCGTCCACCCCGGAGATGAAGATCTTGCGGCCGTTCAGCACCCAGGTATCGCCGTCGCGGGTGGCCACCGTGGTGAGCTTGTGCGAATTCGACCCCGCGTCCGGCTCGGTAATGCCGAATACCATGATCGAGGAACCGCTTGCCAGCCTGGGCAGCCAGTGCTCCTTCTGGGCCGGCGTGCCGAACCTGGCGATGATCGTGCCGCAGATGGCCGGCGAAACCACCATGAGCAGCAGCCCGCAGCCTGCGGCAGCCAGTTCCTCCAGGACAATCGACAGCTCATACATGCCTGCGCCGCCGCCGCCGTACTCTTCCGGCAGGTTGACGCCGAGGAATCCGAGCCGGCCCGCTTCCTCCCAGAGCTGGGTCAGGCGCCCGCCGCTTCTGGCCTGCTTCATGAAGTAGGCGTAGCCGTACCGCTGGCCAAGCTCAGCCGCAGCCGCGCGGAGCGCGCGCTGCTCGTCGGTCTCGGTGAAGTTCACTGCGAACCCTCCTCAGCCTTGACCACGGCGAGCACGCTGCCCACCTCAACCTGCTGGCCGGCCGCGACCGGCAGCTCGGCGAGCACGCCCGCGGCGGGCGCCGAGATCGCATGCTCCATCTTCATGGCCTCCAGGTAGAGCAGTGGCTGGCCGGCCCGCACCTGATCACCCACGGCGGCCGCGAGCCGCACCACGGTACCCGGCATCGGGGCCAGCAGCGAGCCGGCCGCCACCTGAGCGGCCGGATCAGTGAAGCGTGCCGCTGGGATCAGCGTGACCGGCCCGAGCGCTGAGTCCACGCACACCAGGCCCGGATACTCCGCGACCTCGAACGAGCGGCGGACCCCGGCCACGTCCAGCACCACCCGGGCCGGATTCATCGCCAGCAGCCGGACATCGTCCCTGCCCTCGACCTCTAGTCCGGCCCGGCTGAGCCGGTACCCGACGTCGTGTCCGTCGTACCGGGTCCGCTGCAGCTGCGACGGCACGTTTCGCCAGCCGGACGGCAGTCCCCCCAGCACCCGGGCTCGCTGCTGGCGCCCTGCGGCGTCGGCGAGCGCGGCGGCGAGCGCGGACAGGCTGACTGCCTCGGGCCCGGCCAGCGGTGCCGCTAGCACGTCCAGTCCATGGGTCTCGAAGAACGCGGTATCGGTCTGACCGGCCAGGAAGGCCGGGTGCCGCAAGACCCGGACGAGCAGGTCCCTGTTGGTGGTCAGGCCGTGGATGCGCGCGGTCTGCAGGGCACGGGACAGCACCGCGGCGGCCTGCTCACGGTCGGGCGCCCAGGCGATTACCTTGGCCAGCATCGGGTCGTAGAAGACGCTGACCTGACTGCCGGCGATGACGCCTGAGTCGAGCCTGAGCACCGGCGGTGCCCCCGGCCCCAGCTCCAGCCCGGGCGCGGCGCCGGTCGCGAACTCCACCGGATGCCCGGCGAATCCGAATGCCCGCAGAGTGCCGCTCTGCGGCTGCCAGCCCGCGACCGGGTCCTCCGCGTACAGGCGCGCCTCTATCGCATGCCCGGTGACCGGCGGCGGCGCCGCCGCCAGCGCGCGCCCGGCGGCGATCTGCAGCTGCAGCGCCACCAGGTCCAGTCCGGTGGTGCATTCGGTCACCGGGTGCTCGACCTGCAGCCTGGTGTTCATCTCCAGGAACCAGAACCGGCCGCTGTCATCGGCGAGGAACTCCACGGTGCCCGCGTTCCGGTAGCCGATCGCCGTGACCGCGAGCCGGGCCGCCTGGAGCAGCCGTTCCCGCAGGCCCGCAATCCGCTCCGCCAGCGGCGACGGCGCTTCCTCGATGATCTTCTGATGGCGGCGCTGGATGGAGCACTCCCGCTCGCCGACGGTCCAGACGGTCCCGGCCGCATCCGCGAGCACCTGCACCTCGAGGTGCCGGCCTGGCTGCACGTACGGCTCGCAGAACACGGCGGCGTCCCCGAACGCGGATGCTGCCTCCGAGCCCGCTGCCGCCAGCGCCTCGGGCAGATCGGCCAGCGCCCGCACGATCCGCATCCCGCGGCCGCCGCCTCCAGCCGACGCCTTGATCAGAACCGGCAGGTCAGCCTCGGTAATCGCGGCCGGGTCGAGCGCGGTCAGCACCGGCACTCCAGCTGCGGCCATCAGTCGCTTGGACTCGATCTTGCTGCCCATCGCGGCGATGGCTTCCGGCGGCGGCCCGACCCAGGTCAGCCCGGCGGCCTGGACCGCGCTGGCGAAGGCGGCGTTCTCCGACAGGAATCCGTAGCCCGGATGAACGGCGTCGGCACCAGCCCGTAGCGCAGCCTGGATGAGCAGGTCCGCGCGCAGATAGGTGTCCGCGGCCGCACTGCCCGGCAGCCGGATCGCAGCGTCGGCCTCGGCCACGTGCGGGGAGCCCGCATCAGGATCGGAGTACACCGCCACCGTGGCCAGGCCGAGATCATGGCAGGACCGGAACACCCGGCGGGCGATCTCGCCCCGGTTGGCCACCAGCACGCGGGTCAGCATGCCGGCCGCCTGCGCCCCGTGCGGTCACCCGACGCTGTCCAGTATCTGCTCATCGGCATCCGCGTCACATCCGGAAGACGCCGTAGCCGGAGCGGGTGCCCTGCACCGGCGCTCCGTGGATGACCGACAGGCACAGGCCAAGGACAGTTCGGGTGTCGCGCGGATCGATGATGCCGTCGTCGTAGATCCGGCCGGACAGGAACATGGGCAGGGACTCGGCCTCGATCTGGGCTTCCACCATGGCCTTCATTGCCGAATCGGCGTCCTCGTCGAAGGGCCTTCCCGCGGCCGCGGCCGCCGCCCTGGACACGATCGACAGTACGCCGGCGAGCTGCGCGGGTCCCATCACGGCCGACTTCGCGCTCGGCCAGGCGAACAGGAAGCGCGGGTCATAGGCGCGGCCGCACATGCCGTAGTGGCCGGCGCCGTAGGAGGCGCCCATCAGGATCGAGATGTGCGGCACGGCCGAGTTGGACACCGCGTTGATCATCATCGAGCCGTGCTTGATGATCCCGGCCTGCTCGTACTGCGCGCCCACCATGTAGCCGGTGGTGTTGTGCAGGAAGATCAGCGGCATGTCCACCTGGTTGGCGAGCTGGATGAACTGGGCCGCCTTCTGCGACTCCGCGCTGAACAGAACGCCCTGCGCGTTGGCCAGGATGCCGACCGGATAGCCGTGCACGCTCGCCCAGCCGGTGACCAGGCTGGTGCCATAGGACGGCTTGAACTCGTCGAAGTCCGAACCATCGACCACCCGGCCGATCACCTCGTGCGGATCGAAGGGAATCCGCAGGTCCGGCGGCACGATGCCGAGAAGCTCCTCTTCGTCCAGCAGCGGGGCGGCGGGCATGGCCGCGGCCGGCGGACCCAGCTTGCGCCAGTTCAGCCGGGCCACGATCCGGCGGCCGATCCTGATGGCATCCGGCTCATCGGCGGCCAGGTAGTCCGCCAGCCCCGACGTCCGGGCGTGCATCTGCGCGCCGCCGAGCGACTCGTCGTCCGATTCCTCGCCGGTCGCCATCTTGACCAGCGGCGGGCCGCCGAGAAACACCTTGGAGCGGCCGGAGATCATCACCACGTGGTCGGACATCCCCGGCACGTACGCGCCCCCGGCGGTGGAGTTGCCGAACACCAGCGTGATCGTCGGAATGCCGACGGCCGACAGCCGGGTCAGGTCACGGAACGTCCGGCCGCCGGGGATGAAGATCTCTTTCTGCGTCGGCAGGTCGGCGCCGCCTGACTCGATCAGCGAGATGACCGGCAGCCGGTTCGCCAGCGCGATGTCGTGCGCGCGGAAGGTCTTGCGGACCGTCCACGGGTTGCTGGTGCCGCCGCGCACCGTCGGGTCGCTGGCCGAGATCATGCACTCCGTGCCCTCGACGACGCCGATCCCGGTGACCACGCTGCCGCCAACCGTGAAGTCCGTCCCCCAGGCTGCCAGCGGCGACAATTCCAGGAACGGGGAGCCGGGATCAAGCAGCAGCTCGATCCGCTCGCGGACCAGGAGCTTGCCGCGATCTTTATGGCGGCCGGTGTACTTGGGACCGCCACCCGCGATGGCCTTGGCCTGCTCGACTGTCAGTTCCGCCAGCTTGTCGAGCATCGCGGTCCGGTTGGCCGCGTAGTCCGGCGACCGGTCGTCCAGCACCGAGCGCAGTACGGTCAACGTGGATCCCCAGGGACAGGTGGCTGGATAGCAGACACTCAGCATACGAGCGGCCGCTGGACAGCCGAAGGGCCGGCCGTTGCCGGCCGGCCCTTCTGCACATCAGGTAACGCGGTTAGCTCCCGACTGTGTACTCGTAGGGAAGGGCGGACAGCTCGCTGCCGGAGGACTGACCGTAGGCCGGCGGTGCCAGCCCCAGGTCAGCGGCATCGACGTACAGGTTGCCGCTGACGACCGTGCCCGACGCCGCTGACGGCGTGATCGTCACGTTGATCGTCACCGTCTGACCGGGGTTGACAGTGACCGGCGCGATCGACCCCGCGGGGTTGAGCGCCAGCGCCCACAGGTCGCCGGTCGGTGAGGTGACCGCCGGGTCGAACGCCTTGGTCTGCACCGTCAGCGTGTCGGTGGCCGTGCCGGCCGGGGCTCCGCCGACCGGGTACGGTCCGCACTCGGTCGGAGCCGACTCCCACAGGCCAGCGGTCACGGTCCCGCCCGGCGGGGCGTAGGACACTGACGCGGTATCCGCGCACAGCGCGCCAGCGCCCGGAGCCGAGCTGCCGAGATCCGGGTCTCCTGGCGCCGGGAAGACGTCGAACATCGCGGGCAGACTGGAGGTCTGCGCCACCGCGACGCTCGAGGTTTCCGTTGGCACCAGCCAGGTCGGGAAGGCGACCGCCAGCGGCAGCGCCACGGTTCCCGACGCGAAGTTCGGCAGCGTGAGCGACTGGGTGGTGTTGAGCCGGGGATCGATGAACACGCTCTCCGGCGCCGCTCCGTTGTTCGTGACCGTCACCGGCACGGTCACCGGCGTGGCGTCGGCCAATATCGTGCTCGCGCTGTCCGGCAGGCCGGCCGCACTCGCCGACGTGCTGTTGAACACGATGCTGCCGGTGTAGGGATCCGTCAGCTCGTTCCCGACGACTGGCTCGGCAAATATGACCATCAGGGTCCAGGTACCTGGCACCGGATGGAGCGTATAGGCCGTGGCCGACAGCGATGCCGTGCCGGAGCTGTTGTTGCCGCCGTAGCCGAGGGTGTCACCGTCCGGGCTGACCAGGAACAGGCCTACCGGATCGGTCGGGTCGTTGGCGAGGGACACGTTAGCCGTGATGTCCTGCACGCCGCTGGGAACGTTGAACTGGTAGAACTCCTCCTGCCCCTGGCCTATATCGCGGCCGTTGCCGCCGGTCAGCGTGCCGCTGAAGGCGCCGCCAGCCGCGACGTCAATGGTGCTGCGCAAGGTGACGGCAATCGAGTTGCTCTCCGGGCCCAGGTAGCTGTCGACGCCACCGCGGTCGGAGGTCAGCACGATGGAGCCGGACGAGTCTCCCGGCTGGGCCGGGGCGTTCGCCGACACCGTCACGGTCTTGCTCTGACCGGGCGCCAGGTGCAGCTGGCTCGGCGACACCGAGCCGAACGGCGCGAACTTCTGGGTGGCCTCCTGCCAGACCACCGTCCCGTTGGTGCCGTTAACAGGAGCGGCGGCGACGTCACCGAAGATGACGCCAGTCCACCGGCCCGAAGCCGGGTACCGTACATCGACGCTGCCGTAGTTGCCTGGCCCCTGCGGCAGCGAGTGGGCGGCGAGCCGGCCCTGCGGATCGATCAGGATCAGCCGCACCCGGGAGTTCTGGCCGGCCTCGCAGGCTTCCTGCAGGCAGTAAACCGGGTTGCCGGGCCAGGCCAGATCGGCGGTCAGCCGGTCCTGACCGGGCCGGACGTGGAAGTGGAACACGCCGTAGTTGTTCTGGATGCCCTGGTAGTTCGCGAACTCCGGGCTGGTGCCGTCGGTCAGGGTGACGCTGCCGGAATGCTGGTGCCGGCTAGGCCCGAACGAGCGCCCGGACAGGCTGACATTCTGCGTCTGCGCGCCGGTGTTGGTGATGGTCACCGGCCAGCTCTGGCTGCTGCCCGGCTGCCCGGTCGCGTTGAGCTGGTTCGTGCTCTCCAGC
>Ga0070764_10000363_pt1 | contig 17544 bp, 16 predicted proteins | sample HubBroMetageWRM4_FD_67287 | JGI IMG/M metagenome (GOLD analysis project Ga0070764, IMG submission 67287) | Warmed soil microbial communities from the Hubbard Brook experimental Forest, New Hampshire - Hubbard Brook CCASE Soil Metagenome WRM 4 | ecosystem: Environmental > Terrestrial > Soil >... | reverse complement strand
TGTTCCTGAACAACGACGCTAAAATTTCTGCTGATGACCTGCTTAGAGCCACCGCCATGGTTCGGAACGACCATTCGATCGGCCTGCTCACCGGAAAGATTCTCCGCCCCGACGGCCGGTTGTGGTATGGCGGAGGGCGGCTACGCCGGTGGCGAGGCGGCGTGGACATCTTCGGCGCGGGAAGACCGGACCGCGGCCAGTGCGACGTGGCCGCGCATGTCACCTTCGTCTCGCTGGCATTTGCTGTCGCAAGGCGGGATGTTATCGAACGCGTCGGACTACTCGCCGATGAGTACTTCTTCGGCCAGGAGGAGTGGGACTACTCTCTCCGCGTCCGAAAGGCGGGGTACCGCTTGCGCTATGAGCCATCTATCCACTGCATACACGGAGGAGGCGGCAGCCACAATAACAGTTCACCAGAGTTCGTTTACAACGGTTACCGGAACAAACTGATATTCCAGCAACGTTACCTCCCACGCTGGGCATTTCCGGTCTGGAGGACGGCGTTCGATCTCTATGCTCGCACCATCCTGCCAGCTACCTGCGTTTGGGTCCGTGGCACCAAGCTGCCGCTAGGTCTGCTGCGTTTCTGCGCCCTCGAGGCTCTGCGGGACCATGCCCCCGGCCGGAGAATGCAGGAGGCCGATCTCCTAGACTTCAGGCAGCGGGCGAAGGCCTTCGGAGCCGAGCCATGACGGCTTCGGGACGCATTCCATGAGCGCCCGCTCTCCCGTCCCTGTATGGCTCCCGCACGAGGCCCCGGGACGGGACGAACGCTCAGCGGCAATGCCTGCCGGCGTGGGCCTGCGGCCCGTCCTCATCGTTACCTCGATGGCCCTGAGCTTGCTCGGCTCCTCGCTGGTAGGGATCGAGAACGGGTTCGGGCCGCTGTGGTTGGTCATCAACGCCGGGCTGCAACTGCTGATAGCCGCGTGGCTCATGATCCGACCGGGGGGTGCGACGGCGGGGGCACTGTCAGCCGGGGTGCTGTCCGTATTCGTCCTGGTTGTATACGGATCCTGGGCCCCGGCCCTGGCCGCCGGGCAGCCCTTCTCGCCTCTCGTGCCCGGCCCGGTCGCGAAGAGCGCGCTGGAGTACACGACCGCGGCCGCCCTGGCTGTCGCAGGCGGAGTTGTCCTAACCTCGAGCATCCATGCCGCGGTCCGGAGCCCAGGCTTCCGGGTCAACCACCGCCCGGCTGTACCGCCGGACCAGTGGTGGCGGGGGGTGCTTCTCATGGAGGCCTTCGGACTGTGCTGCTTCGTCGCCTTCAAGGTCAGCTCTCACGAACCGGTTATCAGCCTTGCCATTTTCCGGCCCATCCCGGCGGGCATCGCCGAAGACACCTCAAGCCTCTACCAGTTCCTTAGCGCAGGGATTGACGTGTCGATCGGCGCGGCGATCGCTGCCTCGGCCCTGCTCGGGCTCAAGACCTATCGGCTCCGCACCGTCGCCCTAATCGCGCTGAATCTCTTCCTTTACACGACGATCGGATTTAAGTACCGGATCGTGGTCACGCTGATAGGGGTGTTCGGCGTGCGGGCAGCGACCCGCCCCCGCAAGAGCCGGCCTGCCCAGCGATCGCAGCGAATGAAGGTTGTCTTGGCCGGAGTGGTGGTGACCACAGTGGCGTTCTTCGTAGTCCAAGTCTACCGCGGCAACCACGAGTCCGGCCGTGTCGTCACGGCCAGTTCATTCGACGTTGGCCGCCTGGAGGGCATTGCGACGAGTTCCATCGACATCGCCACGCCCTACGCGGCGATCCATCAGCAGCACTTTGGATTGCTCCTTGGCGAATCGTATCTCCAGTTGCCGAGGCTCTTCGTGCCCCAGGTCATCTGGGGACACAAGGGCACCCCGGCTATGTGGTCGGTCATCCAGGCAGTGACCGTCCCCGGGACCGGGGCAGCGGTTCCTCTGTGGGCCGAGGCGGATGCGAACTTCGGTCTGATTGGGCTTCTCGGCTTCGGCGCGATCCTGGGGTGGGTCGTCTCACGCTCGGACACCGCCGACCGGCGACGCATGGAGACCGCCGCGATGACAGCAGCCACCGGGGCGGTGCTCGCCTCGGTACTCAGCCGTTCGCTCATGTTCTTCGCTCTGTACGAGTTCGTGGCGATTGTTTTTCCCATCTGGATGCTCAGCCGGTCGAGACCAGTGCGCGGAACCCTTGGGCCCTCCGAGCCGCGGGGGGGAGCCTAAGATGACGACGGCCCACAGAGCCCTCCGGGTTCAGGCAGGGCGGCCCAGGGAAAGCCGCCCGCTGCGGGTGGCGGTGGATGCCATCGCCACGGCGCCGGGAGGAGGATTGAGCTACCTCCGCAGCCAGCTCCCAGAGCTGGAGCGTCAGGGTATCTCGCTGCTGGTGTTCGCGCGCACCGCAGTCGCCGCAGACCTGCGAGATGCTCTTAGCTCGCCCGCCAGCGCGGTACGTGTGGTCGATGGCAGGTCCCGCGTTGCGCGGCTGCGCTTTATCCACGCCCGGCTGGCGGTCGAGGCTCGGCGCTGGGGCGCCGAGGTGCTGTACTGCCCCGGCTCCACCGCGCCGCTCCGGTCACAGGGGATTCCCACCGTGGTGTGCGTGCAGAATCCCCATTTGTTCGAGGCTGACGCTCCCCGATCGCTGCGGATGGCGGTCGCGCGGCCGGTCGCCTGGCTCTCGGCTTTTCGGGCCTCGGAACTTGTCCATATCTCGGCTTCGACTGCGGCCGAGTTCTCGCACCACTCCGCTCTCTGGCGCTCCTACTCGATCGTTCTGTCCGGTCTCGGACAGTTTGAGCAAGCCTCCCGGCCCGCAACGGGCCTCCACCGCGACGCCATTGTGGTGGTCTCGAATCTCTACGCGTACAAGCGTATCGACGAGGTCCTCGCCGCCTTTGCCGCAGACAGTGGCCTGCGCGACTCCTATGAGCTGGTCATCGCAGGGGACGAGCTAGAGGCCGGCTTGCGCCGACGCCTGGAGGATCTGGCGTCCGCGCTGGGTTGCGCAAAGAGCGTCCGGTTCACGGGCTTCCTGAGGAAAGCCGAATTGGCGGACCTCTACAGCCGCGCCGCAGCGCTGGTAAGCGCGAGCCGAGAAGAGGCGTTCCCGTTGCCGCCAGGAGAGGCGCTGGCCATGGCCATTCCCGTGGTGCTGTCCGACATTCCCGCGCACCGGGAGCTCTACGGGCGCTGGGCGCGCCTCGTCACGCCCGGCGATGTGGCCGGGCTAAGCCAGGGGATGTTGGCTGCCGTGCGTCGAGGGTGCGTGCCGGACGATCAGGTCGAGGAGCTGAAGGCTACTTTCTCGTGGGCGCGCAATGGCGAGGCGCTCGCGCGCATCTTGCGGCGGGCCGCCACCATGGGCCCGGTCCCCGCCAAGCGAAAGCTCCAGGCGGTGCGGCTTGCCGCGCTACCCCGTGCCGTTAGGACGGTCATCGGCCGGGCGGCGCAAGCCCAGAGAGACGCTGATCCGGCAGGCCTTGTCCGAACCACACAGAAGCAGAACTGAGCGAGGGTGGTCATGAGGTACTCCCGATTGGCGCGCTTCCCTCTCTGGACAGTCAACAAGTACTGCGAGCGGACCGGGCGAGGCTGGCATCCTCCGGCAGCCTCGGGACTGGCACTGAACATCGGGACCGGTGGACATGACCTGGTGGGATGGGTCAATCTCGACGAGACAAAGCCTGGCGACGTGCTGGCCCGGGTCCCGCCCGCGCCGTTCCGGGATGAGTGCTTCGACGAGATTCTCATGAGTCATGTTGTGGAACACATGAGGCTTAACGACGGTCGTGCCCTGATGAAGGAGTGCCACCGTATCCTCAAGCCTGGTGGGGTTATGACCGTGATCGTCCCTGACGGGAAGATCATCTCGCTCGCGTACCTGGCGGGACAGGTCGACAACTGGAAGCTGAACGACTGGCTTTTGTACTCGTACTGTCAGGAGTCCCAGCACCGGTGGCTCTACGATCGTCGGACACTGACCCAGATAGTCGCGGAGGCGGGGTTTGTCGGGCTTCGCCGCCTGAATCGCTTCACCAGCGACCGCATGATGGCTCCGGCCTGGTTTCAAGTGGGACTCGCTGCCGTCAAGCCAGGTACGTCGAAAACGGCGAACAGCTTTGGATAAGGCCGTTCCCTGGAGCAATGGTCAGCGCTCCCGGTCGAACATTTTGACCGGAAGCGCTTGGAGCCTAGCTTCCTGGCTCCTCTCGGCGGCGACGGCCTTCCCGCTCACGGTGGTTCTCGTCCGGATGATGTCACCTTCCTCCTTCGGGACCTATGCGCTGGCAATGAGCGTGAGTGCGTTCGTCGTCCCCGTCGCGGCATTCGGGTTGCAAGGCAGTGTCGCCCGCCGAGCCACTGAGGCGCTGACCTCCGGGGAGCACCAGGGCCTCAGCATGGTTGCGAGGGCCGCGACGCGGGTGGTGGTGTGCCTGGTGGTGTCTGCCTCAGTGACTGTGGCGGTCATCTCGCTGGTAATGAGCCGGGTATCGTACCTGTCGCCGGCCGTCCCCGTATTCCTCGTGCTCGCGCCGGTGGCACTCGTCACCCCATTGCATGCCGCCGTACTGGGCCTCCTGCAAGCGACGTTCCGGCCGAAGATTCCGCTGATTTCCGGCGCGTTGAGCTCGGGGCTTCTAGTTGCATTGAGAGTCAGCCTGCTGGGGGCGGGTTTGCGCTCGGCTGTGTCCATGGCTGCGGCGCAGTCAGTGGCGGTGGTGGCCAGTGTCATCGTCCTGGTCCTGTGGTCGGGCTGGGTAGGTCAGTTGCGCACCCGCCCTGAACGATCTCTGGCGAGCAAGCGCTTCATGTCTTATGGTCTGGCCGCGCTGGCCACCACGACGTTCTTTGTGGCCGTCTCCCAGCTCGATGTGACGTTTCTAGGAGGATTCCATGGCAGCGCGGCGGTAGGAGCGTACGCGCCGGTCTCCGGGATCGCTGATGGTATCGGAGCGCTGTTCGCCATCCTCGCTAGCTACGCCCTGCCGGCAATGACGGCAGCACGGATCCGTGGTAAGGATGCGGACCTGCTCGACCTCACCAGGTGGACTTCCCGGTGGGGGCTGGCCCTGTGTGCTCCGGCGCTGGCGCTCATGGCCGCGGCACCCGGTCCCCTGGTCCATCTGCTGTTCGGGAACCGGTCCGCCGGCATGGTGCTCCCGGCCCGCATCCTCGCTGTAGGCGTCACGGTCGATGTGCTGCTGGGCTTCAACACCTTCGCGATCCTCGCCTTGGGCCTTCCCCGGGTGCTGGTTCGGAACGCGCTCCTTGGACTTGTTGTAAGCGTGATCGCCTGTGCGACGTTGATCCCCCGGCTCGGGGCGGTCGGAGCAGCAGCCGCGACGGCTATTGCCGTCCTCGCCGTCAACGGCTTGGCCTCGTTGTTCTTGTGGCATCGGGCGAAGTTCCTCCCATGGGACCGCCCAATCCTTCTGACAGTAGCGGCATTCGTCGCAGGAACGGGGGCGGCTGTTCTTCTGTCTCGACTCGTGACCAACGACCTTGGCCGGCTAGCGATATCCGCCGCTTTGGGAGGTATTCCGACATTCGCCGTCTCCGTTCTGGCGGGCGGAGTTGCTGATCGGGGGCTTCTGGCCGCTGCGCTCAATACTGTGCATCGGAATACTGTGCGTCGGAAGGAGTTGCCCAATGGCTGAGGGTTATCTCCCGGCTGCCGACTCGATCCCGGCGCGAGCCGCTGACTCGGTTCGATCGGTGACGGCCGTCATCACCACCTACAACTGCTACACCTCGATCGAGCGGACGATCCTGGCAGTGGCCAACCAGGTGGGCAGAGTGATCATCGTTGACAACGGATCGGAACCGGAGACACTAGATGCGATCAGGAGCGCAATCGAACGGAATCGACTGCAGACTTGTGAGCTCCTCCCCCAGGGCCGGAATCTTGGTATCGGGGCGGCCATGAACATAGGTGTGCGCGCCGCGCTGGCCACTGGAGCAGAGTACGTCTTGACGCTCGATGACGATACCGAAGTCTCTCCCGGAGCGGTCGCACGGCTGGTTCGTTGTTTCATGGACCACGAAGCCGAGCAGGTTGCCATCGTCTGGGCTCACTGGGTTGGAGAGATCAATTTCCCGCAAACCGGTCTCAGAGAGGAGGATGCACCACGAAGTGTTGAACGGATCCCGACATCTGGCTGCATGATTCGCCGCGAGGTGTTCGTATCTGTCGGGATGTACCGTGAAGATTACTTCTTGGACTTCACCAGCTACGAGTATTGCGATCGGATCATAGGCGCCGGATGGCAGGTGCTGATTTGCCCGGCCGCTACCGTTTTTCACCGATCAGGGGATGAGGTCCTTCGGAAATTTTTCGGACGGACCTTCGTGGTAACCAATTACCCGGCGGAGCGCCTGTTCCTCTTGTGCAGAAATGGGTTCGTCCTATACCTCTGGGAGAGGAGATCGGGTCGTTACTTTCGCCAGCACTGCCGCAGCATGGCCGCGAGTTTCGTCAAGTCGATCTTGTACGAGCGGGAAAAGTCGCGAAAGGTCTCGGCGATCATCCACGGATCCGTGGAGGGACTATTGGGACACCTCGGTCCGCCCGCTCCGAGGGACGGTGACTACCGTATTCGACGTCTGGACAGAAGATAGAGCTGAATTGGCTCACGACTGCGCGCTCGGCATTCGACGCTAGCAGTCGGCCCAACCGGCGAACGAAGGCTCGCGGAATGCCACGATCAGCCCATGAGGTATGCCTAGTTGCGCAAGAGCGGACTTCCTTCTCGGCATTGTCGGGATAATAAATACGGTATCGGCCCATGCCTGCAATTCGGGAATGGAGTCAAAGATGCTATACGAATAGAATATCCCGTCACCCTCGGAACTCAAGTAACCGCGCCCCCTCGTGTGGAACAATTCGAACATCTGCCACAAACCAAGATGATAGATCGCCATCTTCAGCAAGCCTACCGCCTTCGCTCGTTGCGCGAAGCGGTTGGTATCGCTGATCATTACTCCGAGCCGCGCGACCCTAGTCATCTCACCGATTACTGCTGCCGGATCTGGAAGGTGGTGCATCACGCCAGACGCGATGACAACGTCGAAACTGTCGTTCTCAAACGGCAACTTCTCGCCGGCGCCCTCATGAAGTAGCACCCCATGACGCAGCGCCTCCTTGCGGAGCTCCGCAATGGGTTCAACACCCTCGACATCTAGGTCTGGACGACGTTTGCGCAGAAAGCGGATAGCTCGCCCAGTCCCAGATCCAACGTCGAGGACAGTCTTAGCGCGAACCACATGAAGTAGCGCTGCGGCGTACTCGAGTCCGACGAAGTGCTCATCTCCGGAGCGCAAATGCATAGAATCATACTGAAGCGATGTCTGGGCGTAGTAATCACGCTGTTGCTGCTTCATGAGCCGACCCTAACACTGGCTTCTTGCCAACGCCAGAAGAAGGCGGGGGTTCTTGGTGGTCGAAGATATTGCGTCGGCAGCTCTGCCGCTCTGCCAGCTTATTGCGGCTCCGCTGCCCTCGGCATACGAATCTCGCATAATCGCGGCAAAGAGAACATTTCTCTTTCTGGTGCAGAGACCCACACGATGTTCTGGCCATCCCTTATGCGACAGGTCCCCCGGGGGAAGCGACGGATCGGATCCCTGCCGCCATGGCTGCGGCAACTGCCTCTGGCCTGAATGCTGCCCTGACCCCTAGTGGCGCGACCCGGCCTTTCGCCAGCCTGGCCGAATCGACTAGGCCCTGGGGCGTGGCCGCTGGCATCGCGCACACCACCGGACCTGCCAGCCGCAGCAGATCCGGGAGCGAGCCGACGCCGGGACCCATCACGATGGGTCTGCCCGCGACCAGGGCTTCACACGCCACCAGCGGCCAGGGATCGCTCCTGCTGGGGATGAGCACCACGGCCGACCGCTCGAAGAGCCGTGCTCTCTCGGCGCCTTCGACGAAGCCGGCGTACTCCAGTGCAGGCAGCCGTGCGGCGAGGGCGATGGCGTCGGCGCGAAGCGGGCCGTCGCCGGCAATGATCAAGCGCGGGAACACTTTCAGCAGCTCTGCTGCCGCGCTGAGGACCAGGTCCGCCCCCTTCCGCTCCGACAGCGTCCCAATGAATAGGGCGGCGCCCAGTGGCGGCGGGTCGCTGATTGCTCGCAGGTCCCTGGCGTCTACCGAATTGGGCGCTCGGTGGCAGGGAAGTGCCGGAGCCAGCTGGTGCACGAATTCCTCTGAGAGAATCCCGGGAACAATCGCGGCCGAACATGCCTGCAAGAAGCGGCGCCGGATGGTGGTGCTGACGGTGCCCCGGTGCCGCCCGGTGCGCTGCGAACTCTCCACCCAGCCAACCAGTGGAACCTCTCGTCGCCGCGCCCACCACAAAGCGGTCCAGCAGGCATGGACATCCCATCCACCCAGCACGATCGCTTGTGGCTTCAGGCCATCCAAGGTCGCACGAACGCCGCGCGATACCTCCAATGTCCCGCGCCCGACGTCGAGGCGATGGCCCGCCAGGACCACTACCCGGCAGCGAACCTCAGACCACGGGATCATCCATAGCCGGTCAGGCGTGGGGTCCCGCCGCGAAAGCAGCAGCGTGAATTCGCCGTCCAAGGCATCGCTCAAGCTATTGAACAACGACACCCGATAGGGTCCCAACGATCGCTGGAACAGGACGATCATGGTTTCTCGTCTCTCCCATGGTCTGCGAGCATCCCGGGTTTCACCTCGCGCTCCCAATTTCACCGCGTCAAAGCGAGGACATCGCCGTTGTCCGCCATGACGTGAAGCCCCTGGTCCAGTCGCATAAGGGATGAGCAGAACATCATGCAAGTCTCCGCACCAGAAAGAGAAATGTTCTCTTTGCCGCGATTATGCGAGATTCGTATGCCGAGGGCAACAAAGCCGCAATAACCTGCCAGAGCGGCAGAGCCGCCAGCGCAATATCTTCCACCACCAAGAATGCCCCCGCCTTCAGTCGGTCCAATCCAAACAGGACCGTAGCGAGGTTGGCATTCGGAGAATGAAGCCCGTCATCAACTATGAGGTCAAACTCAATCGCATCAACCGCCTCAGCGAGCCCGGCGAACGATCCAGGATCAGTTTGGTCAACGAAGAACGTGGCGATTCGCTCCTCGGCGAAAAGGATCCTTCGATCCACATCCGCACCAACTATCCGGGCTTGCGGGAAAAATTCTCGGAATGCACGCAGGGATGCCCCCGGCTTCCCGTCTACTCCCATGTTGGAAACGACATCTAGATTATTCGTTCCGAGGCCGACTTCCAGCACGGAAGTGATTGAGTCACGTTCCGCAAAAAGCGACCCGTATAGCAGATGATATTTGTGCTGCGCCTTATCGCTCCCATAATAATCGCAGAGTTCCTTTAGTCGCTCAGCCGCCACCCGCTTGTCGTCATCATCCACATAACTTTCGATCGGGACGGGTGTCTCGATGTGTCTGCCTGCGCGTGAAAGCAGCTCAAGCAACAGGGGAAATGTTTGGTTTGCCGCCAGGATTGTTAGGGTTGCCCGACTGCGTGCTGAGCCGGCCGAGCACGGGCTGAACATCCGGAAGTTCCGGGTGATCCTTCTATTGCCTATCGGCAGGACTCGTTCACTGATGGCCCAGACAGCTTTCTTGGTCTCAACCATGCTTGGCGAAGCCTTGAACCTGCGCCGCATTCGCGCCCGCATCAAAGATATCATAACGACTCCAATCGCCAACAGCCTATGCCTATTGGTTGCATCTTAGCATCATGTGTACGAACTCTATCCAGGTTTGGCGGGCTCATTGCAGTACCAGCAGACATAGATCCCGTTTACCATGATTTAACATAAGATACAAAGAATACGGACAATTGCCGTAGATCAAAGCAGGCTAGCCGGAGATCTCGGATCCGGGCCCAGGACATCAAGACAGGAACTACGGAACCAAACCTCTTGCGGCAGCAGACCGCCGGAAAGCGCGCCACACTTCCCCAGCGACCAACGAAAGTCGTGGCGGATAACAACGCACTGCGCACAGCAATTCAGTGGTGGAGCTGCTTTCACAGCCCAGATCTGTGACAATAAACTCTGGCGATGTCCGCGGCAGCGATTCTATGAATTCGATCAGCAGCCGTTGCGTCTCAGTGGAATCAGGATCTGCCTGAAGGCGATAGCTATATTCCCTGCTGCCGCCGAATTCTGTACTCACACATTGTGCAGCAGCATCAACATTCCCATGCGCCATGACCCCGAGTCCCACGAGATCATCACGAAGATTTGAAACGGCCCCCAAGGAGTCCTTCATGAGCTGATCGTATGAAATTGTGATCATCGGCAATCCGTGCGCGCCGAACAGGGCGGAACGCGCATAGCGCTCCCATAGGGCTATGCAATGAGCCTTGCCCAGCCCGTCCCGCTTTCGCAATGAAAGATAGATCTCCAATGGCTCTCGTGAGACAAGAACCACAACGGGCGCGTCCTGCCATACCGTCCTCCAAAATGGAAGGGTGAGGCAGGCCCGCGGATCTTTCCAAACCCATTCTTCATTTGGGTAGGCGTTCCTGAACACGCGCACGCCCTCGCCGCGGAAGGCGGCAACAGAGGGCGCGCTCTCCCAGTTCCGGCTCATAGCCGCCGGGAAGACCCATGAGCCGCCAAACATCTTCAGGAGCCGGTCATTGAATTTAACCAGCGATTCACTCTCCCAGTGTCCTGTTGGGTTGTCTGGCCCGGAGTGAAGATCGTCGTCACGGCACAGTGGCAAACCGAGCAAATTTATTATCCTAGCGACAACCGAAGTGCCACTTCGATGCATACCCAACACGACCACCGGGCGCCCAAGCTCATGGCGGTCCTCCTGATCATATGACCAGCTGTGGTCCACCGCGGCCCCCTCATGGTCGGCCCGCAAGTCGCGCCGCTGTTCGCGTCTTGTGCTGCTCATAAATCGGAACACAGTGCTCATTTGATACGCGCCACCTCGCGAAGAGTGCGGCGAACCCGATTGACTTCGCTATCGGTGAGCGAGGGGTAAATTGGCACCGACACCAGCGTCCGGTGCAGACGATCTGAAACTGGAAAGCTCCCACTGGCCTCCCACCGGCGGCCGGAGACCGGCCGGCTGAGGCTGATCCCATTGGCCTGTCCCTGCTCCACGGCGTCCGCGGCATCTCCTGCGACCGCCACCAGATATCTCCACCAGGTCCCCGTACAACCCGCAGCCGCGCGCGGAACCCGGTAAGACTCCCCTCCGAGCGCCTCGTCATACAGGCGCGCTATCTCCATGCGGCGGGACACGAATTCGGGGAGCCGCGTGAGCTGAACCCGAGCCACAGCGCACGACATGTCGGGCATCTTCGCGTGCGGCACCGGCGCGTCGGGAGGCAGGTCCGACTCCGGGTCGATCCATCTCCGCGCCGCCTCGACATCATCGAGGGATCCCAGAACGGCGCCTCCCTCCCCTCCGCACACCATTTTGGTCGCGGAGAAAGACATGACGGCTAGGCGCCCGAACCCGCCTACGGCGCGCCCCATCAGCCGGCCGCCGATGCATGTCGTGGCGTCTTCGATCACCGTCATCGGGAGATCAGCGACCTCCTCCGCCGCCGCCGCCACCGCTGGCAGCCCGAACTGGTGGACCATGATCGCGGCCTTGCACCGCCCGGCCAGCGACCGCAGGATTCCCGGGGGGAAGGAGAGGTCGCTGGGGTCCGCATCGACGAGCCAGGGCCGCCCGCCAGAGCGCACGACCGCCCGTTCAATCGAACTGCAGGCGAACGCCGGGATCGCCACCAGTTCCCCGGCGACATCCACGACCCGCAGCGCCACCTCCAGCGCCGCCGACCCGGACGACACGGCCATCGCCGCGGGACGGCTGAACATCGTCATGAGCGCGAACTCAAGCTCCCTGGTGGCCTCACCCCCGGCCCCCACCCAGGAGCGATCCATCGTCGCCAGGACCGCTGCCCGCTCCTGGTCGCCCAGTTGCGGTCGCGAATGCGGAACCAGCTGCTTGCGGAGGCTGTCAGGCTGTGACACGCGCGTCAACAGACACCTCGGAAAGGATATCCCTGGTTGCCGAGAGTCCCGTATTGGCCAGCAGGTCGAGGATCGACGGATCAGCCAGGCCCCGTCGCGTCACCGGTGCCTTCCAGGCCTGTACCGCGACGTTCACGCCTTCCCGCCGGAAGCGGTCCAGTGGCAGGTAAGACAATCCAGGCGCGCCCGAGATGTACGAGGTGCCTCCGACCTTCTTGACCAGGTCGAGAACCAGATCTCCCTTTGTGGAATGCACATTGAGGTCAGAACTGCGGACAACGTGGACCGCCGGGGCGAGAAGTTGCAGAACGGTCTGGAACGTCCGCCAGCAGACCTCGTCAATCGTGTCCGCCTCATGCTCGTAGACCGCCTCGACCGCCTGCTCGGCCGCGCTCCAATAGGGGCGCTTTGAGTAACACTGGCGGATTGTCAGCATGTGCTTCCGCCACTGCGGCTGCACTCCTGCCTCCGACCAGAGGGTAAGTCTCGTTCCCCGCAGCGGCAAGCGGAGCACCACCGGGCGCCCGTCGGACAGCTCGATCACCGTCCTGTCCTCCCACTTCGTGGCCGAGCGAGAGAACTTGACGGAGTCCAGCCAGATGTACACATCACTAGAGAAGATGCGATTCCACACGTGAGATCGCGCCCAGTAGGTCGGCTGTAGAATCGCTACTCTCACTGCGGCTCCCCGATCGTCAGCCGCAGCGCGCGGAACGCCTCCGCATACTCGAGCCCCGCGAAGGCGCCGCGTAGCCGAGCCCAGTCTGTGACCAGGGCAGGATCGATGATCTGTCGCCCTGCCTGCGACCCGTTGTAGTGCCCGACTGCTGCCAGCTTCCGGTCCATCACCGACGAGATGTCCACGTAGTAGTTGAGCTCGATCTCGCGGCCGGCGTAGCCCCACGCTGATCCCGGGTACTCGTAGGACAAGACTGTCGTCGCCAGATAGCCGAACCGCGACAGGGGCCGGGTGGCTGCCAGGCCCGACTCGAACATCACGACGTGATCTTGGTGGTAAGAAGGCGACGGGATGCAGACAGTGCCAGGGCTCTCGGCCACGAGGATCTTCTCGATCCGTCCCACCAGCTCTCGGCGATCGACTGAGAGCATCCTCGCCTCGTACTCCCGGCCGTACAGGACGACGAAGCGGAAGCCGAGCTCGGCGGCCACCTCTTCGATCTCGATTCCCTCATCGCGCGACTCCACGCCGAAGATCACGAACGGGTCGGTCGCGCGGGCGAGCATACCTCCGCAGCCAAGAGTCTCGTCGTCCATGTGCGGGGCGATCACCACCAGGTCAGCCACAGCCCTTCCTCGCTTCCTGCGCTGTCACGGACGTCCGCATCGGAACGGCTCATAATTCACGCCATGCCCGCAGGCACATGTCATTCGGTAGATAGGACTGGTCCAGCTCCAGGTGAGCCCAGTCGCACCCGGCCAAGAAGGAGATCATCTCGCCGCTGTCGTAATGCAGCCGTCCATCGGCTGGAACGCGCAGAACCGTCAGCGCGATGCCGCGTCGGCTGGCACCCCACATCGCTGCAACAACTCCCGCTGTCTCGTCCTTCGTCCACCCCTTGGAATAGTTGAATGGGCCAGAAGCGACGACCCAGTCGTGCGGGGTGAGATCGGCCACGCTGCCACAGCGGAACACGCTCTCCGGGCGCCGGCTCCGCGCCAGGGTGATGACTTCCTCGGACCAGTCCAGGCCTTCGTAATGCACGGCGTGCGGCATGAGGTCGGCGAGTCGCCCGGTCCCGCAGCCAAATTCAAGCAGGGTCTCCCCTTCTTCGATCCGCAGCCGCAGAAGCGCCTGCAGCCGGCGTTCGTGAGACTCCCGGGACCCGCAGTCGGCAATGACGTAGTCCGGTCCGCCGCGGCTAGCGTAGGAATCCCAGGACCGCGGACTGCTCTCGGCAAGCCAGGGACCCCTCCGCCCAGACGTGACATCACTTTCTGGCGAATGCAGGCGCGGCAGTCGCATGTCTCGCTGCGCCGTCCCCGCCGAGTGCTCTCCGCCCACCTCTTGATGGCCACCTCGGACCTGCCGTGTCGCATCACTCATTTCGCTCACGTCCAGATTCCCCCCAGGCGAGCCTAAGCGACCGAAACAATTCAAATAAGTATATCAGTGCTCCTGAAGGAGCAGCCAGGAGACATATAGGTGGTTTCCGTGCTTCGGGCGCTTTAAACATTCGATGCAGGGGTCAAAACGGACCAGGCTCGGCCGACGCAATGCGGTCGTTGACCACATTTCGCACCTTTCTTCCATTATTGGATCTTTGGGGCAGAACCGCTCCCGAGCGAGCCGATAATGCTCTCAGTGTAGGTTGCCAGGTTCCGGGTGGACGCCTCGGCCAATCCCGCCGCTGAGAGCTCCGCCAGTCGCGCCGGGTCGTCGGCGAGGATCTCGATGGCCTCGATTATCGCCTCCGGGCTGCGCGAAGGAATCACCATCGCGCTAGCGGGACCGCCAGCCTGCGAAGTCGCTACCACCGGAAGCCCGAGTGCGACCGCCTCCAAAGTGGCGAGCGCGCTCCCCTCCGACAGGGATGGGAACAGCATTACATCGGCGCGGCGCAACTCGCTGAACAGCTGGGGGCGGGGAACGGGCCCGTGAACCGTCCCGACCTCGGCGAGGCATCGAACGCCCAGCTTTGTGAGCTTGACAGCGCCGAAAAATTCCATCTGGACCGGAAGGGACGGCCTCCTCCGGAAAGCTTCATAAATATACTGGACTCCCTTTTCCAGCATCAGCGTGCCGACGAATACTACACGCAGGGCACGGCCGCCCCTGACTTCCCTCGCCATTCCAGCAGGTCGCTGCCTTCCTATCGGATAGGGAAGGACGCGGAACTTCAGCGGATCGGCTCCAAAATCGCGGCATATACTTATCAAGTGGGCTGATGGCACCCAGATGACATCGGCCGCCTGCCACTCCGCTTCCAGGCGGCCACGCCAAACCGGAGATATGGGCACCCTCTCTGGCTCCCATCCCGGAAAGCGGGCGAGCTCCTCGGCTCTGACAGCCCGCTCGTAACGGGGGGGAGGCGAAATCTGTTCCAAGATCCGGTATGTCCGGCCCTCGAACAGTTCCAGGCACGAGCCCTGCGTGCCCACGACAGCGCCCGATCTGCACTGCCGGGCGACTGCGGAGTACATCCGTATGAGCACACGGTCAACGGCCGTCGTGTCCCGTCCCGACAGCAATAGGCGCTGCCGGGCCCGGTTGGCGATCATCAGCTGGGGATGCCTGTGAATGCGCTCCGGGGGGATATCCCGCACGACCCGGTTCGCCGCCCGCGGCCCCGCGACACGCTCAAGGGCGCGGGCGCCCCTCCCGGGCGGGAGGCAGACATCCACGTGCGCACTTCGCAGCAGCGCAGCCGATTCAAGTGCCACGGCGGTCTGGAGGCCCATCCGAACGCCCGGGCAAAAAAAGTCAAAGGCGCGTAGCTCCCCCGCCTCGCGTGGTGCCCTCATCACTGGCCTCCATCGTCCAGGCATCGCGCGGCAGCGCCCATCTCGGCTCCTGGCTGGGCTGCGCTGCGGAACACGAGTAGCCTGAGTGTGGGTTGTCCGGCACTGCCCGGGCACCGCACCGGACACAGGCCGACCATCGCCGACGTGGCCAGCCACCACCGGAGGCGATGCCGGTGCCGCGATGCGCTCAGGTAGGCGCGGTACGACTGCAACGGCGACCGGCGTCCGTCCCCGGACGGCTTCCCCCTAGCCAGCCGCTGGGCAGGCCACTCTGCCCACCGGACCGGGTGCCGCAAATCGGGCACCGTGTACAGCACGACGCCGCCTGGACGCGCCACCCGGGCGCATTCCGCTAGCACGGCGACGGGTTCGGTCACGTATTCCAGCACGCTGGCTGCGACCACCGCGTCGAACGATGCCGACCTGAAGGGCAGGGCGTGCCAGCCCGGCTCCAACTGCACCCAGCCGGCGCGGCTGCCGGGCTCACGGGCAGCACGCCGCAACATCTCCGAGGAGATGTCGGCGCCGGTCGCCCGGATGCCTCCCTGCGCGAGGGCGCGAGTGAGTTCACCGGTACCGCACCCCAGGTCGAGCACCCGGTCTCCGGCCTGCACGTGATGGCAGACGGCATCCGACAGGCTGGCCAGCCGCCCCACCAGCGCCCCGTCTGGAGCGTACTTTGCCGACCAGGCGTGTGCCTTCTCGTCGAAGAGGCACAGGACGGCCCGGGCGTGGCCGTCCTGTTGGCCGGCGCTCCCCGTCATGCTTCCCGTGCTTTCGCTGCGGCCTGGATGGTGGCGCGCATGGCACCTAGCATCGCCTCGGTCGGCATTTCCGCGCCGCCCTGCAGCGCCTGCCGGAACGCGGCGGCGTGGGCGCAGTGACCCTTGTCCTGACGGCCCTTCCACAGGGTCCGGCCGTTGACCAGAACTGACCGGAAGTCGTCAATGATGACCTGCCGCGATCCGGCGAGCACCTCGATCCGTTCCTTGCCGTCTACCGGCGCGACGCTGCCATAGGCGATAGACGCGACTGAACCATCCGCGAACCGCAGCGCCACCACTACGTCCTCGTTCCCCCGGGTCACGTCACCGCTCAGTACTCCTACCGCCTCCTGGATTTCGGCGCCCGCGAGCACCTGCGCCAGGTCGACGAAATGGCACACTTCGCCGAGCAGGCGCCCGCCCTGGCGCCGGTCGAGATACCAGTGGCCGTCGGGGACCCGGCCCGCGGCGATCCGGTAGACGATCAGCTTGGGCGCCTGCACCTCGGCCAGCACTCGCCGCGCGGCTAGCACGGCGGGCGCCCAGCGCCGGTTGAAGCCGAGCGTGAGCTGGCGGCCCGAGTCCCGCCACGCCTTCTCTACCTCGTCCAGGTCCTCGCAGGTCAGCGCCAGCGGCTTCTCGCACCACACGTCCCGCCCGGCGGACAGGGCCTCGCTGGCGAGCGCCGCGTGCACGTCGTGCGGGGTAACGATCACCACCACGCCGACGTCGAGGTCGCCGATGACCGCGTGGGCGCCGGAGACCGCCTTCTCGAACCCGTGCCGCTCCGCGGCCCGCAGAGCGGAGACGCCGCTGGCGGTGGCCACTGCCACAAAGCGCTCGAAGCCAGCCTCCCGGAAGGCGGGTAGCAGCGTCCCGGTGGAGAAGGCGCCCGCCCCGATCCAGCCGACTCCGGGCTGGGCATTGGTAACCGGGCTGGGTCGCAGGCGCACTCGCTGGTCCGGGCCCCCCTCCGCCGGGTAGCTGAGCCGGATCGCCAGGCAGGGCTCGGTCTGCTCGTCCAGGAGCCGGTAGGCCGCGTCCGCGCTGCCGATGTCAAACGAGTGGGTGACCAGGTCGGACAGCGTCAGCCGACCAGAGGCGAGCAGATCGAGCACGGCTTCCTGGTTGCGGCCCTCGGTCCAGCGCACCTGCCCGGCCGGGTAGTCGACCCCCCAGGCCTCATAAGACGGCTCGTACCTGCCCGGCCCGTATGAGCGGGCGAACAGCAGCGAGATCTCCCGCTCGTAGTACGGGGTGCGCCGGGGCGGCATGCCCACGTCGCCGACCATCACCACGGTGGCCCGGTCCCGGCA
>Ga0070764_10000362_pt1 | contig 17553 bp, 15 predicted proteins | sample HubBroMetageWRM4_FD_67287 | JGI IMG/M metagenome (GOLD analysis project Ga0070764, IMG submission 67287) | Warmed soil microbial communities from the Hubbard Brook experimental Forest, New Hampshire - Hubbard Brook CCASE Soil Metagenome WRM 4 | ecosystem: Environmental > Terrestrial > Soil >... | reverse complement strand
AAGCACAGCGCGGTGGGGTTTGCACTGCTCGGCATCGCCCTCTCGGTGCCACTCGCCACACCGGCGATGTTGTATCGGGCCAAGCTGACGATCGACGGACGCTTCCGGCCATTGGCTCTCATTAATTTCGGCTCGTCAACGCTGTGGCAGGTCAGCGTATTCGCCCTGGCGTGCGCCGGATTCGGCGCCACGAGCTTCGCGTGCGCTCCTGTGTTGCAGACCGGTTTCGAGACCCTCGTTGGCCGCCGCCTCGTCGGCAAGCTGCCGCCGGGCGCCGGCGCGCGTCCCTGGGCCGACTACGTTGCGCTGTTCCGTAAATCGAGCTGGGTGATGTTGAGCGCCGCGGTGCTCTCGCTCGGAACGACGGGCGACTATTTCGCAGTCGGGATGTTGACCGACTTGACCACGGTAGGCGTTTACTACTTTGGCTTCCAGACCGTCGTGACATTGAGCATGCCGATTTATACGGGCCTGGAATCCGTGCTGCCGACCTTGCTGGTGAAGCTGCGCGAGGATCCGCAGCGGCAGATGGCCGCCCTCGCTCGCGCGATGCGCGCCGTAGTCGGCACGGCTGTGCCACTTGCCATCACTTTCGCGCTGGCGGCCCCTCTGATCGTGCACCTGCTGTGGCATGGAAAGTGGGATGTGGCAATCCGCCCAACCCAGATTCTCGCCGCTTGCGTTCCGACGTGGCTCATCATCCACAGCGTGCGCGCGCTGCTGGAAGCCCGCGGCTATTGGCGGCTCCGATTCGGGCTGTTAGCACTGAACGGAGTTGGAGGGATCACGGCCGCGGCCGTGGGGACCCGCTTCGGCAGTGTCACCGGGATTACGCTAACGGTCGCCGCGTTCTACGTGCTGCTCGGCCTGTCGCTGGTTTTGTCCCTGCGCAAACTGGGCCTGACGGCGCGCGACATTTCGAGCATCGCGTTGCAGCCCTTGGCGTTGAATCTCACGGCGCTCGCCCTGAGCCTGGCGATCCGGCACTGGGTGTTTCCCGATATGGGCGGTGCCCTCATGGAGGGCCTCTGCGCGGCGACTTTCGTGCTAATCGTTGGAATCGGGAATATCACTCTTCTCAACCACGTCTGGATGGATCTATGGAAATCCGCACTCGCCGCGCGCTCTTGAGCTCACTGTGCCTGTTGGGGGCGGCCGGTTACGCCGCCGCCAACTCCCCCAAGGCAAGCCGGCCGGCGCCGCGAGGCTTTCTGATATTCGACGGTCTCCTCTATTCTCCGATGCCCGACCTGCGTGCACTGGGGATGCCGAAGCTGCTCGGCGCGGGCAGCACCTGGAGCAAGAACGTCTCACATGATCAGGTAGACCCCGCCGGAATAAAGTCGGCCGTGGAGTACCTGCGAGGTCTCACACGTAACTATTACTTCGACCTGGAGGAATGGCGGCTCTTGGGCGTACCGCGCGAGGAAGTGGACGCCAACATCGATAAGCTGGCGCGTACCGCTGATATCGCAAGGCAAACCGCACCTGAGATGAAGTTCGGCTTTTATGGCGTGGCGCCGCGCTCCCCCTATTGGTCGGTGCTGCTCAACAAGAAAGATGAGTTGGAAGAATTGTGGACTACCAACCGGCGCTCGGCGATCATCGCCTCCAGGGTGGACTACCTGTTTCCGTCTCTCTACACCTTCTACGACGATCCGTCGGGCTGGGAGTTGGTAGCTCTCGCCACACTGAAAGAGGCGCGACAGTACGGTAAACCGGTCTATCCATTTCTCTGGCCGGAGTTCCACGACAGCAATGTGAAGTTGGTCGGTACACAGATTCCCCCGGAATTCTGGCGGCGCCAGCTGGAGTTGTGCCGGCAACACGCGGACGGCCTCGTACTCTGGGGAGGCTTCAAACGGTTGTGGGATGAGGAGGCACCGTGGTGGGTTGAAACGAAGTCGTTCGTGAAATCCCTCGGTGCGCCGTCAAGCCCAGGAGCATGAGCCCGGCCATGACCAACAGCGGCACGACGTGGCGCTGATAGGCGAAAACCAGCATATACGGCACCCATCCGGCGCCGACTAGCGCGAGTGTCCAGAGCGCGCGTTGCGCCTGCCCACGCCACAAATCGCGAGCCAGGAAGGCGAGTAATCCCAGGAACATGAGCCTTGCGAACCCCATCCAGGCGATCATGCCTGCGCTGATCAGAGGTGAATATTCGGTGTCCGGTCCGTCCACGGCCTCTCTATAAGGCGTGTGCCGTAGCTCGAAGAGGCTGACCCAGGCCTTGCGCGCGGCAAATCGCAGGGTATCCATAGGGTGCTGTTGCGACCACGAGCGGGCCATGGCGGAGTAATAATCGTTCCAGGCCCATTCGTCGACAAAGCAGCGCTGCTTGCGCAAATCATGGAGCTCGATGCGGCGGCCATCCGCCAGGGTGGCGTGCGTTGAATCGAACAGCCGATCGAGCTGGATTTGCGGATACAACTCGAACCCTTCCTGACTGGCGCCTCTGAAGAGATTTTCGCCGTTCCAGGACGATGAGAAATGGATAGCTTCCGAAGAGGCGTAGTTGTGTGCGGTCCAGGCGGCAAATGGCGCCAGGACACACAGCAGGGTAACCAGCTTGAAGCGCCACCCCAGTTCGCGATCGCTCAGGAGCAGTGCCAATAAAACCAACAGCGTGAGTAGGGCGGTCGTTTTGATGAAGTAAAGCGCAGTCGCGAGCAGCACCGCGGCGAGACCCATGAGTGCTCGCTTGGCATGGACCGCCGACAGCGTCGGCTCGAGGAGATAGAGGGCGGCTACCGCCAGGCAGGCCTCCAGATCGACGAGCACTCCTTCCTCGTAGTCGAGGGAGGCACCGTGTTTCAGTACCTGGGGACCGAAGTACAGCGCATAGGCGAGCAAGACCGCGGCAGCAGAAAATCGTACATCGCGCGCCAGCAGGAGCAAGAACGTCGTCAGCGCAGCGGCGGTGAGCGTGCACTTCGCTATCGCTACGGCGATAGATTTCGTTCCCACTAGTTTGGCCAAACCCGCGTAGAGCAACGGCAGCAAAGGCATGCGCGTCGCGTAGACGCACAGGCCCGGATCGCAACCCGCGAAGGGCGTTACAACACAAGAGCGGAAATGGCCGTCGTCGAAGAGACTGCGCACGTAGCCGCCGAAGCCGAACCCGGTGTCGAAGACTTCGCTGCTGGTGCCCCCGAACGTGTGCACTATCAAGAGGTACTTGGGTACGAGCGCAACGAGAGGCATGAACGCAATCAGTGCCGCCGTCATTTGAGACTGTCGAGAATAGCTGGAAGACTGCTCGGGTACCCGGGCAAAGAACATGATTACCTGCTACCGCAGCCGATGAGCGCGAGTGCGCCGCGTCAGGTTACCGTGCGCGGGCACCCGTCGCCAGAATGAATCGCAAGGCGTGCGCTCGTCACGGCGCTGCAACCAACTTGCCGTATCGTTCGCGATCCGCATAGAGCGGCCCGGGGCAAAGGCTTGGCGTGAAATTCCTCTCCATCCAGGCTTTACGCGCGCTGGCCGCCATCCTCGTCGTTGTCTTTCATGCCCAGGCCCTGTGCTACAAGTACGCGCGCGCACCGAGTAGCTCCGAGTCGTTCATCAAGGGATTCGGGCAGTACGGCGTCGACCTGTTCTTCGTCCTCTCCGGCTTCGTCATCTTGTACACTGCGCGCAAATCGCACGCCTCCGCTGGCGGCTTCCTCGCGCGCCGCTTGATACGCATCGTTCCGATCTACTGGATTCTCACAGGTGCGATGCTGCTCCTCATGGCGGCGATTCCGGCCGCGTTTTCAAGTCACGGCAGCTTCGACCCGCTCCTGGTCCTGCGGTCGCTCACGTTCACGACCCGTGCGCTCAATACCGCGCAAGACCCGATCATCTATGTCGGCTGGACACTCGAGTACGAGATGTTGTTCTACCTGTTGGTAACGCTGACTCTCTTAGCATCACTGCCGGTGTACAGGACGCTCGGGCTGTTCTTTATCGCTGTCTACACCTCGCTGCACCTTTTCATACCGGAGGCGCGCGTCATCGGAAATTTCTGGAACTTCCTCGCCAGCCCGCTGTTGTTTGAGTTTCTGTTTGGGGTATTCCTGGGCGAGTTGACGCTGCAAAATGCACTGCGCGTCACCGACATCGCAATCGTCGCTCTCGCCCCTGTCGTCGTCGCGGTGCTGGAGGGTCCAAACCGGCTGCTGTTCGCCGGACTACCTGCAACGGCCATCGTCTGGCTGGCCCTGCGAACCGATTCCACCACCCGTCAGTGGAAGATCATGCCGATACTCGTCCTACTGGGGAACGCATCCTATTCCATCTACCTTCTACAGGTCCTCGCGCTGCCGGCGATTGGCAAGCTATGGCTGCGGTTCACGCCAACGCTGCCTCCGGACTTGCTCGTCTTCGTGGCAACCGTGCTGGCAGCGCTCGCCGGCGTACTGCTGTACAAACTCGTCGAGCACCCTCTGCAGAAGGTCCTGCAGGCAGCGCTTCTACGTCAACCCACTGCAGGGAGTCAGGCAGGAATTCAGCCGCCGACGCTTCGAACTGTAGTACAAGTCCATCATCCCGGAAAGCTGCAGTCGCACCAGCGAGGGGGAAAATGAGGCCTCCATGTGCGTTCGATCGATGTTCAGTCGCGACGTCCCCGGCCTTGCGATACAGGTATTCGTAGTAAACGCGAAGTCGAATGAATTCGCGATCACTTTCGCGGCGGCTTCGGAGTAGGCCCACTCCTCCCCACCGACCCACGAGAACGAGTCGACTCTGCGGCCCAGGATGGATTCGAGGCGTTGTTTTGCGCTCTCCAGTTCTCCGCGAAGCCGACTGTCACTGAGCTCCCTCGAGAGTCTGACGTGGGTCCCCGTATGACAGCCAACGATATGACGTCCACTCAGGGCCACGAGTTCTTCCGCGCGCATGAAGACACGTGGATCTCTCGTCGTATCACAGTCGTGCAACACGCTGTGTCGTATCGCCGCTGCGGGTTGCTCCGCAGGAGGGAGCGTCAGTAAGTCGATCGGGACAAAGAACCAACCTTGGAATCCGAGCTCGTCCAGGATCGGCGCAACGACCTCGTAATGCGATCGCAATCCGTCATCGAACGTCAGGATGACCCCGGGTCGATCATGGGTCCAGATGCCTTCGCCGAGGAGCCGCTCCAGATCCGTCCTGGAGGCAGGAACGAAGGAGCGTTTCAAAAGCCTGAGTTGGCTCGCAAACCTGGCGGCCATCGCGGGCTGTACGTCGTGACAATAGAGGACACGGATAAACGGCGAGAGGATCGAGCGCTGCAGGGCGAATGACAGCGACGTCACGCCGATGCGATCCATCAAGGCCGCGGAGCCGCGTTTAATCGGATTGACGGCGTTCATGGCTAGGAAATGCGCGAAGCAGCGGCGAGGGTGATCACGGTCCCGGCCGCACCGGCCGGCACGCCGCTGAGCGCTAACTCGATGGCGCGTGCCTGGGAGCGCGCGTGATAGCGGTTTTCGATTTGAGCGAGGCAGGCGTTGCGTACCGATTCCGGGACATCCGGAAGTTGCGTCCAGCGATCCAGCTTCTCTGCCAGATCTTCCAGATTCTCCGGCTCGAACAGATCGCCTGTAACCCCCGGAACGATAGCTTCAAACTCGGGCATTTGCCGGCCAGGATCGTTATGCGTAATGACCGGTACTCCATATCCGAGGCTATGCATGCAGGTGAGCCCGACTTCGCCAGGCGAAGCTGTCACGCAGGCGCAGGCGAAGTACCGCGCGAGGCCGGGCTCGTCGTAGCAGGCACCGGCGAACACTACATTTACGGCTTCGGAGCGCGAGAGGCTCTGAAGCGAGGAACGTGCTGGTCCGTCACCCACGATCAGCAGGTCAACCCTTCTGCCACGTCGATTGATCAGGCCAAGCGCCCGAATGAGCAGATCGAACCGCTTTTTTTCGGTCAACCGGGCAGTGGCGATCACCACCGGAGCCGGCTTGGATCCAAACAATTCGCGCCGCAGAACAGCGAGCTCGGCAGGAATCACCTCGCGACCGCACTTTTGTTGGTAGTCGAAATCCAGGCTGTTATACATCACATACAGGCGATCCGCGGCGAAACCGCACTGTATGCCTATGGTTTTGGCTCGATCACTGTAGAGAAGCAGCCCATCGGCCAACCGGTAGAACAACCGTCGCACGAGGTGCTTGAGTCCCCGGTCTACGCGGGTCCAGCCGTGGCTCCAGAACAATACTCGTCGGCCGCGCAGCCTGGCGAGAATTGCGCCCAACCAGGAGGAAAGGTAGTAGGCGTCGCCTTCCAGGATGTAGCCATCGAAGTCGCCTAGCAGGGTCGGCCCTACGATGCCCTTCTGCCACGCAAAGATGCGGAGGAATCGAACGTACGGCGTCAGGCGGAAGCGCGGATCGGAACCCAGATCGCAAACGGGAATGTTGCCGTAACGGTCGCGCAGGTCACCAAATAGAAAATACTCGAATGACTCGCTGGCGCGCAGCTCGCGCAGTAGCGCGCTTCGATAGTGCGCGAAAATAGGGTTGAAAAAGGCGATTCGCTTGCGGGCGTTCATTATGGTCGTATCGGCTGCGGATCGCGCACTGACACGATAGCTTAATCAGCCTTCGTTACAAATGCGTGTAGCGGCTGCCCTGCGCCGACCCGTCCCTTCGAGGTAAGCCACTACATGTCTGTCACGTCCGCCGCGGTCAGGGACCTCTCTTCCCTTCCCCAGGCTGTCGATTCGAGCCGGCCGCTACGCGTTCTGCAAGTGATCTCATCCGTCGCCGACGTCAACGGAGGTGCGAGCACGGCGATCTGGGCCACGCTGAAGGCACTGAGAAACGGCACCATCCACAGTGAGGTGGTGACCACGAACGAAGACGGGCTGCATCGTCTGATGGATGTGCCCACGAACGACTTCATTCGCCGTGGCGACGACCGGATCCGTTTCTTTCCTGCTCGCGGCGACCGCTACACCACGTCCTGGCCGCTCGCGAAATGGATGGTGGCCCACGTGCGTGATTACGATCTCATTCACGTGCACGGCCTGTTCAGGTTCGCCCCCGTTGCAGCCGCGCACATAGCGCTGGCGCGCGGAGTCCCCTACGTACTGACTCTGCACAACGTCCTCGGGCGGTGGGGAATGCAGCGCCGCCGTCCCTTGTTGAAGAGATTATCAATAGGATTGATAGAGGGCAGGGTGATTGATGGCGCGCGCAAAGTCCATCTGTGCAGCGCCGATGAATTGACACAGGCCTCGCAGGTTCGGAGGCTGGGAGAACGACCCTGCGTGTTCCCTCTGGGGATTGAGCTGCCTCCAGACGCCGCGGACCACGACTCCTCCAACACCGAAATCGCCCGGAGCTTGGATAAGCTAGTCGGCCGCACTGTTGTGCTCTTCATGTCGCGCATTCACGAGATAAAGGGAGTGGACGCGCTCATTACGGCGTTCGCCGCAATACATCAGCAGCGCCCTGATGTCGTCCTGGCCATTGCCGGAAACGGCGATAAGCGCTTGGTCGGGCGGCTGAAGGAGCTGGCGACGGAATTGGGCGTAGCGGACTGCACACATTGGCTCGGCTTTGTTCAAGGAGTGGACAAACAGCGGCTGCTGTCGCTGGCCACCGTGTTTGTTTTACCTTCGCATTCCGAAAACTTCGGGTATGCCGTCGTAGAGGCCATGCTCGCCGGCCTGGTGGTGGTGACAACCGTAAACGTGCCCTCCGGGAGTTTCGTCACCGAGGCGAATTCGGGGATCGTCTACGACGGCACACTGCGACAATTGGAGCAGAGCGTATTGACCGTCCTCGACATGCCGACAGACGAACGGCGGTTACTCGGCTCACGGGCGGCCTCGACGGTGCGAGACCGGCTCTCCTTGCAGACGTTTGGCGACCGTCTCGAGAAACTCTATCGCGACGCCGCCGCTACCGCGAGTGAAAGCGGCTTCTCGCGCAAAGCGTAGAAGGTTTCGTACATTGGTCGTCTCAATACGCCCGCTGCTCGGCCTGCGCCGAGCGGTTGAGCACGGTGCCGACGATCCGTGTATTGCCCAACAGCTCAACGACGCGAATGACATCTTCCCGCCGTGTACGGCGCTCGTTCACGACCAACACCACACCGTCCAGCAGCGGCGCGACCATTAGCGCGTCGTCGCTCAGCAATATCGGCGGCAGATCCACGATCAACATTCGACCGGGATCGCGGCCCTTCAGCTCATTGAACAGCTTGCGGGTGGCGAGCCCCGCCAGCACCTCGGAGCTACCGCTCATGGGTTGCAGCGTCGGCAGGACAAAGAATCGCTCGAGGCCCTCGACGCCATAACATACATTTTTCGTCGGCTCGTCGCCGCCGAACCAGCTCTCCAGCCCGCGCTCGACGTTGAGTCCCAGCGTGCGGGCGACGGCCGGCCGGCGCAGATCGAGATCCAACAGCACGACCGCCTGGTTCGGCTCGGCCGCCAGACTCAGGGCGAGGTTGATCGCGGTGAGCGTCTTACCCTCTCCGTTCGTCGCACTCACCACGCCCAGAGTGGTGAGACCGTGCGCCCGTGCGCGCTGCAGTATCTGCGTGCGCAACATCCGGTAGGCGTGGCCCGCCGCGTGCGGGTCGTTTGACGAGATGACACGTTGCTCCTTCAGAGCAGCCCAGTCCAGCTGCAGTCGCGCGACGGACTCCACCGAGCCCAGTCCAAATTCCCGATTGAGCGCGACCCGCTCGGCGCGTGAATCCTCCGGTGCCGGCGCGGGCACAGGAGGCACCGGTGTCCGCTGCACCTGCACTTTAGCGAGATCGAGCGCGCGTTGAATTCTGTCCATGGAGTTTCCCTGCCACTAGAAGCCGAAACGGCGCGCGAGGCTGAACCACAGCACGTCCAACGGCATGTAGAACAAATGGATGAGTAGCACCGCCACGCAAACCGTGGCGAAGCTGCTACCCGCCGCGAGCCACCTGCGGCGACGTACAGCCTGGAACTCTGCAACGGTTCCGATGTGCGGGACCAGGGCGAGAGGTGGAATACCCGTCAGTTTGACGAGGTCCTGTCGGCTGCGGATGGTGCTGTCCAACGTTTCCAACAGACGCAACACGCCGAACACGATTCCCAGGCTCAACACCAAGCCGATGGCGAGAATCAGCGGCCGATTCGGGCTGTAGGGCTCCTCCGCGGGCAGCGGCGGATCGATGAGCGTAAAGCGCTCCCCCTTCCGATCGGCCTCGAGGTCCTGGGCGGTTTTCGCTTCCTGCTGCTTCGAGCGAATCTCGGCATACTTCAGACGCGCATTGTCGTAGTCGCGTGACAGATCACGATATTGCTTCTCCACCTGCGGGGTGAGAGTGATGTTGCTCTGATATTCAGCCGCCTTGGCGCGCAGCTTGCCCATCTCCGTATCGAGCGCCGCAAGGTCGTTGCGCGTCGAGACCACCTGCGCCTGGATCTGTACGTACGCAGGGTTATCCGCCTCAATCGGCGTTACCTTCGCGAGGTCCACGCCGGGTACCGGTGGCGGCGACGCCGCGAGTTGTGCTTCGAGATCGTCTACTTGTTTCTGCAAGCGGATGCGATCTGGATGGTCGGGGCCGTACTTTTCGACGGCTGCCCCGAGGGCGCCCTGAGCGCTCTCCAGACGACGCCGCAGATCGTTTGTCAGTGTGGTCGATGAAGCAGCAGCAGCCGCCTGCGCGCGCGGGTCGGCAGCGACCTCTTTCTCGAGACCCGAAACCTCCCGCTCCAGACGCACAATGTCCGGATGATCGGGGGCGTAGAGCGCCCGTGCCGTATCGAGCTCCGAGCGTGCCATCTTCAGCCGATCCGCGGAGGAAGTGATCCGCTCACCGGTGTCGCTGAACACCGCGGAATTGGGCTTGAGCTGCGCGAGTTGGGCTTCGAGATACACGAGCTGCTGCCCGAGTGAAGTCTTGCGGCTTTCCTCCGCCCGCAGCTCCTCATCCGTGCGATCCAACAGCGACATGTTGAGCTGGGTGAGCTCCGGCAGCTTCAGTTGATTCTTGTCCTTGAACTCCGCGAGCTTCACCTCGAGATCGGCGATCTGACGGCTGACCCGATCGCCCTCGGACTCGAGGAATTGCGCCGCATCGCGCGCCAGCTGGGTGCGGTTGTTGAGATTCTCGTTCAGATACAGGGTCGTGAGCTCGTTGGCGACCTTCGCGGCAAGATCCGCCGAGGCGCCGGTGAAGGAGACCTCGAAGGCGATCGTGGCGGCCGTCGGCCGCCCGCTGCGCGGATCGATCACGTCGGCGCTGATCATCTTCAGCCCGATATCCTTGCGCATGAGGGATAGCAGCTTCTCACGCGTATCTTTGGCCCGCTCCTTGGGGTACAAGTTGTAGCGCTGGATGATGCCGAGCAGGGTTTCGGTGGTCATCACACGCTTGCTGATGACCTGCACACGCTCGTCGGCATACGACGTTACCGTGGAACGTACCAGTTCCTGTGGCATTTCCTGCTGTTCGATGAGAATCGTGCCGAAGGAGCGGTAGCGCGGCGGCAGCAGGACCGCCACCAACACGGAGACCAACATAGCGAGCGCGAACACGAGAATGAGTGTCTTGCGCCGGTGCCGGGCGGCAACGAGATAGTCGCGCAGGGGATTGGGTTTTTCCAGAGCGGCGTTCACGATGGGATCACCTGGAGAAGACGTTCGGGAGCGGTCGCCACGTCATGGTCAACGCGGTGCGCCACTCGTGCACGGTGTGGGGGTAGTTGATCGGCGGAGACCAGCTCGTCGTCGCCTCGGAGCGTAGCGACCAGTTTTCCGACACCTTCCAGGTCAAGCCCCCACCGAGATTGTCATAGAATCGGCGATCGAGCTCGAGCCGCACTGTCGAATTGTTGTTGTCGATACGGATTGCCGAGAGATCCGCATCCAGGGTCGGGGTCAATGAGCGCGTCACCGCGGCGGTGAGTTGCTGCCGTTCAACCAGGAAGCCATTGCCGTAAGGCACCAGGCTGCGCGAATAGCTCAGCGAGACACTGCTGAGCTCGAATTTGTGGGTCGCCGAGGCCAACACGTTCGTGCCGAGACTCGCGGCACCCGTTAGAACGCGGCGGCTCTCGCCAACCTGAATGTCGAAGGTGGTCAGCTCGGAGTGCGAGTATTTCAGCTCGACCTGTCCGCCGGCCTCGTGACTCGAATCACCCGCGCGGTCACTATGAAGGTAGTCGCCAAAGGCGCTCGCGGAAAATGTCAGGTGCTCTGAAAGGACGAAACGCTCGCCGCTGGCCGCCGAATAGTAACGATAGCCGGGAAGCAACTCTTCTGAGAGCGGAGGTCCGGAGTAGCTGGAACCGAGATAGCTCGCCTGTGTGAAAAACAGATGCTCCTCGGTCTGCCCCAGATCCAGCTCCCCGCTGGCCTGCGCCGTGCGGCGCCGGGTATTCGTGTCGATAATGCCGGTCTCGAGCAGTTCGGTGGTGAGCGTGTTCTGGTTCGCGATCGATCCGTTCAAGCTCAGTTGTGAGCGCTCGCTGTTCCACGAGAAAGCGCCCGCCAGGCTGCGGTCGTCCCCCGGAGACCACTCGGAATCCGAGTAGCGGCGCAAATCGAAGTGCGGTTGCAGAGAGAACTGCAGGTTCTCGAGCGACCGCTGCAAGATCGCGTCCGCCGACAATACCGCCTGCTCGCTGCCCTGCCCGTTTGGCTCGATACTGCGGTTGCTGTCGAAATCTGTCTGCCAGCTCAACACGGGCTGCAGGGACCATTGTGCCGCGTGCACAGGTGTCGCTCCGCCTGCCCCGAGGAGGCAGCCACAGCCAATTGCCGTGGGATACGTCATACGTCTTCTCACGCGCCTTGGGCTCGAGACTCATTCACGGCACGACCACGGTGTCGCCGCCCTGAAGCAGAACGTTCTGTGCGAGTTCCCGACCACGAGCCACATCGGTGTAATGAAAGTGGAGAGCTTGTTGCCCGCCATTTTGACGTCGAAGGATGACGATATCGTTGATGGCGGCAAACGGGGTGGTGCCGCCCGCCAGCGCGATCGCTTGCATGACATCCAGAGGGCTGCTGAGCGGGAAGTCACCGGCGTGGTTCACGCGACCCACGACGTAGATGCGGTTTCCTCCAATGAGTTTCACCGCCACCGTGACGACCGGGTTGGGGATATAGCGCTTGAGCCGCTCCACGAGGATGGCGCGGATCTCCTCCACGGTCTTGCCCACGGCGTCGACATCGCCGGCGAGCGCAAAAGAGAAGCCACCGTCCGGCCGAACGAGCACTTCGCTCTGCAGCTCCGTCTCTTTCCAGACGGAGACCGTTATGACGTCGCCAGGCTGCAGGCGATACGACGGCAGGTTCATCCCGGAAGGCTGTGAGCCGACCTTGGGCTCCTCGGCCTGACCTGAACTCACGAGCACGGCAAACAGCAGTGCGAACAGAACCCGCTTTGAAATCATTGTATTTTTCGGTGCAAGAAAAGTCAGGGCGCGTGGTGCGCGCCCTGGGTTAGACGAATGTCATACTAAGCGCCATACGTGACGCTTTCGTTTCGGGGAAAAAATCGCGGCGCCCCGAGCCTCGCTCACAGCGACGCCGCGCTAAGCCGGGCGTTTTACGCCTCGGCGGTTCCCATCAACTCGAGTGGACGCACGGCCCGAGCGAGGCCGGCGAGAACGAACATTCCGGTCAACAGCAGCCAGCCGCTGGAGGGCAGTGGGACGGTCGGCGTGAAACTCAGGCGCATGGAGTACAGGCCCATGTTCAATCCGCCCGGGTTGGCGGTCGCCATGATGTTGACAAAATAGCTGCCGGGGCCGACGTTGAAGGTGGCCGTGTCGCTGGTGAAACCCGGACCCGTGCCGCTCCAGGAGGCCAGCAGCTGGGTGGCCGAGCTGGCCGAAAAGCTCAAAGCGCTCAACCCGGACGCCCAATCGAAGCCGGTCACATTCAGGGTCACTATCCCGGCCGTCTGGGCTGTGAAGGAGTCGGTGGTGGTCTGGGTGCCCAGCACCATCATCGATTGCGCGGGCATGCTATCTGCCCAGGCATGAGGGGCCACGGCGAGGCCAGTCAGCGCCATCGGCACCAGTAAGCCGCTCTTCAGCGACAGTCGTACGGTCTTCGTCGTGTTCATGATTTTACCCTCTCAACCTTCCGCCAATTCCTGTGGTTCCGGCCCCACAGCCAGCCGCAGGGCCGGCGGGTCCCGGGGGACATGTGATTCGGCAATCGCGCGGTACACGTACTTGGCGTACAGGTACTGCCGCAGTGACTCGGACAACTCGGCAGCGGTCCGTTCCCGGCGCTCTGTGCGGTCGAGCTCGCTCAACTTCAGCGCCGCGTAGGGCTCCTGGCTCCCCGTCAGCGCCAGCAAGGCGATGTCATCGCGATCGACACGGCGCTCCAGGTCGACGCCGCCGTTGATGATCGCCTCCAGTCGCGAAGCATCAATTTCGAAAAAGCGCAGCAGATCCGCGCCTGACTCGACGAACACGGGCACCAGGTTGCGACCGTGGGCCTCCGGGTCATACAGCGGCCCGAGCCGCGCCAGCATGCTTTTCACGGCGAAACGAATGACATCTGAGTCACGCACGCCGAGCCGGCTGGCCACCTTCTTCACTTTGCGGACGTCCGTGCTGTTCATACGAATCGATACGGCCTGTTTGCGACTTTCAATCACGAGCGGACCACCCTTGTAAGCGGATCGTTGTGCTGTTCTTCAGTAACGTGTCGGCGGTTCGTTGTCCCGTCTTAGGTAAAATGTAGTCAGGGAGTGTTGCAGTCCCTTGTCGTTTCGATGACGTACGCACCGGATATCGTCTGCGAAGGGCGTCACGGATGGAGGAAGGCGTCATGCGACTGACGTCGCGGCCTGAGCATCGAATGGCAACTAACAGGGGGTGGGGAGAACGACACTTTGGTCGCGGGGGAGATGGCGCCCGCGGCCGCGGCCCTAAGGCGGCGTTGTTGAGGTCGCATTTTGCGACCTCAAAGAGGGGGGCAAGGTGACGTGGCGCCGGTCATGTTCAGCGCTCAGACGAACAGTCGCTCTCTTCGAGGCGGTCGCAATTTGCGACCGCTTCAATGTCTAGAAAATCCTTGGGGAAGCGCTCTCCGTCGCGATGTGGGGCGCGACCTAACGCGGACGGAATGGCGTGGCGAGGGGTTCGCCGATGAAGATGCCTTGGCCGGGCATTTCGACGCTTTTCCAGTAGGCTTCGATGAGGGTTGCGCCGGCGGTGTAGTAGCTCATCAACATCGTTACGTTGGGGAATTTCTGCGGAAACGCGCAGGGTTCGACGACGGTGCCGTAGCTGCCGGTCGCGCCGGCTTCGAGCCAGCGGAGGCTGCTCATTTGGGAGCTGTCGGTGAGCATGCCGCCGAAGGAGGTTAGGTGGTCGGCAACGGCCCCTGGTAGGAAGCGGTTGGTTTCGATGGCGGGGACACTGATGGCGCCGACGAAATAGAACATGACGTCGTCGCGACCAGTTAGTGGAAGGCCGCGGATGACGTTGACGTCGATGGCGTTGCCAGTTTCTTTTTCGGCGAGAGGATATTCGGCGGCGCGGACGTTGCGCACATTGTCGTCGCCGATGACCAGGTAGCCGGTTCCAGAGGGGTGGGTGCCGTCTGAACGGACGCCGTGATCGATCAGCGCGCGGGCGTGGTCGAAGTCGACGGCGGCGATGCTCATGGTGGGGCGGAAGCCGAGTTCGGTGTAGGGCTGTGCTACGCCGCTGTTGAAGTAGGGATTCGCCCGGGTGAGATTGCAGCCGCTGGCGCAATATTTTGGGTCGTATCCGAACGCAAATGCAGACGTAATGGACATGCAGCCGACGCGATAGGGGCGTGCCCAGGTGAGAGCGTAGGCCTGGATGCGTCGGCCGACCTGGGGCGAGAAGGTTTTGCGAAGAGCCGTGAACTCGTCAGGCGGTAGCTCATCGCGGTTGGAGTCGAAGCGGATGCGAACGATGTTGCCTGGAGGAATGTGGCGTCTTTTTGCGTAGTAGGCGCCGATTTTGACGCTCAGCGGGTCGGCCGTGTTGATTACGAGCGCAAGCTGCGTCGCGTTGATCGGTCCGACTGATTCGGGTTGCGGTGTGCGCGATGCCAGGCGGAGCGACGGGGAGCTCGACGTGATTGCTTGTGTGGGCGATGGCGCAACGGTCGGGGCTGCCGAGGAAGCGGGCATTTGAGGCGAAGCCTGTGGGGAGGAATGCGTCGGGGGAGCCGTAGAAGCGAGCATCGGCGGTGACGTCACAGCGAGCGGTGGCGCAGCGGCCAGAAGGATCGGCGACGACGGCGGAGCCGCCAGGCCGAGCGAGGAAGTTGTGGAGAAGGTGGCGATGGCGACGGCCACCAATACCAACACACCCAGCCGGGAGACGAAGGAAATCAACTAACCGTGCGAAACGACAGTCAGGGTGGCTGGGCTGGGGAAGCCCGCGGGCGGGGCATTCGGCAGTCGCGCCATGCGTGACAATTGCGCCTCGATCAAGCGGTCGCGGTCATGGTCGCCACTGCCCTGCACGATGGCGACGTGATCGACTGAGCCGTCTTCGCGCAGCCAGAAGCGAATGATGAGCTTGTAGTTACCGCTGCGGAGCTCCTTGTCGGCGCTCAACTGCTCGAGTACCGCATTCTTGAGAATGCCGGAGTACCAGGCGATGGCGCTGCCGCCCGAGCCCATCAGATCGCGGCCGCCCTTGTTGCCCACGAGGCCGAATGCGTCGCCACCCGCGCCGCCCTCGGCATCAAGACCGAGATGCTCGCTCGGCGGGGGTTCGTTCGACGGAGTGGGGTCCGGGTGCTGCTCCGGCTGAGGGGTGACGATCTTCTCCTCGGGCGGTGGCGGTGGAGGCGGCTTCTCTTCCGGCGGCGGGGGTGGCGGCGGTCGGATCAGGTGAACTTCCTGGACGACTTTCTGCTGCTGCACCTTCCCGCCTACCAGGAAACTGCGGATGAACAGGACACCGCCCGCGAGGATCGCAATAACGCATACGCCGATCGCAATCGGCATATACGGGCGCTTTTTTCGCTTGGGACTCACGGTTGGCGGCCTGCTCTCCGGCGCTTCTCGGGTTTAGAGCTCACTCCGGAACGCCTACTTCGTCAGCCTCTGCGTAACCAGGCCGAGCTGCGTGATTTCAAGCCGACCCATCAGGTCCAACACATCGACCACTTTCTGGTACTGGATGGTCGAGTCCGCCTTGATGATGATGGGCAGGCTGGGATTCGCGGCCTTCAATTGGCGCAAGGTGTTCTCCAGCTCACTCATGGTCACTGGAAATGTGTCGAGATAAATGGTGCCGTCGGCGGCGATGGTGATCGCCTTCGTTTTGTTTTCCGCGAGGCTGGGCTGCGCGCTGGCCTTGGGCAGGTTGACCTTGATGCCCTGGACCGTCGCCGTCGTCATGATGATGAAAATGACGAGCAACACGTAGGCGAGATCGAGCATCGGGGTGATGTTGATTTCGTCGTAGACATCCTTGTCGCCACTTACCGAGCCTGCCATGTGAACGCTCCGTCAGGAATAGGTTTCGGCGATACGCGCCACGAATTCGTCGCAGAACACGCGCATGTCGGCATGAATTTCCTTCACCCGGGTGTTCAGATAGTTGTATCCGAACAGGCAGGGAATCGCGACGCCGAGGCCGGCGACCGTCGCCACGAGTGCGGCCGCAATACCGGGCGCGATGGCGTTGACGTTGACATCGCCAGACGCGGCGATAGCAGCGAAGGTGATCATGACACCGACCACCGTTCCGAGAAGTCCAAGGAATGGGCCGCCGGCAATAGCGATGGTGAGCCAGACCATCTGGCTGCTGAGTCGCTGACTCAGACGTGTCAGAGAAGCATCGAGGCCCGCGCGGATAGCCTCGATGGATTGCGCGGAAAGAGAGCGCACTCGATCGGCGCCAGCCGCCTTTCCTTCCAGGCGCTTCATAGTCTCACGCATGCCGTGGTGATACAGAGGCCACAACGTGGAGACGCCGAAGGTGTCGCCCTCATCAAGGGCCGCGATCTCATCCTCCGCGACTCCGCCACCCAGCTTGCGCTCCAGCGCCGCCGGATCCTCGGCAAGCTTGCGAAACTCGACCAGGAAGTTGTTGTTGCCGCGAGCAACGCGCGCCAGGAATATGCTCTTCAACAGCATGATGAGCACGGCCATCACGAACATGAAGCCGAGGATGCCGATAACCACCCAGCCGTCGATCGTGACATTCCGCAAGGTGGTGGTGAAGTAGGATTCCTTACCGCCCTCCTTCTGCGTGTCGCCGCCATACACAACGAGCGGCGCCACCATTCCCTGGCTGCGGGCGGCCGCCTTGATCCAATCGGCGCTGCGTGCGGTGTTGGAGACCTCGAGCTCGTCGAGCTCGCCGCTGAAATAATTGGCTTTGGCGGCTGAGCCACCGACCGTGAGGACACCGCCGATATCCTGTGCTTGTGCGTCGGCGCGTCCCGCATCGGCGCCGTCGACCAGCAGAGATAAGTGTCCATCACCGAGGGTTATGGCGATGTGGTGCCATTCGCCGGTGGTGAGTTGGCCCGACTGTGTCACCGTCACGGGCTGGCCGCCACCGTTGTAGCGAGCGAACACCTGGGTGCCGTTTATACCGAGCACAAGCTC